>JACDJB010001186.1_pt1 | contig 21997 bp, 20 predicted proteins | sample 7454121 | NCBI WGS metagenome assembly JACDJB01 (sample SAMN14253290, study PRJNA609438) | sludge metagenome | isolation source: sludge after 25d culture with pyrite | collected 2018-12-20
CTCGTTGGCTTTCTCTTCACTTCGGTCTGGGCGACCCTCGTGCAGGGACACCTCTACGGCCAGATCGGTCGCAAAGGTAGCAGCACCCTCGTCCCGTCCGGCGCCCCGTCCGGCGGCCCCAGCTACGACCTCAGCCCCAACAGCATCATGCCCGGCGTTGGCGAGATCGCCAGCGACGTGCAGTCCGGCGCCGAGCAGGCCGTGAACAGCATGGAAGACCTGGGCCAGAGCGTTGTCGAGGCCACCGAGGATGTGTTGGATACGGGTGAGAAAATAGACAAGTAGACAAGTAGACAAGTAGACAAGTAGACAAAGCCCCCGCGCAGATGGCGGGGGCTTCTTTTCTTCTGCGATCATGAGCGACGAACCGAAACGCAAGCGCAATGACCAGTCCTGGGAAAGCTGGATCGACCAGCTGATCCGCGAGGCCCAGGCAAAGGGACAGTTCGACAACCTCCCCGGCGCCGGCAAACCACTGCCCGACCGCCGCAATCCCTTCGTCACCGCCGACCAACAGATAGCCTACGACCTGGTGCAGGACAGCGGCCACACCCTGGGCTGGATCGACGACGCCAAGGAGATCGACGGCCGCATTGCCTCCGCCCGCCAGAGGCTGCAGCAGGACTACGCCTGGTATCGGCGGGCCAGCCAGGACGCCGCCCCCAACGACCGCCCGGCCCTCGACGCCGCCTGGGAACGCCACCGCCAGACCTTTGCCCAGGAAGTGGCCGCCATCAACCGCCTTGTCGACGACTTCAACCTCAAGGCTCCCACCGGCCAGCTCCACAAACTGCGCCTCATCCTGGCCGACGAATTCGCCCGCCTTCCCCCATCCTAACCTCACCCTCCCTCCCTCTCCCCCACCCTCCCTCCTCATGCACCCTCTCCACTACCACGCCTTCGTCTTCGACGGCCACTGCGACACCCTGGCCTGGACCTTGCCCGGCCCGTTCTACCGCGATCTGCGGCAGTGGGGACAGGCCGGCCAGCTCGACCTGCCCCGGCTACATGCCGGCGGCGTCAACTGCCAGGTCTTTGCCTGCTTTCCGGGCGAGGGCCGCATCGCCGCCAGCCCGGCCAGCGCCGCCTTGCAGCGGCTGGAAGGACTCTACACCCTCATGGCCCAGGCCCCTGACCATCTCACCCTGGTCCGCACCGGCGCCGATCTCGACCGCCTGCGCCCCGACGGCCCCATCGGCGCCATTTTGGGTCTGGAGGGCGCGGAGGCGCTGGAGGGCGCCATCTCCCTGCTCCATACCTTCCATCGCCTGGGCCTGCGCCTGCTTGGGCTGGCCTGGAACCCGCGCAACGCCGCTTGCGATGGCATCGAGGTGGGCGGGAACTACGGCCTGACCAGCTTTGGCCGTGAAGTGGTGGCCGCTGCCAACCAGTTGGGCATCGTCATCGACGTGTCCCATCTCAACGCCGCCGGGGTCGAGGATGTCCTCGCACTCAGCCGGCGCCCGGTCATTGCCAGCCATTCCAACGCCCGCGTCCTTTTCGACCATCCCCGCAACCTGACCGACGCCCAGATCCGGGCCATCGCCGGCCAGGGCGGGGTCGTCGGCGCTACCTTTGTGGCCGAATTCATGCGCGCCGACAAATACGAAGCCACCTTCGATGACTTTATGGCTCATCTCGAGCATATTATCGACATAGCCGGCCCCGACCACGTCGGCCTCGGCTCGGACTACGACGGCGCTACCATCTGCCGCGGGCTGGAGAGCGGCGAGCGCTACCCGCTGGTCACCGAGGCCCTGCTGAGCCTCGGCTATTCCGAAACGACGATCCGTGGTATCCTGGGCGAGAATCTCCGCCGCGTCTTTCGCCAGGTTTTGCCCGCTGGCTGAGGTTAGAGTTGCCAACTTTCCAGAGTTGCCAACTTTCTAAAAAGTTGGCAACTCTACTCCTTCCAGGCCATGCCCGAACTCGCCCGTTCTGTCTATCTCGACCATTCCGCCACTACGCCCGTGTCGCAGCACGCCCTGCAGGCCATGCTGCCCTACTTCAGCGAGCAGTTTGGCAACGCCTCCGGCATCTACCGGCAGGGACGGCAGGCGAAACAGGCGCTGGAAGAGGCGCGGCGCACGGTGGCGGGCGTACTCGGCGCCCATCCTGGCGAAGTGGTCTTCACATCCTGCGGCAGCGAAAGCGACAACCTGGCGCTGCGCGGGGCCGCCTGGGCCAGCCGCCAGGCCGAGCGCGGGCGGCACCTGATCATCAGCGCCATCGAACACAAGGCCGTCATCGAGACCGCGCACCAGTTGGCCGCGCAGCTTGATTTCGATCTGACCGAGCTGCCAGTGGACGGCAAGGGCCGCGTCGACCCCGACGCCCTGACCGCCGCCATCCGCGCCGACACTGTCCTGATCAGTATCATGACGGCCAACAACGAGATAGGCACCCTGCAGCCCATTGCCGCCCTGGCCGCCATTGCCCGCCAGCACGGCATCCCTTTTCATACCGACGCCGTCCAGGCGCCCGGACACCTGCCCCTGGACGTCGAGGCGCTTGCCATCGACGCGCTGGCGCTCTCAGCCCACAAGTTCTATGGACCCAAAGGCGTCGGCGTTGCCTGGCTGCGCCGCGGCCTGGCGCTCGTCTCCTCCCAGACCGGAGGCGGCCAGGAAGGCAAGCACCGCGCCGGCACCGAAAACGTGGCCGGGATCGTGGGGCTGGCCGCGGCCCTGGCCGAAGCCGAAGCCATGCGTCCGGCCGAGACCCCCCGCTTGTTGGCGCTGCGCAACCGGCTGCTCGACGCCATCCCCGCCCTCATCCCCGGCGCCCGCATCAGCGGCCACGAGCACGAACGGCTGCCCCATCACGCCAGCTTTCTGTTCGCCGGCATCGAGATCCAGGGCGTGCTCATGGGTCTGGACATGGCCGGCGTTGCCGCCAGCAGCGGCTCGGCCTGCACCAGCGCCGCCCAGGCGCCTTCGCACATCCTCACCGCCATGGGAGTCAGCGCCATCGACGCCGCCGGTCATCTGCGCCTGACCCTGGGCCGCAGCACCACCGAGGCCGACATCGATTACGTGCTGGAAATCCTGCCGCCGCTCGTCGCCCGCCTGCGCAAGTTGAACAGATAGAGATTAGAGATTGGGGATTAAGAAGTGCAATCCCCAATCTCTAATCTCTCATCCCCAATCTCCATGCTCCAACTCTACCTCCATCCCACCAAGCCACCCGCCGAGACCACCGTCGTCGTCGCCATGAGCGGCGGCGTCGATAGCTCGGTGGCGGCAGCGCGCCTGGTCGAGGCGGGCTACCGCGTCATCGGCGTGATGATGCGGCTGTGGGCCGAGGTCGAGCGCGGGCACGGCAGCGAAAACCGCTGCTGCACCCTTGAGGCCACCGAGGACGCCCGCCGCATTGCCGCCCAAATCGGCGTCCCCTTCTATCTGCTCAACGTCGAAGCGCCTTTCAAGCGGGACGTCGTCGATTACTTCATCGCCGGCTACACCCGTGGTCTGACGCCCAACCCCTGCCTGGCCTGCAACCGCCACATCCGCTTCGACCATCTGCTCACTTACGCCCGCGCCCTGGGCGCCGACTACCTGGCCACCGGACACTACGCCCGCGTGCGCGCCGCCAGCAGCGGCTTCGAGTTGCTGCGCGGGGTGGACACCCACAAGGACCAGTCCTACATCCTCAGTGTGCTGGGACAGGACCAGCTCCGCAGCCTCACCTTCCCGGTGGGCGACCTGACCAAGCCGCAGGTGCGCGCCCTGGCTGCGGGCTACGGCCTGCCCGTGGCCGCCAAGTCCGACAGCCAGGACCTCTGCTTTCTGGCCGATGGCGACTACCGCCGCTTCCTGCGCGATTGGGCAGGCGACGCCATCCGACCGGGGCCAATCGTGGACGCGGACGGGCACGTGATGGGCCAGCACAATGGCCTGCCCTACTACACCATCGGCCAGCGCAAGGGCCTGGGTCTTGATTCGCCAACGCCCCTGTTCGTGCTCGAGCTCCAGCCCGAGACCAACACCCTGGTCGTTGGCCCTGCCCAGCGCCTGGGACGCAGCCATCTCATCGCCGCCGATGTCAACTGGGTGGGACGGCCGCCCACAGGTTCATTGGCCTGTACGGTCAAGATCCGCTACAAGTCGCCCGACTTTCCAGCGCAGGTCACAACCCTGGCCGATGGCGCGGTGCGGGTCGATTTCCAGCAGCCCCTCCGCGATATTGCTCCCGGCCAGGTCGCCGTCTTCTATCAGGATGAGCGCGTCCTGGGCGGGGGGGTCATCACCCATGCCTGAGCTTGGCATCCCCCCATCCTACCTGCTCATCGTGCTGCTTGTTGTTGTCTACGCCGCCCTGTTTCATCTCTGGCGGGGGCGGCGGTGGAGCGATCTGGCGGTGTCGTTGGTGATGGCGCTGGTGGGCATGATCGCCGGCCAGCTGCTGGCGCCGCTGCTTGGGATCGATCTCCTGCGGGTTGGCGAGGTCTACGTGCTGGTCGATACGCTGCTGGCCTGGGTGCTGATGCTTGCCGCCAGTTGGCTTAAGGGGTAGAATGGGCAAGGTTCCCGGTCGCTGCGTGCGACCGACCTGCTTCTCCCTGCCATTTCACCTGCCTATTTCCGTTATTGCGAGGCCCTCATGGTTGCGATTGCCACCCTCCGCGATATCTCTATCATCTTCCTCGCGATCATGTCGATTGTGGTGGGCGTGATCATGATCGTCCTCCTGTTGCAGATTCGCGATCTGATCCTGGTCATGCGTGAGGAATTGAAGCCGCTGATCGCGTCCACCCAGCAGACCGCCGATACTGTGCGCTACACTTCGCAGTTCATGACCAAGCGGGTCGCCAAGCCGTTTGTCGACGTCATGAGCGCGACCGCTGGCGTCCGCCAGGGCGTCGCTACCTTACGCACCAGCGTGCTTGGTCCGCGGCCTGGCGCCGCCACAACCCCGCAGACGCCGTCTGCCCCTCCGCCCGTCGCCGCCGCAGGACCAGATGAGGTCGATGGAGGTGCGGTATGAGCAAATTCGCTTTTGGCTTCTGGGTCGGTTTCGCTGCCGGCTTCCTGCTGCTTGCGCTGCTACGTCAAAAACAGGCCTGGGACATTGACCTTCCTGACGGCATCGACCCCACCCGCGTTCCCAAGCCGGGCTTTCCCGTTCAATAAGTGGGTAGACAAGTAGATAAGTAGGCAAGGGGCTATCGGCCACTCGCCACTCGCCACTTGCGACCTGCCACCCGCCACCTCAATCCCTCTCTGGAGACCACTTTCTGATGAGTGAGCTGTTCAACTTCGTTTTGCACATCGACGAATACCTCAAACAAATAATCACCACCTATGGCGCCTGGACCTATTTCATTCTGTTCACGATCATCTTTGTCGAAACCGGCCTTGTCATCATGCCCTTCTTGCCGGGCGATTCGCTCCTCTTTGCCGCCGGGACTTTCGCGGCGTTGGGCGCGCTCAACATCGTCTGGTTGATTGTCCTTCTCAGCGCCGCCGCTATCCTGGGCGACACCGTCAATTATTGGATCGGCCACTATATCGGCCCCCGCGCCTTTAGCGGCAATATCCGTTTCCTGAAGAAGCAACACCTCGACCGCACCCACGCCTTCTACGAAAAACACGGCGGCAAGACCATCATCCTGGCCCGTTTCATCCCCATCGTACGCACCTTTGCCCCCTTCGTCGCCGGCATCGGCGCCATGACCTACTCGCATTTCATCGTCTACAACGTCGTCGGGGGCATCTTCTGGGTCACGCTCTTTACCCTGGGCGGTTATTTCTTCGGCACCCTGCCCATTGTCCAGGATAACTTCGAGCTGGTGGTCGTCGCCATCATCGGCATCTCCGTCGTGCCCATGCTGGTCGAGTTCCTGCGCAGCCGCATCAATCGCTCCGAGCGCCTGGAAGAGGCGGCCTGAGACAGGCGAACCCTAAAGGTCTTGAAACCAAACCCTAAAGGTCTCCAAGACCTTTAGGGTTTCCCTCCCCATCATGTCATTCGACATCACGTCTTTCATTCTTACGATGGCTGTGCTGCTGATCAGCATCGCCATCCACGAGTTCAGCCATGCCATCGTGGCTGACAATCTGGGCGATCCCACGCCGCGCAGCCAGGGCCGGGTGTCGCTCAACCCCATCGTCCACCTCGACCCTGTCGGCACGATGATGATCCTGTTCTCATCCTTTGCCGGTTTTGGCATCGGCTGGGGACGCCCGGTGCAGGTCAACCCCGCCAATTTCCGCACCAATCCTGCCGCCGGCATGGGCATCGTTGCCGCCGCTGGCCCCCTCTCCAACATCCTCCTGGCCCTGCTGGGCGCCATCGTCTACCGTGTGGCTCCGCACGAAGGCCTCCTCTACACCGTCACCCTCAGCTGGATCATTGTCAACATCAGCCTGGCCTTCTTCAACCTGCTTCCCATCTTCCCGCTCGACGGCTTCAACATCTTTGTGGCCGTATTGGTTGGCATGAATCAGGACTGGTCGCGGCGCTTCGCCCGTTTCTGGCGCAAGCAGGTGCAGTTCGGCCCCCTCCTGCTGCTTTTGTTGGTGCTCGTCGACAGCTATCTCCCCTCGTTCTCACCCATCCAATGGGTCTTCCAGGGGCCTGCCACCTGGGTCATGAACGTGCTTCTTGGCTAACGTGTCTGCCGCCGCGCCCAGACGTCCCTCGCCTTTCCGCCTGGCTTATCAACGTTTCTATCGCGGGATCGACGGCTTGCTGGTCCCGTGGCGGCCCATCGACGACCGCCCGGCTGAAGCAACTCTCGCCCCTGGCGGTCTGGCGCTCTACCGCCGTATGAGCAAAGCCGACCGGGCGCACAGCCTGCGGCTGCTCGGCTGGCTGCAGGCGCATGGCGAGACCGACCCCAACCTGCTCAGCGCCGCCCTGCTGCACGATTGCGGCAAGGCAGCCTCCCGCCTGGCGGTGTGGCAGCGCACACTCAAGGTCTTGCTCAAACTGTTGGCGCCCGCAGCCTGGCAGCGCCTTGCCCGCCCATCTCAGCCGGATGGCTGGCGCTATCCCTTTTTCGTCTTGCAGACGCATCCTCGCCTGGGCGCCGCCTGGGCCGAGGCCGCCGGGCTGGATCCTATCATCGTCTGGCTCATCCTGTATCACGAAACCGACCCTCATCCCGGCGATGCCCATTACCATCTGATGTGCGCGCTGCAGCAGGCTGACGCTGCGTCCTGACCCCGTTCACTTATTTAGGCTATGCCAACCTCTATCCAAATTACCATCGTCGGCCTGGGTCTGATCGGGACCTCATTCGGGCTGGCGCTCAAGCGGCAGAAACGCAGCGATCTCCTGATCACCGGCCATGACAAAGCCGATGCTGCTGTACAGGCGGCCAAAGACAAGGGCGCTATCGATAACAGCCATTGGAACCTGATCCGCGCCTGCGAAGGGGCCGATATCATCCTGCTGGCCGTGCCGTCTGCCGCTGTCATCGCCACCTTGGAAGCGCTGCGCCAGGATCTCAAACCCGGCTGTCTACTCCTTGACACGGCCCCGATCAAGACGCCCATCCTGGCTGCGGCCGCCGGGCTGCCCGAAAACGTGTACTATGTGGGCGGCAACCCCATCCTGCTTGCAGAGCGGGGACAGCCGGCAGCCGGCGCTTCGGCGGCATTGTTCGACAAGATCCCCTGGGCTTTGTGTCCCAGCCCAACCCTTTCGCCCGACGCCGTGAGCACGGTTTCCGACCTGGTGGCGATGGTTGGGGCGCAGCCGTTCTTCCTGGATGCGGCCGAGCACGACGGCCTGATAGCGGCGGTGGACGGCCTGCCCACCGTGCTGGCGGCGGCCTTGCTCAACGCCGCCGGCGAGAATCGTTCCTGGCGCGAGCTGCGCCGCCTGGCCAGCAACCAATTCGATGCCGCCACCTACCTGCCGGAACAGCAGCCGGCCGATTTCACCACCGCCTTGCTCGGCAACAGCGCCAACGTCGTTCATTGGCTCGACCTGATGATCGGCCAACTGCAGGGCTTGAAAACGGCGCTCGCGGGCGGCGATGAAGGGACGCTGGCCCAAAGCTTCACGCGTGCAAGCGAACTGCGCAATCAATGGCTGGCCGTGCGCGAGCGCGGCGACTACGAGGATGGCCAGCGACCCAGCGAGCTGCCAAGTTTCTGGAACCGGTTCTTGGGCCGGGCGACGATCAAACCCCAGCGAGAGAAATGACCGCTGCCGCCCAGACGTGAGCGGCCTGGCCGGCGACAGCCAACTGGGGCCTGATTGCCCAAAACAGGGCGTAGACCGAGAGGAGGGCGAGGAATCCCAACACGACCCCTCCCCAGACAGCCAGCGGCGCCCGCCGCACCCAGCCGTTGGCGGCCAGCAGGAGCGCAGCGCCGGCGGCCAGCAGCGCCGTCCAGCCGTCGACATCGCCGCCAGTCAGCCCGGCCAGGACGGCGAGAACTGCAATCAGGGCCGCTACGACTGCCCCAACGCGACTGCCTTCGCGGGCGGCCAATGTTTCAAGCCCCAGGGCAAAAGCCAGACTGAGGGGCAGCAGGGCGGGGAAAAGATAGCGTCCCTGGTGTTGCACGAAATCGACGTTGTACCATGCATAAGCAGCGACGACGAGAACGACCTGTAATCCCAGCAGGGCCATAGCGCGTCGCTGCCAGGCTTCCAACACCTCGTGTCCGCGCCGCCAACGCCAGAACCAGACACATAGACCGGCGACGATCAACAGGGTGAGCAGCGCCAGCATGGTGTACAGGCGGGAATCGAGGAAAACGCCCAACCAACCAAAGACGCCCCAGAAAGACTTGAAGGTGAACTCGCCCAGCCGTTCCAAATAGCCTGGCCAGCCGTTGGCGAGGATCCAGTCGGCGGTGCGCGGCTGGCCGGTGACGATGGCATTGTGCCGGATGAGGCCGAAAGGATCGGTTGCGCCATAGACGGCCATATTGCGCAGCCACCACGCCAGGGGCAGCGCCAGCGCCGGCACCAGCCAGGCCAGCCCAGTTCTGAACCACGACGAGCGTTGGCCGTCCGGCGTCCGCCTTGTCTCCATCACCTGCCACAGCCAGACGATCCCGGCCAGCGGCAGCAAGATATAGGCCTGAAACTTCGTGAGCAGCCCCAGGCCGATGATCAGCCCTGTGTAGGCCCAGGCTCTGGCGGGCAAGGAGGCGTGTTTCAGATGCCCGATCAGCCGGTACATGCCGGCAACGATGAGCAGCTCGCTGAGACCGTCATTGTTGATCGAGGCCATCATGGCCAGGTGCATGGGCAGAAGCGCGGTAAAGCCGGCCGCCAGGTTGGCGCGCCAGGGCTGCCGGGGAAACAGCCGCCTGATGCTTGCCCAGATCAGCGCCACCACCCCCGCGCCGATCAAGACTCCAAACAGCCGCAGGGCGATGACCTGCGCCTTCAGCCCCAGGCCGCCAGACGCCCACAGGATCGGCGTTGCCAGCCAATAATAGAGCGGCGGCTGATGACCTTCATAGCGAATGCCGTCGATGGCCATGTCCGCCGGGAACTTACGAGCCTTGATCTGGTTCAGATAGGCTTCGTCATAATCTCCCGGCTGCAGGACAGGCAGTCGCCCCGTGGCAGCCAGGGTGCGGACATAGTTGAAGTGGGCCGGCTCGTCCGGCGCCTGCCAGACCGGTGTAAAGATGGCAAACAGCGACGCCAGGATCAGGTAGGCGGCCAGGATGACCGCCAGCTGCCATCTGTCACCAGCCACGCGCCATCCTTTCACCCGCTTACCGGGCCTGCAGCCTTGCGCCGCTCGATAGAGGCGCCCAGCGCCAGCAGCTTCTCTTCCAGACGTTCGTAGCCACGGTCGATCTGGTTGACATTGGCGATCGTGCTGACGCCATTGGCCGCTAGCGCTGCCATCACCAGGGCCATGCCGGCGCGGATATCCGGGCTGGAAAGCGACTGGCCATAAAGCCGCGAAGGGCCGACCACCACCGCCCGATGGGGGTCGCAAAGGATGATGCGCGCGCCCATCGTGATCAGTTTGTCGACGAAGAACAACCGGCTCTCGAACATCTTCTCGTGGATCAACACCGTGCCCTGGGCCTGTGTGGCCGCCACCAGCGCCACCGACAGCAGGTCGGCAGGGAAATGCGGCCAGGGGCCGTCGTCGATCTTGGGCACAGCCCCGCCGACGTCCGCGGCCACCCGCAAATCCTGCGCATCGCCGATCACCAGATCGCGTCCATCCATCCAGCAGTTTACGCCCAGGCGCTCTCCGAAGACATACAGCACCATGCGCAGATCGGTGGGATTCACGTCCTTGATCCGCATTTCGCCGGGAGTGACGGCGCCGAGGCCCAGGAACGACCCGACTTCGATCAGGTCTGGAGAGACGGTGAATTCTCCGCCGTGCAAATGTCCATCGCTGTGCACCGTCAGACAGTTGCTGCCGATGCCTTCGATGTCTGCGCCCATGCCGCATAGCATCTGGCATAGATTCTGCACGTGTGGCTCTGAGGCAGCGTTGCGGATGATCGTCGTGCCGCGGATAGCGGCTGCTGCCATCAGGGCGTTCTCGGTTGCGGTCACGCTGGCTTCGTCCAGCAGGATATCGGCCGGCTGGAGCCCGCGCGGGTCATTGCTGCGGATGCGGATAAGGTGGTTGGCAGGATCGACATCGACCTGGGCGCCCATGTGCTCGAACGCCAGCAGGTGCGTGTCGATGCGGCGCCGGCCGATGACGTCGCCGCCGGGCGGAGGCAGCTCGACATTGCCCGACCGCCCCAGGAGTGGTCCCGCCAGCAGGATGGAGGCCCGCACCTTTTGGCAGAGTTCGGGCGACAGGTGCTGGGAAGTCACCTGGTCTGCCTGCACAGTGATCGAACCACCGCCGTTGCCAAGGACGCGCACGCCCAGGTTCTTCAGCAGTTCCAACAGGATGCCCACATCGCCGATGCGCGGGACATTGTGCAGCGTCACCGGCTGGTCGGTCAGCAGACAAGCGGCAAGCATGGGCAGGGCGGCGTTTTTGTTTCCGGCCGGTCTCACCTCGCCATGGAGAGGGCGGCCACCTTCGATGATAAAGAAATCGCTCATGGCTCTATTCTAGCTCCTTTTTTCACTATCTTGTTTGACTCATTCCTTACTGTTTCCTAACGAACGTTGGGCGTTAAAAGATACGCCGGCGGCCAGACCCAGATAAGCGCCGGCATGGTTGTCCCGCACGGCGACTTCGATTAGCCCTGCACTGCCGCCCAGAACCACCGGCTCGTTCGGCTGCACCCGGCCGTAGGTACTGCTGAAGCCGTCAATTACAACGCCGCCGATCTCGAAACGCCAGTCGGTCCGTCCGCCCAACCATCCTACCGGGATATTGGTGATCAGATTGCCAAAGCGGTCGACATAGATGACCTGACCCTTCAACCCGCCATCGTCCAGCCGCTGGGGCTGCGGAAGGGTAACCTGCACCGGATCGGTAACTTCTGGCCCCAGGCTCTGCAACGGGACGCCCCCGGCGATGTGGGCAGCGGCGGGAGCAAAGATATCGCGGCCCTGGAAGGTGTTGCTGATGCGCGGCAGGCGATAGGAAGGATTGGCAAGCTGGCGGATGCTCTGCACGTTCTCGTCACGATAGACGCGACTAAAGACACCGTTGTCGGGGCCGATATAGACTGCCCGATCAGTGAAGACCGCCAGCGGGCGGCGCTCGGTGCCCACGCCCGGATCGACGACGACGACATGAACGGTGTTGCGTGGGAAGTAGGGGGCTGCCGTCGACAACACGTAACTCGCGTCCAGGACCTGCTGTGGAGCGATGGCATGGCTGATGTCGACAATCTGCGCCCAGGGCAGAATGCCGAGGATGACGCCCTTCATGACGCCGACATAGCCGTCGTTCAAGCCGAAGTCGGTAGTGAGGGTAATGGGTGCGGGCATATAAGGTTCAGATCCAAGTGGATAGATAGTTCAGGCCGGCGCGGTTTCGGCAGCGCAGAAGGCGCAGCCCCGTTGTTCTGCCGCTACAATGGCTTGATCGGAACTCCAGAAAATGTTCTCTTCGCCGATCTCATGGATTTGACCCCCTCGCTCCAACATCTCCCGCACGGTGTCGGTCAAGCCAGTCACCATCAGCGTGCTGCCGCCCTTGTGCAGGCGCTCATGCAGGTGGCTGAGCGCCAACAGACCTGAGGTGTCGATGAGGGGGACGCCGCGCATCGACAGGATCAGGGCGTGGGTATCGTCGAGCCGGGCAAAGGCTTCGTTGAAATGACCGGTAGCGGCAAAGAAGAGCGGCCCGGTCAGATACGCCACGCGCACATGGCGACAGCGGCCGGCGTTCTCGATCCCGCGTTGGCGCAGCTTCTCGGGATCGACTTCCTGCACCTCGATCTGCATACTGGCGATTTGATTGAGGAAGACCGCCCCGGAAAGAAAGGCGCCGATGAGGATTGCCTGAGTCAAATCGAGCGTGATCGTAGCGATCAGGGTGATGCTGAAGGTGATGATGGCGGTCTTGAAGCGACTGCCAAAGATGTAGCGGATGGTCTCCCATTCGTTCATCCGCCAGGCGGTGACGATCAACACGCCCGCCAGCGCTGCCAGAGGGATGCGAGACATGACCGGCGCCAGCAGGAACATCGATGCCAACAAAAAGCCGGCGTGAAAGATGCTGACCATGCGCGTCTGGCCGCCTGCTTTGATGCCGACGCTCGTGCGGGCAATGGCAGCCGTGGCCGGGACGCCGCCAAAGAAAGGTATGACGATATTGCCTACACCCTGGGCAATCAATTCCTGGTTGGCGGCCAGACGGATGCCGGTCATATTGCTGGCGACGGCGCCGCAGAGCAGGCTCTCGACGGCACCCAGGGCGGTGATGGTCAGGATGGGCCCGATGAAGTCCTGCAGGTTCGCCCAGGGAATAGAAGCGAAGCTCAAGCGATCATCGAGCAGCAGGCGGCGCGGGATATCGCCGATCACGGGCGTCTGCCATCCCAGGAGTACCACGATGGCGGTTGCCAGGATGATGCCCAGGAGCGAAGCCGGAAAGCGGGCGTTCCAGCGTTTCGGCCAGGCAAGCATTAGACCAATGACCAAGGCGCCAACTACCAGGCTGTGCCAGTCAGGCGCAAAGCCGCCCTGGAAGTAGCCAATTAGCTTCTCGGCGGCGGACTCGGCGCCTGCCGTCTGGATTCCCAACAGGTTGTCGATCTGGCCGATGATGATGATAAGGGCGATGCCGGAAGTGAAGCCGGTAATGACGGGCGCTGGTACAAAGGCGATGAAGCGTCCCAGGCGCAAAAAACCGATAATCAACAGCAGAACGCCCGCCATCAAACCCGCGACCCACACGCCTGGCAGGCCATAGCGCTGCGCCAGCAGAATGAGTACTGCGCTCATGGCGCCGGTTGGTCCTGAAATTTGATACGGCGCGCCGGAGAGCAGGCCGATGACGAGACCAGCGACGATGGCCGTCACCAGGCCAGCAGCAGCGCTGGCGCCCGAGGCCACGCCGAAAGCCAGGGCCAGGGGTAGGGCTACCGCCGCGACGGTAATGCTGGCAAGCAGGTCGCGGCGGAACGTGTGTGAGGTGTAAGAACCGAATTCCTCACGCCAGAGTTCAATGATGGAGCGATGGTGCATAAAGCAAGGCAAGCATGAGCGATTGGCAGTCGCAATAGCGCTGCACTGACGATGAGACCGATGACATGGATCGGGTGCGATGAGGACGCCCTGGTGCGCCCCTATCTTATCCCTTCGGTCCGAATTCTACCAGCCGTTGCCCCTGATCCACGATATCACCCGGCTGGATAAAGACCTGCGCCACCACACCCCCGGCCGGAGCCGTAACCCGCAGTTCCATCTTCATTGCCTCCAGGATGGCAAGCGTCGCCCCTGCCGCGACCTCCTGACCCGGCCGCACCAGCACATCCAGCACCTTGCCCGGCATCGTCGCCGTCAAACTGGCCCCAGCGGTCTCCATCTGCCGGAGACGAGGTTGGGGAGGTTCCAGCCGCCACACTTGGCCGCCCAGGGCCACGAGCCGCGCCTGTCCGTCTTTGGCGACGTGCCCTGTCCAGCGGCGGCCGCCGGACTGAAAGACCACGCGGCCTTGCTTCGACCCCCATTGCTCGATCTCGTACACCGCCGGCGGATGGTCGGGCCGGAGGATGGTGACGACGAGGCCGGCTTCGGCGCGATCGACGCGAATACTGGCGGCGCCTTCAGGGAGGCCGTAACGTATTTCCACTTGATCCGCTACGCGCGAGCTAGCAGCTTGGCGGCAAACTCATCCAGCGAAGCGGCATCCAGAGCTGCATCAAGCAACTTGCGCAATTCCGGCAGATCCAATTCCTGGAGTTGTTCTTCGAAGTTTGCTGGCACAGGGCCAAAGCGGTGCTGTAGGACGCGCACGATGTTCTCCCTCGTTCCTTCGCGCTGACCGAGCTCCAGACCTTGTTCCAGGCCTTGTTCCAGGCCTTGTTCCAGGCCTTGTTCCAGACCCTGTTCCAGACCCTGTTCCAGACCCTGTTCCAAACCCAGTTGCCAACCTTCCTGTCTGATTTCGACATACCAAGGAGATTCGCGTAGAACAGCCATATCCCACCTCATAATACGTTGAACCAATTCCGTACTCATCACGAAACTGGCGAAAAAGGCAAGCAGATTCTCCATTTGAGCCAAATCAGCGTCGGCCCGGAGCCGAAAAGCTGCTTGCTGGACGATAGTCTCGGAGTTGCCTCCCTTCAGAATGGGAGTAAAAGGCAATAGGGGCAGCAGCGGTTCCTGCACTACCAGATGGGCATCGACTTCCCACAGATTGATGACGCGAAAATCCTGGCGGGCAACCAGGCCACGGAAGCTACTGCTGAAGCGACGAACAAGGCGTTGACCTTTGCGTGGGCGGAGAATGTTGACGACAACAGGATACACAGCTTGGTTGTATCGTTCCCTTGCCAGGGCGGCATAGGCACAGATACGCTGCGGAATCCTGGGATCAGGGTGCAACTGAATCTCATTGAGAACAAGGAACTCGCCATGCAGTGGACTATGCACACGAATCAAAGCGTCGCTTTCGCGGCTGACCCACTGGAAATCGGATGTCAGCAGGTCGACGGCCTGCAGGTCATTGTCGTGCAACAGCCATCGCACCCAGGCTGTGGGGTCGAGGCCGATCAGTCGCTTGGTGCCGATGTCCGCGCGCTTGGTCATGATGACGCTCTCTAACAAGCTGTGTACGATGCTATCGTAATCAGGAAGTTGCCAGATGTCCAGCGCGGCGGAGGGGGCCGCCCAAACGGAAAGAATCGGGTTGGTTCCAGGGGCTGTAAGCGTCAGCGGCGGCAACCGGGGCCTCAGCCGCGCCTTCGCTCTGCAGGAAATCCGCCAGGGCAGCGGCCATCAATGCCTCATCCGGCGGGGACGACGCCGGTACAGCCCATCCAGACAGATGGCGCTCGACGAAATCTGTGCTCACTTCGCCGGCGATGAAGGCCGGATGCTGGACGATGGCCCGCAGGAAGGGGATATTGGTGGCGACTCCCAGGATGATGTAGTGCGAGAGCGCCCAATCCAGCTTGCGGACCGCGTCTGCCCTGTCCTCACCCGTGCAGATAAGCTTGGCGATCATCGGGTCATAGTAGATCGAGACCTCGTCGCCGGCGACGAGGCCAGCATCCAGGCGTAGGCCCGGCCCCACTGGCTCAGTCGCCAGCCGCACCTTGCCAATGGAAGGCAAGAAATCGTTGGATGGGTCCTCAGCATAGACACGAGCCTCGATGGCGTGGCCGCGCTGTCCGATCTGTTCCTGCCGCCAAGGCAGAGGCTCACCCGCAGCGATGCGGATCTGCGCCTTGACCAGATCGATGCCTGTTACCTCTTCGGTGATGGCGTGTTCGACCTGCAGCCGCGTATTCATCTCCAGAAAATAGAACCCGCCCTCGGGCGCCAGAAGAAATTCGACCGTGCCGGCATTGGTGTAGCCGACTGCCTGCGCCGCCCGCACGGCGGCATCGCCCATCCGAGCGCGAAGGTCCGGCGACAGCGCTGGCGATGGCGTCTCCTCGATAATCTTCTGGTGGCGGCGCTGGATGCTGCATTCGCGTTCGAACAAATGGACAGTGTGGCCGTGATGGTCGGCCAACACCTGAAACTCGACATGCCGGGGACGTCTGATCAGCGTTTCCAGATAGACGGTAGGATCGCCGAAAGCATTTTGGGCTTCGCGCCGGGCGGATTCGAGCTCTGGCAGGAAATCGCCGGGGTCGTGAACGATGCGCATGCCTTTGCCGCCGCCGCCGGCGGTGGCCTTGATCAAGACCGGAAAGCCCAACTCCACCGCCGCTTTCGCCAGATCTGCCGCCTGCGCAGCAGGCTCCTGCTGCGCAGGGTGGTAACCGGGCACCAATGGCACCCCGGCCGCGACCATAACTTCGCGGCTGGAGATTTTCGACCCCATCGCTCGCATCGCCGCGGCGCTGGGGCCAATGAAGGTGAGACCGGCAGCCGTCACGGCATCGGCAAAGCGTGCGTTTTCGGAAAGAAAGCCATAGCCCGGATGGATGGCGTCGCATCCTCGTTCCTGCGCGACCTGGAGGATGGCGTCGATCCTGAGATAGGACTGCAAAGGCGGCGGCGGCCCGATACATACCGCCTCATCAGCCAGGGCAGGATGAAGGGCATCGGCGTCGGCTTCAGAAAAGACGGCGACCGTGCGGATGCCCATCTCCTGACAGGCGCGGATGAGCCGGACGGCGATTTCGCCCCGATTGGCGATCAGTATCTTCCGAAAGAGTGTCATGGGCCAGCGTAGTGTCTGCTCTCAATGTTGCCGCAGGATGGCTGGCAGGAAGACGCGATCCACCGGCTGACGCCGGATCTTGGCCACCAGGATGCCTTCGCCGGTGCCATTGTCGCCGATGGTGATGAAGATCGGCACGGTCTCCTTGACAATGCCGCCTGTGTAACCGGTGACAAAGGCATCGCTGCCAGAGATGGCGATGCCGTAGGCGATGTCGCTGACCGTCCCGCCCAGGTAAGTGCTGTAGGCCAGCGAGGCGCTGCCGCTGCCGCCTGTGTTGAACCGGGCGATGTAGACGTCCAGGAAATCAGCCAGACCCTGCTGGAAAGCGCCCTTGACAGGCAAGTCGACCGAGGCCGTGTAGCCGGTGATGTAGGCGCCGCCCTGTTCGTCGACATCCAGCCCATAGGCGACATCGGCGGCGCTGCCACCCAGGTAGGTGCCGTACACCAGGGTATTACCGGCGGCGCCGAGCCGGGCGACAAACGCCTCGCGTGGGATCGGCTTGCCGGCGCTGGCATTGCTGTCCTGGAAGGCATTCATGGTGGGGAAATTGAGCGATGTGGTATGGCCGGCGACAATAGCCTGCCCTGCCGGCCCGATTCCGACGCCAAAACCGTAGTCGGCGCCGTCGCCGCCCAGATAGGTGCTGAAGACAAGCGAATTGGCCCCGGTCTTGGTGGTGTCGAACTTGGCGACGATGGCGTCGACGTCGCCCTTGTTGCCGTGAAAGGGGTTCTTTGTGGGGAAGGCGCTGCTGAGCGTGCCGCCCGCCACATAGGCATTGCCGGCGTCGTCGACGGCGATGTCGCCGCTGTAATCGGCGCCGCTGCCGCCAATGTAGGTGCTGTAGAGCAGCGCCTGTCCGTTGGGCTGGAATTTGCTGACGAAGATATCGCTGAAAGCGCCGTCCGGGTCGGTGAAGGCCTGGTTGACGGTGGGGAAGTTCGGCGATTCGGTCAGCCCGGTCACATAGACATTGCCGGCGCTGTCCACGTCGATCCCCAGGGCCATGGCGCGGGTGCCGGAATCCAAAATGCCATTATTCTCGTCGCGATTGCCGCCCAGATAGGTGCTGAAGACCAGGGCATTGCCGGCGGCATTCAGCTTGCTGACGAAAGCATCCGAACAAGGCGGATTCGAGCAACTGTTGCCGCCGGGCTGTGGCTGATAGGCGTTCTGCGTCGGGAAGTTGGTCGACTCGGTCACGCCGGTGACATAGACATTGCCGGCGCTGTCGACCTCGACGGCGTCGCCGACATCCTCTCCGCTTCCACCCAGATAGGTGGCATAGACCAGGGCGTTGCCGGCCGGGTTCAGCTTGAGGATGAAGGCGTCGCCGAAATTGGCCGGTGTGAACGGTCCGCCATAGGCGGGCTGTGGGGGGCCAGCGTTGGGGAAATTGACGGAGATGGTCGAGCCGGTGACATAGGCGTTGCCGTTAGCATCCACAGCGATGTCGCGGCCTTCGTCGATATTGCCGCCGCCGATAAGCGTGCTGTAGACCAGGGTGGGGTCGATGGTCAGGATGCGCGAGGCGTCATAGGCGCCGAGGTTGAGGCCGATGCTGCCATCGTCGAAGATGCTGTAGCCGATGGCCACCGGCTGGCGTCCTGTTGGTCCTTCCTGCCAGGCGATTGGCGCTGTCTCGCGCATTTTCTCTCCCCTCCATCCGGCGCCGGCCGGCAGCAGGATCACAAGGTCGCCCGTGGCTTTGTCCAGGCTGACGCTTTGGGCGCCGCGATACTGCCAGCGGATATGCCCGGGATCGGCGCCTGGGGCCACGATATAGGTTCCCTTGAGCGAGCTCGTGCTGCCAGCATAGTGCAGGTCGATACCTTCATACAGCCCTTCATAAGTGACGCTGCCGTAGGTTGGCACATTGCTGCGCCACTGCGCCGGATCGTCGCCCAGAAAATAGTTAACCACACCCGGCAGTTGTTCTCCGGCGACGATGTGGGTTGATCTCTCGGCGCCGAGGAATTGCAGACGCAGTGTGACAGTTTCACCGCCTCCGCTTGCTTGCTTTGCCAGCGACGGCCCCGCAAGCAAAACCTCATCGGCGCTGAAGAACAGCGCACCCTCCAGGGCATGAGCCTGGAAGCGCACGGAAGGCGGCGCCTGGCCGATGTTGGGCGTGAACGCAAGCCTGGTGGCAGCGATCTCGGCATCCAGTATGCCTGCTGCAGGTTGGCGTCCCGGCAGGTTTTGGCTCCAGATCGCTAACGCCAGGGCAAGCGCAAGCGCCAGTCCCAGCCAGCGCGCCTGACGGTTTGGCAGTGGAAGCGAGTTCGATGAAGAGAACATAGCAGCACCTCGTTGCAGATGAGAGTGACCGGGTGTTGTGTCACCACTTTTGTCACCAAAGCACAGCCTTTCTTCAATTGCACCCCGTTCGTGGGAGCGGCGGGTCGTGTGGTTGCCCCGATCTTACTTAGGTATGCGAAGTTAGGCAAGGCTGAACAGGGCGCGCAAACAGGGTGGATCTGCTACAATAACGGCGAGGACTTGCTCTGGCGATGAATGATGTTACGATCTGGCTGCTCGAAGGCGATCCCGCGATCCGCTGGCAGACACGGCGCGACCTTCTGGATGAACCACTGGCCGCGTACGAACCCGATCGGGCGCAGGTGGCGAAGGATGGCTGGGGCGCGGCCCTGCTGGCGCGCCAGGATGCGGCCGGCACCTGGGGCGGCGGCCTCTACGGTCCAAAGTGGATATCCACCACCTATACCCTGCTCCTGCTGCGGCACTTTGGCCTGTCCCCGGTAAACGCAGCCGCGCAGCGCGGCGCTGCTTTGTTGCTCGAAAAGGGCTTCTACCACGATGGCGGCATCAACTTCTTCAAGTCGTTCAAGCACAGCGAGACCTGCGTCACCGGGATGACGCTGGCGCTGCTGTGCTATTTCCGTCAGTCCGATGAGCGCATCCACCGGATCGTCGAACACCTGCTGGGCCAGCAGATGGGGGACGGCGGCTGGAATTGTGAGCGGCCCAAAGGCGCCACCCACAGCTCCTTCCACACGACGCTTTCCGTGCTGGAGGGCCTGCACGAATACCAGTTGGCCTTCCCCGCCCAGGCTGGCTCGCTGGACCCGGCCATTGCCGCCGCTCACGAATTCTTGTTACTGCACCGGCTCTATCGCTCGCATCGCACCGGCGAGGTAGCCGATCCGGCCTTCGCCAGCATCCACTTCCCACCGCGCTGGCGCTACGATTTCCTACGCGCCCTCGACTACTTCCAGTGGGTGGATGCGCCGCGTGACGAGCGCATGACCGACGCCATTGAGCTGCTGAACAGCAAGCGTCTGGCTGATGGCCGCTGGAAACAAGGCCAAAACTGGGCAGGTCGCGTCTTTTTCGAGATGGAGCCGGTCGGCCAGCCGGGTCGATGGAACACCCTGCGCGGGTTGCGGGTTTTGCGCTGGTGGGCGTCTCGAGGGGGTTAGGCCAGTAGCTCGGAATCCGGCGATCGCGCCATGCCTAACTGGTGAACATGCACGCCCTCATGCCCATAGTTCTTCAGTACCTCGATCAGTCGAGGCGTAACGGGCATATCCAGTAACGCGTTCATGCCGCAAACTCGATCACCTGTTCGTCGGCAAGCAGCGCTGCATATTGCAGAGCTTCGTGAATGTCATCCTTCTCAAGATAGGGGTAGGAAACAGGGTTATCCTTCTGCGTCCTCGAAGCGCGGATCGCCCAACGCCCGCCGGTGTAAATCGATCACCAACCTCTCGATCGCCGCCCCGTCCGGTTCATCCGGCAGCCTGCTGGCCGCTGCCGCCTGGGCCAATTCCGCGCGCAGCCCCGCGACCAGCGCCATGAGCTCGTCATAACTGTAGCGGCCTTTCAGAACCTCGCGCAGCCAGGCAGCGTCCGGGCGGCGAACGCGCACCACCTGCTCGCCCAGGATTTCGATACCCATGCGATACAGCCGCAGCAGATGCGCGGCGTGCTTGGTATCGTAACCGTGGATCGCTTCCAGGGCGGCGCGCTCAGGGTGGCGGTTGGCGCGCCAGTGCTGGTAATTCTGCCAATGCTTCAGCGCTGACCGGTAGTCTCGTTCCTTCTGGGTGTCGGGGAAGCGAAAACCGCCCTGGGGATGGGGCAGGGCGCCGAACTCCGCCGGCGCCGGCTGGTGGTCGGGCGGGTTGTGCAGCCAGCGATAATGCGTCTCCATGCGCTTAAGTTGGTCGTCGGCGTAGCCGGCGTAGGTCTGCGCCACCTTGCGGGAGAGAAACAGGCTGCGCGCCGCCCGCAGGACCTCGCCGTAGGCGTCGATGTGCAGCACATCGCTCTCGTCAGCCCAGAGGATGTCCAGCATATTCGGGTTGTTAGCCAGGGCCAGCCGCACGAATTTGGCCAGCCCGTAGATCACTACTTCGCCCTCACGATCCTCGAACTGCTCGAAGCTGCTCAGGCCCAGCAGATAGCGGGCGGGCGGGATGCACACCCCGCGCACATCCAGATCGCTGTTCGGGCCAGCCGTGCCAAAGGCGCGGCTGCCCCACACCGTCTTCAGGATAGTCGTGCGTTCGATCCAGTTCATGAAGCACCCCTTGCCAGCCGTACCCGCACCACAAAATCATCCAGCGCCGCCTGGTTGGACGGCTCAGGCGGGAGTGGGCTGCTCTCAAAGGCTGCAGCCAGCGCCGCCTGCAAGCCCTCCAGGGCGGCGTCGTGTTCCTCGACCGGCAGCGCCAACGCCGCTTGCTCCGTGGTTTTGGCGGCAATCAGCGCCAGCAGATGGCTATAGCCGTATTCCGGCGCCAGCTCGGCCAGGTTGGCATTGATCTGGCCTGTGCGCAACAGATGGATGCCGGTCAGGCTGACCCGATAGGCGTAGAGCAGCGGCTTGATCGGCGCCGGACCGTGGATGGCCTGCCGGCGCCATTCCAGCCACTGGCTCCTGGCATAGCCGGCGTAGGGCTGATAGGCGCGCCGGGAGATGGCGCCCTGCCGGACCAGACCCCGCAGTTCCTCGGCCCAGGGTGTATCCATTACCACCAGCGGCGAGAAGAGGTGCTCCAGGTAGTTGCCATGCGGCTGCAGCAGCAGGATGATGAATTTGACCAGGTCATGGCTGACCAGGTCGATCTCAACCCCATCGACATGCCACGTGCGGTCGATGGTCGCCTTGGGTGGGCGCAGGCCCAGTACGGCCCTGGCGGGCAGGACATGGCAGCCGCGCAGATCGACGTCGCTGTCGGGCGACGGGAAGCCATACGCATGCGCCCCACTAACGCAGGCGAAGGCCAGGGAGTGAGGGATTGCTTCGGTCAG
>JACDJB010001187.1_pt1 | contig 21984 bp, 21 predicted proteins | sample 7454121 | NCBI WGS metagenome assembly JACDJB01 (sample SAMN14253290, study PRJNA609438) | sludge metagenome | isolation source: sludge after 25d culture with pyrite | collected 2018-12-20
ACCTATTCGGAATGTCAATCAATTTCCATTGACTACGGGATTATGGAAAAAGCGGAAAACGTTTATGTGCTCACTGCCGATTTTGGCTGGAGCGATCTCGGTTCATGGGGTTCTCTCTACGATAACAAGCAGAAGGATGACGACGGGAATGTGATTTTGGGAGAAAATGTACTCACCTATGACACAAAAAACTGCATTGTGAATCTGAGCAAGGAAAAGGTGGCAGTTTTGCATGGGCTTGACGGATATATCGTTGCCGAATCCAATGATACACTGATGATTTGCCGCAGGGAAGATGAGCAGCAGATTAAGCAGTTTGTAACAGACGTGCGTATTAAAAAGGGCGATTCTCTGGTATAAGCCGATCAGCTTTTCTCTTTTTTACTTTTCAGCAGCGCTTCCGCAACAACAAAATCGGATGCCCAGGTAACCTTGATGTTTTCCCGGTTTCCGTCTGTCAAAAAAATGGAATTTCCCGCACTTTCCAAAACCGATGCATCATCGGTGAAATGTTTGGAATAGTCCTGTCCGTATGCTTTCTTAATCATTGACACACGAAAAACCTGTGGAGTCTGCACCAAAAACAGATTCTCCCGATCAACAGGGCGGTTTTGATTTCCGGTAACCTGCCGGATGGATTCGGCGGGCGGAATTACCGGAATTGCATTGCCATTCTTTAATGCTACGTTGTAGCAGTTCGTGATAGTTTGAAAGGAAACCAGCGGACGCACTCCATCATGAATAAACACGATGCCGTCTTCATCAATTTGATTCAATCCGTTTTTAACGGAGTGAAAACGCGTTTCGCCGCCGGGAACAACGGTGTGCGGGGTTTGAAAATGGTGCTTTTTACACAACTTTTCCCATGTCTCAATCTCCTTTTCCGGCAAAATCAGAATGAACTTAAACGCTTCGTCATATTCCGAAAAAGCCCGGAAAGTGTGCATGAGCAGTGGTTTTCCGTGCAGCTCAGTAAACTGCTTGGGAACGGGTGATTTCATCCTTTTTCCGCTTCCCCCGGCAACAATCAGTACATATTTTTGGATATTCAATTCTAAAAAATGGTTACTTTGGCATAAAAGTAATGTAATTTCAATAATCCATGGATGATATTCTTCAATTTCTTAAAGAGCTGACGAAAAATAACAACCGCGAATGGTTTGCCGAAAATAAAGAGTGGTATCAGCGTTGTCGTGAAAAAATGTTCTTTCTGGTGGATTTACTGATTAATGAAATCAGAAAATTTGATGCGGAAATTCCGGTGACAGATCCGGCAGAAAATGTTTTCCGCATTTATCGCGATGTCCGGTTTTCAAAAGACAAAAGTCCGTACAAAACCCACTTCGGGTGCCATATTTCCAAAGGCGGAAGGAAGAGCCACTTTGCTGGCTATTACATTCAGATTGCTCCGGGAGAGAGTTTTGTGGGCGGCGGTTTGTATATGCCTGAAAAAGAGCATCTGAAAGCAGTGAGGCAGCAGATATTGCAATATCCCGATGAGTTTTTGGGCATCATTGAAAATCCCGGATTTAAGGCAATTTTCCCGGAAATGCTAGACCACCGGCTAAAAACAGCGCCAAGAGGATTTCCCAAAGATCACCCCTATATTGACCTGCTGCGATATAAATCTTTTGTGTTTTCTACAACCGTTACCGACGAGGAGCTAACCGGCGAAAAATTTATTGAAAAAACCATTTCTGCATTTAATCATTTGTGCAAAATAAATTCCTTTTTGAATGAAGCATTGGAAACAGTTTAAAAAGTTTCACTTTATTTAAAAATTGTTCTGGTTAATTTCAAAACCGGTATCTATTATTGGCTAAACTTTCTACTTTTGTGCGAAAATCAAAAATTACCAAAAGTATGAAGAGAATTTTATTACCTTTTTTGTTTGTTACCGGATTGTTTACTGCTCAGGCTCAGAATATTCAATTGCATTATGACATGGGCAAGGACAGGAAGTTTCTCACTTCAACCGTTGAAATGTTTCGTCCCGACAGCTGGGGATCAACTTTTTTCTTTATCGACATGGACTACAGTTCCGATGCCCGAAATGTTGATAATGGTGTTTCGCTTGCATACTGGGAGGTTGCAAGAAGTTTTCAATGGACTGAAAATCAAAAATTCAGACCTCGCGTTGAATATAATGGCGGAATTTTCAAATTAGACGGAGAAGATGCGCCGTTTGTTCCCATCGAAAATTGCTGGCTTGGCGGTATCGAAAGAACATTCGCATCTGCCGATTTTTCTAAAATTTTAACCCTGCAGGCGAATTACAAATATATCAGGGATAAGGAGGACGCATCCTTTCAGCTGACTGCTGTATGGACGGTTCAGATGCTGAATGAGAAGCTCACATTTGCCGGTTTTGCCGACTTCTGGAAGGAAAAAATGTTCTGGGGAAGCGACTATCGCTTTTTGGCAGAGCCACAGTTGTGGTACAATGCATCCAAAAATCTCTCTTTGGGTTCGGAGATTGAATTGAGCAACAATTTTGTTTTCAATGGTTTCAGAGTGAATCCAACATTAGGAATAAAATATACTTTCTAAAAAAAACGGTATGCTCGAAAAATTTTTCAAACTCAAAGAGAATAAAACATCGGTCAGAACCGAAATCTTGGCAGGAGCCACCACATTTATGACGATGGCTTATATTCTGGCAGTGAACCCTGAAATTCTCAGCGCAACGGGAATGGATAAAAACGCTCTGTTTTCGGCAACCGCGCTTTCTGCAATGGTTGCAACCCTTGTGATGGCATTGGTTGCAAAGCTCCCCTTCGCACTGGCTCCGGGGATGGGGCTGAATGCCTTTTTTGCTTTTACGGTTGTTTTGGGAATGGGACACAGCTGGCAATTTGCGCTGACTGCCGTCTTTATTGAAGGTATTATCTTTTTACTTCTGACCGCTTTCAATATCCGGGAGCTGATCGTGAATGCCATTCCGCTTTCGATAAAACATGCAGTTTCTGCCGGAATCGGGCTGTTTATTGCATTCATCGGGCTGCAAAATGCCGGAATCATCGTGAATAACGATGCCACACTGGTAGGACTGGGAGATATGGGCTCACCTGCCGTTTTGATTGCGGTAGCCGGGATTGTCGTCACTGCCGTAATGCTCGCATTGAGGGTAAAAGGCGCCTTGCTGATCGGGATTTTCTTAGTAACCGTTGCCGGAATTCCGTTAGGTGTCACTTTTTTGCCCGAGGGACGGTTTATCACTTCGCCGCCATCACTTGCACCAATTTTTCTGAAATTTGAATTTTCTCAAATTTTAACCTGGGACATGGTAATTGTGGTCTTCACATTCCTTTTTGTGGATATGTTTGACACGGTCGGTACGCTTGTCGGGGTTTCGGACAAGGCAGGCATGCTTGACAAAGAGGGGCGCGTACCCCGCGTGAAGCAGGCACTTTTTGCCGATGCCATCGGAACAACAGTTGGCTCAATGTTAGGAACAAGTACCGTAACAACTTATGTGGAGAGCGCTTCCGGCGTTGCCGAAGGCGGAAGAACGGGACTTACTTCGCTTACCACTGCCGGGCTGTTTCTGCTGGCGCTGTTCTTCGCTCCGCTCTTTATTATGGTGCCGCCGGCAGCTACCACTGCTGCACTGGTGCTGGTCGGGTTTTTTATGATTTCGCCCATTCAGAAAATCGACTTTAACAACCTGACCGAAGCTATTCCGGCATTCATCACCATCATTATCATGCCGCTGACATACAGCATTGCCGAAGGGATTGTTTTTGGAATGTTATCCTATGTGTTCCTGAAACTTCTGACCGGCAAAACCAAAGATATTTCACTGGTAATGTACGTTCTGGCAATTCTTTTTGTACTGAAATTCTTCCTCTGAAATCGGTTTTAAAGAAGAGTCAGACCAAAAATAAAATCGTATAAAATAGCTGAAACAGGGCAGATTTTTTAACCTTTAATCAATCTGCCCTGTTTTTTTTAATCCTTTTGCTCTATTGTGGCGATTTTGCTATTTTTGCAACGCTCAAAGGGTTGTTAGCTCAGTTGGTTTAGAGCACTACCTTGACAGGGTAGGGGTCACTGGTTCGAATCCAGTACAACCCACATGAATTTCTTTCCTGATTTCGGAGATGTTGCAAATTCCATATTTTTCTCATTGGCTGATATAAATCTATTCGGCAAAAAATATTGAAACCCAAGATAAATTTGCGAAAAATCTAAACTCTAATCCATTAACATCCATATTGAACTCGCACAGCGAAAAATGTCCCCATATTTTACTATGTACAATAGATTGTTTTCAGGTGATGCAGTCGCCTGAAAACAATCCACCACCACACAAGATAACGCCATTCCGCACGAAGTGCGGAAACTCATGAATTTAGCAGAAAAGCCGCCCCATTTCCCTCTGACCCCCTGAAGGGGAGCCCATCGCACAACAGAGAATAACATCCTGTTTTCCTGTCAGATAATAAATTATCAGCATAGTACTCTCTGCCTCCTCCTCACCCTTTAGAGTAGAGGAAAAGAGGGGGCTATTTTCTTTTTAAACTCCCCTATCCTTTTTTCTGTTTTGCAGTGAAATTGAAAAGAGATGCAGGAAATCTTTGCCTAATTTATTCCGAAGATAATCCAGAATCCGGTAAACCTGCTTTTTTGCCGTGTCGGGTTTACATTTGAGAAGCTCGCCTATTTCTTTGTAGCTCAGTCCGCTGTTGAATTTCAAAAAAAGTAGCTCTCGTTTTTGGGCGGTTAGGTTTTTTAACTCATCCTGCAACAGTCCGATATGCTCATCAAGCTCATCCGAATCGGCTGCTTCCAATGGAAATTTCAAATCAAAAAAAGGGGAAAAATCATCTACATAAGCTAAACGACTCTTATCTTTCAATTTCTTGATAATATTTCGCCTTAGCGTTTTATAGAGATAAAACTCTAATGAATCAGGTTTTCTCAAGCGGCTGCCATATTTGAAAATATCAAGAAAAGAATCCTGGATGGCGTCTTCAACTATGTTTTGATGGGGAGTTATTTTTATGCCATAAGCAAACAGAGCGTCAACAAATTCGCTGTAAATAATTTCAAAAGCACGGCGATCTCCAGCTCTGAAATTATCCCAAATAATTCTCCAGTATTCGTTTTCGTTAGGCAATTTCACTTTTATGGCTTTTACCAGTATCTCATATAAATAGCGAAGCTAATAAAAATTTAACAAAATCACCCGGTATTCTTTTTCATTATTTTCACTAAAACTTGTGAGCTGCATTGGTGCTGCTTTTGCATGGAATGACAGTGTCATTCTCAGGAAGTTATCCGGAACATTTGCATAAATTTTCAAAAAGCAATATCTTTCAGGAATGAAAAAATTGTTGTTGAATTTATAAAACATCGTAAAATGACTTATATACCGGATAAATCCCGCTATGGGGAGATGAAATATAACCGCTGCGGAAAATGGGGATTGAAACTCCCCGCCGTATCGTTAGGGCTGTGGCACAATTTCGGCGGAACAGACATTTTTGAAAACGGACGCGCCATGTTGCGGCGTGCCTTTGATTTGGGAATCACTCACTTTGATCTGGCAAACAACTATGGACCGCCTCCGGGATCAGCCGAAGAGAATTTCGGAAAAATCCTGAAACAGGATTTCAGCGCCTACCGGGATGAGCTGATAATTTCAACAAAGGCAGGATACCTGATGTGGGCAGGTCCATACGGGGAGTGGGGAAGCCGGAAATATGTATTAGCAAGCCTCAATCAGAGTTTAAAACGCATGGGATTAGAGTATGTGGATATTTTTTATTCGCACCGTCCGGACCCGGATACTCCGCTGGAAGAGACCATGATGGCACTCGATCAGGCGGTGCGCTCGGGAAAAGCTTTGTATGCAGGCATTTCCAATTATCCTGCTGAAATGGCGCGCGAAGCTATCCAAATTTTGAAGGAATTGGGCACGCCCTGTCTGATTCATCAGCCAAAATACTCAATGTTTGTGCGCTGGGTAGAAGATGAACTATTAGATGTGCTTGATAAAGAGGGTGTGGGTTGTATTCCGTTTTCGCCGCTTGCACAGGGACTGCTTTCCGACAAATATCTGAAAGGTATTCCGGAGAATTCACGGGCTGCCCGTGAAGTTTTTCTGAAGAAGAGTGATGTGGAATCAGCTCATGACAAAATTGTGAAGCTCAATGCAATTGCACAACAACGCGGACAATCGCTTGCTCAGATGGCTTTGGCGTGGGTGCTGAAAGATAGCCGGGTTACTTCCGTCCTGATTGGTGCAAGCTCCGCTGCGCAGATTGATGAAAATGTCAATGCATTGAAAAACACCACATTCAATAACGATGAACTGATTGAAATAGAGAGAGTTATAAAGTCGGAATAGTTCTCTCTTTAAAAGATTTTTCTTTTTCTGCTTTTTAACGATAACTGAACTGTGTTGAGTTTACGGGTTCTGTTTTGCAGATTATCAGATGTTGAACAGCACTTCGGCTCCCCAAAAAAGTCCGAAAATAATTGCCATTCCGGCAATGATTCCGGCAATAAGTGAGAGAAGCAGGTTTAAGGGAAGTTTTTGTTTTTTCAAATCAGACGACATGGTTATAACTATCTGATTTTGAGATTCATTTGTCTCCATAACGACTCTTTTTAATTAAAAAAGACCTTAAAGTATTCTGCAAAGCTATAAAGAATTTTTTGAGTGCAGCTAAATTGGGCAAGCTGTTAACGTTTTCTTAAACACACTGGTTTATAGAACATTGTGACAATTTCTCCATATACCACCGATGAGAATACTGTTTCTCTCATCAGTTTAACACAGGAAAGCAATACCAGCCATTCGTCAATTATGCTGAAAATACAGCTTCTTTTTGTCTGTACAAAGCCTGCTGAAAAACCGTAGCATAACTGTTTATCAGCCTAAATTATTCTGAACCGGAGCAATAAAAATAGTAAAGTCATTCCCTTCGCGGAAGAAGGAGAATGACTTTAATGAAAGGATTATAAATACTTCAATAAATCGATATTTTTTTCAATAATTAAATCGGGCACAACATCAGATGATTCCAGATCTTCAAGCTGAGCTTCGCCGGTCAGCACCAAAATGCTGGGGATACCGAAATCCTGTCCCATTTTTATGTCGGTCATCAGCCTGTCGCCTACAATACACAGCTCTTCCTTTTTTATTTTTGCACGATTCAGAATGCCTTCAAGCATCTCCTGATGCGGTTTGCCGATAACTTTTGGGAGCACGTCTGTTGCTGCTGTAATTGCTGCACTCAAAGCGCCGCAATCGGGAATCATTCCCCCATCTTCCACCGGGCAGTTGAAGTCGGGATGGGTGGCAATGAACGGAACACCCTGCCGGACCAAATCACATGCTTTTTCCAGTTTTTCGTAAGTAAAGGTCAAATCAAATCCCAAAACCACAAAATCGGGGTCTCTATCTGTTAAATGAAATCCGGAAAGTCTGAAATCCTCTTCGAGATTTTCAGTTCCCATAAGGTAAATTTTCGCATTCGGCTTCATACTATTCAGGTATTCAATGGTTGCATCGCCGGAAGTGTAAATTTGAGATTTTTCCACATTCAACCCCATCTCCCTGAGTTTGAGATAATAATCCTGCGCATTTCTGGATGAATTATTCGTCAGAAAAACAAATCTTTTTCCTGAATCTGTCAATCCGTTCAAAAAAGAGCCGGTGAAAGGAAAAATTGAATTCCCTAAATAGATGGTTCCATCCATGTCTAATGCAACAACCTTAACCTTCTTTAATCTTGTTTTTATATTTTCAATTGTCATTTCCATACATCACATATTTTCTGCTTTTAAGCAGCTACTTTATCAACCCGACCTGCATTCCATGTGAATGCGAAAAACAATGTTGCTGCAATTCCGCAAGCAACCAAAATAAGAAATCCCATGCCCCAGCCATGGCGGGTAACTATTAAGCCCAGTCCCCAACCTGACATAACCGTGCTGAGATAGCCAAATATTCCGGTCAGCCCGATGGCCGTTCCGGCTGCCCTTTTGGTAGCAAGATTGGCAGCAATTATTCCCACAAGCGCCTGTGGTCCATAGATGAAAAATCCGATTAATGAAAGCAGCAAACCATAAAAAAGCATAGATTCCTGCGGCATTTTCCAGAACAGAAGCACTGCAATGGTGCAAAAGAACATATAGATAAATGCAGCTCTTCCGCCTCTTCCTTTAAAGAGTTTATCCATCATCCAGCCACTCAAAAGCATCCCGAAAATTCCAAATCCTTCATAGCTTGCAACTAACCAGCCAGCATGATGAAGTTCCACCCCTTTCATTTCTGTGAGAAAAGTGGGTCCCCAGTCTAAAATTGCATACCGGATGGTATATAAAAAGAAATTTGCCAGACACAAAAACCATATCGTCGGGCTGCCAAATACTTTTTTCCTGATAAACTGTTTGAAATTCAAGTCCTCTTTTTCTTCGTGGGTTGTTTCGGGAGTAACTCCCTTGTATTCTTCAATGGACGGAAGTCCGAGCGATTCGGGTTTGTCTCTCAGCCGGTTCAGAATAAAACCAACACCAACAAATCCTAAAGCTGCCGGAACAATAAAACAGTAGCGCCAGTTGTAGGCAACCAAAAAACTGTTCAGAATGAGCACCAGCCCCGCACCAATGGAGTGGGATGTATTCCAGATGGAAAACTTAATTCCCCGCTCATTTGGAGCAAACCAATTGGTGAGACTGTTTGCACAGGGTGGAAAACCCATTCCCTGAAACCAGCCGTTGAGCAGCCAGAAAACTCCAAAGGCAATCACACCGCTGCTCAATCCGAAAAACAGGCTCATCAGCGCAGACAACCCTAATCCCAAAGCCATAAAATACCGGGGATTTGACTGATCTCCCCAAATGCCGCTCACAAACTTGGAAACCCCATAAACAACACCATGAAGTGTAAGAAAAAGTCCTAATTCGGCCTTTGTGATACCCAAATCGGCTTCCATGGCAGGCATGGCTATGGAAATATTTTTTCTGACGAAATAGAACAAAATATACCCGATCATTGTGGTGTACATTACTCTTGTCCGCCAGTAACGATAGGTCGCATCCAGCTTTTCCGGATCGGTGATGGTCTGCTCTTTGGCAGGAGCAGGTTTTAAAAAATTAAAAAGTTGCATAAATCTCTCTTAATCAAGTTAATATAATTCGTCAAGCCATTTGTCAAGCCAGCCCGTTCGCACTGCAACATCCAGCACGGTGAACCGTGAACGGATATGCCATGCACGGAAAAAAGAGCTTTTCATTCTCTCTTTGGAAATTCCTATCTGTTCAGACGTAACGGGTGCGCCAACCAATTGCAGGCTTTCCTCCAGTTTGTCTGACGGAACCAGCTGGTTTTTCAATTTCTCCTTCAGCTCAGGCCAGACCACTTTCAGCTTTTCAAGCTGAGCAGCCAGCCCTTCCTTTGAGATATATTTATCTTTCGATTGTGTTATAGCAGTTTCTAAAAAATCGGTATCCTGAAACATTTCGACAGCATTTTTTTCCAGTTCTTCCCAGTCAGGCCACATTTTGCAGCAAGCTTCAACATCAAGCTGTTCTACAGGAGATTCCAGCAATTTTTCGTAGAGCCGTGTGACGGCAAGCGTTGCAACGCCCACCTGAAACCCGTGTGACGGGGTTTCGCCCTGATGCGTGTGATGTTCCATATTCCATAAGTGGCTGAACTGGTGTTCAGCTCCGGAAGCGGGACGGCTTGTTTTAGACCATTGCATAGCAAAACCGCCAAGCATAAGTCCCTCAACCAGAGGAGTTATTGCATCCTCTTTGCCTTCTTTTGCTCCCTTTGGGTCGGCAAGCGCATCTTTCAAACCATCCTGAACTATTGACCACGCTTTTTTATCTATCGCCTCAACGCCCAATGCATCAGCAAGAATCCAGTCGGCACCGGCAGGAACTTTTGCAAACAGGTCGGCATATCCCGCGGCTGTCATCAGCGATGGTGCATTTCTGATAATTTCAATGTCTGCCAGCACTGCCTGTGGCGCCGGACACGAGAAAGTCTGCTTTGCTCCCTGATAGGTGATGGATGCTCCATAAGCTGTGTACCCGTCCATTGAAGCTGCTGTGGCAACACAGAGATACTGCCTGTTTGTGCGTGACGATGCCAGTTTCGTCAGGTCATTCAGCGTGCCTGAACCAACCACTACAGGAATTGCTTCGGACTTGTTTAAAATTTCCTCCAATTTTAAAACATTGCCAAATTCTGCGTAGGGTTTCGGATTATCGAAAACAAACGGTTCCTCAACGGAAACTCCGCCGGAAATCAGTTGCTTTTGAACTGTGCTGCCGGCAACTTCCCACGTGGTGGCATCACAAACAACAATTGCGCTTTTCTCCCCAAATTGTTCCCCGAAGAGTTTTGGCAGCCGGTGCAATATGTTGCTGCCTATCTGCAACGCTTTTGTTTCATTGGCTGATGCAAGCGCTTCTGCTACATTTTTTTTCATTCGAATATTTTTTATTTATTACTGTTTTACATGATTAATTGTCTTGACATTGTCGGGAAGCGTAATGAATTTTGTCAGCAATGCACTGATAAAATAGAGAATTGCCAGAATCCAGATTACACCCGAATCGCCTATGGTTCCGATAAAAATTCCCACTATCGCAGGTCCGATGAAAACCGGTAGTCCGGCGCCAAGATTGAGAATTGCCATGGCTGCTCCCTTATCCTTATCCACTAACGATGGCACCAGCGCCGAAAGCGGAACATATCCGGCTAACATTGCCCCCCAGATAACGCCTGAAATCATCACTGCCCAGTAGCTATGATCAAACATCTGTGGGGAATAGTACAGCAACAGCGTGGAAATTCCGCATCCGACACCGCCAAACCACATCACGGTATTGCGCCAGCCAAATGCATCGCCCACAAAACCGAAGATCAGGTTAAAAACAATGTTACTGGTAAAAATCGTCCCCCAGATTTGCAGCCATTCGGTTGTTGAAAAGCCGTGCTGAGCCATGTAAATAGGCAGAAAAACAGGAAATGCAAATTGTGCAGTGGTATTGATAACCCGCACCAATCCGCCAAGCAGAACTTTTGGTTCTTCACGAACAATGGTTAACCCCTTTAAAAGCTCATTCAGCTTGTCTTTCAGCCCACCCCCAATGCCGGATGCAGATTTGTCCTTCACTAACACCAGGGCGAAAAAAGCGCCAATCAAAACCCAGCCCACGGCACTCCAGAGCGTATTCATATAACCGATTCGCGTGATTGCCCAGCTGGAATAAAAAGCGCCAAGAACCACCAGCCCGCCGGTAAATACGAACCAAAACCAGCCAACTGCCCGCCCAAGAGACTTTTTGGAACTTGCATAGGTTATCCAGACTAAAAAGGAGTAGGCAAACAGCGGATAGCCAAACCCACGCAACGCATAAGTAATGAGCATTGCGCCATTGTGCAGTCCGGGCAGGGCATAACCTACAAAGCCCAAGGTTCCGGCAAGATAGAGAACCAATCCTGCAAACATGGTTTTTTTCACGCCCAGACCTTCCGCCAAAACACCCGACAACCAGGATGAAACAGCGATAATGATACCATACGCCGAAAACAAAGTAGCCGACTGCTGCATGGTCATTCCCCTTTCAATGAGATAAGGGCTAAGCCAGCCCTGCTCCATGCCGTCTCCCATCATAAAAATGAGAATTCCCAAATACCCCCACGCCAACTGGCGGGGAATCCCTGATTTTTCAAAAAAAGTGTTGCTGAAGTTTTTCATGATTTCAAATTGATGCTGGTTAATAAAAAGTATATGATTTAAATATGAAATCTGCAAGTACGTAATTTTTTTCTTTATGCTCTTATTTTGCCATAAATGTATTTAAAAAGAAACTCAGGAACAACTTTTTTCAATAGTTTTCTATACTGAAAATTTTCTGAAAATATTATCCTAATTACAAAAATGTGTCTGCTATGGAAAGTAGAAATGGAAATATCACTTAAATATTAAATTACAAAAGCCATAAAGCCCCGATACACAGCAATATAGACCAAGTGAGTTTTTATAGATTATTGACAACTTGATAATTGATTTAAAACATCCAACAAGAACACCATTAACTTCTTACCACGTAACAACAACATCCGTCAAAACCGGCCAGTGATCTTCGGATGAAAGCCCGGTGTGGGGAGCTGACACATTCATTATTTTAATGTTTTTGGATGTTATGATGTTGTCAATGTGGCGATTTCCTGTTGCTGTATCATCGTTGCAGCGCTTGGCTGACGTACAGAACCAGCCTTCGTATCCGCCATTGGCAATATTGAAACCTGCATCATAAAACTTTCGTTGATTTTTATCCGGTGCATTCATGTCGCCACCGCAAATGAGGTATTCGTATTTCTGCATTTCGGCAATAAGCGCATCCACCGACGATTCATGGCAACACTCCTGCCAGGGAATATGAACGGACATAAGCGTAATTACTTTTTCGCCAATCTGAAGGTCGCCCACAATGGCGTAATATTCCTTATGTGTAAGGTCAACCTGACGGAGATTTTTCACTTCAAAATTTGTGGCAATACCGTTGTAAATCCAGGTGTTTGCCTTTCCAAAATGAATATTATTATAGAAAGGTTTCAGTAAAACCTCGGTTGCATTTAGCGTACTGTCTTTATCAAAGCCGTTATTCCACTCGGTTACTAAAAAAATATCCATAGACTGCTGCCCGATCCATGATCGCCAGCGTTCCATCTCTTCCTGAACATCCTCTCCCTGATATCCCCCAAGTTTTCCCTGATTAAAATGCCCGACATTATATGTCCCCACACGGAGCTTCAGGGGGAGCCCGCCTGCCGGCTGAGATTTTAAAGAGTTAAAAAATGAAACCAAAAAGATTACGATTAAAAAACTAATTGACTTTCTCATGTTGTTTTATTTTAATATTGATTCATAATGAAAACTAAATACCTTCTGTAAAGAAACAAATATTCCATGAAATGATAAATTTCACAAACAAAGTTTTCCCGGTAAAATCTTCATTGTTGTCAAATTATCCTCCCCAGTTTTCCCTATCTAAACTTCTGTAATGAATAGCTTCTGAAAGGTGGTGTGCCTGCACACGTTCTCCATTTTCAAGGTCGGCAATGGTGCGGGCAACTTTCAGAATTCGGTCGTAGGCACGCGCAGACAAGCCTAATTTGTCCATTGCATTTTTTATGATTTCATTGCCTGTATCATCAAGCTGCACATATTTGCGAATGAGTCTGGAGCTCATCTGCGCATTGGAATAGACATTTTTATGTGTGGCAAAGCGTTTTTCCTGAATTTTTCGGGCTTCGATCACACGCTGGCGTACCGATTCGCTTTTTTCTGAAGTTTCCATCTCTGCTAATTTTTTAAATGGTACGGGCACCACTTCTAAATGAATGTCAATGCGGTCAAGCAGAGGACCCGAAATTTTATTCAGATATTTCTGCACCACTCCCGGAGCGCAAACGCAATTTTTTGTAGGATGGTTGTAATAGCCGCAGGGACAGGGATTCATCGAAGCCACCAGCATAAAGCTGCTCGGATATTCCACCGAAAACTTCGCCCGTGAAATGGCAATCATCCTGTCTTCCAGCGGCTGACGCATCACTTCCAGAACAGTGCGCTTAAATTCAGGCAGTTCATCCAAAAACAAGACTCCGTTATGCGCAAGCGAAATTTCACCCGGCTGCGGATAGTTGCCACCTCCCACCAGCGCCACATCACTGATGGTGTGGTGCGGACTACGGAAAGGGCGCTGTGTCATCAGCGAAGTATCTTTCCCTATTTTTCCGGCAACTGAATGAATCTTAGTGGTTTCCAAAGCTTCTTTCAGCGTGAAGGGCGGTAGAATTGTTGGAATTCGCTTGGCAAGCATTGTTTTGCCGGAGCCGGGGGGACCTATAAGAATTATGTTATGTCCGCCCGCAGCAGCAATCTCCAATGCCCGTTTCACATTTTCCTGTCCTTTTACATCTGAAAAATCCAGCGGATTGTTATTGATTTGCGCATAAAACTCTGCACGGGTATCAATTACAATTCGCTCAAGGCTATTTTCTCCATTCAAAAAATCAATGACCTCCCGAAGATTTTCTGCACCATAAACTTTCAATTTATCCACAACCGCCGCTTCGCGAACATTTTGCTTTGGCAAAATAAATCCTTCAAATTCTTCTTTCCGCGCATTGATGGCAATGGGCAAAACTCCTTTTATGGGTTGCAGCGAGCCATCCAGAGAAAGCTCACCCATTAGCACATATTTGGCTAACTTTTCTGTACTTATCTGTCCCGAAGCAGCGAGAATTGCAGCTGCAAGCGGCAGATCGTAAGCTGAACCTTCCTTACGAATATCCGCCGGCGCCATATTTATGATTATTTTCTGCCGGGGCCAGCTGAAACCGTTCAGGCGAAGTGCTGACTCAATGCGCTGCTGGCTCTCTTTTACTGCGCTGTCGGGAAGACCGACCAGCAGGAACTTAATGCCTTGCGTAACATCCACCTCAATGGTTATGGTAGTGGCATCAATGCCAAAAACTGCGCTGCCGTATGCTTTTACCAACATGTGTATTTGTTTTGGTTATCTTAAAATTGTATAAATCAGGCTAAATGTAAAAAATTAACTTCAAACTTGCACCCAATGTTTATAAAACTGGTGACTTTTGCAGATATTCCCTGCCCAAAGCATCAGAAAAGCTGGCGGTACGGGAATTGAGGGGATTGAAGATAGAGTAGTGAGTAGTGAGAGAGTGAGAGGAGTTGTATCGAAGTAGGAAGCAGACTTGTCCCGAGGCTTCGGGACAACGTCGGGTAAGAAGAGAGTGAGTAATGAGAAGGATAAAAGGTGCTGAAACAGTTCATTTGGAACCCGAAACCCGAAACTTGGAACTCGGAACTTGGAACTCTGAACTTGGAACTCGGAACTCTGAACTTGGAACTCTGAACTCTGAATTCTGAACTACACTCTCTATTTGCATATAGGGGAAACCAAGAAGCCAACCCTCTGATAACAAGGAGCAAGCGTTAAATAGAAACTCTTCCTTCTCTCCTCCGACAGAGCCAGAGAAGCTTCTTTTGCGTCTATTCCTCACAAACCTCTTTCAATTTCTTTCTTTTTTTAATCTTTTTCACTTCAAAAATTGTAACTTTGTGTTTTCAGGGACAGAAAAAGTAATTCATTTTATATTCATATTTAAAAACCAAAAGATGTTGAGTATAGCAGAGCGCCACAAGTTTATTTTAGATATGCTCAAGAAAAACGGATTTGTGCGGGTTACAGAACTTGCCAAAGAGCTAAATGTAACACCGGTTACGGTAAGAAAAGACCTTAAAAACCTGGAGAGCAAAAAGTTACTTTACCGCACCCATGGCAGTGCAAGTCCGGTAAATCCTTATGCCACCGATATTGATATTCAGGAAAAGGAAAAATTAAAAACCGATGAAAAAAGGAAAATTGCATTAGCTGCCTGCAAGTTGGTGGAGAATAACGATACGATTATTCTTGCCGCCGGCTCCACTGTGCACGCATTAGCTCAGGAACTTACATCGGAAACTGGATTGACGGTGGTAAGCTCCTCTCTGAAAACTTCAATGGAGCTTAATTCCAAAAAGAATATCGAAGTGATACAGTTTGGCGGAATCATCAGGAAGAGTTCTTCATCTGCCGTGGGTGATTTTGCGCAAAAAATGCTGAATGACATCACCTGCACAAAGCTGTTTATGGGCGTTGACGGTGTTGATGTGGATTACGGCGTCACCAACTCAAATATTGAAGAGGCAAATCTCAACAAAAAAATGATGGAAGCGGCGCACCGCACAATTGTGCTGACCGATTCATCAAAATTTGGACGGCGTGGTTTTGGGCGTATCTGCAATCTTGACCAGATAGATATAATCATCACAGACTCGGGAATTTCCAAAAAAACAGCTCAGGAAATTGAGGAGAGCGGTGTGGAACTTATTATTGTCTAAGCAGGCAAAATTTTCGAATGAAAATTCAGACACTCCATTTGCTTGATGGTGCAAAAAAGGCTCAGGGCATAACTGTAATCATTGATGTTTTCCGGGCTTTTTCCACCGCCTGCTACGCTTTCAATCAGGGCGCTTCCGGTATTATTCCGGTTGCATCCATTGATACAGCCTACCGGATAAAAGAGCAGAACCCCGGGTTTTTGCTTATGGGAGAGCGTGAAGAACAAAAGCCGCCCGGGTTCGATTTTGGAAATTCACCGGCGCACCTGCTTCATATCAACTTAGAAGGGAAAACGTTGATTCACACTACCAGTTCGGGCACTCAGGGAATTGAAGCTGCCACCCGTGCTTCGGAAATAATCACCGGAAGTTTTGTGAATGCCGGCGCCATTGTCCGCTACATCAAAAAGCAAAATCCGGAGTTAGTTTCATTAGTTTGCATGGGCTATGCGTGCGAATATCCCACCGATGAAGACACCCTTTGTGCAGCCTATCTGACCAATGAACTGACCGGCGTTCAATCCGGTTTTTCTGAAATGGTAAAAACCATCCGAAAAGGTTCCGGGAGTCGCTTTTTTGAACCGAAAAATCAGGAATGGTCGCCAAAAGAAGATTTTAGTCTTTGTCTGAACCTGAATCGTTTTAACTTTGTACTCAAATATAACAAGGGCAGCGATTTCAATTTTTTATCAAAAATTGACGTGTCTGACCGTTGAGAAAAGATTCATAAGTGATGAAAAAATATGATTTTGATGAAATCATTCCCCGCGAAGGAACTAACTGCATGAAATATGACGCCCGCGAGCGCTTTTTTCAAACCGATGATGTTTTGCCGCTTTGGGTTGCCGACACCGATTTCAAAACACCGCCGTTCATTGTAAATGCCATCAGGGAAAGAGCCGCCCATGAAATTTACGGCTACACCTTCAGACCCGATTCCTATTTTGATGCGATAATCGGCTGGATGCAGCGCCGACACGGCTGGAATGTGAAAAAAGAGTGGATTTCATTCAGTCCCGGAGTGGTTGCAGGTCTGACTATTGCTGTTGAAACCTTTTCAAATCCCGGCGACGGAGTGATTGTGCAGCCGCCTGTATATTTTCCGTTTTTTGAGACGGTAACCGGAACCGGGCGAAAGCTGATTGAAAATCCGCTGAAAATTGAAAATGGACGATACACGTTCGATATCAACGATTTAAAATCAAAAATTACAGAAGACACAAAACTTTTGCTACTCTGCAATCCGCACAATCCGGGGGGAATGGCATGGAAACGGGAAGAGCTGGAAAGCCTTTGGAATGTTTGCCGGGAAAACGACATTATGGTCATTTCGGATGAGATTCATTCAGATTTAATTTTCGAAGGACACAGGCATATTCCATTTGCAACACTCTCCGAAGAGGCAGAAAAAGAGTCGCTGATTTTTATGGCGCCCAGCAAAACGTTCAACGTTGCCGGACTTGCTTCTTCGGTGGTTTTTATTCCCGACAAAAGAAAAAGAGTACAATACGAAAGGGCGCTTCAGGTCGGACATTACGGAATGGGAAACATTTTTGGTTCGGTTGCATTGGAAGCTGCGTACAAAAACGGCGACAACTGGCTTGACCAGCTGATGGATTATCTGCAGGAGAACTATCGCTGCCTTGAGAAGTTTTTCCAGCAACACATTCCGCGTGCAAAGGTGATGAAACCCGAAGCTACTTATCTGATTTGGATAGATTTCAATGATTACGGAATGAGCGACAAGGAGCTGTTCAGGTTCGTGGTTGAAAAGGCAAAAGTAGGATTAAATAACGGCGACCGCTTCGGCTATGGCGGCAGCGGCTGGCTGAGACTGAACATCGGTTGCCCGCGAAGCGTATTGCAAGAAGGTCTTGAACGGCTTGCAAAAGCATTTGAAAGTCTGAATGGCTGAAACAGAGATGTTTGTCAGGCATCGAAGTTTGCCCGAACCCAACGGACTGCCCTGTTCACATCCTGCATTTTCATGCAATTGAAATGCTTTTTCGGACACTCGTTAAAACCGATTGCTGAACAGGGGCGGCAGTCTAAATCTTTTACCTCCATAATTTCTGAAACAGGGTCAGCCTTGTAGGGAGTCATACCAAATTCAGGCACGGTATTTCCCCAAAATGAAAGAATCCTTTTCTGAAATGCAGCGGCAATGTGCATCAGTCCGGTATCGTTGGTCAGAACCAGTTTTGCATCGCGCACCAGCCCGGCAGACTGGTATAAACTGCATTTTCCTGCAAGGTTAATTACATTGCTTCCGCATTGAGATATAATCGATTCGCCGGCAGCTTCTTCTTCCTTTCCGCCCAAAAGAATAACAGGAAAGGAGAGCTGGTTGCAAATTTCAACTACCTTTTCAACCGGAAGTTTTTTGGTAGTCCAGGTACCGCCAATCGCAAAAGCGATGTAGCCTTCAGAAAAGCCGGCAGGCAATTTTTCAGGCGGATAATTTTCCCCTTCAGGGATAAAAAAATCAAGCCCTTTTTCGTCATTTTTAATATCGAATTTTCGCAAAGCGTTAAAATAGCGGTCAACAACATGAATGTCGGGCAGCCGGTTGATTTTCAGCTTCACCAATAAAAATTTATGAAAAGTCAGCTTGTTGAAACTGAACGAAGGAACATTAAAAAGCCTTAATCTGATGGAGAAACTGCGGATATTTTTGTGTAAATCAATAATATAGTCAAATTTTTCTCTCCTCAGCTGATGCACCAGCTTACGCAGATTTCCGGAATAGAGATGTACTTTGCTGATATGCGGATTCGGTAAAACCACCTGCGCATATTGCGCTTTGGTTACAAAATGAATCTCCGCATTTTCCATTTGTACTTTCAGGCAACGTACAACCGGCGTGGTCAGAACAATGTCGCCGATGGAACTTAATCGTATGATGAGAATTTTGGATTTCAAATCAAATCTAACAGAACGATAATTTTATCCGCCTTATTTTCAACAATTCCACTGTTCACTTTCCATGTGTGAACTTTGTTTTTATCATCGATCACGCGTATTTCTCCCCTTTCGAGCGTTGAAACAATGGGGGCGTGACTTTTCAGAATCTCGAAAGAGCCTTTGCTTCCCGGGAGTCGGATGCGGTTGATTTTGCCTTCAAAAATCTTTTTTTCCGGTGTAATGATTTCAAGAAACATGACGCTGAATTTAAGATTTGGCTAACAAGCGTTCTCCCTTTTCAATGGCTTCTTCAATTGTGCCCACCAAATTAAAGGCATTTTCGGGATATTTGTCCACATCGCCGTTGAGAATCATATTGAAACCTTTGATTGTTTCATCGATAGAAACCAGTTTCCCGTCAATGCCGGTGAACTGTGAAGCCACAAAAAACGGCTGCGACAGAAAACGTTGTGCGCGCCGCGCACGGTGCACCACCAATTTGTCTTCTTCGGAAAGCTCATCCATTCCCAAAATGGCAATAATATCCTGAAGCTCTTTGTAGCGCTGGAGCAAATAAATCACATTCTGGGAACAGTTGTAATGCTCTTCGCCCACAATATCGGGAGTTAGAATCCGCGAAGTGGACTCCAACGGATCCACAGCCGGATAAATCCCCAACTCGACAATCTTACGGCTGAGCACCGTTGTTGCATCAAGGTGGGCAAAAGTTGTGGCAGGCGCGGGGTCGGTCAGGTCGTCTGCCGGAACATAAACCGCCTGCACAGAGGTAATTGAGCCGTTTTTGGTGGAAGTAATCCGCTCCTGCATAATTCCCATTTCCGTTGCCAATGTGGGCTGATAGCCGACAGCCGAAGGCATTCTGCCCAAAAGCGCGGAAACTTCGGAACCGGCTTGCGTGAACCGGAAAACGTTATCAATGAAAAAGAGAATATCGCGTCCCTGCCCTGAATCGAAGCTGCTGTCGCGCAGGCTTTCTGCAATGGCAAGTCCCGAGAGTGCAACCCTTGCACGCGCACCCGGCGGCTCATTCATCTGCCCGAAAACCATTGCCAATTTCGACTTTTTTATCCGGTTCATGTCCACTTTCGAGAGATCCCAGCTGCCCTCTTCCATGGATTCGAGAAAAGCGTCTCCGTAATCCACAATTTTGGCTTCAATCATTTCGCGAAGCAAGTCGTTCCCTTCGCGCGTTCTTTCACCAACGCCGGCAAAGACTGACAAGCCGCTGTGTGCCAGCGCAATATTATTTATCAATTCCTGAATAAGCACCGTTTTTCCGACTCCGGCGCCGCCAAAAAGTCCGATTTTTCCGCCTTTTGCATAAGGCTCAATCAGGTCTATCACTTTAATGCCGGTGTAGAGCACTTCTGTTTCGGTTTGCAGATCCTTATACTTGGGCGGATCATTGTGAATTCTGAATCCGTTTTTGGGAAGTGGTTCCAGACCATCAATCGAATCTCCGGTAACATTGAGCAGGCGCCCAAGCGCCTCTTCACCCTGCGGCATGATTATCGGCTTTCCGGTAGGATGAACTTCCATGCCGCGTTTCAACCCATCCGTGGAGTCCATCGCAATGCAGCGAATGGTATTTTCCCCTATATGCTGCTGGCACTCAACAACTAAACGCTCTTTGTCATCACGAATAATTTCGAGAGCATCGTAAATGGCAGGTAAATCTTCGCCCTCTTTTTCGAAGCTCACATCGACTACCGGACCAATTACCTGAATGATTTTTCCAATGCTTTGATTCATCTTTTATAAAATTTGAAAAGTGCCAAAAGTTACCTCTTTTTTCCGAATTACAGTTTTGTGTTCAGCCGTTTTCGCTTTTTTTATGCAACAGCTTAAGGTTCAGCCGTTTTTCTCAAACCTCACGGTTTGAAATTTTTCCGGTAAACTCCAGAAGCCGCTTTTTTGCTTCTTCTTTCAACGTGATATTTTTCACAATCTCTTCAGCGCGAATGATATATTCATCAATCTTATTCCGGGTCAGCTCGCTTACTCCCAGTTGATTATAAATATCTATCACAGCTGATATTTTTTTATCACGATTGAACGAATCCATTTTCAACCAACCAACAAGGTCGCTTTTTGTTTTTCCGGTTGCCCGTTGCAATGCAGAAATAAGAAGAAAAGTTTTTTTGTTGGACAAAATATCTCCGCCAATTTTTTTCCCAAAAAATTTCTGATTCCCAAAACTATCTAACCAGTCATCCTGCAGCTGAAAAGCCATTCCCAGATTGAGACCAAAATCATAAAGCTGCCCGGCAATTTCCTCCGGTCCTTCGGCGAGCAGAACTCCTGCCTTGAGACTCAAGCCCAGCAAAACAGCCGTTTTCAGTTTAATCATTTTCAGATATTCCGCCTCTGTAACCTCCATCCGGTTTTCAAAATCCATATCATACTGCTGCCCCTTGCAGACTTCTAACGCAGATTTCGTAAACATCTCCATAACCCTCATTAAATTGGGCGACTGGCACTCAAAAAGATTCTGGTAGGATAAAAAAACCATGGCATCGCCCGAAAGAATGGCATTGTTGACGCCAAATTTCAGGTGTGCAGTGGGCTTGTTGCGACGCATGTCGGCTTCATCCATAATATCGTCGTGCAGAAGGGTGAAATTGTGAAAAACCTCTAATGCAAAAGCCGCCGGCAATACTTTTTCCACATCTTCCGAAAAAATATTGTAGCCTAACAGAAGCAAAACAGGACGCAGGCGTTTTCCTCCGACAGAAAGAGAGTATTCAACCGGCGCATAGAGTCCACCCGGTTTTCTGCCGGTCAGCCGGTCAGTGCGTTTTACAATTTCGGCATCTATTTTTTTCTGAAGTTCTTCAAGCGGATACATGAACATATATTCGATTAAACAAATTGATTGTCAAAATGCTAATATGGATTTACAGAATTCTGCCACATATTTATAACCTATTTTAAGCTCGTTTTATTTTCTCAAAACCTTTAACCTTCACTTTAACTTTTTCCAGCTCCACCTTCTTCGGTTCGCTATAAATTCGTATCACCGGGCGTCTAAAAGCGCTGATACTACTCCATTTTTCAAGACCGGTAAGCAGCGAAGGCAGTAATATCAGATTTGAAGTTACGGCAACCA
>JACDJB010001189.1_pt1 | contig 21970 bp, 7 predicted proteins | sample 7454121 | NCBI WGS metagenome assembly JACDJB01 (sample SAMN14253290, study PRJNA609438) | sludge metagenome | isolation source: sludge after 25d culture with pyrite | collected 2018-12-20
CCGCGCGCCAGCGGGTTTCGGTCAAGCGCCACGCGCGCCTGATCGACTACCGCATGCACGACGGCCGCAACGCCTGGGCGTATCTGCACATCCAATGCGCCAGCGCCGGAACCGTTGCCCAGGGCACCCGGATCCTGAGCCGGGTGGCCGACCCGCTGCGCGGCCAGACGACGCCGCCGGGCACCGTCATCCAGGAGGTCCTGCTTTCCGACGACACCTTCGAAGCCGATCCGGCCCTCTGCCGGAGCAAAGTCTTCGAGACGGCCTTTCCCATCGATGTCCATCCGGAAAACAACGAAATCCGCCTGCATACCTGGGGCGATCTCGAGTGCTGCCTGCCCGCCGGAGCCACGTCGGCCCATGTCTACGCCCTCGACCCGGTTGATGCCGACCGGGTGGTGCGCCCCTTCCTGAAGGCCGGCGATTATCTACTCTTCGAGGAGTTGGAAGGCCCCGAGACGGGCAGCCCGGCCGACGCCGATCCCGAGCGCCGGCAGGCGGTGCGCCTCACCGCGGTGCGGGAGGATGATGATCCCGTGTACCGCGACAGGCTTCTTCACGGCATGCTTCAGCTGCGCGAGGCCCTGGAGTCGGCCATGCCGCTGCTCAAGATCACCTGGGATCCGGCCGAGGCGCTGGGCTTTGCGCTGTGCGTCTCGACAAAACTCCCCGATCAACAACTGCGCCCCATGGTTTCGGTGGCCAGGGGCAACATCGTGCTGGCCGATCACGGTCGCACGGTGGTGGAACCCCACGCGCCGGAAGTCCCCACCGCCGCCGACCGGATCATGCGACTGCGGCTCAAGCGCGGTCCGGTGACCATGCAGTGCCAGCCCGACACCGTGACCTACAGAATCGAGGGGGGAGCCGCCGTCCTGGAAACGCCACGTTCCGGACTCACCGGCGACGCCCGGCAGGCCCGACCGGCCGTGGCCGTGGTGGCCACGGCGGCCACCGGAGATGAGATCTGGACGCCGGTTCCCGATTTGCTCGACAGCCATGCCTTCCACCGTCACTTCGTCGTGGATGTCGATCATGCCGGAAACGGCGAGCTGCGTTTCGGCGACAGCCAGTACGGCCGCCGGCCGGTGGGGGGCACCTCGCTTCGGGTCAGCTACCGCATCGGCAACGGTCGCGCGGGAAACGTGGGCGCCGAAGCGCTGGCCCATGTAGTCCAGCCGGCGGTGGCACCGGCCTGGCCCGCGATCACGGCCGTGCGCAACCCGTTGCCGGCCTCGGCGGGTCTCGATCCGGAAACCATGGACGAGGTTCGGCAAAAAGCCCCGGCCGCCTTCCGGGCCGAGCAGTTCCGGGCCGTGACCGAGGCCGACTATCGGGATGCCGCCCTCAAAATGGCGGAGATCGCCGGGGCCATGGCCGCCTTCCGCTGGACGGGGAGCTGGCACACGGTGGTCATCGCCATCGATCCCCGCAATCCCCAAGACCTTGTCACCCTGCCCGGGGGCCGGACACGGCTCGAAACGGCCTTCCGGGAACGCGTTAAGGCCCATATCGCCCGCTACCGCCTGGCTGGCTACGATCTGGAGCTGCGCTCGGCCGAGTATGTGCCGGTGGAAATCGATCTGCTCGTTTGCGTCAAACCGGATCACTTCACCGGCGATGTCCTGGAAGCGGTTTCCCGGGCCCTGAGCAACCGGATCAACCCGGATGGCAGCCGAGGCCATTTCCATCCCCACCGTTTCACCTTCGGTCAGGCGGTACACCTGAGCGCTCTCTATGCGACGGTGGAAGCGGTGGCAGGGGTGGATTCGGCCGTGGTGACCCGTTTCCGGGTCTGCGGCCAGCCGGACAACGGCGAACTGGACGCAGGGGCAATTCCCGTCGGTCCCTGGCAGATCGCCCGTCTGGACAACGATCCGAATTTTGAGGAAAACGGCGTCCTTCGCCTCAGCGCGGGAGGCGGCAAGTGAATGCGAATCCCTGCAACTGCTGCAAAGCGCCCAGCGGCGGCACACCGTTGGTGGTGCACAACCGGCCCGGACTCACCGCCATCGCCTATCGCGTGGGCACCTTCGCCAACTTCCGCCAGGCGATGTGCCAGGCCATTGCCAGATCGCCGGCGCTGCGCCATCTCACCACCCGCCGCGGCGACGATCATGGCATCACCCTCATCGAGCTGTGGGCCGCCGTAGCCGACATCCTCACCTTCTATCAGGAACGCATCGCCAACGAAGCGTTTCTGCGCACCGCGACCCGGCGCGATGCCGTGCTGCGGATGGCCCCCATGCTCGGCTACGAGCTGGCACCCGGCAGCGCGGCCACGGCCTTTCTGAGCTTCACGGTGGAAAAGGGAAAGCAGGTCCGGATACCCGTGGGATTGCGGGTGCAAAGCGTGCCGGGGCAGGACGAAAAGCCGCAAAAATACGAAACCATGGAAACGATCACCGCCAGCGGATGGCTCACTCAACTAAAAGTGTATCCCGCACCCGTGGGGACAAATCCCCTGGCCAAGGGGGTGACGTCCGCGTATCTGGCCGCCGGCGACGAGGGGCTGCGGATGGCCGCGTCGCTGACCGTGGACGACCGTTTGCTGCTGTTTGCGCCGGGGGCGAAAACACCCGTCGAAACGATCCTCGTCGTCGGAATCGAGACGGAAAACGAACATGTGCGCCTCCGGTGGCAGCAGCCGGTCCAGGGCGCTTCCTGGAGCATGACGACCCGGGTGCAAAAACGGGTGCGCACGTTTCGTCTCTTCGGCTGCAACGCGCCGGCGCAATATCCCAAGCCGATCCTGGATGCATCCAACGTCGTCACCGCTTGGCGTATGCAGGACATCGGCACCGACAGTGCCGGCAGCGACAGCTTCGCGGTAGACAGCGTTACCGAACTGGACCTGGACGGCCGCTACGACGACATTAAGGTGGGCGCGCCGCTGCTGCTGGAGGACGGCGCCTCGGCACCGCAGCTTCTCACCGTGACGGCGGTGGGGCAAAACGAGTGTCGGCTCGGCCCCCTCACCGACACGGTGACAAAGCTGACAGTGTCGCCGACCTTCGCCCGGATCGGCGACCGGCGGAAGGTGGTCATCCACGAACTGGCCGGCCCGGCCATCTCCTTCTGGGGCTATGACTACCCGGAAACCATCGCTTCGGGATCGCTGTACGTTCCGGGCCGGCGCATCGATGGGGACACCGTCGAGATCGCCCGGCCGATTGCCGAAGCCGCCTATCAGGCTGGAGATACGGTGAAGTTGAACACCATCGAGACCGGCCGCCGGGTGATGCTTCGCGGTGAAGGCGCCGATCCGTTGCCGGCCTCCATCCGCAGGGCATATATTCGCGCGGCGCAGATCGTGGTGGACGCCACGGCGCAGGACGCCGAAACGGTCCGTCAGCTTCGCCTGGACAAGACGGGTGCCGTCGCCGTCACCGGGTTGTGCTCGTCGCGGCTCACCGAGCCCTTGACCTTTTCCAACTCGCCCCTATCAAAAAACATTGCCATTGCAATCAACATTACCATTGCCGAAATGGGGCCCCGAACCCTGTCGGCCACGATGCCCGGGCCCCTTACCCTGGCTGATGCCGCCGCCGGGCTTCAGTCTTTGATCCGCTCGGCGGACCCCGATCCCGCCTTTGCCCATGCCGTGGTGCTGGCCTGCGACGATCGCCTGCTGGTGTTTCCCGGCGTTGCGGGGGCCTCCGTGGTGTTTGAGAAAACCGACCAGGATGAGTCCACCGTGGTGAAAACGGGCCTGGACCGCACCCGGGCCAAGACGATCACTGGCCTGGTCTCCGGCAAGCTTTCCGGCGTGCCGGCTTACACCGAAACGGCGCCGCGGGTTGCCGTGCGGATCGGCCCCGTCGGCCCCGTCGACATCGCGCTGGATTCCGGCGCCGATACCCTGGACGACATCGCCCAAGATCTGCAAGCCAAGCTCAACGCGGCCGACCCCGCGCCGTTTTTCAGATACGCTCGGGTGAAACAGGTGGGCCAGAGGCTGCTCGTTCTGCCGGGGGTGGTGGGCGCCGCTCACCGCGATTTCCTCGAACTTCAACTGAGCCTGGATGCGGCCATTTGCCTGCCGCGCCGATCCACCGAGCTGCTGGGCAACATCGCCTCGGCTTCCCACGGCGAGACGGTTTCCAACGAGGTGCTCGGCGATGCCGACCCGTCCATTGCGTTTCAGCGGTTCTCGCTGAAGAAGCACCCGGTAACCTTCGTGCCCTCCGGCGGGGCAACAGCCAACACCCTGCACGTTTCCGTCAACGGGATCCGGTGGCAGGAGGTGCCGACCCTCTACGGCCAGGGTCCGACGGAAACGGTCTACACCACGCGCATCGACGATGACGGGTCCATGACCGTGGGTTTCGGCGACGGGGTGACCGGAGCCCGGCCGCCCAAGGGCCGGGCCAATGTCACCGCCGCCTATCGGCAGGGGCTCGGATTGGCCGGCCGAGTCCGGGCGAACACTGTAAAAACCTTGCTGGACAAGCCCAAGGGGCTCAAATCGGTGATCAACCCCGGGGACGCCGATGGCGGGGCCGATCCCGAATCGCTGCAAAATGCCCGCCAAAATGCCCCGACCACGGTACGTACCTTCGACCGGATCGTGTCATTGCGGGATTTCGAATACGCGGCCCTCGGCGGCGGCGAGATCGCCAAGGCCAGGGCCACCCGGGTTTGGAGCCGTGCCGTGCAGGCCGTTCATCTCACCGTCGCCGCCCAGTGCGGCGCACGGTTTTCCGCCGCCGCACTGGAGCGGATTCACGCGGGTCTCACCGCCAAACGGGACCCGAATCGCCTCTTGCTTCTGGACAACTACCGTCCGATTCCCATCCGCATCGCCGCCACGGTGCAGGTTGCGGCTCACCGCACGGCCGCCACGGTGGTCCAGGCGGCGCGGGTGAAGTTATTGGAGGCCCTGTCCTTCGATGCCCTCGACTTGGGCCGGTCCGTCCACCTGAGCGACCTCTATGCGGTGCTCCAGCAGGTGCCGGGAGTGGTTTCCGTGGACATCGACCAGCTCGGGTTCAAGCAGCCGACCACCGTGAGCGATGGGGAATTTCTGATTTTCCTGAACGACCGCGGGACAAGCCGCCGGGCCGACGGCAGCATCGATCCGGTCCAGGGGCATCTGCGCATTCACCCGGCCCGGCCCAATCCCGGCACCGGGCCGTCGGTGCTGGCCGCGGAGCAGGCCTGGATCGAAAATCCCGGCCAGGACATCATCCTGATCTCCAGGGGCGGGCTGCCGGATTCGGAGATACCATGAATCGAACCTACCGGAACCACGCGCTCTACGATCTGATGCCGGCGATCTACCGGGAACGGGACGCCGCCGAGGGCTATCCGCTCCGGGAACTGCTGGCCATCATCCAGGATCAGGCGGCGATCCTGCGCGCCGATATCCATCAGCTCTGGGACGATTTTTTCATCGAGACGTGCCGTCCATGGGTGATCGCCTACATCGGCGACCTCGTGGGCAACAACCTGCTCCGGGATGCCGACCACGTGCTCCACGGCGAAACGGCCGACGCGCTGTTCAAGGACCTCGCCGGTGACGGGAAACCGGAGATGCCGTCTCGCAGTCGCGCCGATGTGGCCAAGACCATTTACTACCGGCGGCGCAAGGGCACCCTGCCCATGCTCGAAGAGCTGGCTCGGGACGTCACGGGATGGTCGGTTCGGGCGGTGGAGTTCTTCCGGCTGCTCCACTGGCACCAGCACTTGAATCATCTGCGCCCCGAGGCCCAAACGCTCATCGATCTGCGCCACCTGGAACCGTTGGACCGGCTCGATGGCCCCTTCGACCAATGGACGCACACGGCCGATGTCCGCCATCCGGCCCAGGCCGAAGGCTGGCACCATATCGCCAATATCGGTTTTTTCCTGTGGCGGCTTCGAAGCTACCCCCTCAACAGCATCACCGCCCGGCAGGACGGCGATTCCTGGCGGTACCATTTCAGCCCCCTCGGCCACGCGGCGCCCTTGTTTCAGCGGCAGCAGCGCGAAGGCGACGAAGCCGGCCTGACCGCCGAGCTTCATGTTCCCGGCCCCGTCCGGCCTCTTTTCTTTTTCGACGATCTCCAACGCTACCGCTCGCAAGCTCCTCCTCGCCCGGACGCCACCGATCTGTATGGCCCATTGAACACCGGCAGCTTCCATGTCGTACGCAACGGCCTGCCCGTCACCCCGGCCGTGGACCCGTCGGCGGACCCCTCGGCCTTTGTGCCGCGGATCGTCTGCAGCCGCCTCGATCCCTGGCCGGCCACGCGACCCACCGGCCCGCTCATCGCGGTGGATGTGGCAAGTGGTCGTCTCGCCGTCGGCGACGGCTGGGGCGATGCCACCGAAAATATCGATGTGTCGTACTGCTACGGGTTCAGCGCGGACATGGGCGGCGGGCCCTACGAGCGATCCAAGTGGCTGGTGGACCCGACGCTGGCCGACCTTCGCCTTTGCGTGCAGCAGGACGCGACGACGCCCGGCTGCTTTTCGTCGCTGGTGCTGGCGCTGGAGGAATGGGCCAGCCGGGGAAAACCCGACACCATCATCACCATCTTGGACAACCGGACCTACCAGGGCCCGGTGACCATCGAGCCGACCGACAACGCCTGGTTGGTGATCGAGGCGGCCAACGAGATCCGGCCGCATCTTCTTCCCGATGGCGGTGCCATCCGCGTCACCGGAACCCATCCGGGGGCATCGCTCACGCTCAGCGGCCTTCTGATCGAAGGGGGCATCGAGGTGGAGGGGGAAATCCAAACCCTGCGCATCCTCCACACCACCCTCGTTCCAGGACGTGGTTTGACGGAAAACGGCCTCCCGCTCACCGTTGCCCCCAGCCTGCGGGTGGCCGAAAGCGTCGGGAGCGAGATCCTGAACGAGGATTTCCAGCTCCACGCCGCCTTTTCCATCCTCGGACCGCTCCGGGTGCCCCGCCACGCCGAAAAGCTCTATCTGCTGGACTCCATCGTGGACGGCATCGGCCAGCCCGCCGTCTGTGCCACCGGCACCGTCGCCCGCTCGGCACCGGTGGCCGTCATCGAAAGAACCACCCTTTTCGGCCCCAGCTTCTTCCTGGGGCTGGAACTGGCGTCCGAAACGATCTTCGAGGCCCCGGTCCGCACCGAGCAGTGCCATGGGGGCTGCGTCCGTTTCAGCTACCTGCCGCACGGGTCCACCACCCCCCGGCGTTACCGCTGCCAGCCCGATTTCGCCATCGCCCAAGCCATCCGCAAGGCCAAGGATCGGGCCGTGAAAACCGGTGTCACCCTGGAAGAGACGGACCTCGAAAGCATCCGGAGCGACATCCGCTCCTGGTTGGTGCCGAGCTTCACCGCGTTGGCCTATGGCCAGCCGGGCTACGCTCAACTGGGTCTCACGGCGCCGGTTCAGGTCCGCACCGGCGCTGAGGACGGTTCCGAAATGGGAGCCTTCAGTCATCTCAAACAGCCGCAACGGGAAACGAATCTGCGCATCCGGCTCAAAGAGTATCTGCCCTTCGGTCTCGTGCCGGGCCTGATCTTCGTGACCTAGGAGGAGAGCCATGGGAGGCGACTACACGCGCTTTACCTTCAAGCCCGAAAAGAACTTCTCCGGGGTCCTCCATCAGCAGGGCCGGGTGAGTCTCGACAGCGACTGGAACGAGCTCGCCGATATCACGGATCGCCGATGGCGTTCGGAAACCATGGATGTCATCGGAAACTGCGTGGTGCCGGTGGCTACGCCCGAGGCCTTCCGGGTGATTCCCAACGGGAGGGGAACCTTTGCCATCGGCATCGGCCGGGCCTACGTGGACGGCATCCAGGTCGAATGTCACGGCGGCCCGCCGACCCTCTACGACCCGGTGCTGGGCGAAACGCGGGGCACCGTTGCCCCGTGCTACGCCGACCAGCCCTGGCTGCCGGCCCCCTTGCCCCCTTCGCTCACCGCTCCGGCCCTGCCGCCCGTCGCCGGCAGAACCGATCTGGTGTACCTGGACGTCTGGCAGCGGGAGCTCACGGTGGTGGAAGCGCCGGAAATCAGGGAAATCGCCCTGGGGGGGCCGGACACCACCACCCGGGTGCAAACGGCCTGGCAGGTCAGGGTCATCCCCGGTTTGGACTTGGTTTCCTGCGCTGATGAAGGCCCCGAATGGGAAACGGTGATCCGACCTTCGGCGGGGCGACTCACCACGTCGAGCATCACCCCACCGCCGGATGACAACCCCTGTGCCATCGAGGCGGCGGGGGGATACCGGGGCATCGAAAACCGGCTCTACCGCATCGAGATTCACACCCCCGGGGCCCTGGGCACGGCGCGTTTCAAGTGGTCCCGCAACAACGGGGCCTTTCTCTCGGCCGTAACCGCCATCTCCGCCTCGGCGGATCAGGTGACGGTGGACGGCATCGGCCAGGATAACCGGTTGCGCTTCAATATCGGCGACTGGGTGGAAATCGCCGACGATCACCTGGAATTTCAGGGACTGGCCGGTCACCTGGCCAAGATCACCCACATCGACGAAGCCAACCGCATCATTACCCTCGACAGGAAGGTGCCGGCGTCGGCGGGTCTGGACCCGGCCGATCCCCAGCGTCACACCCGGATTCGGCGCTGGGACCAGCTCGGGTCGGTGGATGCGGACGGCCTGCGGACAGTGCCGCTTTCGACCACCACCCCGGTGGACATCGAGGACGGCATCCAGGTGACTTTCCACCTCGATCCGGCCATCGCCGGCGGGCGGTTCGAGATCGGTGATCACTGGGCCTTTCATGCCCGCACCGCCGACGGTTCGGTGCAACGGCTGGAAGCGGCCCCACCGCGAGGAATCAAACATCACCGCTGCCGGCTCGCCCTGATCACCTGGGGCCAGACCGTTGAGGAAACCATCGTCCAGGATTGCCGCACCATCTGGCCGCCCCGGAGTTGTTGTCAGATCACGGTGAAGCCGGGGGACAACGTTCAGGCCGCCATCGACACCGTGCCGGCGGAAGGCGGCTGCGTGTGCCTCTTGGAGGGCCTTCACCCGGTGTATCGGCCCCTGATCATCGATGCCCGCAAGCATATCCTGCTCACCGGGGTGGGCTCCGCCACCCGGCTCGTGTTCGCTCCCCCCTCGGCCCGGGACCCCGCCCTGGCCCTGCTGTATATCGTGGGCGGCAGCCGGAATATCCAGATCCAGGGGATGCTCGTGCACACGGACGTCCTGGCGCACCTCATCTATGTCGATGAGGCCTGCGAAGACATCACCATCCGTGACTGCCGGCTGATCAACGGCTGGATACCGAACCAGGAAATGAAACGCACCACGGCCGACTGCGTCACGCTGGGGCAGTGCTGCGACGTGCGCGTCTCGGACTGTGTCCTCGTCGGGCGCCTCGGCATCGTCCAGGCGGACACGCGCACCCTCCAAAACGCCAGAGAGGCGCTGTCGCGACTGAGACCATCCGATCCCCCCGCCAAAGAGGCGGACAAAGCGCCCGCCAACGATGGGGAGCCGGAACCGGCGGTGGTCGAGACCCTGAAGGCCCTTCGCGTCGAAGACAACCGGATCCATGCCCGAATCGGCGTGCAGTTCGTGGATGCGCTGGGGGGAGGCATCGACAACAATCAACTGTACGCCATCAGCGAAGAGCGGCTGGCCACCTTCACGCGCAACGCCAATCCGGTGCCCCTGGACCCCGATGGCGCTCCGGCAACGGTATCTCTGGAAACGCTTTATGCCGCCGTGGCGGAGAAACTGAAGGGACTGCCGCCGTGTGTCGCGGCACAGCCCGACGAGGCCGGGCAGCAAGAAGATGAGGCGCGGCAAAAATCGGTGAAGCCGATCAAGATCCCGGATGACACCATCGGGGTGCGCGCCTGCCTGCTGGAAGGCATGACGCTCCGCGGCAATATCATCACCGCCACGGAAACCATCTCTCTGGCATACAGCCGCGGCGTTTCCATCTCCGGCAACACCATCGGCGCCGGCACAAACGGCGTCCGGCTCGGTTATGCCTTCGATCTGAACATCGAACGCAATCGGATCCGGATCACCGCGGCGGACGATCCCGGCGATGATGAGCAACCGGACATCGGCATCCTGTGGCGACAGTACGATCCGGGTGCCTGCGGCATCAGTTTTCGATTCGCCAGCGGCATTCGCATCAACGACAATGACATCGACGCCCATAGCGCCATCGCCACCGGACGGGGCGCATGGAAACAATGCCGTGGCGACATCCAGGCCGAGGCCCTGCTGCGGGTGCTGAGGATCGAGCGGCCCTGGCGGGTGACGGTGGAACTCGTCTGGTTTTTGTATCAGATTCTCTACTCATTATCCGCGGGCGCTTCGGGCGGAACCTCCGGCGTCATCGAGGAGACGACCAAGCCGGCACTTGAACGCAGGTTATTCACCATGCTCCTCGGCCTGCTCGATCACACGTTGTTTCCGGCGGGGATCGCAAAGGCCGAGATTTCCGGCAACCGCATCACCGTCACCCGTTTCGGCATCTTGCTTTACAAGATCTTTTCCATCGGCGGCATCGGGATCATCCGGAATCGGATCAGCGGGTATCGGAGGACGGGGATTTTGATTCATCCGTGGTTTTCGGTGGGATTTGCCGCCGTCTTCGCCCGGTTCATTCGCTGCCTGATCACCTGGACCTTGGTTTTTCTGACCTTGATGCGCGACATGCTGCGGGCTTTGCTCGACGGCGACACCGCCGCGCCGCAGCCAGGGGCGGGTCTGGCCGGCGGTGCGCTGGGCATCCTGGCCATGGGGGTCTCGTGGATTCAGATGCTCTGCTCCCGCTACTGCGGCGGCGCCGCGCCGACGGAAGAAGGGGAGGAAGAGGTGCCGCCATCCCCGGCCGAGATCCTTGCGGATGCGCTGGACGATTTTCTCGCCGACGCCGACCCGGGCCGGTTGGATGATCTGGTACACCAGGCCTGCACCATCGACGGCAATTCCCTGGCCGGCTCCGGCGACGGGATCTGGACCGGCATCGACGGCAGCCACATCACCGGCAACAGCGTCATCGTCTGGCCGAGCGGCAGCCTCGCCTACGAAACCATGGTCTTCGGCATCCTGCTCAAACAGCATTTCACCTGGTGCGACCATGAATTCTGCAACGATGACATCAAGCTTCTGGCCAACAGCGCCATGGACCTCCATCGCGACATGGTGCTGTTCGGGGCCTACAACGCGGCCGGTTGGGTGCAGCAGTTCGACGAAGAGCCGAATTTCCGCGAGCGGTTGAGGGCACTGCTTTCAGCCTGGGCGGTGTATCTCGACCCGTCTTCTCCGCTGGCCGCGCCGATGGCCGCCATGCAGGCGGGACTCGATGAAAACGGCCTCAATCCCGTTGAGGTTCGGCAGGCCTGGCAACTGCTGCTGTTGCGGATGGCCACCGATCTGGGGGGATACGGCATCGCCATGCGCGGTGCCGACATGGTCTGCCGGGGCAATGGGGTCCACTCCGGCACCGGCTGCCCGGCTCCGTTTCAAACCCGCCGGCGGGCATCCTTGGCCCCCTACTCCCCGACAGCCGCCCGGTTTGGCATGATCCGGCCATGGGGCGGCCAGGCGCTGGTCTCCCTTCCGGCCATCGGGGGGATCTGGCAGTTCAGCAACGCGGCGGGGATGCTCATCGATCTGTATGAAATCATCTTGGCCGAACTGGGGAAAAAGGACCATAGTCAGCATTACATCTACAAAATGATCCTCTGGGCGATCTTCTTCTGGGTCCTGTCCACCCAGCAGGAGCGATCCCAGCAGCTGGACGGCAACCAAGTGGAAAAACCCCTGGCCCACGGCATCCGGATAATCACCGATGCGGGGCTCGGAGAGGTCGATATCCGCGACAACACGGTGCGCGATGCCGTGCGGCACGGAATCATCTTCACACCGGATCCGCTAAATTACTTCGACCAAGGAGTGCATTGCCGGGTTCAGCGCAACACGGTGATCCGCGACCGGACCACCGTACCCCTCCCCGACATGAATGAGGGCGACGAGGTCTTTGCCTCGCTGATCACCATCGACAACGACGACCGGAAAGTCGGCGGCACCACCCTGTTGGCCCACAACCACGGAACCGATCACACCCTTGCTGGACAATACGGCGCCGTGCGAATCGAAACCGGAATCGCCGGCATCATCGCCAACCAGGTCGTCACCGCGGCAGAAAACGCCATGGTGGTGACGGCCGACAACGGCCTGTTCACCGACAACATGACCAATCGCCCCAATGCGGTCTTTCCGGCCGGCATGGTCCAGGGGCCGGATATCACCAACCTGTAGGAGGCTGCCGTGTCCGCGGATCAAACCAAATTGGGAAAAAATGCCGATACCGCATCGAAACTGCTCAAGGGCACCGGTCGCAGGGCGCCGGTGGAAGGCCTGGCCCAGGGCGTGCGCAAGGACTTCATCCGAAAGGTCAACGAAAAGACGGTGGGGGCGGCGTTCCGGGGACTGGCCACCCGGGAGCAGACCCTGGAGAAGATCCTGATCGATGCCGCACGGGGTGCGCTGGGGACCGTGGAAAAGGTTTTCGAAGACGCCACCCGAACCGCCGTGCGTGAAAAGGGGCTGGACCTTCAATATCGGGAAAGCCTGTTGCAGCGAAGCCGTGAAACGAAGCGTTTCCGAGGCCGGCGGGCCAGAAAGGGCGAATACCGGATTGTCGGACAAGTGCTGCATCCGTCCACCGGCCAACCCGTTCCCGGGATGCTGGTTTCAGCGATGGAAAAGGATATTTCCAAACACGATTACCTCGGCGTGGACATCAGCGATGCTTCCGGAAATTTCGAGATCGTTTTCACGGCAAGGCAGTTCAAGGAAAGCGGTGAGAAAGAGCCCGAAGTATTTCTCGCCGCCGGAACGGACCGCGAGAACGCGGTGGTGCTCACCGACAGCCCGCTGAGACCCAGGCCGGACATCACGGAAACCGTCGATATCGCCCTGCCGGCGCAAATGGCCCCCGGCGTGGAACGGATCGTCCAGCGGCGTCGGCTCGTGGACCGCAAACGACTGGCCACGGCCGACCAGGCCATCCTTCTCAACGATATGAGTCAAACGGCCGCAACAGAGGTGGGCAAGGCCCTGGCCCAGGGCCTGGGCCGGATCATCGGCTTTTTAGAAAACAAGACCGCCCGTGAAAGAAGGCCGTGATGCGTTCCTTCACGCTCAAAACGAATCCGACAAGTATTCGGCGGGAGCGAATCGGGGGAAATCGGTCCCATTCAGCAGTTCATAGATGATCTTGGTGTGGGCGTTTCACTAACGGTTCATTTCTAGAGCGCGGCGGGCGAGGGGCGACGCGCCATGGCGGGAATCGGGAGCAACCGGGTCGCCCTGCCCTCGGTCACGGAAAACCACCTTGGCCAGTTCGGCGGCTCGGCACCGCATGTTGTCGGCCCGTTCAGCGATCATGTCCGCCGCTGCCGCGGTTTCCTGGGCTGCGGCGGCGGACTGTTGGACCACCTTGTCGATTTCCGCCACGGCGATGTTGAGCTGTTCGATGCCCCGGGACTGCTCCGCTGAAGCCGAAGCGATTTCTTCGATGAGCCCGCCGGTTCTGCCCGAATTGTCCACCACGCGTCCAAAGGCATCGGAGACCCGCTCCACGGTCCTTTTCCCGTCTCCGATGCGCTTGACCGTGTTCTCGATCAACTCGGTGCTGCTCTGCGCCGCTTCAGCCGCCCGCATGGCGAGGTTGCGCACTTCGTCGGCCACCACGGCGAAGCCGGCCCCGGCCTCACCGGCCCGGGCCGCCTCCACCGCGGCGTTCAAGGCGAGCAGGTTGGTCTGGAAAGCGACCTCGTCGATGGTCTTGACGATCTTGGAGGTTTCTTCACTGGCCGAGGAGATCTGGACCATGGACGCTTGCAGCTCACCCATGGCTTCGGTCGCTTCCGCCACAAACCGGTTGGTCTCCTTCATCAGGGTGTTGGCCTGACCGGCATGCTCGGCGTTGCGGGCAGTCATGGCCGACATCTCCTCCAGTGACGAGGACGTCTCCTCGATGGAGGCGGCCTGTTCCCCGGCACCCTTGGCCAGCGTCTGTCCGGCGGCTGTGATCTGCCGGGCGGCGCCGGCCACCTCATCAGCGCTGCCGTTGATGGAACCCACCGCCCGCTGGATCGGCAGGGCCAGATGTCGGGCCATGACGATGAGGTTGCCCACCAGAATCAGAAGACCCACCAGGGGAATCAATCCTCTGGTAATCATCGGATTGAACCCCATGGCACCGAGCCTACCGGCCATGACGCCCAGAAAGCCCACCAGCATGGCCCCCGGCCCGATTTGCTGCCAGATGAGAAAGACCAGCGTCCTGCCGAACACCGCCCGCAGGATGAAACAGAGAACCAGATAGACCGTGCTGAGAACCAGGATTCCTGCGATAATCGATTGAACCAACTCACCCGTCATGTATCTGCTCCTTTTGCCTGGTGGATTTACGGCGGCAATCGGCAGGCCCACAACCGCCGACGCAGGGCATCCCCGGGTCTTGCGCCTGCTCGGGAAAAATGCCCAAAACCCTAAAAATAGATATCGGCAAAAAGAGAGGGATACTTTAGAAAAATAAAATATTGGGGATTAATCGCCGAATCTGAGACAGAAACCGTTGCCCGGGTCGGCAGGCCCCTTTACTCCGCCAACGCATGTAGCGCCGCGAAAGGCTCGCCGCTTTCCCCGCCCAGAAACAGCGCCTGCAATGGATCGGCGGTGGTGTCGCGCATGAAGGCCGCCGTGCGGGCCTGCCGGCTCTTGCTGGCCACATTCTTCACGATCCGGTACTTGATCTGCGAGGCCGCCAGATCGACAATCAGGGTGGATCCACCCCGAAAGGTATGCGCCGGTGTACCGTTTTCCGGGTCCGCGGGGATTTCCCGGGATTGGGTCAGGCCCACCACGACCTGGGGAATGTGCTTGCCGTCCGGACCGACGCGCATCACCCGGCGAAGCTCGTGAACCTCGAAGGTGCGGGCCTGTGGGGCGAGGCCGAGCTCGGCGGCAAAGGTCGGCACGGCACCAAAGACATCTTTGAGTTGGGCATGCAAACGAAGGCGGTGTCGACGTGTCCTTTTAAATAAATCCTCCCGGCTCTTGACGTAAAAGCAGGCCTCGGAGAATTTCTGCAAGTCCTTGACGATGTTTTTGTATGTACTGACGAGAAGCTTCGTTTGACCCGCTATCGCCGGCAACCTGAAATCCTGCCAGCGCAAGGTTTCCACCGAGAGCGTGCGCGGGGTGTCTTCGGTGGGCATTTCCAGGTTGAGCGGATAGATTCCCCGGCGGCGAAAAGCCTCGACAAAGGCGACGCGGTAGTTGTGCCGGTCGTCGGCCACCAGATCGGCATCGGCGGTGATCAGGGCGCGCAGGTACTCGAAAAAGGTCACATCCACCGGAGGAAGGTAATCGAGGGCGCGGATGCAGATGGTCAACACGTGCCTGGCCGATTTCACCGCCTCGTCGGCCAACCGTCGCGCCAGATCCGGGTGAATGGCGCCGGCCGGCAGCACCCCGCTGCCACCGGTGGAAATCCGCAGCAAATCGGCGGTGCGTTCCTTGTAGATGGCCAGGAAGGCGTCGAACACGGCCGCCACCAGGATCGCCCCCCGGGAATGGGGCGCCAGCCGCCGACGCAGTTCGGTGGGGTCCGGCCGGTGGCGTTGCCATCCCCCGTTGTCGATTCGGCCGATGGCATTGCGCAGCGCCCCCCGGCCCCCCGTGGCGCGACCGAGCTGGATGGCAAGACTGCCCAGCATCGACTCGGCCTCCAGGTCCCCGCGGGTGCGGTGAATTTCGCTCTCCAGAATTCCCGGAAGAGTAAAGTGCTGCATCAGCGCCACGATGTCGGCAAATGCCTCGTGCAAGGCCAGCACGTCGGGATTGGTCGGTTCGTTGAAACACCGGTGCATTCCGTCGAGAACGGCGTGGGTGGTTTCATGGGCCACGATATCGTGAGACAGGCAGGTGTAGATGCGGCTACCGGGCACCTGGTCCTCGGCATCGGCGCCCTCGGTGTCAAAATAGCCGAAACGCAGTTCCACCTTGTCGGGACTGTAATAGGCGTTGGCCTGGTGCAGCGCATGGGGCCGCACGGTCAATTGCTGGATGAAACCGCTGTCGTCGAAGGGATCCAGCGGATTGGCCCGAGGCCGCCAGAGCACCGGGCGCCCCAGGGCATGCTCGAAATACTCGACGGTTTTCATCGCCACCGCGTAGACCATCTGCTGATGGAACTGGGGATTTCCCTCCGACGGCGCCCATCCGTCCCGGGCCACCAGGCGGACATCGTCCAGATCCACGGGCGCATAGGTCCGGCCGCTGTCATCGGTATCCACGATTTTGAAATATTCACCGCTTGGCCCCGCTTTCAACGACTCCCAACGAATCTGGACCACCGCTTCGTTGATGCCGGCCGTTTCGAGACGGGTGGCCAAACTGGGATCCATCGCATAGACCCGAAGCCGACGGAATGGCGGAACACCGGGCAGTGGTTGGGGCCGGGAACCGAAGGCGCCTTCCGGTGGACTGCCAGGCTCGGCGGCGGCCGGTGCCGGCCGGCCGGCAATCAGGGGGTAACGAGCCGCGAGGTGCCGTTTCAGCGCCCGTGAGGTCTCCGGGTCCTCGATCAAGGCATCCATGAACCGCGTGAGATCCCTGGTCGCGACCTGTGTGGTGACCTCCGGGTCGGCGACGATTTTCTGCAAATCCTCCCTGAGCATCCATCGCTGGGTGATTTCCAGATTGTACATCTGTTCGCGAGGGGGCGAATCCGTGATTCCCAGGCCGGTAATGACCCTCAGGAAGGCGAAGGAATCTTTGTCCGAGGGAGACTGGGGTAGGCCAAAGAGCGGTTTGACCTTCAGGGCATCACGGGCGCGCAGGATGCCGTGCCCCATCCGACCGGCTTGGCCACCGATGGGCCTGGCGCTGCTGAACAGGGCATGGCGAACCGCTTCAACCCGCTGCCAATCGGGTCGCAACAGGTGTTTGTGCCTCTCGATCCACAGGGCCGCGGCGGCGGCCACCTGGGGCGTGGCCGCCGAGGTGCCTTCTCCGTTATCGCGCACGGTATCGTCGCAACCGAACACGGCCCAGGGAATATTGGGCGTGTAAGCCGCCAGCGCCGATGTCATCCGGCTCTCGGGTCCGTAGTTGCCTTCGAGGGTAAAGCCATCGAGACCGGCATAGGGATCGTGATTGGCCATGGCCCCGCAAACCGCGATTACCCGGCTGTAGCGCGCCGGGTAGACCAGGTGACGGGTGGGGACGCCCTGGACATTGTTGCCCGCCGCCGCAACGATGCACACGCCGGCCAGATAGGCCCTGTCCACGGCTTCACGCCAGGTGCGCGAAGGCAGCCCGCCCATACTCATCGACACCACGTCGCAACCGTTGGCCGCCGCGTATTCCAGGGCCCGGGCAAAGGCGCTGCTGTAGAAAAGCACCACACTGTCGGCGATGCGCAACGGCACAATGGCCGCCTCCGGGGCGCCGCCGAGGCGCAGGCCGCCGTGCCCCGGCACCTCGCCGCCGGCAAGGATGCTCAAGGTTCCGGTGCCGTGGCCTGAATTGTCCAGCAACAAGCGCCAGTTGTCCGGATCTTCGGTACTGCCTGGGTCTTGGTCTCCATCGACGAAATTCCGTTCCAGTTCCGTCAGGATGTTGGCTGGCCGGGTGCCGTGAGAGCGAGAATAGCCCGTGTCGATGTGGGCGATGCGCGTTGGCCGATCGGTGAACGTCACCTGATCCCGCGCAATACCGAGCTGGCTGTAGGCCTCCCCCAGGTGCCAGGCGAAAACGCCCGGCACGGCGACCTTGCCGTGACTGTCGTCCTGGGGGAAACGGGTGCAGTCTTTGCCCACGGCAAAACTTTCGGCCGGTATCTCCGGGGGCGGCCCCGGGTAAATCCGATGGGCCAGGTCGGGTTCGACAAAAACGACATCCGCCTCGGCGACGCCGAGCATTCCGGCCACCTGTGAGTGGGCCAGATCCCAGGGACTGGCCGCCCCCTCGGCAACATCCGCCAGGAACCACTGAGGTTGGGCGCCGAAACCGAGCATCGCCGCCTTGGCCCGGGGGGTATCGTAGAGGGGCCGCAGGTTTGCCCGGGATTCGGCCGCCTTGAGTGAAAGCGAGGGGCGCAACTTGACAAGCAGGCGGTTTTGGGCCGTGGATGGCGGAGGACCGTTCATGGGGACCTCGCTGGTCATGAGGATCTTCGGTATTTAGGCGGGAGAAGATATAAACACTGTTTAGTAAATGATGCTCATATTGTCAACGGACTTTGTCGGCGGCGAAAAACGGATTTCGCTTTGGGATGCAACCGGCGATCGCCTAGAAAGAGAAACTCAATCCCGCCTGGAAACGATGGGCATCGAAATCAGAGCGAAAATCCCCCTCATAAGCGCCAACCAGGGAAACGCGGTCACCGATCTTCGCGTTCAGTTTCACCCCGGCCAGCACACTGTCACGGTCTTCCCTGATGCCGGAGATCGTCATGGGTAGCCCGCCGCCTGAGAACCTCGCAACGGTCTGTGGGGCCCGGTCCCCAAACTCGTGCCCCCATTGGAGGCTGAACTCTGGCAGCAGGGCCATATCCTTTTGCATTTTAAACAGCCGGCTGAGACGGAAACCCGCTTTGCCCATCAGGAACTGCCGACTCGACCGGTCAACATCCAGGTTCAATGCGCCAGCGCCCCTTTCCTTGAAAGCCTTTTCACGGTGATCACCGAGCTGAAGCGAGGCAACGGGGGTCAGATGCCAATCCCGCACCGACCAGTTGCACCCTCCCCCGAGGTAAAAGGAACAATCCCGCCCGCGATGATTCCCTCGGGCGTCGGCGCCAAAAGCCGGGAGACGCCGCAGCGACGCATATTCACCGGAGGCAAACATCAGCGCCGCATCAATGAAGTAGTCTTTTTCGTTCCAGGAACCGTAGAATCCTCCTTGCAGCCAATCGGCATCGATTTCGGCCCATTGTCCGTCGGTTTCCGCGACGGATCGGGCAACCCCCAGGGAAGCGCCGAGGCTCAGCCGTTCGTTTACGGCCCGGTCCATTCCCAGATAGATGATCGTGGCATCGCAACGATAGCCGCCGAATCCGTCGCTGTCGGCCTGGTTGACGCGGGTGTGATCAACTCGGGTCCAGGGACTCCAGGCGCCATCCTCTTCTTCCGTCGCCCCGGCAGGCAACGACCAGGCATCCGGGAGAAAAGAGAAATCGCTTCTCAGGAACGCAAGTCGGTCCTGAACTTCTCCGATGAATCCCAGGCTGACCCGTTTTCCCATGGCCGCGCCCACCGTGTGAGCCTCGGGGGACATCTGATCCATGGCTTGGGCCAGGGCCACGGTGGTGCTTTTTCCGTCCAGAACATTGATGGCGCTGGCCATGCCATCTTCGGGACCGGCTTCGATGATTTGCATCAGGTTGTGGCTGATGGCGAACCGATTGGGGTCGAATTGCAGCCCCGCAAGAGCATCGGCGTAGGATTTTCGTTGCGCTTTCAGGGTCAGAACGTCCCGAGTGTACAATTCACTGAAACTGAGCACCACCGAGGGCAAACCATATTCATCAAAGGCGCCCGTGATGGTACCGGCCTTCAGGACCTGATGCGTCTCGCCATCCCGGATGACGCCGACAGGAATGATCCGCAGACGGCCCCCCTGGATCTCGGCCCTACCGCTCACGTCCAGTCTGTCGGAGCGCCCGTTGCCCATGGCCACCCCCATGACGGCGCCGGCGCGTTGAAGATAGTCGCCATCGATGGTGGACACGCCGAAAGCCCCATCCAGATTGAGCACACCGCTATTGTCCACCTTCCCGTCCACCGAGGCGCCGCCGCGCAGATAAAGGGTCCCCGCTCCCATGCCGATGTTACCGACGACGGTCCCGCTGTTGTCGAAAACACTGCTGGCCGCTTGGGAACGGATCTCACCGTTGATCGTCCCGAAATTGGTGACCAAGTTGTCATCGCCGGCCATGCGAACAGCCCCTTGGAGGACGGAATCTTCGGTCAACCACACCCTGTGCCGGTCATTTAGCAAGTAGAGGGAAGCCGAAGAACCTTCGATGGTGCCGCTGTTTACAATCGTACCGGGGCCCACCGAAACCACCCCCGCGGCATTGGACGAGCCGGTATCCGACACGCCTTGAATGGTGCCCGTGTTGACCAGACAGGTCGGTCCGCCGGTGAGCAGCACCCCCACCGCGTAATCATCGGCCACCGCCCGGATGTGGCCACTGTTGGTGACCTTCGTTTGACGCCGGCTGTCCGCCCAGATGCCATAAGCCCCTTGGGGGGTTCCCTGTGCAGCCGTCGCGGTAATCGCCCCGCTGTTGATCACATCCACCGCATCACCGCCGTTGGCCCCCCAGATACCAAAGGCAAGGGCCATGTGCTGTTCGCTCGAAGCCCTGGCATGGATGGTGCCGTGGTTTTCGGCCTGCTCCCCCTGTATGCAGATCCCGTAGGCGATCCCGTGATTCCGCCGGCTGACGGCGGAAGAATCGATCCGGCCCTCGTTGACCACGCGCCCTCCCGGCCCGCCCCAGAGGTAGATTCCCCGTGCCGTGGCCAGTTGATCAGGCGCATCGGCTACGGCATCTATCGTTCCGGTATTGTCGAACCGGCTGGCGGCGCCTCCCCAGAGGTCCGCACCGTGGGCATTCAGCGTACCGCCGGCACTCCAGGGCTGGGCCGTGAGAAGACCGTCATTGACCCGGTAGAGGCTCTTCCCGTCCCAATCGTCCGCCATGATGTAGGTTCCTTCGAGACCAACGGCCGCGGCGTTGTAACGGATTCTCATGTACCCGCTCTCTCCCCACGACTCGCCCCAACTGTTTCTTAGGATCCAGTAACCGGCCCCGCCGTCTTTCGGATTGTCTTCCCACCCCACCAGGCCGATGGCATGATTGGTGCGGCTATAGTAGGGAATGATGTCGTTGATGACATCGAAATTGCCGTCCGAATCCTGATGGATCCCGTTTTCATAATCAAAGAATGATTCGTCCACATAAACCGCCGCGTCGATGGCGCCGATTTTTTTCAGAATGCGCTTGGTGGTTTCCACATCGTTGGGGGGGATGCGGTACCATCCTTCAAAGGAATACCGCGGTGCATCCCAGTGCAGGTCATCTCCGGGATCATCCGTAGTGTACGGAAAATCCTCTTCCCGGGGAACGCCATGCTCGACGAGACCGGTCAACTCCTCGTAATCGTAGGAAGATCCGTTGCACTTGTCGAACCCTTCGTACAATGGACTCAAGCCCCAGACGATAAAGGCTTCCGACAGATTGACGGACCGTTCACCATGGCGGTTGTGAGCACGATTCCAGGACGTTTCCGCCGCGGCCAGAGCGCCAAAACTGTAGCAACTGCCGCAGGCGCCCTGGTTCTGCACCGGGACGATGTAGCTTCGACCGTCGATGTCACGCAGATCGAAGGCCGACGGGAGGGATTCGGCCAGAGCGACCGTAGCGCCTATCAGGAAAATCAGAAAGGGTAAGGCCAGCTTCAAAAACGCACTTATTTTTAACAACATCTTTCCCTTGCAAAAGAAACACCGTTTTGAAAACCGTCTCTCCGCCAAATTGTTGAAGAGATACCACACATTCACAGAGGCCGCACCCGAAACGGGTGCAGCCTCCGTGGGAAACGCCGGAAAAGCAACGATCAGAAATCCTGGAAATCATCGTCATCCAGGGGAATCACCCGCTTGGGGTCCACCTCTCGGGTGTCATCGGCTTTCGCTTGTTTGGCATGATGAGCACGAGCTGGAGACCGGGCGATTTCCTTTTTCGCCACCGGCCTGGCTGCATGTTTGCGCACCGCCGCGACGGCGGGCGCTTCCGTGTCCGCTTCACCCCCGAACACCAGGGCCTTGAGCCCCACCACCACCGAATGCATCTCCTTGGCCTGGGCGCTGAGCTCCTCGGAGGCCGAGGCCGACTCCTCCGCGTTGGCCGCGTTCTGCTGGATCACCTTGTCCATCTCGCCCACCGCCAGGTTGATCTGCTTGATCCCCTCG
>JACDJB010001190.1_pt1 | contig 21962 bp, 27 predicted proteins | sample 7454121 | NCBI WGS metagenome assembly JACDJB01 (sample SAMN14253290, study PRJNA609438) | sludge metagenome | isolation source: sludge after 25d culture with pyrite | collected 2018-12-20
CTACATGCCGCAGCATTCGATGACCGAGGAAGCGGTCGACCTATTGCCAGCAGAACTGAGCGCGCCTGTGATGGCCGCCTGAGAGGGAAAACCGGACCGGAGATCGAAATACGGATTTACACCACCTTGACGGACGCTATCTGCGCCCCGGCTGGGGTGTCGGCAAACAGCCACGCTTTGCGACCCACCACGAAGGGGCGAATGGCGTTCTCGCACACATTATTATCGATGGGCAGATCACCCCGGGTGATATAGCGCACCAGCCGATCCCAGAGATTGAGCGTATAGGCCAGGGCTTCGCCCAGTTTGGTTTTCGGTGCCACCTTGGGTCGCAGCGCCACCAGCCAGGCATGGAATTCCTGCAGCGTGCGCTGGCTGAGTTTGTGCCGGACGCGCAGCCTGAGCGCCTCGGGCGCGCGACTGATGCGCTGCTCGATGCGGTAGAGCCGGGCAATGAAGGCCAGCGCCTGGGTGGCATGACTGTTCTTGCCCTTGGGGCTGGCGCGCTGGGCCTCGACAAACTTGCGCCGTGCGTGCACCATGCAAGCCAGATGCGTGATGCCGTGGCGGGCGACGGCGGCATCATAGCCCGCGTAATCGTCGGTCATCAGGTACCCGCTCCAGCCCTCGAGCAGGCGCACAGGTACGGTGCCTGCGCGGGTGGGCGCGTAATCGAACATCACCACGGTCTTCTTGGCCACCCCACCACGTTGCACCCACATATACGACTTGGATGTGGGCGACTTGCCCGGCTCCTTGAGCACCTGCACGGGGGTTTCGTCCATGTGGATGATAGGGCTCTCGAGCAAGACATCGCGCATCAGGTTGGCGATGGGCTGCAGCGCGCCCGCTGCCTGGATGGCGGTGCGCGCCAGGCTCTGGCGCGGGACATCCACCCCGTGGCGCGCCAGCACCTTGGCCAGACGGGCGAGCGGCAGGCCATCGGCGTACTTGACGGTAAGCAGCATCGCCACAAAGCCGGCGCTGAAGTTGCTGCGCGGCAGAATGCCCGGCGCGAGGCGAGCCACCACCGGCGCCCCATTGCCTTTGAGCGGGGCGTACTTGGGGCGGATGGTGCGGATCACCCGGATCTTCATGGGGATGATATCCAGCTGCTCGCTCACCTCTTCGCCGATGCGCACCATGGGGCGGCCGTTGGCGTCCTGGCGCTGCGCTTGGGGCACATCGATGAGGACTTCCACCCGGGGCAGCTCCGGGGGTAAGGCCCTGCGGTGGCCGCGCACCTTGGGCTTTGCCTGGATGGTAGTGGCGGGCTTGCCGGGGGAGTCCTCTTCAGCAGGTTCATCGCCAGGTACGGGCTGCGCGGCCAGGAGCTCGGCCTCGTTGAACAGCCACCCCTGACCGGCTTGGCTGCTGGGGCCGAACTGGCGGTGACGGGCCAGGCGGTTTTGTTCGATGATCTGCTGGATGCGTTGGGCGACTTCGTGGGCGAGGCGTTGCGCAATGAGCGCATCGATCTGGCGATTGAGATCAGCCTGAATGGCGCTGACCAGCGTTTGTCGATCATTGAGCACAAGCGCCTGCAACTGTTGTTGCAAGGCGGTGGCTTGCCCCGATTCTGCCAGCACAGGCAGGGGCAGATCGGGGATATTCAGACGAATGGGCGCAGCACGTTCAGACATGCTGAATTATAACAGATTTGCTACGAGATAGTCATATAATTCAAAGATTTATGCGTATTCTTATGCCATGGATCAAAGCCTTCGAGCAGCCACTGCAGTTCACGCACCGAGAGTTGGCAAACGGCCTTGAATCGCTGCCCTGAGGGCCAGGCGAAGCGGTCAGCCTCCAGGCGCTTTTGCCATAGACAAAAGCCGTTGCGATCCCAGTACAACACCTTCAGAGCGGTACGCCGGCGGTTGCAGAACACAAACAGGGCATCGGCAAAGGGGTTGAGCTCCAGCGCGCCTTCGATCAGTGCGGCCAGACCGTTGATCTGCTTGCGAAAATCGATTGGCTCACGGTGCAGATATACCGTGCCGATCTGATAGCCCGGGTGCATCAGCGCCTCGTCTGCAGCAGATTGGCCGACAGCGCGGCCAGCCATGCGGGGTCGGGCAGGCTCGCCATCTCCATGCGGATGCCGCCCAGCAGCACCACTGTGCAGATAGTGCCGTGTCTGGCTGAGGCCGGGGTCGCTTCGGGCACCACCTTCACCGGCACAAACTGGCCGCCGAACCGAACACTTCCACTGACCGTTTGCTCACGGGCTGCCCGCAGCTTGAATTCCTTGCGTTTGTCGTAGAGCTGACGCGCTGAGAGCCCTTCGCGCTGGGCATACGCTTTTGTGCCGATGCCTTCTTGCTCGATGCGCTGCAGGTGGGCTTGCCACCAGGAACGACTGTGGGAAGAACGGGTTGCTGACATGGCTTGCACCGGAAGTTTGATCAGATGCAAGGATCGCCCACTCAGGGCGTCAGGGCAATCATGCGCTTGATGGAGCGCTTACAAAAGGACGGCCACGCCGTCCGCGCTATCCTTCCCCGGCCTGAAGGCCGAGGCTTGCCGCGCACCGGGTCAACCTTGCGATAGCGTGATGGGCTTTTTCGAGCCCGCATGCCGTCGTCTTTTCTGAGAACGCACATGATCAGATCGATCTTGCAAAACGTCTTGTCGCAGGGCCAATCCCAGCGGCGCTGCGCCCAGGCGCTGGGCGAGTGGATCACCGCCGGCCAAACGGTGATCCTGACCGGCGCCACGGGTTGCGGCAAGACGTTACAAACGTCTGGATCAACCTGACAGCTGCAAGCTACTGAATCGCCAGTGATGTTGAGAAGCACATCATTTTTATCAACTATCGCTTCGCGAATCTCGCCTTCGCCGGACTGGTTGGAACTCATGGAGCCGTTGGCCAGCACGACGCCAGCCATGCCGTTGGGCGCCAGATGGTGGTAGATGTGTTGCAGCCATACGTAGTTGGCGTTGCCCACGGGCGGCGTGCCGAATCGATGCCGCGCACCGTCAGGTTCATCTTGCACAGGCGCCAGGTGGTGTAGATGGTGGGCAAGCGCGCATTGGCCTGCAGCTGCGACCAGCGCGCTTCCTTGGGTACCCAGAATACGTTGTCGGCCAGGTATTCGTCCCGATCTTCTGCGGCCAGCGCGTCTTCGGCCAGCAAGGCTTTGCGCTTGGACTCGAACGCCTCGGAAATGTACTTTAGAAAGGTCAGGCCCGGCGCCATCGTACAAAGCCTTTGACCATCTTCCTATTTTTGCATTAAGCTTAAAGAAAATACGCCCAAAGGCCGGATTCCGCACAGGTCAAACGAAGACACCAAGGAGTTGCCATGGCTGCACCCTCTTTGCGCCACGCTGCATCGTTTGCGCTTGCAGCCATGACGATTGCGCTGGCGGCCTGCTCGGATTCCGAATCATCGTCGGCCGATACACCCCAGGTTTCCGTCAAACCAAACATTCTGTTCATTGTGCTGGACGACCTGGGTGTTGATCAGCTCGTCTCCTACGGCTATGGCGGCACCTTGCCCGCCCGGACTCCCAATCTCACGGCCATCGCCCGTGCCGGGGTGCAGTTTCGCAATGCCTGGGCCATGCCGGATTGCACGCCCACGCGCGCGTCCTTCTTCACGGGGCGCTACCCGTCCAGCACCAATACGCTCAATGCTCTGGTGGCGACAGACCTGGCCAACGCCGCCCCCTCGCCCTACGAGATGACCTTGCCCAAGCTGCTCAAGACGCAAGGCTACACCAACGCCCTGATCGGCAAGATGCACATCACGGGCTCGGATCTGAACGGTGGCTTCAACCTGCCCTACGGCTACGACAGCCTGTGGACGCTGGGCTGGGATTATTTTGAAGGCTTCCTGGATGGCGCACCGTACAACATCGACACGCGGGCCGGCCTGGCCCGGTACGGGGACGACGTCAATGGCGGGCCTTATCATTGCGGCTTCATTCCCACCACGCGCATCGATGCCACCTACGGCGCCGATACCGGCGCCTGCTACCTGGCCGACGGCAGCTGTACATCGCTGTCCATCGGCGGCGCGGTGGTCACCCCGGGACGCAGCTGCCTGGAGCGCGGCGGCATCCTGGATCCCGGCCGATCCTGCCAGGCGAGCATACCCCGCGATCTGGATTTTACGGCGCAAAACGGCTATTACACGGGCCGCTGGATCAAAAGCACCGCAACGGGGGATGGCCACGTCATCCCGGCGTCCGATCCATCGTCACGGGGTTACCGCAGCATCCTGGAAACCGAGCGGGCCCTGGACTGGGCGCGCCAGCAGCCTGCGGACCAACCCTGGATGCTGACCGTGGGGTATTCGGCCATCCATACGCCCTTACAGCTGCCGCCGATAGAGCTCATCGCGCCGGACACGCCGGGGCGCAACGACCCGCTGGTCTGCGCGCCGCTGGCACAGCCCGAAGCCCTGCCCGCGCTGGCCCAGGCCCGGGATCTCGTCGACAGCCACCTCATCACCAACCTGATGATCGAAGCCGTCGACCGGAAAATCGGTGATCTACTGGTTGGCCTGGATCTGGCCCGATATGAAAACGGCGTCCTGAATTATCAACCGGAAAAAACCAATACCCTGGTAGTGGTGGTCGGCGATAACGGCACCTTCGTCAACAGCGTCAAATTCACCGCGCCAGGACGGTTCGACCCGACGCGCGCCAAGGCCACGCCCTACCAGACCGGGGTCTGGGTTCCTCTGCTGATGGCCGGGCCCATGGTGGCCTCGCCCGGGCGAGAAGTCCCGCACATGATCAACTCCGCGGATCTGTACCGCCTGTTTGCAGAAGCAGCCGGCGCCGATGTGGATGCGGCCGTGCCGAGCCATCGACCGGTGGACGCACGGCCGGCATTGGCCTACCTGGAAAACCCGGCCCAGCCCAGCATCCGCGAGTTCAACTTTACCGAGATGGGGACGAACCTGCGTGCCATCGGCTCGGAACACACGCAGTCGGCCTGCGTCGTGCCTGCAGCGAACAATGTCTGCACGACCCTGTTTCCGCTCAAAGGCATATGCATGGCCCAGGGCGGGATCTGGTACGGAGACAATCTGTCCGCTGAAACCACGGGCATCCCCGCCGAGGGCTATCATAACTGCTGCCAGGTGCAGGCCTACCGCCTGACGCAAGGCCAGAGCACCACGTTCCTGCCCACCGCGACCAAGGCCGTTACCGATGGAAGCCTCAAGCTGGTGCGACAGACACGCAATGAGTGCGAACCCGCCATGGGTACCGCGGCACCCGAAGCCTATACCTACAGCGCCAGTCGCTTTGAAGTTCTGGATGAACTCTACCGCATCGACACCGCCACACCCAACCCGCTGCTGGACAAGAGCGGCACCGAACGCGTGGCCATCAGCGCCCCACCCCTGAATACCGCCACCTTGTCTGCCGAAGAACAGTGGGCCTACGCGCGGCTCAGCGCCCAGATGGACAGCTATGATACCGTGGCGCACAAGAACCAGAATTACGACAGCGTGGGCTGCCCGGGCGATGGCAACCGGGACGGGGTCGTGGATGCGACCGATCTCGAAAACTGGGATGCGCTCAGCCGCCTGAACGATGGTCAGTCCAGCTGGTATGACTTCAACCACGACGGCAAGACTGACGACGCAGATCGGCGCATCATCGTGCAGCACATGGGGATGATCTGTCGCGACAGCTGATGTCAGCCGAAATACGCTGCGCGCACCTCGTCGTTGGCGGCCAGCGCCTGCGCCGTACCTTCGGCCACGACGCGGCCTTGCGACAGCACGTAGCCGTAGTCCGCGATGGCCAGCGTCTGGTGCGCGTTCTGCTCCACCAGCAAAATCGTGATGCCCAGGCCGTTGATGCGCTCGATGACGTGGAAGTTTTCTTTCACGTACAGCGGGGACAGGCCCAGCGAGGGCTCGTCGATGACCAGCAGGCTGGGGTGCGACATCAGGCCGCGGCCGATGGACACCATGGCCTGCTCACCGCCCGACATGGTGCCGGCCAGCTGCATGCGGCGCTCGGCCAGACGGGGGAAGATTTCGTACACTTCTGCCGTACGTTGCGCCAGCACGCGCTGGTCTTTCTCCAGGAAGGCGCCCAGGGACAGGTTTTCTTCCACCGTCATGCGCGGGAAGACCTTGCGCCCTTCCGGGATGCAGGCGATGCCGCTGGCGACGATTTCATGGGTTTTCATGCCGGCCAGGTTTTTGCCGCTCCACTCCAGACGGCCTTCGCGCGGCGGCGTGAGGCCGAAAATGGAGCGGATCACGGTGGTCTTGCCAGCCCCGTTGGCACCCAGAATGCAGGTGATCTTGCCCTGCGCCACGTCGAGCGTGACGCCGTGCAAGACGTCCACCGTGTCGTAGCGCGTGGTCAGATTGCGGATCATCAGGTCGCTCATGCGGCGTCCTCCCCCAGATAGGCGGTCTGCACCGCCGGGTCGGACGTAATCTGCGCGTAGCTTCCTTCGGATATCTTGCGGCCGTGATTCAGCACGATGCAGCGCTGCGTGACGCGTTCGATGACGCCCATTTCATGCTCGATCAACACCACCGTCAGGCCCGGCATCTCGCCGCGCACATGCAGGATGTCTCCCATCAGCTCGGCCGTCTCGTCGTGGGTCATGCCGGCCGAGGGTTCATCCAGCAAGAGCAGCGAAGGGTTGCCGATCAGCGCGCGGCAGACTTCGATGCGGCGCCGGTCGATCATGCTGAAGGTGCCCACGGCCTCAAACAGACGGTCGACCAGCATGGGGCTGAAAATCTGCAGCAGGCTGCGCACTTTTTCGACATAGCGGTCGTACTCGGCCCGGAAGGCGCGCCGGCGCAGTAGGTTGAACATCAGACCCAGCTGCATGCCGGCGTAGTCGCCGATGACGATGTTGTCGAACACCGTCAGCGGCAGCGAGAGCCGCGAGCGCTGGAAGGTGCGCGCGACGCCCAGGCGGTAGACTTCCTGGGGCAGCTTGCCCACCACGTCCTCGCCGTTCAGGCGCACGCTGCCCGAGGTGGCCTGGTACAGGCCGGTGAGCACGTTGAAGAAGGTGGTCTTGCCGGAGCCATTGGGCCCGAGCAGGCCCAGAATTTCCCCGCGCCGGATCTCCAGATCCAGCCGGTCCAGCGCGATCACGCCGCCGAACTGCATGGTGAGCGCATCGGCCTGGACGAGACTGTCGGTCTGGCTCATGCCGCCTCCTTGCCGAAGAACAGCCGCGTCTTGCGCGGGAACAGGCCATCGGGCCGGAACATGAGGATGACGATGACCAGCGCGGCGAAGAACAGGAAGCGGTATTCCTGGATGAACTGGAGTTTTTCGGGGAGGATGAGGACGATGATGGCCGCCGGCAACAGGCCGATGGTATTGCCCAGGCCGGCCAGGATCACGATGGACACCATGAACAGCGAATCCGCGAACGTGAAGTTGTTGGGCGCCACGAAGGCCGTGGCCATGCCGTAGATGCTGCCGGCCACGCCCGCCATGAAATTGCCCAGGATGAAGGCCACGATCTTCCAGCGCGCGATATGCAGGCCGAAGGTGGCCGCCGCCGTCTCGTCGGTGCGCACGACGTCCATGCTCAGGCCAATCCAGGAGCGGCGTAGCAGATCGACCAGCACGTAGGCCACGAAGAACACGATCAGCGCCAACAGGGTGTAGCTCATGTAGAACGACAGGTCGTAGCCAAACAGGCTGAAGCCATCATTGAACTCGTGCCCGAACAGCGTCATCCCGGGCACCATCAGGCCTTGCGGCCCGCCCAGCGTGTCGTTCACTTCAAGAAAGGTCTTGAACAGAATGCCGAAAGCGATGGTGACCAGCGCGCTGTAATGGCTGCGCGTGCGCAGCACCGGCAAGATGAGCAGCGAGCCGATGGCCGCCGCGACCACGCCCGAGAGCAGCAGCACCAGCAAATGCGGGATCTGGGTGTGCGTGGCGAGCACGGCCGTGGTGTAGCAGCCGGTACCGAAAAACGCCGCACCGGCAAAGTTGAGGATGCCCGAGTAACCGAATTGCACGGTCAGGCCCAGGCAGACCGTGGCATACAGCAGCACCGTGCAGATCATGAGCAGCTGGAAGTGGGCGTCGTAGTTGGCCGCCATGAGCGCGAGCACGCCAAACACCAGCCACAGGCGGGCCTGGCCGACGTGCTGCGCGCCCGCCGCCTCGATGCGGCGCGCCAGGCCCGAGCGTCGCGCGCCCACGGTCACCGCCGCGGCAAGCACGATCAGGCCCACGAGTCCGAGCTGGGTTTCGGCGTTCAGGAACAACCACAGGTAGACCGTGAGGCCCAGCGCGGTCAGGGCCAGCAGGGCCGCCGCCGCGCCCGATGTCAGGGAAACGGATTTGCTCATGTCAGACCCGCTCGCTGGATTTCTCGGCCAGCAGGCCGGTAGGCTTCCAGCCCATCAGGATGATGACCACGGCAAACGCGAATACGTCTTTGTAGGCGCTGACGATGCCGGGCACCAGCGCGGGCAGCACGACGCTGCCGACCACTTGCAGGCCGGCAAACAGAAAGCCGCCGATGATGGCGCCGTACATGCTGCCCAGGCCGCCCAGGATGGCGCAGGCAAAACCGATGACGCCCAGCATGAGGCCGACGTTGAAGTTGATCTCGTTGTAATACAGGCCGTTCATGATGCCCGCCAGCGCCGCCAGCCCCGAGCCGATCGCGAAGGTGAGCAGCACCACGGCCTCGAAGTTGATGCCCATCAGGCGTGCGGTTTCGCTGTCTTGCGCCACGGCACGGATCGCACGGCCCAGGCGGGTGCGCGTGATGAGCAAGTGCGAGGCGTAAATTGCCAGCAGACCCACCAGCAGCAGGATGGCGCTGTCAAAGCGTAAAGTGAAGCCGCCAATGTCCATGGAGCCGCCCGGCAGCAAGGCCGGGAACCGCTTGGGATTGGAGCCGTCCGGGTAGAACAGACGTACGGCCTCGCGCAGTACCGTGCCCAGCATCAGCGTGGCCAGGAGCGTGTTGAGCGGGTCGGCCTTGCGCAAGGGCAGCACAAGGAAGCGGGCCACGGCCGCCCCCAGAATGCAGGTGATGGCGATGGCGCAAAGCAGCATGGCCAGCAATTGCAGCCAGGCGGCGTCAAAGCCCAGCATCACGATGCCGACCGATGCCGCCAGACCCGCGAACGCCCCGACGACGAGGACATCGCCATGAGAGAAGTTGATGATGTCCAGCACGCCGAAAAACAGCGTGAAGCCAACGGCCACCATGGCATAAATCATGCCCAGCATGAGCCCGTTGAAAACATACTGCGCAACCACATTCATTGGAATGGCCTCGCGTCGACGGGATCAGCGACCCGGCAGTTTCTTGTCGCCGTTGGCGTACTGGCTGTCTTCCCAGACCACCCACTTGCCATCATCGGAGACGTAGGTCGTCACCAGCGGCACGATGTTCTGGCCGTGCTCATCGAAAGTCACCTTGCCGATGATGGTATCGACATCGTGCGTCTGGCCCAGTTCGGCGATCACCTTCTTGCGATCCGGACCGACCTTCTCGATGGCATCCATGAGCAGGTTGGCCGCAGTGAAGGCGAACGGCCCATAGGCTTCGGGGCGTTCGCCATACCCTTGTTTGTCATACTCGCCGATGAAGTAGGCGCCGCCCGGCAGTTTTTCCAGCGGCGCACCTTCCAGGAAGGCCAGCGAACCTTCGGCCACGTCCTTGCCCACGCCTTCAATATAGGCGTCGGACTTGATGCCCGAGGTGCCCTGGAAGGTGGCGACGATGCCCAGCTTGTCCATCTGGTTGCGGATGCGCACGCCCAGCGGCGTGAGGCCGCCAAAGAACAGCGCTTCGGGCTTGGCTTCGCGAATTTTGGTGAGTTCCGTGGTGAAATCCTGCTGCTCGGCAGTGACGCCGAAGGTTTCCAGCACGTCGCCGCCGTACTCTTTCAGGTAACGCAGGAAGTATTCGTTGTGACCTTTGCCGTAGTCCGTCGTGTCGTGGATCACGCCCCAGCTCTTGAAGCCCTGGTCGTGCATGAACTTCACGGCCACCTGATTCTGATTGATCATGGTGCCGTTGACGCGGAACATTTCCTTGTAGTCATTGCCGTAGATGATCCCGGGCAGGACGGCGCCCCAGACGATGGCGGGCATGCCAAAGCGGTGGAACACGCCCGTGGTCGCAATGGCCGTGGCGGAGCAGTAATGCGTGACGCCGCCGATGATGCTTTTGTCGGCCGCAACCTTGGTGGCCACCTGCACGGCGATGTTGGGACGGCATTCGTCGTCCTGCGCCACCAGCTCGTAGGTATATGTGGCGTCGGCATCGGCGTTGCGCAGGCGCACCGCCAGATCCGCCGAGTTGCGTCCGCCCAGGCCGATGGCGGCCGAGCCGCCGGTGAGCGGGCCGATGAAGCCAATCTTGACCACCGGCTTGGCGCTTGCGCCCGCCGGCATGCCGGCAAAGCCCAGTGCCAGCGCCACCGTTGCCGCCTTCAGGAAGGCGCCAGATAGTTTGTGCATGTTTTGTCCCCTGACGTTGTTGAGCAAACACTCTTATATGTGCAGCGCCGTTTCCGGCGTCCCACTATGGGCTGAAACTGTAGCACGAAACAGCCCAACAACACTCAATTCGGGCAAACCACGCAAATCGGACATCAGCCCCCGGGTTTCACATCCGCGAAAAGGGTCTGCGTCGCCGTGTCCATCAAGACCTCGTTATTGCCCCAATGGATCTGGAAAGCGCGCACATCGCGCAGGTAGCGTTCGAGTGGCAGCGCCTGCGAATAGCCCATGGCGCCATGCAGGCCCAGGCACTGGTCGACGATGCGCGCGGCCGTGCGCGTGATGGCCACCTTGGCCATCCACACCGGCAGGGGCGCCCCCTGGGGCGCGCTCAGCCACGCCAGCCCATGGCCGAGCCAGGCGCGTGCGGATTCCAACTCGAACGCGAGTTGCGCCACTTGCGTCTGAACAGCCGGGATGCTGGCCAGCGCGCGTCCAGCAACCTGACGTTCGGCCAGGAAGCCGCGCGTCTGCTCCAGCGCGGCCTGCGCGATGCCCAGCGCAGCCGCACCGGCGCCGAGCACGCCGACGCCGCCGATCACGCCCATGATGGCGCCACCCCCACCCGCTGCGCCGAGCAGGCGCTTGCGCGGAATGCGGCACTGTTCGAAATGCATTTCCCGCACCTGCACGCCATGCAGCCCCAGCGTGTGCTCGCGCTGGCCGAACACCAGCCCCGGATCGGTTTTCTGCACCAGCAGACAGCTCAGCCCTGGGGCATCCGCGACGTGCGCCATGACAAGATAGAGGTCGGCAGCGCCGGCCTGGGTGATGAAGAACTTGCCCCCATCCAGCACGTAGTCTTCGCCGTCCACACGCGCCTGCGTGCGCACGGCAGCGGGGCTGGAGCCGCCCGTGGGCTCCGTCATCGCCAGCGTGCCACCCACCCATTCGGCGCTGGCCAGGCGCGGCAGCAGGCAGGCTTTTTGCGTCTCGCTGCCCAGTGCCGCGATGCCCGCGCACACGACGGTATGCCCGATCAGCATCCAGGCGCTGGAAGCGCAGGCCCCGGCCAGCGTCGTCAGGGCGTGGAAATAGGTGTCCAGATCGGCTTCGAGCCCGCCGTGCGCCTGCGCTACCCGCAGCCCCGTCAGGCCGAACGCGCCCATGCGCGGCCAGTAATCAGCGGGCAGCTCGCCGCTGCGATCCAGCGCTTGTGCGTGGGGCGCGATCTCGCGCGCGACAAATGCCTGGATTCCATCCATCCATTCCTGTGCCGGCATGGCAACTCCTGTCTTACTCGGGCAGGCCGGCGACCGGATTGCCCAGGTTGGTCCACTCTGTCATCGAGCCCGCGTACATGCGCGCATCGACATTGCCCAGAATTTCCGAATGAATGAACCAGGCGCCGGAGGCCATGTGACCGGTATTGCAGTAGGTGATGCTTGGCGTAGCATTGGCAATGCCCAGATACTGGTAGATCTGACGATATTCATCCGCATTCAGAAACGCATGCGATGCCCCCGTGACGCGCGTAATCCCGTTGGCCGGCAAGGAGCGCGCACCGGGCAGATGACCGGCCGCCTTGACGACGGGAGAACGGCTCAGGCCCAGAAACTGATCGCTGGGACGGGCGTCGATCAACTGTACTCTGCCTTGTTGCAGCGCTTCCTTTACCTGCGTCAAGCTCGCCAGGATCTGTGGGTTTTTCGGGCCGGCCTGCCAGTCACCGGCGACGCGGGCGGGCTTCTCGGTGCTGACCGGCAGCCCGGCCTGGATCCAGGCGTTGGTGCCCCCATTCAGAATGGCAAGCTGCGCGCGCGGCACGCCAAAATACAGCATCTGGAAATACTGACGCGCGGCCTCGTTCATCGCGCCCACGCTGTCCCCGACAGGCGCGATAACGAATGGCTTGTCGGTCTGCATCACGCCGCTGCCCGCCATGACCGCGCTGAACTGCTGCGCGCTGGGCATCTGCGCCATGATCTTCACGCCATCCACCATTTTTGGCGTGCGAATCTGCCTGAAATCGATCAGAAGCGCGCCATCGATATGGCCGCCGCTTTCGACCAGGAAGCGTGCGCCGCTTTTTTCATCCTGTGCGAACTCGGGCGGCTGGGAAAAGGAGTCCACATCGTCGCGCACGTCGAGCACGACGACCGCATCCTTGTGCGCGTCCAGCCACTGCGGCGTGACCAGCGGGCCGGGCAGCGTCACCGCGATGCCGATACGGGTGGTGGCCAGCAGGGCCAGGCCCACCAAAGTCGTGTGAAACAATCTCATGTCGATTCTCCCGGAAAAACAAACAACACTAAAGTCGTCGCCCCATCATGCGTCGAGCGCGTCCAGTGCCTGGATCTGCCGCGCGAGATCGATACGACACTGGCTCAGCACCGGGCGGCGCCGATCGGCCAGCACGCCTGCCTGCCCTTGCGCGTACAGCGCCGCCACGCGGGCGTCACGCAGCTGGACGCACTGGCAGATTTGCGGCATGAACAGGCCGAGGGCAGCGTGCAGCCAGTCACCCACCGCGGCCAATTGCATACCGTCGAAGCAGGCCCGCGCGAGGTGCCGGCAGACCACCGCAGCGGGCACCCAGGTCTCTGCGGTGACCCACTGATTGGTCGTGAACACGCGTAACGGCAAGCCATGCGCATCCAGCGACAGGCCGATCAGGTGGCTGAAATCGCCCGGCGCCGTGCCATTCTCCATGAATACGTGGAAATGCCCATGCTCGCCGGGCAGACGCTGCGCGGCCGCATGCGCATGGTAGTACACCCGCAGCCCCGTCGCGCTGCAGGCGTCCTCTGGCGGATAATGCGCCCATTCATGGTATTCGCGCCCACCCACCATCGCGGCCGCCACGCTGCTGCCCGCCGCCACGAAGGCTTGCGTCGCATCGAGCAGCCGCCCTGCGTGCTGCCGCAGCGCGCGCCTTCGCGCCGCAGACACCCCGGTGAACAGGCGTCGGGTACAGAGCGGCCCGCCACACAGCTGACCGCTGCGCAAGGCCGTCGCGCTGAAAGGCGTCGCCCGCATTGCCTGCACTCCAGGTACGCGCCCGGCGCTAGGGGCGCGCGCCCTCGCGCCCACGCGGCGTGGCCGGGGCGCAGGGATTAGCCGCCTTGGCATCCTTGTCACCGGCTTGCGCCGGGGCGCAGGGGTTGGCGGCCTTTTTCTTCTGCTGTCGGGTGCTGGCCGGCGCACACGGGTTGGCCGCCCGGCGCGACGATTTGGTGCGCACTGGCGCGCAGGGATTGCTGGCCGCCTGAACCGCCGGCGCCACGGCCGCCAGGCCCAGTGCCAGCGGCACCGGCGTGATCAGCGCCGCGGCGGCCAGCAAGGCCGGCAGGCGCGAAGACAAAGAAGATCGGGATTCAGACATGCTGTGCTCCTTTGGAAGCATAGGGGGCCCGGGTGAACCAGGCGACCAGCAACAGGACTGCCAGCAACAACACCAGCACCAGCCAGTCCGGTAGATGGAGAAGATCGGACAAGGTCATGCTGTCCGGGCCGGCCTGTTCCCAGGCCCAGTCTTCGATGCGCCCCGAAAAGGCATTGAACACCAGCGTGCCCAGCCCCAGGCCAAGAAAGAATACCAGGCCGTCGAGCTTGCCCGACGCGAAGGCGACCAGCGAGGTGCCGGGGCAGTAGCCGCCAATGGCCATGCCCGCGCCGATGCAGGCGCCACCCAGCAGGCTGCCGCGCAGAAACAGGCTGGGCACGAAGAAATCCTCGGCCACCGCCACCACACCCAGCCCCTGCAACAGGTACAGACCGCCCGCCGCCACCAGGATGGCGGTGAACATGACCTTGAAGACGGCCCAATCCTGCAGGCGCAGCTGCGCGGTGAGCTTGCAGCCACTGCCAAAGCCGGCGTTTTCCAGTACGAAACCAAAGACCAGACCCAGGGCGAGCCCCGAGATGACGCCGGTATACCCCAATGGAAACATCATCGCCACAACCCCTTGGTCACTTGGCCGAACACGATGCCGGCCATGAAAAACCCCGCCAGAAACACGAAACCGGCCACGGCCAGCGTGGCCGAGCCGGACAAGCCCAGGCCGCTGGTGCAACCCAGCGCCAGGCGCGCGCCGAAACCGGCCAGAAGCCCGCCGGCCAATGCCAGTGCCAGGCGCAGACTACGTCCGCTGCGCGTGGGGCCGTCCACTTCCAACCGAAAACGGCCCGCCAGCACGCTTGCCAGCAAGGCTCCGAACGCCAGGCCGATCACTTCCCAGACGACCCAGCGGTTCAGGCTGATATCGAATAAATCATGCAGATACGTTTGTTCGGCCACGATGCGTGGATCGATGGCCCCGGCGATGTGCGCCGTGGCAATGGTGGTGGCGCCGGTAACGCCGTAGCCGTTACCCGTGACCAGAAATGTGGCCAACAAGCCCAGCCCGAGCGCGACGCCGGCAACATAGGGATTCCACAAAGGACGTGAATGAGGGGACATGGGACGGCCTCCAATCGGTGCGCGTTCGAACAGTATACTTTTTTATATATTATCTGAAAACAGACGTTTTTCGACGAATTGAAATAAAATGTATCGCGTCCGCCTAGACGGCAACTCAGGCCAGCGGCAGCTCCGCGAGCAGCTGCGCCACCGCTTCCCTTGCCTCCGCCTGCAGGCTTACGAGCGGCAGCGGCAGGCACGGGCGTGCGACCAGACCCTGCAACTCGGCGGCCGTGGCAATGACGCGCAGGCTGCCATGCTGGGCCAACAAGGCCCACAGCGGCGCAAGCGCATCGGACAGACGACACGCTTCCTGCGCCTGGCCAGCCAATGCCGCGCGCGTGATGGCCAGCATGCTGCGCGGGAACAGGCCGCCCACAGCCGAATACCAGGCCTCGCAACCGGCATTCAGGCCGCGCGCGCCGCTGGCATCGCCGCTGATCCCCAGCGTCACCCGCGCCGGCACGTGCGCGCGCAGGCGCGCCATGCGCGCCGCCACCGCTTCGGCATCGGTCGGCAGCGGCGGGATCTTGATCGAGGCGATCCGGGGCAATTGCGCAATGCGACCATACAGCGCTTCGCTGAAATCGAAATGCGTCGTGCCCGGATTGTCGTACACGCACACGGGCACCGACACCGCGCGATTCACGGCCTCGAACAGACCGAACACCTCGTCTTCCGTCAGCTTCTGGTAGGACACCGGCGCCAGCAACAGGCCGCGCGCGCCCGCCTTCTGGGCATCGTCCGCCAGCGCAAGCACGTCGCGCGTACGCAAGGCGCCGATGCCAATGATGACGGGTACCTCGCCCGCCGCAGCGACCGCCAGCTCGGTGACGTGGCGACGCTGCTCGCGGCTCAGGTAAGCGTAGCTGCCGGTGGAGCCCAGGGCTCCGATGGAATCCACCCCGGCCGCCACCAGCCGCGCGACAAGCCGCTGAAACGCGACCGCATCGATGCCGTCCTCATTCATGGGCGTCAGGGGAAATGCGCTCAAACCGGTCCAGATCATGGGGTGCTCCATCTTTGCGTCGACATCAATCCGTGAATTCTACTGCCATGCCCACCAGCGGCAAACCGCGCAGCACAGTCTGCCAGCACTGCCCCGACGCCACGTGATAGGCCATGGTCATGGTGCCCGTCGTGATGATTTCCCCCGCCGCCAGCGGCTGCGCACCCTGGTCGTCCAAGACTTGCATCAGATGTTGCAAGGCCAGCAGAGGGTGACCCAGCACCTGACGCGCATCGCCCGTTTCGACAAGCTCGTCGTCGCGCAGCAGATCCACGGCCACCGCGCCCAGGCGATCCCGCAGCCCCTCACCCTGCCCGTCCAGCATCAACGGACTGCCCAGCAACAAGGCCGCATGCAGCGCGCCATCCGCCACGGCATCGGCGGCGCGAAACTGCCAGCCGGGGAAATGCGATTGCACCACTTCCAGGCCCGGCGCAACCCAGTCCACGCAGGCCAGCAGAGTATCGACATCGGCCCCAGCGGGCGGCGACCGATGGAAATGGAACACCAGCTCCGGCTCGATGCGCGGCTCGCAAAAGCCCGCCAGCGACAGGCGGGTGCCGCGTTGGGGCACGGCAATGATCGTGTCGGCGTACATGGGGCCCCAGATGGGCGCATCGACCCCGAACGCCTTCCACATGCCGGCATTGGTAAAGCCAATCTTGCGCCCGGCGAACACGGCGCCCTGCGCCTCGCGCAAGGCACGCAGGCGCGCGCCCACCGCGTAGCCGGCGGCAAGATCAAAATCGGCGCGATCAGCGCTGATGGGGGCAATCGGGCGCGCCGTGCGCTGCGCGTCGAAAACAATCCGGGCAAGGCTATCGATGGAAACGCTCATGAACACGCTCGCAGCAAAAGAATGGAATCACGGTGCGGATTATGGCAGATGGTACAAACAGCGGGTTGATGGCAGGCCATCGCCCCCTCACGCCAGCGCTTCATCCAGCCAGTCCATGGATACCGCCGCTGAAAACGCCGGGTTGGCGGCCTGGCAGTGCCCGTCCGCGCCCTGTGCCGCGGTGAATATATGGCGTGCCACGCGGCCACGTACGCCCTGCGTGAAGTGGTCGAGCTGCCGCAAGGGATTGTCACCCTCCCCTTCGCCCACCAACGCCAGGCAGGGGCAGCGAATGCGTGCCAGCGCCTCGGTGTCCACCCGGAATTGCCGCAAAAAGCGGTAGCTTGCCCGCAATGTCGGCTGGCCGAAGCGGCGCATCAGATTGCCCGCCATCGCCCGGGTCTGGTCGTCCATGACGGTTGCGGGAATGTGCGCCAGGTCCTCCAGCCCGATATCCTGATCGTCCGGCAGGTTCGCCGGATCGGTGCCGATGAAGGACGTCATGTAGGCATGCAGATCGATAATGGGCGAATTCGGGATCAGGGCGGCCAGCCGCGCATCGTGCGCCGCCATGCGCGTGGCGAAGTAGCCACCGAAGCTGATGCCCATCAAAGCCACGCGCGGGGCTGCCGCCCCGTCCGCTGCCAACGCCCAATCCAGCATCTTGGCGCCGACGCGTTCGACGTCCGGGATGAAATGGCTGCACGCATTGAAGCGCCAGGTGTCCATCTGACCGGGGACGGTAAACAACAAAACGTCATAGCCTCGCTCGGCCGCCGCCGCGCCGTAGACGATCCAGGTCTCTTCCAGGGTGCCATCGAACCCGCTGACGATTGCCAACAGGCCGCGCGACCGGCCCGCGGCACGGATATGGTAGGCCGGCAGGCGCAGGCCCGCGTGCACGAACCAGTGCTCGTTGCACGCCGTACCGCCCGCCCGCAGCGCCGCCAGGAAGCAGCGCCGGCTGGCCAGGCCAAGCGCGCGATGCGCGTCCGACTGGATGGGGCTGTAGTACTCGGCGGCGCGATAACTGTTGCTGGCAATGAGATACTGGTCGCGCGCGCTGATATCGTGGCCGCGCGCAAGACGCGCCTGCGCATCGGCTTCCTGCGCCTGCGCCGATTGGGCAAAGGCCTGCTGCCAGGAAGCAGGATCGGCATCATCGATCGTGGCCGCCAAGGCCAGGCACTGACCGACGGAGGCCCCACCGTAGCGCACCGAGCCCAATTGACGCATCAACTGGAAATCCATTTCCGCATCAGCAAAACCACGCACGCGCGTACGGCTGCGCTCAAGGGATTGCGCCATGATCGTCTCCTGAATATTCAAAGGCGGATTGCCCGTTCAATCATCCTCGTCCTGGGCCGCGTCGCCCATATGGCCGAACGCAATGGCGCGGCGCACGCAAAACACATGCAAGGCCTCGGCGCGCACCGCGCGCAACAGCGTGGCGCTGTCGGTTGCGTCGAGCACGAACAGCAGCTCTTCGGGCTCGTCGGCGAGCTCGAAAAAATGCACGGAATGCGCGCGCCCATCGGCACCCACGCCCTGTGTATTCGCGCGGCGCGTGTAGCGGTGAATATTGCAGGCTTTGGCGATGGCGATCACCGCGTCCAGCATGGGTTTGTCATGATAGCGCTGCGAGCGCGGCGCCATGAACAGTAGTTCGTAGCCTTTTTTCATGATGGATTCCTAAACCCGGTGCAACAGCATGAACGCGGCCATGCCCAAGGCCACCATGGCCAGCGAGCCGAGCACATGGGCGAGAATGCCAAGCAAGGCCCACGACAGCGCACCGGTCTGCAAGTGGGTGAATATCTCGGCGGAAAAGGTCGAGAACGTCGTCAGCGCACCCAGAAAACCTGTAATGAAGAACAGGCGCCAATATTGGGAAAGGCCAGGCCAGGCCGAAAACAGCGCAATGGCCATGCCGATCAGGAAGGCGCCGAGCAGGTTGGCGGCCAGCGTGCCCATGGGAAGCCTGGGAAACCAGGCGTTCATGGCCAAGCCCAGAAGCCAGCGAAGATTGGCACCGAACGCGGCGCCGATTCCGATGCTCAGCACTGAAAGACCCGTACTCATGTTTTCTGCTCGGCAGGCTGTGATTCTCAAAGTGTAGGGGCAGGCGGTGGCGGGATGCAATCTGATGTTGGATTACGTGGCGAGCCGGCACGACGTGTGGGTGTGTGCGGCCGTGGCGTTGGGAGAGTTGGCCGGAAATTGCAAGACTTGGCGCTTGAACCAACGCCCAAGCGCCGCCCGGCCACCCGTACCTCGGCCCTTACGGAATGCCACGATGAAGCCTCGCGAGGCTACAACGGCCGCGATGTAGCTGTCTGGCATCGGAAAACCTCGCCCACCATTCTTGGCCGTCACGATCGCCTCTGAAACGACGTTGGTATCCAGGCCGATCATTCAGTCGAAGCTCGACGGTTTGGCCGGCGTCTTGTCGCGCACAGCCTCAAATACGGCGAAATCTTCGTCGGTCAAACCAACCTTGCGGCCGATGGCGGCCAGCGCATCCCCTACACGTACACGCTTCTCTGGCTTGACCACGGCCGCCAGAATCTCGCGCACCTCCGCTTCCATGCTGCGGCCGTGCTGGGCCGCCCGCACGCGCAAAGCGCGATGCACGTCATCGGGCACATTCCTTAGGGTCAAGATTGCCATGATTCAAAACCTCTCATCTGCTATCTATGACCGCAATCATAGATAAATACAGCCAATCGCACGAGCATCAAGCGCCACGCCCCTTTCTTCCCTGGTGTCTCGCTTTCTTGTTTTCCATCTGCGCCCGTAGACGGGTCTTACGTATCTCCAGCTCGGACGGTACCGACTTCTGGACATTGACCGGCGCCGGGTCGGCGAAGGTGATAGGTAGATGGACATCGACAGCCGCCCGGATCACGACGGCCACAAGGTAGACCTGGGCGAGGATTTCGATGAGGACGTGGACATCTGATGCAACAGCATGGCTGGACACTGCTGTTTCACGACAACCTGATCGAGCAGATGATGACGCTGCGCACAGCCGTGCTGCGCGCCCAAAAGGACGACCCGCAAGGATTCGGATCGAAGCTCAACGTCAAGTTCTTCCGAGCCTTGGTTCAGGTGATGCAAGACGTGGTGCCGAGTAATCCGGCGCGCGACGAATACCGCCAGGGTAACACCATGGGGCCGGCCTATCGCCACTGGCGGCGGGCCAAGCTTGGAAGGCGCTACCGACTGTGCTTCCGCTACGACTCGAAAACGAAGGTCTTCGTGTACGCCTGGGTCAATCCATCCAGACCCTTGGCCGGATGTCAGTGGTCCTCGCCAGAAGCCTATAATAGCTCTCTTGAGAACACATTTATGCTATTACGGATCCGTAGGGAACTTTAGTTATGGATACGACCGTCCCGCTGCCCGTAAGCCGCGCGATCCGCAAGCTCGGCAGCGACATCTCCTTGGCCCGCAGGCGGCGGCGCATCTCCCAGGCTTCGCTGGCCGAGCGCATGGGCGCGTCGCTGTCCACCGTACGCAGGATGGAAAAAGGCGACCTCAAGATCCCCATCCACTTCTATGCCCGGGCGCTGCACGTCTTCGGCGAGATCCACTCGCTCGAACACCTGCTCGATACGCCCAACGACGAGATCGGCCTGGCGCTGATGGACGAGCAGCTGCCCAAGCGGGTGCGCAGCCGATCGGGCGGCCCTCCTTCGGGAGCGCTGTGATGGGCGGCGCGAGAGCTGCGCGTTTGCCTACGACGAAAGCTGGCTCGCCAGCCCGCAGCGCTTCAGCGTCTCGGCCGATCTTCCGCTGGCAGCCGGACACCAGCCACACAAGGCCGCCTCTGCCCAGGACTCCGTGTTCCACGGCGCCTTCGCCGATACCGCACCGGACGCCTGGGGCCGGCGCGTCATTGCGCGTGAACACGCCAGGCGCCGCAAGAACGATCCGCATCTGCCCGCCCTGACGGAGCTGGACTACCTGCTGGCGGTGGATGACTTCAGCCGCGTCGGCGCGCTGCGGCTGCGCGATCCGAACGGGAACTGGTACCGCACGGCGGCAGCCGGAGACCGCACTACGCCGCCGCTGATCGAGCTGCAGCAGGTGTACCAGGCCAGCCGCGCCGTCGAAAGCGGCCAGGAGACGGCCGAGGATCTGCGCTATCTGCTGGGCAGGGGTACGTCGCTCGGCGGCATGCGACCCAAGTGTACGCTGGTAGACGAGAATGGCCGGCTGGCCATCGGCAAGTTTCCCAGCGTCAACGATGCGCGCAGCGTGACGCGCGGCGAAGTGCTGGCGATAAAGCTGGCGGCGCTCGCGGGCATCGACGCTGCGCCAGCGCGCGTCGTGACCCTGAGCGACACGCCGGTTGCCGTCATCCATCGCTTCGATCGCGACGAAGCCGACGGCCGCATTCCGTATCAGTCGGCTGCGTCGCTGCTGCAGGCTTCGCGCGAGGAGGAGCGCAGCTACTCAGAGATTGCCGACGCCATCCGCTCGTTCAGCCATGCTCCCACCGAAGACCTGCGCCAGCTCTGGCGCCGGATGGCGTTCAACCTGCTGATCACCAACGTCGACGACCACCTGCAGAACCTCGGCTTCCTGCACGTCGAGCACGACCTGTGGCGGCTCGCGCCGGCGTTCGACCTCAATCCGTTTCCGGACAAGGACCGGGAGTCGAAGACCTGGCTGTCCGAAGAGGACGGGCCGATCACCGACGTGCCGATGCTGCTGGCCCGCGCGCCCTGGTTTGGTTTGGAGCGGAACCAGGCGTTGGTCGTGCTGAGCGAGGTGTATGCGGCGGTGTCGAACTGGCGCCAGGTGGCGCTGGGGGCCGAAGTCGGGCTGCGGACGGCTGAGCTAGCCGACTTCGCGCCGGCATTCGAGCATGAGCAGATGGAGACCACTGCCGCGTTGCTTGGGTTGTAGCCAGCACCGACAGGATCACGTCGAGCTTGGGGCGCGCGATGAGCAGCGGCGTGTCGTAAAGGCGCAATGCCAGATGGGAAAGCAGCATGAGTAGGTTCCCTGGATGATTTACCACATTTGTGGTAGAGTGATTGCGTTACGTGTTTTGCCCGTCCGAAGGCCGCCATGAGCACATCGACATCCATTCGCATCGACCAGACCCTGTACGACCAGGCGCGCTCCGAGGCTGCGAGCGAGCACCGCACCATCGCCGGGCAGATCGAGTACTGGGCCAAGGTCGGCCGCGCCGCGCTGGACAACCCC
>JACDJB010001194.1_pt1 | contig 21917 bp, 18 predicted proteins | sample 7454121 | NCBI WGS metagenome assembly JACDJB01 (sample SAMN14253290, study PRJNA609438) | sludge metagenome | isolation source: sludge after 25d culture with pyrite | collected 2018-12-20
CGCCTGCAGGTTGCCTGGGTAGATGGCGAGGGGGTGCTCGTGGCTCAGCACGGCGCGCACGTGCACGTGGCCGAGCGCCCAATAGTCCATGCCGGAAGCGCGCAAGTCGGCGAGGGAGGCTGGCGCGTAGTTGGCGTGCCCGCCGCGCCCGTCGACGTTCGCGTGCAGTAAACCGACTTGATAGCCGACGAAGCTACTGTCGCGCTTGAAGCGCAGGGCGAGGTTCTCAGTGACTTCCTGCCTTGCGTACGAGATGCCGTGAACGAGCGCGAGTTGTCGGCCGTCCTTGACAACGGGCGCGCTCGCTACGTCGTCGTGACCGAACACCGTGACACCTGGCGGCCAGTCGCTTATCGCCGACCAACGGCCCCCTAGCGGGTCGTGGTTGCCGTGCACCACGAAGGACTGAACTCCGGCGGCGGCGAGCCGCGCCAGGCCGTCGCGGAAGCGCAGCTGAGCCCTCACGCCTGCTTCCGCACCGTCGTAGACGTCACCTGCTATGACCACGAAGTCGACTTCGGCGGCTAGGCAGGCGGTCACGGCATGATCCCAGGCGGTCAGTGACGCATCGCGCAAGGTGGCGGCTAGGTCTGGGCGGTTGGCGCGCAGCCCTTGGAACGGGGTGTCTAGGTGGAGGTCGGCTAGGTGAGCGAACCGGAAGCGCAAAGGTCACTCCTTCCTGCTACCGGTGACCGGAGCGGTTTCGGGGAGGATATCGCGAGCCCAACGCTGGTGACTATGAAAGAAGGTCGCAGTTGGCTGGTGCCCACTGCGACCTCCTCCGGCCAGGACCCCCATGTCCTGGTCGCGCCCCTAGCGCGAAGTTCCCTCTCTCTGACCCTACCGAGCGGTGCGGCTGGCTAGCGGTCGCCGCTCGGCGGTTACCCTGGCGCGGCCCTCAGCTTGGTGGCCGTGCACTCAACTCGACATCGGCAACGGGTGCTTTGGGCACCGCCGTGCGCCCAGAAGGCAAGTTGAGCAAGCCACACATGCCCGTCCGCAGTTCAGCTCCAGGTTTAGCTATCCCGAAGCCTTGCACGTGGCTCGCGCCAAGTGCCCTTAACTCCTCACATGCGGACAGGTCCTCGATGCCCTCTGCCACTACGACCGCGTAGCGCTCGCTCGTGCTCCTCACGAAGTCCCGCGCCGTTTCGCGCAGGGCGTCGTTGCCCTCGTAAAGCGCGGTGTAAACCACGCTGCGGTCGAGTTTGACGCCGTCTACCGGCACGTCGAAACGGACGCGGTTGCTCAGGTCGTGCGGGGTGACGTCATCCAGGAAGATGCCGCCGCAACGCTCGCGTAGGAGCCACAACTGCCGTGCCATTGCTGGCGCCTCCGAGGTGCCCCCTTCGACTACCTCGATGTAGAGGCGTTCCGTGACGCTAGGCAGCATGCCTTCTAACGTGCGCAGCGCCTCCGGTAGGAGGATCTGGGCGGGCGTTAGGTTGATGGACAAGCGGGCCATAGGGTGCGCGGCGAGCGCCTGCGCTCCCCTCAGTAGCGTGAAGTGCGTGAATATCTCGATCCGTGCTGGAGCCAACCAGCGCGGCAAGATATCGAGCGGACCGCGAACGGTGCCGTCTGGCATCTGCCAGCGAACTAACGCTTCTGACCAGTCGTCTCGCTCACTCGCCAGTCTGGCGATGGGCTGAAACATGAATTTCAGGTCTTCTAATGGTGAGGGCATTCGGGGGAAGGGGATCTTTAGTTCAGGGCTTTGTTGGGCTTAGACCGTGGGCGCGCTGAGCTGCGGCGAGTTGAACCGCCAGCCCAAGGCTCCGCTGGGTGACTTAGCCGACGTCCCACTCGCCTGGAAGGTTGCTTGTGCCGGCGAAGACGGCATTGGCAGGGCTGTAAGCGGCGACGCTACCGACGGCGAGACCGGATACGGCGAGGGTGACGATCAGGGCGGTGAAGATGTTCTTGAGGTTGCGCATGATGGGGGAGTACCTCCGTGGCGTAGTGACCAGAAGGTAATCCGCGACCCGCTTCAAAGGCGCTTCACCGCTTGCGCATCGCATGTGAAGCGACACTGAAGCGCATTAGCGCCTACCCTTAGTCTCACATCGGAAGAGGGTGAGTTCGACCATGGACAGAGAAGAAGCGCTCCGCAAGCTGCAGGCAACCACGACGTTCACGTTCGTAGGAGACAAAGTCCTGCTGCGTCAGGCACGCGTTCTGCAAGCGGCCGCCGAGATCGAACGCCAACTCACGTACGCCACCAACGCCCCAAGCGACCGCGCTGCCGTGGCCGCGTACGGCCACCAGTTGCGGAGCGCCTGACAACCACCAGGGGCAGGCACTGCCGACAAAAGACCACTTGCTCTCAACATGAATCCCGTAACACCGCTGCCGCCAGCTAACGCGGCGGCTATCCTGAGACGATGTGGCTCCAACGCCAACTCACCGCCATCACGGGGGCGAGCAGACCCGTGGTCCTCACGGGCGGTGAGCCGTACGGTGCCCCGTTCCTCCTAGAAGGACTCAAGGACAAGGCCACCGTGGCCTGGTTCGAGGTCGGGCGCGGGGCAGCTGGGGACGCCGTGGCGCAAGGCAACGCCCTCGCGCGCGCCGTCAATGACGCCATCGGCACGCGCCTGCTCGCCTCGGCGCTCCCTTACCAAGCCCAGCTAGCTGCACTGAGCCATTACGGCGCAGACGTGCGTCCGCTGTGGCTTGCCCTGACAACGGAACTCGTGAACGAGCCGCTGCTCCCGGCCGTACTCGCCATGCAGCACGACGGTTTCCGCGTGCTGCTCGACCTGCGCGGGGGCCTAACGCCCCCTGCCGCGGTCACGGCAGGGTCCACCTTGTTAGGCCCGGACGAGCTGCGCGTGCCGCTCGACGAGGCGGAACTCCTCCTGCCGCGCGCGGTCACCACCCCGCAAATCGACGAGCTATGGCACGCGGTAGGCGGGCGCTTCACCGAGCTGTTGCAGCGTGGGAGCCGCCTGGCGGGTATCCCCGCCATCACCATCCCGAGCCCAGACGGCGCCCTCGTCGATTACCCAGAAGCGCAACTCGTCGACGCTTCCGTTGCCGTCCAGGCCCTCAGGCGTGAGGGTGAGCTAGTTGCCGCGCTCGAGCTCGCCAGCCTCAAGGCGCCGGAACTCGTAGAGGACCTGCTCAAGCAAGCCGGGCCGCGCTATCAGGAAGAAGGGCTCCTAGCCCGCCTCCACCTCATCCTCTCGGCCCTGCCGGCAGAGTATTCGGTAAGCGAACGCGTGCTCGAGTGGCGCCTCGTGGCGGGTTTCGCCGTCGGTGACGTGGCCACGGTCTTGCCAGACGTCGACTATCACCTCACCGTGCACCTCGCCCCCGAACTCAGGGCGCGGCGCGCTGGTGCGTTGCCACCTGAACGCGGTTTCGCGCTAGCCAAACAAGCCGTCGAGGCGCGCCGCACACCCCTCACCCTCTGGCAGTACGGCAGGCTGCACCCAGACCCAGATCAAGCCCTTCAACTGCTGCGAGAGTCCGTGCAGCTGGCGGACGACGTAGGTGGGCCGTTCGACCTAGTGCGCAACGCGGGCATGCTCGTAGCGCGCCTCTCACGCATGGGCGACTACGCTCAAGCCGCAGGCTGGGCGCGCTGGACCCTCGACGTCTTCGATCGCGGCGACGTGCGGGACGGCGCAAGGCGGCTCCAGCTCGTCAACGACCTCGCCATGGCCAACATCATGACAGGCGACCTCGTCGGCACGCGTGGCGTCCTGGAGAACGCGCAGGTGCTTGCGGAGGGCAACCTCCCGCAACTAGCGGCCTTATTGAGGGGCACGCTCGCGTTCCTCGACCTAGCGGAGGGCCAACCGGAGGCCGCGCTTGAGCTGGCCCTCGCCAACTACCAGGCGAGCCCGCGGCGCTCGCGGGCGGTGCACGGTCACCTCCTCGCGCGGGTGCTGCTCGAGCTCGGCAGGGTCGGCGAGGCGCGACGGGTAGCGGAGGACGTCGTTGGGCTCGCGGAGGCCGACCGCGGTTACGAGTGGACCGTCGCCCAACTAACGCGCGGCATGGTCGCCGCGGTGGCCGGGGACGAGGACGCCGCCCCGGACCTACTAACCGCGGCTTTGGACCGAGAGTTGGCCGCCGAGCATCGGCTCAGCGCCATCCTCTACTACCTGTACGCAAGCGAAGGCGCGGCGGTGAACCTGCCGCCCGACGCCGTTGCGCTCGTGGCTGGGGCGGCGCCGATCGCGCTGCGCATCGTCAGCGGGCCGGAGGAGCTCCTCGCGCCCGTATGGAACCGCGTGGCTGTGCCGCAGGCCAGCCTCCGCCTGAGCCTGCTCGGAACCCCGGCAGCGCGCTACAACGGCAAGAGCCAACCGCTGCCTCAGCGCATGGCGGAAGTGACGACTGCGCTCGTGCACAACGTCGACGGCATCGACCTCGAGGAGCTCAACGACTACCTGGTGCCCGACGGCCAGACGCCCTTCACCAAGAGCGGCATGCGCGCCATGCTCACCCGCCTACGCAAGACCCTGCCCGTTAGCGATGCGCCGTACCGCTTCCTAGTTCCCTTCTCGTCCGACGTGCTCGACCTGCGCGCCCACCTCGCCAAGGGCGAGGTGCGGCAGGCCGTGGCGCTCTACCGCAGCGCGCTGCTGCCGCGCAGCGAGGCGCCAGGGGTGGTGGGTGAACGCCTCGACCTCGAGGAGTTGCTGCGCCAGGCGGCGCTCGGGGCGGGCGACGGCGACGCGCTCTTCGACCTAGCCGAACGCTTGACCGACGACCTCGAGTGCTGGGAGGCGGCCGCCGCCGCGCTGCTGCCTGGCGACCCGCGCCTGACGGTGGCAAGAGCGCGCGTCAGGCGCCTACGCGACGACTACCGGGAGAGCGCCTGACGCACTCAGCTCACGCGCCCCTGCCTCAGACGCTCTGCGCGCGGTGCAGCAAGCTGTAAAGGCCGTCCTGCGCCAGCAGTTCGCTGTGGTTGCCCTGCTCCGCGATGCCGCTCTCGTCGACTACGACGATGCGGTCCGCGCCCTGGATGGTGGCTAGCCTGTGCGCGATAACGAGCGTGGTGCGGCCCTCGGCCAACTCGAGCAGCGATTGTTGGATGGCGCGCTCGGTCTGAGTATCCAGCGCCGAGGTCGCCTCGTCCAGGATGAGGATGGGCGGGTTCTTGAGGAATATCCGGGCGATGGCGAGGCGCTGCTTCTGCCCACCTGAGAGCTTCACGCCGCGCTCCCCGATGACCGTGTCTAGGCCGAGCGGGAGCTCCGCGATCAGGCTATCGAGACGCGCGCGGCGCGCGGCTTCCACTATCTCGGCCTCCGAGGCGCCGAGCTTGCCGTACTCGATGTTCGCGCGGATGGTGCCAGCGAAGAGGAAAACGTCTTGCTGCACGATGCCGATGTTGCGCCGCAGGCTAGCGAGGGTCATGTCGCGCACGTCGCGGCCATCGATGGTTATGCGCCCAGCCGTCGGCTCGTAGAAGCGCGGCAGGAGCGAGCAGATCGTGGTCTTGCCAGCGCCAGACGGTCCCACGAAGGCCACCGTCTCGCCGGCGGCGACGTGCAGGTCGATACCCGAAAGGACCGTCTTGCCTGACGCGTAACCGAAGCTAACGTCCTCGTAGACGATGTCGCCGCTCAGGTGAGATACGGCCGTGGCGCCAGGGCGATCCTCGATGTCTGGGCGGGTGTCGATCAGCTCCGTGTAGCGCTTGAAGCCAGCGATGCCCTTCGGGTACGTCTCGATGACCGAGTTGATCTTCTCGAGCGGCCGGAAGAACACGCCGACGAGGAGGATGAACGCCACGAACCCACCGTTGCTCAGGTTGCCGCTAACTACGAAGTAGCTGCCGGCCACCATGACGATCAGTTGCGTGAAACGCATGCTGAGGTACGAGAAGGCGTGCGTTGCCGCCATGATGCGGTAGGCCTCGAGCTTGGTGGTGCGGTACGCCTCGTTATCGGCCGCGAACAAGCCGCGTTCGTGGTCCTCGTTAGCGAACGCCTGGACTACGCGAATGCCGCCGACGTTCTCCTCGATGCGGCCGTTGAACGCGCCAACGCGGTCGTAGATGGCCCGCCAGTTGCGCGTCATGCGGCCGCCGTAACGCACCGTGAACCACCCCGTGAACGGCACGACCGCCAAGGTGATGAGGGCGAGGGGCACGTTGACGGTGAACATGAGGACGAACGCGCCGAGGAGGGTCATGACGGCGATGAACAGGTCCTCCGGGCCGTGGTGCGCGACCTCGCCGATCTCCTCCAAGTCCTTCGTGAGGCGCGCTACCAGGTGGCCGGTCTTCTGCTCGTCGTAGTAACCGAACGAGAGCTTCTGGAGGTGGTCGAAGGCGTTGCGGCGCATGTCCGTCTCGATGTTGATGCCGAGCATGTGCCCCCAGTAAGTCACGACCGCCATCAAGCCCGTGTTGAGGAGGTAGACCGCCCCGAGCGCAACGGCAGCCATGGTGATGGACGCCCAGTGACCGGTCGGAAGGAGGCGGTCGATGAAGAGCTGCACGGCGAGCGGGAAGGCAAGCTCGAGCACGCCAGCGACCACCGCGCTGGTGAAGTCGATGGCGAACAGCCTCTTGTAAGGAGCGTAATAGGAGAAGAAGCGGCGCAGCACTGGGAGATGCTACTCGACGGGCCAGCGAGCGGCCGTTCATGACTGGCTCGCCTGCTCTAGCGTGGACTGGTGGCATCGGCCAGTGGACGGGTACGCTGGACCCTCATGGAGCGAGAGGCCACTGGGCGCTTCGGGAACGGACTGCTCGGCAGCCTGCCCATCGCCCTCGCGTACTTTCCCGTGGCGGTGTCGTTCGGGGTTACCGCGGCCAAGACGGGCTTCAGCTTCGCAGAGGCTGCCTTCATGTCGATCGTCATCTACGCTGGCGCCAGCCAGTTCCTGGCCGTCGCCCTCCTGGCAGGCAACGCGTCCCCACTGCTTGCCGTCGCCTCCCTACTAGCCATGAACGCACGCCACCTCCTTTACGCCCCCGCGCTCTTGACGTTGGTGCGGCGGACGGGGGCCGGCGCCGTCTCCACCCGCTGGTCTTGGTTCTGGGCGCACGGCCTGACTGACGAGGTGTTCGCGAGCGCCGCCGCGCGCGTTGCTGGTCGACAGTTGCACTGGCGTGAGGCGTGGCAGGCGGGCATCGGCCTTGGCGCTTACGCGGCTTGGGTGTCCGGCACGGTCGTCGGCGCCCTCCTCGGCGGCGGGGCGTTCGAGCGCTGGCCGGCTGTCGACGCGGCCCTCGCCTTCCTCATGCCCGCGCTGTTCCTCTCGCTGCTCCTCGCCATGTTCGAGCGGCGGCAGTGGCCCGTGATCGTGGTCGCCATGCTCGCCTTCGCGCTCGGAGCTGCGCTCCTCAGCACCAGCACCGGGATCTTGCTTGGCATGCTGGGTGGTGGGCTCGCTGGCGTCCTCATCACGAGTAGGGCGGACCCCACCAGCGCTGGGGAGCGCCCGTGAGCCTCACGTTCGTGCTCGTGTGCGTGACGGTCGGCGTCGGCACCTACTTGTTCCGCTACCTGCCTACGCACTTCGGGGGGCGAGGACGCTCAAACGGGGCACTGGCTGGGCCGCTTGGCAAGTTCCTGTCGAGCGTCGGCCTTGGCGCCGTGGCCGCGCTGCTGGCAGCGGCGCTAGCGCCGTACATCGCGCCGTTCGCGCGTGAGGTCGTTGCCGGGGGCGTTGGTCGTGAGGAGGTCCGCGCCGCTGGCGCCGCGCTGGTTGGCGTGGTCGTCACCGCCTTGGTCTTCCGCTGGCGGCGTGGCGTCGCGAGCGCCACCCTAGCTGGAGCGGCGGCCTACGGCCTCGTGTGGTGGCTCTTGTAGCGGCGCTACTTTTCCCGCTGGCCAGTCGGCGCCGAGCGCGGCACCGGCAACTTGAGCTTCAGCACGCGGCTGCCGATGCGCACCACCAAGGTAACGGCGACGGCGGCCGCCAGGGCGAGGTGCGAGTCGAGGCCGTGCAGCAGGAAGTACGCGAGCGCGCCAAGCGCCGCCGCCGAGGCGTAGAAGTCACCGAAGCGGTAGAAGATGCCGGGTACCTGCCCGACGAGCACGTCGCGTAGCACCCCACCGCCAACGCCAGAGACGGCGCCGGCGAAGACGGTGCCCCACGGCCCCATGCCGTACGCCATGCCGCGCTCTGCACCGAGGGCGGCGAACAGCGCGAGGCCGAACGTGTCTAGTGCGTAGAGAAGGCGGCTATCTTCGCGCAGGCGGTGGTGGAAGACGAACACCGCCATGGCGGTGAGGCCGACGCCCCAGAGCAGCGCCTCGTTGGAGAGGGAAGCTGGGGGCAGTGCACCCACCATGACGTCGCGGATGGAGCCGCCGCCGATGGCGGTGACGGTGGCAAGCACGAGCACGCCGATGATGTCGAAGCGCTGCCGCACCGCGACGAGCGCCCCGGAGGCCGCGAAGGTCAGCGTGCCAACCCAGACGAGGATCTCAACCCAGTTCACGCTGGCTAGCCAGTTCACGCCCGGCAGCATACGGGCGTGTGGCCGCGGTAGCTACTGGCGCCGCGCAAGTGTGGCATCATCGCGACCGTGGCAAGCGACCAGGCAAGCGAGCTGCTCAAGGGCGCGGAGCCGGACGAAAGGGTCGTCCTGGACGAGCAGCGCCTGCACGACCTGCGCCGGCTCAGACGCGTGCGCGACCGCATCGACCGCGATTACGTCCTCCCCCTGAACGTGGAAGCGCTCGCGAGCGCGGTTCACATGTCGGCCGGGCACCTTAGCCGGCAGTTCCGCCTCGCTTTCGGCGAGCCGCCTTACAGCTACTTGATGACGCGGCGCATCGAGCGCGCCATGGCGCTCCTGCGCCGCGGCGACCTCAGCGTCACGGACGTGTGCTTCGCGGTTGGCTGCACCTCGCTAGGGACCTTCAGCACGCGCTTCAAGGAGCTCGTCGGTGTGCCGCCCAGCGTCTACCAACGCAGCGAGGCCCTCGCCACCATCGGGCTGCCAGCGTGCGTCGCCAAGCACGTGACGAGACCGGTCAGGAATCGAGAAGCGCTGCAGAACGTAGGCTCCTAGAATGGCGGCCATGGACATCACCATCTACTCGAGTTTCCTCCCGCAGCTTGACCCAGACGCCTCGCTGGCCTTCTACCGTGACGCCATCGGCTTCGAGGTTCGCCTCGACGTTGGCTACGGCGGCATGCGCTGGATAACCGTCGGCGCACCGGACCAGCCGAGCACGGCGATCGTCCTGTACCCACCGGCCGCAACGCCCGGCCTGACGGACGAGGAACGCAACATGATCAACGAGATGCTCGCCAAGGGCACTTACGCGACCATCGTATTGGCGACCAAAGACCTGGACGCCGCCTTCGAGCGCATCAGGGCGAGCGGAGCGGAAGTAGTGCAGGAACCAACGCAGCAGCCCTACGGCGTGCGCGACTGCGCCGTCCGCGACCCGGCAGGCAACCTCCTCCGCATTCAAGAGCGGCCCTGAGCTGCGCGCTGGCGCGGCGGCCGAGCCCTGGCGCCCACGCTAGAAACGACGGAGTCTAGATGAGCACGAGAGAACAACCGGTCGCCGAACAGCTAGCTCGCCACGCGGCGGACGGCCACGATGTCATTCGCGTTCAGGGTGCGCGCGAGAACAACCTCAAGAACGTATCGCTCGAGCTGCCGAAGCGGCGCTTGACGGTCTTCACGGGCGTGTCAGGGTCGGGCAAGAGCTCGCTCGTGTTCGACACCATCGCCGCCGAGTCGCAACGCATGATCAACGAGACCTACAGCGCGTTCGTGCAGGGCTTCATGCCGAACTTGGCGCGGCCGGACGTCGACGTGCTCGAGGGCCTCACGACGGCCATCATCGTCGACCAGGAGCCGATGGGCGCGAACGTGCGCTCCACCGTGGGCACGGCCACAGACGCTAACGCCGTCTTGCGCATCCTCTTCAGCCGCCTCGGGCAGCCGCACATCGGCTCGCCGCAGGCGTTCTCGTTCAACGTCGCTTCCGTTAGCGGCAAGGGCGCAGTGACCGTCGAACGCGCAGGCTCACAGGTGACGGAGGCGAGGAGCTTCTCGATAACTGGCGGCATGTGCCCCCGCTGTGAGGGCAGGGGCACGGTCACGGACTTCGACCTGGGGACCCTGTTCGATGCCGACAAGTCTCTGAGCCAAGGCGCTCTCAACGTGCCCGGTTACAGCATGGACGGCTGGTACGGGCGCATCTTCGCTGGCTCTGGCTACTTCGACATGGACAAGCCGCTCGGCAAGTTCAACAAGCGCGAGCTCAACGACCTGCTTTACAAGGAGCCCACCAAGATCAAGGTCGAGGGCATCAACTTGACGTACGAGGGGCTGATACCCAAGCTCCAGAAGACGATGCTCAACAAGGACCCTGAGGCCATGCAGCCGCACATCAGGGCGTTCGTCGAGCGCGTCATCACGTTCCAGACCTGCCCAGAGTGCGGCGGAACGCGTCTCAACGAGGGCGCGCGCTCGTCGAAGATCGCGGGCAAGAGCATCGCGGACGCCTGCGCCATGCAGATAAGCGACTTGGCCGACTGGGTGCGCACCATTCAGGAGCCCGGTTTGGAGCCGCTGCTTGACGCGTTGCGCGACACGCTCGACTCGTTCGTCGAGATCGGACTCGGTTACCTCTCCCTAGACCGTCCGGCGGGCACCCTGTCTGGCGGCGAGGCGCAGCGCACCAAGATGATCCGTCACCTCGGCTCGGCGCTTACCGACATCACGTACGTGTTCGACGAGCCGACCATCGGGCTGCACCCCCACGACATCGAGCGCATGAACGAGCTCCTGCTGCGCCTCCGCGACAAGGGCAACACGGTGCTGGTCGTCGAGCATAAGCCGGAGGTCATCGAAGTGGCAGACCACGTCGTTGACCTTGGCCCGGGCGCGGGTACGGCAGGTGGAGAGGTCGTGTTCTCCGGTTCGGTGGCTGGCCTGCGCACCAGCGGCACCCTGACTGGCAGGCACTTAGACGATCGCGCGGCGCTCAAGCCTAAGGTGCGCAAGGCCAAGGGCGCCCTTGAGGTGCGCGGCGCTAACACCCATAACTTGCAGAACGTCGACGTGGACATCCCGCTAGGCGTGCTCGTCGTCGTGACGGGCGTCGCTGGCTCGGGCAAGAGTTCGCTCATCCACGGCTCCGTTGCTGGCCTGCCCGGCGTGGTCGCTATCGATCAGGGCGCCATCAAGGGCTCGCGGCGGAGTAACCCAGCCACCTACACCGGGTTGCTCGACCCCATCCGCAAGGCGTTCGCCAAGGCCAACGGCGTCAAGCCTGGGCTGTTCAGCCCCAACTCCGAGGGCGCCTGCCCCGTGTGCAACGGCGCTGGCGTGGTCTACACCGACCTGGGCATCATGGCCAGCGTCGCCACTACTTGTGAGGAGTGCGGCGGCAAGCGCTTCCAGGCCGCGGTGCTCGAGTACCACTTCGGCGGCCGCGACATCAGCGAGGTCCTCGCTATGCCGGTTGCGGAGGCCGAGACCTTCTTCGGCGCGGGCGAGGCGCGCCTCCCGGCCGCGCACGCCATCCTGCAGCGCCTTGCCGACGTCGGCCTCGCTTACCTCAGCCTCGGCCAGCCCCTGACGACCTTGTCGGGCGGCGAGCGTCAGCGCCTCAAGCTAGCCACTCACTTGGGCGAGAAGGGCGGCGTGTACGTCCTCGACGAGCCAACGACGGGCCTGCACCTCGCGGACGTCGAGCAACTCCTCGGACTACTCGACCGCCTCGTCGATGCAGGCAAATCGGTGATCGTCATCGAGCACCACCAGGCCGTGATGGCGCACGCTGACTGGATCATCGACCTCGGTCCCGGTGCGGGGCACGAGGGCGGGCGCGTGGTGTTCGAGGGCACGCCTGCTGACCTCGTCGCTGAGCACGCGACGCTTACAGGGCAGCACCTGGCTGTGTACGTCGGGGAGCGTTAGGACCCGGGAAGGTCAAATAGCGGGGAGCGTTATTTAACGCTAAGAGGTTAACGTATATTAAGCTGGCGAAGTGGCGAACCTTCCTGCTTGGCCGCAAGTTGTGTATGAAGAGCGGAAGTGGGACGTCGGCCTGATGCAGTACGGTCAGAGTCGAGCGGCAAGACGCAGGCACAGCGGTCCGTACCAAGCGGCAGTCGTGCCACGAATCGCAGGACTAGAGCCCGTGCCATCGAAGGAAGCGCGCCTCGCAGCCGCTGAATCGGCAGAGGAGTTGGCGCGGTTCGACGCTGAGCAGTCCGCTAACAAGGAACTCGCCCCGTTAACCGCTGTCTTGTTGCGCAGCGAGTCGGCTTCGTCGTCGCAGATCGAGAACTTGACGTCAGGCGCGCGCCAAGTAGCCGTCGCAACGTTGGGTGAGAGCGCAACGAAGGACGCTGGCTTGATAGCCGCCAACGTGCACGCCATGGAGGCGGCCTTGGCGCTGTCTGAGACGCTTGACGCAACAGCCATGATCGCGGTGCAAGAGGCTCTGCTAGGAGACATAGCAGTACGAGCGTGGCGGAGCGCGCAGGTCTGGATCGGTGGGCACGGAGCCGGGCCGCGCATGGCCGATTTCGTGCCGCCGCACCCAGACCGCGTTGCAGAGGCGATGAGCGACCTGGTGGCGTTCATGGCGCGAGACGACCTGCCCGTCATCGTCCAGGCCGCCGTTGCGCACGCTCAGTTCGAGACGATTCACCCGTTCCCTGACGGTAACGGCCGAACGGGCAGAGCACTCCTCCACGCGCTGCTGAAAGGCCGCGGTTTGGTCAGGTCAGTAACGGTGCCCGTGTCCGCCGGCCTCCTGACGGATACGCGTGGTTACTTCGCGGCGTTAGACGCCTACCGCCGCGGAGACCTAGACGCGATCGTCTTCGCCCTCAGCGATGCCGTCTTTGCTGCCACGAGCAACGGAAGGTGGTTGCTGGGCGAGCTCGTGACCATGCGCACTAACTGGACCGAACGACTAGTGGCGCGGAGGGACTCCGTTGCCTGGCGGTTACTCGACGCCTTACCGAGTCAACCGGTGGTCAACTCGGCATTCGTCGAGCGGAACTTCGGCGTGTCGGCCGTAGCTGCGCTTAGGGCGCTTGGCCAACTCGAGGAGGCGAGTATCCTTCGCGAGTTCACTGGCAAGGCGCGCTCGCGCATGTGGGTCGCCAACGAAGTCACAGGCGTTCTAGACGACTTCGCTGCGCGGGCGGGGCGCAGGGTCTCGGCAGGCTAGTCCGACCAGACCTAACCTGAGTCAAGGCACGGCGCCAGCTGAGATGAGATGCTGGCCTGCATGTCACTCTCGCGTCACGACCTCAGCGCCTGCTTCGTCCCGGACAGCTCCGGCCCGAGCAAGCGCTTTCTAGTCAAGGAACCCGGCCTCACCATGCTCTACCTGACCATGGAGTCGGGTCAGGGCATGCCGCTGCACAACCACCCTGGTTGCAACGTCACCATCCAGGGCATGGTCGGTGAAGCCACCGTGTTCCTCGACGGCGTATCTCACCCGCTCAAGGAGCACGAGCTCGTCAGCTTCTCCGGTGAACTCATGGTCAGCCCGAGGAACGACTCGACCGCGGCAGCTGCCGTGCTCATCACCCTGGCGGCGGTAGCCAGCCCCGCCGCCTGAGTTCAGCCGCGGTCCTGGTTGCGCCGCGGCAGCATGACGCCAGCCAGCACCACCACCGTAGACGCCGAGCTGACGGACACGGCAACGATCGCCGCCAACCGGATGATGATGCGCTCCGTGGGCTCCACGATCTCCGTTAGCGGCGCCACCAGCACGAGGGCGGACGCGAGCATGAGGCCCACGAGCGAGATGCTTAGCACCATGCGCCGGAAGCCGTGCTCGAAACCGCGCTCCACAGACGCTAGGCGGTGCGAGAGCGAGCTGGCGTCAAGCTGCAGCGCCGTGCGGCCCTGCTCGAAGTCTTCGAGGATGTCGAAGGCGGCGCTCACCAAGTTCGGCAGGCGCCCTAACCCCTCGCGCGTGATCGGGCCCACGACTTCGGGCACGAACTTGCGCGGGTCGAGGCGCTTGATCACGAGGTCGCGCATGGTGCGGTAAGCGATGTCGACGACCTCGTCGGCGCCCTCGTCGCCCATGAGGCTGCGCATCACGGCCTCGCCCTGCCCCATGGACTTGAAGGCCAAGGTGAACTCGCGCCGCAGTCGCAGGCCGCTGCGCATGAGCAAGGTCATCAGCTCGCCGAGCAGCTCGCCGACGTCGGGGTCGGCTTTGCGTAGCACCAGGTGACGGTTCAGCACGCGGCGCACGTCGCGTTCCAGCGCGGGTCGGTCGACCTGCGGGTGCGGTTGGCACAGGGCGAGGAGAACCTGCGCCGTCGGCCCGGCCGCGCGGTCGTGCAGCGCCCAGATGAGCTGTGCGAGGCGCACGCGGTCCGCGCGCGAGAGCTGGCCCACCTGGCCCATGTCGAGGAACACGATCTGGCGTCGCTGGCGGTCGTACCAGACGTTGCCGCCGTGCAAGTCGGCGTGGAAGAACCCGTCGATCACGACCTGCTGCAGGAGCACCTGAAAGAAGCGCAGCGCCAGCGCGCGCCGCCCACGCTCGCTAAGGCCAAGCGCGTCCACGTCGGTGATCTTCACGCCCGTGACGCGTTCCAGAGTGAGGATGCGCGGCCCAGACCAGTCTGGGAAGACGGCAGGCACGTGCACGAACGGAAACTCAAGCATGTTGTGCTTGAGTTGCTCGGCCTGGTAGGCCTCGTTGTCGAAATCCAGCTCCGCCACGACCATGTCGGCGAACTCGTCGAACAGCGGCGACAGACCCAAGCGCCGCAGGCGGGCGAGGCGCGCCTCCAGGGTGGCAATCAGGTCGCGCAGCACGTTCAGGTCGCTGCGCACGAGCAGGTCGATGTTGGGGCGCTGGACCTTGACTACTACTGGAGTGCCGTCCGGAAGCGTCGCCGCGTGCACCTGGCCCATGGAGGCGGCGGCCAATGGCACGGGGTCGAAGCTCGCGAACGCCTTGCTGAGGGGCTGCTTCAACTCGCGCTCCACGAGGGCGGACGCCTCGGCGAAGGTGAACGGCCGCACGTGGTCTTGGAGTTGCTCTAGCTCCTCGCGCCACGTCCCCGGCAGGACCTCGATGCGCGCCGCCACCAACTGCCCGAACTTCACGAACGTCGGCCCCAGCTCCTGAAGCATGAGGCGCAGCTTGACGGCCGGGTTCTCCTCCACCAGTCGCGGCCGCACGCGGTAGAGGGCGCGCTTCATGAAGTTGCGCACGGGTGCGAGGAACGTGAAACCGAGGGCGATGTCGACGACGTACGAGCGCAAGATCGTGATGAGCTGCACGGTGCGCAGGCTCTCCGCGAAACGGTTGCGCTGCCGCCCCGGGAGGCGCTCCAGCCAACGCCAGTAAGCCGGCGAGGCGCGAGTTTCTCCCGGTAGGCGCGGGCTATCGAAGCCCACGATGGCGTCCATGGCCGACACCAGCACTCCCATCAACACGGCGCCGCCTGCCGCCGAGAGCAGGCGCTTGGTGGGGTCAGCCCACCCTTCCTGCGCTAAGTAGCTGAGGCCCAAGAAGATGAGGATGTCGACGAGGAGCGCCACCAGCCCGAGCGACCAGATGTAGAGACGGCCGGTGAAGAAGAGCATGATGGGCCGCACGAAGGAGTGCAGGATCCCGAACACCGTGCCCACGACCAAGTAGGCGAGCATCGGCGGCAAGGTGGCCGCCGGCGCCTCAGTGCCGCGAGCTAGGAGGCCAGGCACGACGTTGAGCACCACCGCAGCCGAGAGGGTGTAGACGAGCAGGCGCACCACGAAGTAGATCATCGGCGGCTCACGGTCATGCCCAATCTTGCCACCTTGGGATGGGGGAGGGGTCGGGTTAGGCCGCTAGTTCGTGCCGTCGGACCGCGATGGCGTCGGCTCGATCATCGTCATTCCGGCCACAGCGGCGCGGTCGAAAGTGGGCAACAGCTCGGCGGCCTCCTCTAGGCCGATGGTGCGTTCGATCAACCGTTGGGGCTGCAGCACGCCGCGCTCGATGAGATCGAGCATCTGCGGGTAATCGACGGTGGCCATGCCGTGGCTGCCGAGCAGGTCTAGTTCCCAGGCGATAGCTCGCGCCATAGGAACGCGCGGGTGCCCCTCAACAGGAGGTAGAAGCCCGACCTGAACGTGCCTGCCGCGCCGGCGCAGGCTCAAGATGGCGTCGGAGCAGGCCTGCTCGTTGCCCACGGCGTCTACCGCCACGTGAGCCCCACCGTCCGTGAGGTCGAACACTGCTGCGGGGATGTCGGTGCTGCCGGAGCGGAGGACGTGCTCCGCACCCACCTGTGCGGCCACCCTCAGCGCTTCGGCGTTGCGATCGACGGCGATGACCCGTGCCCCCAAGGCGTTGGCGATCATCACGGCACTCAAGCCAACGCCGCCGACGCCAACGACCGTCAGCCACTCGCCTGCGCGCACCTTGGCGCGCGCCGAGACGGCCCTGAAGGCGGTGGCGAAGCGGCAGCCAAGGCTGGCTGCGGTGGCGAACTCTACGCTCTCCGGGATGGCCACGAGGTTCGTATCTGCCGCGTGCAGGGCCACGTACTCGGCGAACGAACCCCAGTGGGTGAAGCCGGGCTGCTGCTGGTTAGGGCAGATCTGCGCGTTGCCAGACGAACACCAGTTGCACTGGCCGCAGCCGCACACGAACGGCACGGTCACGCGGTCGCCGCGCGTCCAGCGCTGCACCCCAGGACCTACCTCGGCGATGACCCCGGCCAGCTCGTGGCCAGGCACGTGTGGGAACACGATCTCGTCGTGGCCCGCCCAACCGTGCCAGTCGCTGCGGCAAAGGCCCGTCGCCATCACCTTTACGAGCACGCCGTTATGCGGCACATCCGGTGTTGGTACGGTGCGGACTTGCGGTTGAGCTCTAACCTCGTCAACGACTATCGCGCGCATGAGTTCATCCTATCGAAGCGTCTCGGCGCACCGCGTCTCCGCCCCTGTTGTTTGCGTGGCCAGTCCGCGGACGAACGATTGAACTCCTCGGTGACGTTACTTGCGCCCATGGTCGCGTGCGACGACCGTGTCGTACAGCCCGTAACTAGTTAGGCCTTCGTGGCTCTCGAGGCCCGTGTACCGCAATGAAGCGTCTTCGTAGCGCCGGAACGCGAACACGGCCTGGTTCATCTGCTCGGTGTTGAACACCCGCAGCCTTACGAGGAGGTGGAAGTCCTTGACCTCGAGGCCCGTTACCGTCCTAAACAGTTCAGGCTCGAGCTTGGTTATCACGTCCTGCAGCGTGTTCTCGCGGAAGTCGGTCAGGTACATGAACGCAGGGATGCGCGTGGCAAACTTGATGAGCTTCTCCTGCACGAGCTTGCGCTTGGACTTGTACTCCTTTTCCTCGGCCGAGAGTTCCTGCTTCTCGCCAGCACTCAACTCGCCCGTTCGCGCCTTGGCCTTCAGGTCCTTGACCTTGTCGCTCTTGTTGATGATGGTCTCGATGACGTTATCGCCCAGCGCGCGCCAGCCCTCGATGCGCTCGACGGCGGCCATGGCCTCGGGATTGCTGAGGATGCGGCGCAGCGTGTCGTTATCCACGTTCACGAGCAGCGCACTCTCCCACTTGCGAGCTAGCAGCGTGGCGGAGGTGCCTGCCATGGCGATGTCGAGGATGCCGGCGGCGTCTATCTGCGTCATGTTGGCACCGTCGTAAGCCAGGACTGGGAGGAACGACACGAGTTCCTTGACGGCGTTCTCCGGGTTGGGCTCGTTGGGCGACAGGCCGATGCCGTACTCGGAGAGCTGCCGCAGCGCCCTCGTGGGCGCGAAGTCGAAGACGAAGCAGGCGGGCTTGAGGATCTCGACCTCGTTGGGGTCGTCGCCATTGGGGTTGGTGATCGACCAAGGCGACTGCACGCGAAACGCCGCCTGGAAGTAGGTTTCCGGCGACTTCAAATTACGCAGCATTAGCATGGACGACCATTGCGGCACGGTCACGCCGGTAGTGAGCTTGCCGCATGACAGGGTGATGGTCTTGCTCTCGAACCCACCGCCGATCGCGCGCCTGACGGGTGGGAGGGAGTTCAGCCCGATGCCCGCACTGGTGCCAGCAGCTACCACTACCTGGTAATCGTGCCAGAAGACGTTGTGCTTCTCCTCAAGCAAGTTGGCCATGGCGTGGCAGGCGGCCACGTCTGGCAAGAACCAGAACGAATGCTGCAGGTAGGGCAGCAGCCTCACGTCGGAGTACGGGAACGGCGGCTTGGTGCCGGTCTTGAGGAACTCCGTGGCGCGCGGCATGTAGGAACCACGTATGATGTCGAGCCACTTCTGCACGTCGCTCTTGTGCTCGAACTTCGCGTCGTTGCCCCGACCCGCCGCGGAGAAGAACTCGTTAAGGTCGAACTCGTCGAACTCGCCCGCACTGGCGATTGCCAGCAGCTCGTCTGGCATTTGGTAGGTGAGCAGGCGCATTTGCGGCAGTGCCGCGTACGGATTGCGTGCGCTGGGGTGCGCCGCAGCGAACTCGTGCTTGGCGCGCTGCTCGTCCGTGTACGTCCAGTTGAAGATCTGCTCCTCGATGAACTCGCCCGTGGCTAAGGCCCTGAACGGAGTGCCGGACAGGTAGAGGTACGCCTTGGTGGTGATGGGTAGGAACTCAACTTCCTTGCTGGAGAGTTCGCTGAGGTCCTCGTTCACGTCTTCCAGCCCGGCGCCATACTCGAGCTTGGCCTCGCGCTTGGCCACGTTATCGTCCTCGCCCTCGAAGAGCTCCTTGGCCGTCTCGCGCCAGGCGCCGAAGTGGTACTCGTCGAAGATCACTAAGTCCCAGTTCACGCGGTGCAACCACTCGTTGCGGGGTTTGATGTTGCCGGCGGAATCGCGGCCGAGCAGGTCCTGGAAGGAGCCGAAGTACACGAGAGGTTGCTTTGCCGACGCGCGCGACGGGTCGGTGCTCGAGTGGCGGGAGAGGTACTGCCAACCGTCGAAATCGACGTGGCTTTCGAGGTCCGTCTGCCACGCGTCCTCGACCGCGGGCTTGAACGTGACCACCAGCACGCGCTTGGCGCCCAACTTCTTGGCTAACTGGTAAGCGGTAAACGTTTTACCGAAGCGCATCTTGGCGTTCCACAAGAAGCGCGGCTCGGCGTGCATGTCCTGGGCCCAGATGGAGTGGAAGTAGGCGTGAGTCTTGTTAACGGCATCGCGCTGCTCGGCGCGCATGGCGAAGGTTTCGTGCCGCTTGCCGCTTACCTCCTTGCCTCTGCGCAACTCCACGATCACGGTCTTGAGGTCCTCGACCGTGCAGCGCACCCACTCCAGCTGGGTGTTCTCGAAGCCTTTGCTGGCTAGCGCCGCGCGCACGTGGTGGTCGGTGAAGACCGTGCCGTCTTCGCGCACCGCCGGCGCGTCGAGTTCGATGCAGTAGTTTTCTATGGCGGCCGTTCTTAGTTGTTCCGCCACGCGCTGCCTGACGTTACGCGTGGTCTGGCCCACCTTGAGGAGGCCGCGGTGCGCGTCGTCGGCGATGGAGTAGGCGTAGATGCGCGGGTGCGCCTCGGGTTTAGGTGGGAGGATCTGGTCGATGGTGGGGTTAGTCGTCATCGTCAGACGCCATCTCCTCTTCATGCGCTGGACCAGCAAGATCCATGGGGCGGACAATCTTCTCGATGAAGGCTATCTCGTCGTCGGAGATGCCGTACTTCTCGTAGAAGGCCTCGTCCGTCCAGTGCTTCGACCAGTCTTGGGTGGGGACGAATGTGTAGACCTTGCTAGTCACATGTTGCGACGATTTGCGAAGTTGGATGAGGAGGCGAGTTAGCCGGCAAGAGAGGTAAGACAAGACGCACTCTGCCTCGCGTTGAGACTCAAACGGCCCGATGCACAGATACGTTTCTGACGAAATAGAGCCAGGCTCGCCAATGAACGGCGTGCTGATTACTCTGTGTGGGTAGGAGTCGCGGTTGCCGGTTCCTGGTGCGGCGTACCCCGTGTATATCTTCCACTTGTCGATTAGTTGAGTGCCAGCGGATATTTCGCTCCTGGCGATGTAGCCCTTGCCGCCATTCTGGTACACCAGGACGTCGCCAGCAGATTGTGTCGTCTTGCCCCTAAAATACGTCCGCAAGCCAAATGCCCTTGCAGAACTGACATACCTTTCAAACTGTAGATTCTGTGGCAGAGATAACGACAGAGACCCACCCGCCTCAACGGCCATCACTTTCTTCAGTATCGATACGCCTTCGTTAAAGCGAATGAAGACATCGGTGCCCTCCTCAAGAAGGGGTCGGGTTGCGGTCGAAACGGGCCAGTCCTTGAAGTGTGTGCTTACCATGCACAGACCGGGGTTATCGCGCTCCCAAAGGAAGTAGCACACTCCTCCCTTGAGGCCAACGCCCGGAAAGACGTCGGCCGCGCTTAGGTGATCGTCAATCGAACGTAACCGGTCATCAGAGAGCATGGACTCCCTGAACCGATCTAGCCCCTTGCCGCCTGTGAACCAGCGGGACGGAATGACCATCGAGAGATACCTAGGCTCGAGCGTCTTAGCCTGCTCAACGAACAACTGATAAATAGGCGCCGCGCTAGTGCCATAACCGCCGTCATCCAGTTGATACGGAGGATTCCCGATAATCACGTCGAACTGCATGTCTCCTCCGAACAGCTCAGCTACCCGAGACTTGACGTCGTCGGTGTGAATGAACGCGTAGGCGTGGGTTTCCAGCCCCTCGCCGCGGTCGAGCGTGGTCTGACTGGCGCCACAGTAGCGGCACTTGCCGCCTTCCCAGGTGTGCTCGAGGCGCTCGAACCAGATGTTGCCGTCGTCGCTTCCAAAGCCGTCGACAATCGAGTGCTTGCCCCTAGCGTGCTTGGAGCAGTACAGGCTGCGGCGCGCCAACAGGCTGGTTAGTTGCGTGATGCCAACGCCGAAAACTTGGCGCGTGAGGATGTGGTTCACGCGCTCCTGCAGGTCGGGGATCTCGGCGGCCAGGCCAACCGTGAGGCGGCTAGTGATCTCGCGTAAGAACACTCCGGACTTCGTGCAGGGGTCTAAGAAGGTAACGCTCTTATCCGCCCAGATGCTGGCCCCATCGTTGTCGGCCGCCCACGCCTCGGCCAGCGTGTCTAGCATCCGACCAGCTAACTCGGGTGGTGTGAACACCTCGTCGTTGGAGAGGTTAGCTATGCACGTCAGCACGTCTGGGTTGCGGCCGCGGAGGGCGAAGCCAGCTTGAATGCTCACTGGATCTCCCCCTGCAGCATTTGTGCAACGGCCTCTTGCACAAATGGCCTGATGGGCCGTGAGTTCACGAACGCTGCCACCTTGTCACTCACGCAGCGCCCTCGGAAGCAGCTATCTCAGCGACGGTCATGGGCGGATACGCCTTGATAGGCCTGAAGATCTCCTGCTTGGGCACGCCGGCAAAGAGTGAGCCTTCTGCCGCAAGCGCCGACATTTGCGTCAGGTTGTCGTAGCGGAAATCGCGGCGTTGGAACCTGCCCTTGCCGAGGTAACCCCACTCCGCAAACGTAATTGCGCGGTCGTCGTTAGTGCGCAAGGTTAGCGCGTCGCCGTGCACCAGATTCACTTGCAGCACGTGGATCGCTGCTCGGTAGGCGTCGTCGGACGGCTTCAGCGCCAAGTATTCAGCGAAGATGTCGAGAAGGTTAGCCCGGCACTCGGCGATGTTGTCGGCCAGCAACTCGATGCCGTACATGCACATCAGCCCTAGCAGGGCGTAATGCAAGCGTTCGAAATCGGACCCGCCGTACTTGAGCTCTACCGCCGCCAGCTTGCGCCGCAAGATCTGGACGAGGAAGTTGCCGCTACCGCAGGCGGGCTCTAGGAAACGCGAGTCGATGCGTTGGGTTTCGTCCTTGACCAGGTCTAGCATGGCCTCCACCAACCATGCCGGGGTGAAAACCTCGCCGTGGTCGGCAACGCGCTTCTTTGACTTGACCAAGCTCACGTTAGGGGCCAGCATATGTCATCGGTTCCGGGGCTCAGGTAGAGGTGCTCGTGTGCCGCTGGCCG
>JACDJB010001195.1_pt1 | contig 21911 bp, 23 predicted proteins | sample 7454121 | NCBI WGS metagenome assembly JACDJB01 (sample SAMN14253290, study PRJNA609438) | sludge metagenome | isolation source: sludge after 25d culture with pyrite | collected 2018-12-20
AGGATTTCGGTGAGGCGGAAGAACGCACGCCAGGAAAACCAGCGCGCACCGCGCACCAGTAGGGCGTAGGCGACGAGGGCAAGGAGAAAGCCGAGTGTGCCGCCGGCGAGCAGCCGGCCCGCGGAATCGTTGCCGGCCGCGCCATAAAGAAAGATTACCGTTTCCGCCCCCTCGCGCCCGACCGCGAGGGTGGCGAGCAAGGCCATGCCGGCCCAATGGGCGCGTTCGACCGCCGCGGACATGCCGGATTCCAGTTCCTTCTTCAGCCCCGCACCGTGCCGTCGCATCCATGCCACCATCTGCAAAATGAGCATCGCGGCAACGAGCGGCATGCCAGCCTGGAACCACTCCAGTGTCGCGTCGCTGGCCCAGGCGGACAAACCCAGCAGCGCGAGGGCGAGCAGGGTAGCCAGGCCGAGCCCGGCACCCACGCCACCCCATAACCAGAGCGCGGCGCGCCGGCGCGTTTCTGCAATCAGGCCGGACTGGGCGGCGAGCCAGCCATGCAGGATGCCGACCACCAGCATGGCTTCTATGGTTTCGCGCCAGACGATGAAGGCGGCATTGCCCATGGTTTGCTCCCCTGCTTATCTGACGACGATGCGGCCCTTGGCCGTATCGGGATGGAATTCGTCGAAGAAGTCGTACTCGCCCGGCTTGAGCGGGGCGATGACGACGAAGGACTGCGCACCGGGCGCGAGCACCTTCTCCTTGCGCAGTCGCGGACTCTCGAACTCGATCGCGTCGCGGCCTTCGTTCCGGATCACTATCTTGAAGCGCAGTCCGGCCGGTACCTCCAGCACGGCCGGCGTCAGTCGTCCGTCATGCGCCACCACGGTGTACGCGGGAAGGTCTGCCCGGGCCGCCCCGGCTGCGAGGGTGACCCACACCAGGGCCAAGTGGACGAAATGGCGTGTCATGCGCACTCCCTGTCAAAAAGTCAGCTGGGCACGCAGGCCAAGGATGTGGGCGTCAGACAGGCTGGAATCGGCGCCTGGCCGGCGAATGAACTGATAGTCCGGACTCAGTTCGAACTGCGCGTTCACCCGCCAGCGGTAATACAGCTCGGCCAGTTGCTCGCTTCCGGACACGCCGGGATTCGCCTGCTCGTAAGCGTCCGCGGCGGCGAGCCAGCCCAGGGCCAGGCCAAGGCTGTCGCCCGCGCGATTCCAATAGTTGCCGGAGAATTCGGCCCCCAGGGTGAGTGCGCGGTCGAAAGTGGGATGGCCCGAGGCGGCGTGCCCGTAGCGGCCGAACAGCGTCACGCCGTCACCGACGCGTTGATCCACCGACAGGCCCCGGCCACTCTGGTGTTCCAGGGTCGCGCCGCTGAAGTCCGTGGCACGGCCGTTGCGCCAGGCGTAGACGCGATAGTTGCCTTCGAGCCCGCCGAACATGCGCTGCGTGGTCTGTGCCTGCGCGATGGCGAAGGGTTTCTTCAGGCTGTCGTCGAAAGACGCCCCGGTGTCGGAGCCGAACACGCCCAGCGAGATATCCCAGCCAAGCGGAGCCTCGGTGTGGTTGTGGTAAGCCAGCCGCAGACCCGGCGAAAAACCATAGGTATCCACCCCGGCGGCGCCCCCCGCATCGAGTAGCGGGTTGTGCACGAAGGCCAGGTTCATGAACTTGGCGGTCTCGTCGTCGGCCGCCGCGTTCTGGTCGAAGAACAGGAAAGGATCGATCTTGCCGAAGTGGAGCTCGAAATGCCTCTTGCTCGCGTCGAGCGGCTTGTCGTCGAGCGGTATACCGAGCTGGTACCAGGCCTGGGCCAGGATGGGCGAAGCATCGTCAGGCTGACCGGCACCGTGCAAACGAAAGGCGGTGGCATTGGGGACCGAGAACAGCGGATTGAGGTCGGCGAGACCGTCGCCCTGGCCCATGCGGAAATGGAAAAAGAGGCTTCCCTCGCTGATGCCAAGACTGCCGCCGGGCAGGCTGATCTGCGCGTCGCCCCGCCAGGACAGCTGGCTTTCGCTCTTGCCGGTCGCGCTGGCGCCGGCGTTGGCGTGCTGGGCGACCGACGTGAACGACACACCCGCGGAAATGCCTTCGAGCGCCTCGATCGTGCGTGCGTGCTTCTGCATGCCCAGAGCCTGGAACTCCACGGCCTTCAGGCGGGTGGCGACCTCCGGCTCGTCCTGTGAGAGGCGGTCGCTCTCCATGGCGTCGGCCATCTTGGCGTTGGTGGCTTCCAGTTCCCTGACGCGCGCCTCCAGGCCGGGCGCGGGCAGGGCGCCGAGCTGGCGTTCGAGTTCGGCGTTGCGCGCTTCCAGGCGGGCGAGGCGTTCCTGCATCTGTTGCAGCGCATGGGCGAGATCGGTCGACGCCTCGGCCGCGCCGACCGGAAGGGTGAAGGCCAGCAGCAGAGCCGCCACGAGCGGTTTGACGGCGCGCATCTCAGTAACCGCCACGCTTGCCGATGCCGGCGTAGGCGAAAGTCCATTCCACGTCGAAGGCTTTGAACCAGGGGCGAACGCCGGTCAGGCGGTCGGTATGGCGGTGGAAGTGGTGGCCAGCCGGGTTGGCGGGGTCGTTGGGCGGCAGGATGGTGAACTTGACGCGGTACTTGCCCGGCCCCATGAGCTTGACGTTGTCGCCGTAGTGCGGGCCGTCGCTTGCCACCATCGGCAGAAAATCGCCGCCGATGCAGCTTCCGCCCTGCTTGCACACCTCGTATCGGACCAGCAGGTAGGGCACCCATTCGCCCTCGGCAAAACCATTGGGGTTGCTGCCGAGCGCACGGATGTCCGCTTCCAGATGCACGTCCGCCTTGTCGGCGGGGAGCATCGTGTGCCCCATGACCGATTCCATTTCCACCGGTTGCAGGTAGACGCCGGCGATTTCCATGCCATGGCGTTGCTGTGGTGCGCCGATGGGGTATTCGGCCGCGAGGGCGTCGAGGGTGCAGCCGGTCGCCAGGGCCAGGCCGAACAAGGTGCGCGGTACACGCATGGACTTCTCCTTAATTTCCAGTGAGGGCCAAAAAAAGCTTCATGGCTGGCTACTGGAGCGGAGACGCCCGGTGGCTGGCTGACGCAGGCGCGCGACGGCGCCCGCCGGTTTATTTCGTGAGCAGGAGCTTGCCGTTGCGTGTCAGACTCAACACGTATCGTTCGTTGCCGTGCTCGATCACCAGCCGATGCGCCGCTCCAAGAAGGTCGACGGCGCGAACGACACCTGGCGGCGTCGCGGGAGTACGCGGCGGTACAGCGGGCAAAACGTTCGTGGCGGCAGTGATCATGCAGGCATAATAACGAGAATCATTCGCATCGGCAACAGCTTTTTTTCAAATCTTTTTATCCCGGATTGCCATTTGCCGGCAGGAAGTCCGCCCCCGCCAGATGCGGCGAGGGTTCCGTCGCCCACGATCGCAGCAACGCCACGCTGTTGTAGGAGGGCCGCCCCCGGCCCGATGCCGTGATGTTTCCTCCGCCCGAAAATCGCGGCGAGGGCGCCGCTCCTACAGGGGGCGCTTGCGGCCCGATGCGGCGCGGGTTCCGTCGCCCACGATCGCAGCAACGCCACGTTGTTGTAGGAGGGCCGCCCCCGGCCCGATGGGGTGACTGAACGGCCTGGAAATCGGCCAGAGAAGCGCGCATGCGACGTGGAACGCGCCAATGCGACGCACCTGTCGGCGCGCAAATTGCGCGAGCGTGCCGGTGCCGGTGTGTGTCGGCTCAGCCGGCCGCCGCGCCGCGCCGTGTACGCACCGCCCGTGCGAGATCTTCCAGCACGGGCACGGTCTGCGCAAAGCCGATGCACGCATCGGTCACCGACACGCCCGGACGCAGCAGGCGGCCCGGCACGATGTCCTGGCGGCCTTCTTCCAAGTGGCTCTCGATCATCACGCCGACGATGCGGGCATCGCCACCGGCGATCTGCCCGGCGACATCGGCCGCCACGTCGACCTGGCGTCGCGCGTCCTTGCCGCTGTTGCCGTGGGACAGGTCGATCATCACCTGCGGGCGCACGCCCTGGCCGGCGAGCAGGGTACATGCGGCGTCGACGTCGGGCGCCTTGTAGTTGGGCAAGCGACCGCCGCGCAGGATGACATGGCAGTCGTCGTTGCCGCGCGTCTCGAAGATCGCCGCCTGCCCCATCTTGGTCATGCCCATGAAGGCGTGCGGCGCACTTGCCGCCACGATTGCGTCCGCCGCGACGCGTACGCTGCCGTCGGTACCGTTCTTGAAGCCCACCGGGCACGACAGCCCCGAGGCCAGTTGGCGGTGTGTCTGGCTTTCCGTCGTGCGTGCGCCGATCGCGCCCCAGCTCACCAGATCGCTGATGTATTGCGGACTCAGCAGATCGAGGAATTCCGTCGCCACCGGCAGGCCCAGCGCCAGGATCTCCAGCAGCAGGCGGCGCGCGCCCTCCAGGCCCTCGTTGATGGCAAAGCTGCCATCCAGGCGCGGGTCGTTGATATAGCCCTTCCAGCCGACCGTGGTGCGCGGTTTCTCGAAATACACCCGCATCACCACGACCAGATCGGCCGCGAGCGCGTCGGCCTGTGCCTTGAGCCGATACGCGTAGTCCAGTGCCTGATCGTGGTCATGAATCGAGCAGGGGCCGACGATCACGATGAGACGGTCGTCTTCGCCATGCAGCACGCGCGAGATCGCCGCGCGCGCGGCTTCGACGACCGCCTGCGTCGCCGTATCCGCCGGCAGCCGTTCCGCCAGCAGTGCAGGTGTGATGAGCGGGCGCACCGCCTTGATGCGCAGGTCGTCGATGCGGGTGGTGTCGTGCGTCGTCATGGCCGGAATAGACGGAATTGATCGGATCGGTCAGCCTCGCGACTCGTGCGCGCGGCGCCGGAGATCATCACGCACGCGCTCAGTGCCGGGCGTTCGCCGCATGCCGCCAGACGGTCGGCGTTTCCGACGCCGCCGGTGCAACCAGCGCGCGATAGTAGTTCGGCAACGCGAACAGGGCGTGGTGAACGTCTGCGTTGTAATACTGCAAATCCGGCAGAGTCGCCGTGCGGGCGTGCACCGTCTCGGCTGCCACCGCGGTCGGTCGCAAGCGGTCCGACGCCACCGCAAACCCCCAGTACGTCCCATAAAGCGGAATGTAAAGGCCGTAGCACTGCACCTGCGCAAACACACGACGCAGTTGCGCCACGATGCCGCGGACCTGTTCCGGCTCGAAAACCGGCGTGCCGACATGCAGCACGACCGCCGCCCCCGGATTCATCACGCGCGTCAGCGAACGGAAGAACGATTCCGTATAGAGCGAACCTGCCGGTGTCTCCGGATCGGTCAGATCCAGCAGGATCAGGTCGAAACGGTCCGTCGTTTCGGCAACGTACGCCAGCCCGTCGCCCACGCGCACGTCCAGACGCGGGTCGTCGAACACGCCGTGGTGCACGCCTGCGAAATGCTGCTTCGCCACCTCGATCACCTCGCCATCGAGTTCCGCCAGCACGACCCGTTCCACGCTGCGGTGCTTGAGGACTTCCTCGGCCGCGCCGCCGTCGCCACCACCGACGATCAACACCTGGCGCGGCGAGCCGTGCGCCACCGCGGCCGGATGCACCAGCGCTTCGTGGTAGAAGAACTCGTCACCTTCGGAGGTCATGAAGTATCCGTCGATCCGCAACGCCAGGCCGAAGCGTGGGGTGCGCAGCACTTCGATCGTCTGGTGTGCGCTGCGACGTGTCAGCACGCGCTCCGTGCTGACATAGCCGTAGACCGCGTCTCGGCTGTCGGAAAGCGCTTCGACCACCAGTTCGTCCGGAGGGTGCTGTTCACTGCCGCGTTCGAGACGATGGATTTCGGTACGCTGCGGGTCAAACCGCGCAACGATCTCACGCAGCAGGGCCTCGGCCTTTGCCGTGTTGTCGCTGGTGAAATTGCATACGTAGACATCCAGCGTCACCGCATTGCGCTCGGGCCAGGTATGGACCGCCAGATGCGACTCGGCCAGCAGCAGCATACCGGTGACGCCGCCCGGCTGGCCGTTGTAGGGCGGAAACGGAAACCACTTCTCGTCGACAAGTGTGAGTCCAACCCCGATCGTTTGCTGTCGACACAGATCCGCGAGCTCGTTTGCATCGGTCAACAGACCTCCAGCATCGCGGCAGTCGTACAGATCAGCTGTCAGATGAAGCCCTTGCATGGCCCAACCCCCCATCCAATCGGAAAAACCGCCAGACCGTGTCGTGGTCTGGACAAAGTCGATTATTTTACCATATCTGTCTCCGCCACGTACGCCCGCTTTCCTGATGAACGCGGGAAAGGCGAATGGCTGGCTGTCCGCGCGCGAGTTGTTGAACCTAAGCGAGAACGGTTGGGGTTTCATTATTGGTGGTGGACGGACGCCGGTTCAATTTCGTCTTTCTCGCTTGAATAGCAATGCAGCGGGCGTGAGCGGCAATGGGCGGGGCCGCGATCACGCTTTCCGCTTCAACCGTTCCACTTCGGCGTGGAAGGCCGGGGTCAGTTCGGCAATCAGGGTTTCGATGTCGCGCACCTGATGCTGAACCGTCAGCACCGCGATACCTTCCGGCACGAGGTCGTAGATCACGTAGTGCTGCCGAGCTGAAACCATCAAAAATGGCGTCGAGCGGTGCTGCCGCAGACGGCCCTTTTCCGGGTTGACGGCGGCGTCGGCCATTGTTGCGTACAGGTCGGCGAGGTAGCGATCAGCGACGTCGTCGCCCCATTCTCGGCGTGAGCGCGCGTGGATGCGGCGCAAATCCAGTGCCGCATTCCGGGTCAGGAGGAACGTGGCGGGCGACGGTGCGTCATTGCCAGCCATCGGCTTCCTTGCGGTCGAGCGCCGCCATGTCGGCCTTGAAGTCGCCGGTGGACGCGAAGATGCGGCCTGCGGCCAAGTCGCGGTAACCGGTGAGGATGGCGTCCTGCACGAACTGGCCGTCGCGCCGCTCCATGTCGCGGCGAATCAGGTCGCGGACGTACTCGCTGGGCGTTTCGTAAAGACCCGCCTCGCCGACCATTCGATCCACGAACTCGGCCAAGGGCTGGGACAGGCGGGCGTTGATGCGTTCAGACATGGGAGGCTCCCGACTCGATGGATGGCAATATTGTCGCACAAATGGTGTCACTTGTCGCATTTATTGCCCACACAGGAGCCGCATCGTCAGGCCAGTACCTGTTTTCGTTCATTTCGCCACAAGAAATGACGAGCAAGTCCTTGTCACGAAACCAATTTCGCCACAACGCCGAGTGCCCCGACACGATACCCCATCGCCCGATAGCCACGCTGGCGCTTGCCCGCCACAGCGCGTTCATGCCTCTGTCTCAACCACAGGAGTTTCTGCAATGACAGATCACCACAAAAACACGGGCGACGCGGGCGGTGCCAGCGCGCCCATCTCGGCGCAACTGGCGGCGCTGCCGTCCCTGCCGATGGCCGAGCTCTGGGCGCTTTGGGATCAACACTTTCCCCGGCGGCCCGGGCACCGCAACCGCCACTACGTCGAGTCGCGTCTGGCCTACCGCATCCAGGAGCAGGCCTACGGCGCGCTGCCCACCAACATCCGCAAGATGCTGGTCGAAGCCGGAGCCAAGCATTCCAAGATCAAGTCGGCCACTGGGCGCAGTGCGCAGACCCTCTTGATGCCAGGCACCACGTTGATCCGCGAATGGGATGAACGCGAGTACCGCGTGACCGTCACCCCGGACGGTTTGTACGAACTCAATGGGCAGGTATTCAAAAGCCTGTCGGCGGCGGCACGCCACATCACCGGCACGCAGTGGAATGGGCCGAAGTTCTTTGGTCTGCGCGGTGGCAAGGAGGCGGGGCGATGACTATGCCGCTGCTGCCGCCCAAGCGCTGCGCCGTGTACTGCCGTGTTTCCAGCGACGAGCGCTTGGATCAATCCTTCAATTCCATCGATGCCCAGAAGGAAGCCGGGCAGGCCTTTATCAAGAGCCAGAGCCACGAGGGCTGGATCGCCGTGGCCGATGATTACGACGACGCCGGTTTCTCAGGCGGCAATATGGACAGGCCCGCCTTGAAGCGCCTGCTGGCCGACATCCAGCTGGGCAAGGTGGATATTGTGGTGGTCTACAAAATCGACCGGCTGTCACGCTCGCTGGCGGATTTTGCGCGGATGGTCGATGTGTTCGACCGGCATCGCGTGAGTTTTAGCGCCGTCACGCAGCAGATCAACTCGGCCACGTCGATGGGCCGTCTGATGCTGAACGTGCTGCTGTCCTTCGCTCAGTTCGAGCGCGAGGTTACAGGTGAACGTATCCGCGACAAGATCGCCGCCAGCAAAGCCAAGGGGATGTGGATGGGTGGGCCGCTACCGCTGGGCTACGACGTGCGTGACCGGCTGCTGGTAATCAACGAGCGTGGAGCTGCCCTGGTGCGCCGCATCTTCGACGACTTCGTGACGATGCGCTCGGCCACGCTGATGGCCAAGGCTTACGCGGCCGAGGGTGTGCGCACCAAGGGCGGCAAGCCCTTCACCAAGCAGACCCTCTACAAGATGCTGCACAACCGGATGTATCTGGGCGAGATTGTGCACAAGGGCCAGCACTTCCCCGGCCAGCATCAGGCCATCGTCACGCAAACCCAGTGGGACGCGGTGCACGCGTTGATCGCCACCGATGGCATCGAGCGGCGGTGCGAGACCAATGACCGCCAGAGTGAGCCGGTGTTACTGCGCGGCCTGCTGTTCACGTCCGATGGCGAGAGGCTGGTGCCCAGTTACACCAGGAAGAAGGGCAAGACCTACCGCTACTACAGCCCCATCAAACACCGGCGACTCGGTGTCTGGGCCAACCAGCACGGGGCACTGCCCGCCACGCCAATTGAAGAACTGGTCACGCAGCAAATCGTGGCGGCGCTGTCGGCACCGCATCTGGTACAGGCGGTGTGGGATCGAATTCGGGAAACCCGGCCCGAGATGTCAGAACCCGAAGTGGTCTTGCCGATGCGCAACCTCGCGGGCCTGTGGCGGGAGTTGTTTGCGGCAGAGCAATGCCGACTGGCGCAGTTGCTCATCGAGCGCGTGGTGATGACGGGCGGCGGGCTGGAGATCATCTGGCGCGATCAGGGTTGGCAGGAGCTGGCCGCAGAGCTTGCGCCTGGCACCATCGGCGCAGAATTGCAGGAATGGGAACAGCAGGAGGAAACGGTATGAGGCCGAAAGTGCAGTCCTTGGGCGCAGCCATCGCCCGCGAACGGCGGGATGGCGGCCAGGTGAAGTTGTCCACCTTCATCCCGCTGAAGATCCGCAAGCGTGGCGGCAGCAAGGTGGTGATTCGCCCTGACGGTCAACTGGATGCGCCGGAGAAAAGCGCCACGCAGATCGACCAGCCCTTGTTGGCGGCGCTGACGCGGGCCTTCTACTGGCAGCAGTTGCTGGATGACGGCGTGGTCGGCAGCGGCAGCGAGATTGCCAAGCGCGAAGGCTTGCACCATTCCACGGTCAACGAACTGCTGCGCTTGACCCTGCTCGAGCCTGCCATCATCCAGAGCATTCTGGCCGGGCAGCAGCCCCGCTGTATGAGCCTGCTGTGGTTCCAGCGCAATCCGCTGCCGGTAGACTGGATGGCGCAGCGGGATGTGGTGGCAGCGTTCGATGCCTGAAAGTCAGGCCATCACCACTTGCGTGCGCACTTCGACCTTGAGCGCGCGCTTGATGGCTGCAAACACCGCCGAGATGTTGCTCATGGTCGGGTTGCCCGACTGCGACAGCATCCGGTGTAGGCTCTTGGCGGGCTTGTGGATTTCTTCGGCCAGAGCCTCGAAACCCACGGTGGCGTTCACCAGATCGCGCAGGATCAGCTTGGCCGATTCTGGCTCGCCGTTGACGAACAGGGTAATGGCTTCGTCTAACAGGGCTTGCGCGAAGGCCGGATCGTTCTGCACGCGCGCGGCCACGGTTTCTTTGAAATCACGGGTCAGTGCCATGTTCACTTTCCTTTCTGGGTTGATGCCTTGCGGCGCTTGTAGTCTTCCCACAGTGCCCCGCTTGGTCGATGTCCTGCTGCTGGCGCTTCTTAGTCCCGCCACCGATCAAGATGATGATCTTCAGACCATCCTTGGCCAGGTAGATGCGCAGTCCTGGACCCCAATCGATCTTGTACTCACCAATGCCACGGAACCACTCGACGTTGGAGAGGTTGCCCTGTTCCATCCGGCTCACCGCCACTCGCACCTTGGCGGCGGCGACGGCCTCCAGTGATCCGAACCACTGCGCAAAGGGACTGTCGCCATCGGCTAGTAGCAGTTCTTTGATCTGGAAGCTCATAGGGTCCAATGGTAACGTATAAGTTGCCATTGCGCTAGTGCGATGGCCAGATGGCCGGTTCGATGCTTGACCGCTGGCTTTGGTTGACAATAAACCGGCACGCCTAAGTGGTTGATTTTACTAGACCACCATCTGCGCCTACCCGCAGGCCAAACAGAGAATAGAGACGGCTCTGGCCGAGAAAGTGGCCGATTTCGGGCATTTCGGCTGGTGGCCACCCGCAGTAGCAATGGCCTGAACCCCGCGCCACGCGGGGACTCGCGCAAAGAAAAAGGGCCCGGAGACTATCCGAGCCCTTGTGATTGGTGGCGGATGGTTCCCGCCCGAAAAACAGGCTGTCTGGATTAGGTAGCACTTCCGCGGGCTGCTGCGGGCTTGCGGGTGTTTGTCACCGAGAGAGCAGTTCAACGTAGGCCTGATAGCTGTAACTCCGGTTCTTTTTCTGGCCAGTCATTTCCGTCGCGATGCCCAACTCTTCTAGCACCTTGACCGCCGCCGTTGCGGTCGGGAAGCTGGTGTCGAGTTGCTGACGCACGCGTTCGATGGTGAAGCGCGGCATCATCGGCAGCATCTCGAACAGCCTGTAGCTAGCCGGACCCGCCTTAGCAGATTGCAACAGTCGCCTGCGGTCGGTGGCCACGAGACTTGCAACTTCAATGATGTTTTTTTCGGCGTCGCCAGCAGCGGTCGCCACACCTTCCAGAAAGAACGTGCCCCAAGATTCCCAGTCGCCCTCCGTGCGGATGGCCGACAGGCGACGGTAGTACTCAGCCTGATGTTGCTTCAGGTAGCCGCTGAGGTACATCAACGGTTCGGACAGCAACCCCCAATGCTCGAACAGGGCTGCGATCAACAGACGACCGATGCGCCCATTCCCATCGAGAAAAGGGTGAATGGTTTCAAACTGGGCGTGGATTAGCGCCACCTTGACCATCGGTGGCAAATCCGTCGCTGTGTCGTGAATGAACTGTTCCATGTCGGCCAGCAGCGTGGGAACATGCTCGGGCGGTGGCGGTACGAAAACCGCATTGCCAGGCCGTGTGCCACCGATCCAGTTTTGCGACCGGCGCAGCTCGCCCGGTTGCTTGCCTGCACCACGGGCCCCGTCAAGCAGGCGTCGGTGCGCCTCGCACAACAGCCTCACGCTGATCGGCAGCCCTTTGGGATCGCGCAGTTGCTCCTGCGTCCAGCGAAAAGCACGGAGGTAGTTGGTCACTTCCTCCACATCGTCGGTGTTGCTGACCTTGAAACCTGCTTCTTCGTCGAACAGGTCAGTCAGCGTGGCCTGCGTACCTTCTATCTGTGAGGTGAGCAGTGCTTCTTTGCGGATGGCGCTGTAGAGCAACCAATCTACCGATGGCACCAGCCCCGACACACCCGCCAAACGCGCGAGTGCCAGTTCTGCTTGCCGGTTGAGGTCAGTGAACACCTCGGGTGACAACGTTGGATCAGACGGCGGCAAGGCATGGGGCACGAATGCGCGCACCGATTCGCCCAGCGTCGTGGAAATCGAGTAGGTTCCGGTGCTGCGTGTCATTGAAAGCGGTCTTTAGTAGAGTGACTTCAAATTAAAACATTCTTTAATGTGAGTGACAACAATTAAAGAAGGCTTTCATTGATCGTGATGCGTCGCTTCACTCCAACCCGGCTGCCGACCAGAAGTGGTCGAAATCGCCGCCCACACCCCAGCCGACGTTTTGCCCCAACTGGCGCACCCGATCCAGCCGGGTGAGGAATGCCGCCCGTTGCGCAGAGGGCAAGGCCAGCACGTATTTCAACGCCTGCTCGAACATCCGCACCAGCGCGTCGTAAAAGCCTTCGTCGTCCATTCCACAACCGGCCAGAAAATCGAACACTTCCTCACAGTAAAACACCGTGAGTTCGGCCAAGCCCTCGGGTTGGCCCAGCGCTTTTTTGTAGTCGCTGATGGCTTTCTTGGCCTTACTGACGGAGATCGGGTTGCGGAAATCCGGCGGGTTGATCCAGCGGATGATCACATCCTTGTACGGCTCCAGCGGGTCATCGCCAAGCCCGAAGCGGGCATGCAGGAAGGCCTTGTTGTCCTTGCTTGCCGTGTACAAGTCTTGCACCAGCCCCAGCAAACCAGCGCGGTCGAAATCAGCCAGCTTGGTTTTGACGTCGCTCCAACTGGGATTGGCCTTGGATGGTTTCTTCGTGGTCATGCGCGTCAGCCCTTGTCCGTGTCGGGTGCGTCACCAGATTCAATCTGTTTCAACAGCCGGTCGAAATCGCTTTCAAACAGCCGGTCCTGCACGATGCGGTACTTCTCGAACTCACTTTCAGCGTGGGCCTTGGCGATTTCCGCCGTGACCTTGCCCGCGTCCTGCAGCACCTCTCGATCAGTGGCTTCGATGAAGCGGTTCAGGCGGGTTTCCCAATCCTGCATGGTCATCGGAATCTTGCGTTGAGCCATGTCCTCGGCCACATCCAGATAAGCGTTGACCAGGCGGGAGAGTTGCGCCATTTCGGGCTCGGTCAGGTAATTCTTGGCGACCACGACATCGAATTTCTGAATCTTGCCCAGCGGCGCGTCTTTCCAGGTGGTCAAGCCCATGTTGGGCTGGTCGGCATCGGCGCGGTGGTAGACCACTTCCGCCGCCGTCTGGCCGTGGATGGCCCAGTGCAGCTTGTTCTGCACGGTGGCGAAGAAACGCTTTGTGGCCTGCGCCGTCACATCGTAGTCAATGGCCGTGGCGTAGATGTCGGTGATTTTCTGGTAAAACTTGCGCTCCGAGAGGCGAATCTCGCGGATGCGCTGCAGTTGCTCTTCGAAATATTGATCGGTGAGGACGGAGCCACCGGCCTTGATGCGCTCGTCATCCATCACGTAGGCCTTGATGGTGAACTGCTCGATGATGCCCGTGGCCCACTTGCGGAACTGCACCGCACGCTCGGAGTTGACCTTGTAGCCCACCGCAATGATGGCGGGCAGGCTGTAGTGTTGGGTGTCGTAGCTTTTGCCGTCGGCGGCAGTTATTCGAAATTTTCGAATAACTGAAGCCTCCTCCAGCTCACTGTCACTAAACACCTTTTTCAGGTGGTAGTTGATGGTCTGGGTTTCTACGTCATAGAGAATGCCCATCATCTTCTGCGTGACCCAGATGCTCTCGTCTGCATAGACCGCCTCGACGCCCCCCTGGCCGCTGGCGGCGATGAAGGTCAGGTACTCTGCCGCCGAGGAGCGGACGAGGGACACCTCGGTCTTTTTGGTGGGACCCTTTTTCATGGCTCGGCACCACCCAGTTCGTTTTCGATCTGTTCAATGCTCGGCAGGCTGGTTTGCAATTCGGCAGGCAGGGATTCGAGCAATTTGTACTCGGCAATACCCATAGGCTGGGTCTTGTCACCCAAGGCATACTCAGCCACGACCTTGTTTTTGCTCTTGCACAGCAACAGGCCTATGGTGGGGTTGTCGTGCTCGCTTTTGATCTGGCGATCCACGGCGGTGAGGTAAAACCCTAGCTGGCCCAGATGCTCGGGTTTGAACTTGCCCCCCTTGAGCTCAATCACCACATAGCAGCGCAGCTTGAGGTGATAGAACAGCAGATCGATGAAAAACTCATCGCCGCCCACATCCAGCAGCACCTGCCGACCCACAAATGCAAAGCCCGCGCCTAGTTCCAACAGGAATTCGGTGACATGCTTCACCAGTGACTGCTCCACGTCCCGCTCTTGCGCTTCGTCGGTCAGCCCCAGGAAGTCGAAGCGGTAAGGGTCTTTCAGCGATTCGCGCGCCAGATCGGACTGAGGCTTGGGCAGGCGGGCTTCGAAATTGGTGATGGCCGTGCCGCTACGCTCCAGCAGGCGGGACTCAATCTGCATCACCAACACATTGCGCGACCAGTTGTGCTGGATGGCCTGCGCGGCATACCAGCGACGCGCGTCACTGTCGGACAGTTTGTCCAGCAGTGCCAACTGGTGGTACCAGGGCAATTGTGCAAGCCCCGCTTGCACAAATTCGGTCTCCGGCCACGCCTCGGCAAACGCACGCATGTATTTCAGGTTGCGCGGCGAAAACCCTTTCATCTCCGGGAAGGCAGTGCGCAAATCGTGCGCCAGTCGCTCGATCACCTTGGCGCCCCAGCCTTGCTCGGTTTGCCGCGCCAGAATGTCGCGACCGATTTGCCAGTACAGCAACACCAACTCCCGGTTTGCCGCCAGCACCGCACGTTGCTGGGCGCTGTGAATGCGGGTTTTCAGATCGCGCAGCCAGTCGGCATAACCGGCTGGCGTGGGGGTGAGGGAAGCGGGTTGGTCGGTCACTTCAGCTTCTCCTCAACCCAATCCCACCGCTTGTCCTTGACCATCACGAATCGGCAACGGCCTTCCGACAGGTTGGCCCACAGGCCACCGATCAAACGATCATCCTCAGCACCGTTCCAGCGATCAGCACCCTTGTACTCCACCGCCAAAATCACTCCGGGCTTGTCTGCACTGCCCGGCAACTGGCACAGAAAGTCCGGGTAGAAACGGCCATCGGCCTTCTGCAAGAAGAAGGAACTGCCTTCGCGCCGAACGAGGTTGCGCACCCAGAACTGGATTCGGCCTTGTTGCGCCCACATATCCAATTGGCAGGCACATTCGAATTCTTCCTTGCTGTCAAAGTCGCCCATGCGCCCATAGAAGTGCTTGCGAAAATCAAAGTGTCCGAATCGCCCATCGTAGTCGCGGCTCGGGGCATAGGCCTGGGCGTGGAACTCGAAGGCGTATTGATCGGTCACCGCCACGCGCGTGGCCGCATCGTCACCAAATAGTGCCTGCTGGAAAGCCTTGCCAACGGCCTGCTTGCGCAGTTCACGAATGCGCGCCTCGACCAGATTGCGGATCAGGAATTTCTGCAAGTTGGCGCGTGCCAGCGTGAAACCTTCCCGACGCAGCAAATCGGTGAGCCACGCGGCGACAAACGTCTGCTTGCTGGCGTGGGTCAGTGACGGCTCGGGCAGGTTGCGGCACAGCCAGGTGGCAATGCGGACTTCATCCCAGTTTTCGGGTTGATAGACGAGGCCCAGATCGCGCTGCAAATCGGGCAAGAAGCGCGACACCACGTGACCGCCAGCATCGATGTCGATCTCGCCACCTTCCGACACTTTCAGCGCCGCACCCAATGCGGTCAGGTCGTCAGCCGTCGGTGCAGCATCGTAGGGCGAAAGGTCCCACGGATACTCCAGCACCTCCGGGTCATCAAACAGCGCCAATTCACCTTGACTACCCTGCACGCGCAAGGCCAGTTGAGGCACGCAGAAGCGCTCGCCCAACTCGGCAGGCGTCTGGAAAAACTCAATCGCCGTTGTGCGGCTGACCTCGGCCGCTTCCACAATGGCCGCCGCCGCTGTTTCGGAGGTCACCGAGGCCTTGAGCACCTCGGCTTCATCTTCGGTCAGTGGGGTACTGATCGTCAGCGTATTTAGCTTGCCGTCCCAGCTCACCTTGTCACGCACTGGCTTCGGTACGCTCTTCAGGTCGGGCTTTTCGGATAACGTAATCGCCACGGGCCGAACAACCACGCGCCCGGCATGGCCCTCCAGGTCCAGTCGCGCCTGCTCGGCCTTGGCGGCAGTAACGAACTCGGTGACTTCACGCCGCTCGAAACCCGCACCGGCTACCAGACGGTCACGCAGTGCACCTGCCGTCTCGGCAAAGTTGCGCGACACCACGAAGGCATAGGACTGGTTCAATGCCTTCGCCTGGCGATGGCTGGCACCGGGCTGCCGCAGCACGCGCCCCAGCAACTGCTCCACCGCCGTGGCCGACGACAGTGATGCCATGCTCACCAGAATGTAGGCAAACGGGCAGTCCCAGCCCTCGGCCAGCGCCTTCTGGGTGATGACAAACTTCACCGGGCAGGTCGGGTCGGCAATGCCCAGCTTGTAATCGGCGTCGATCTGCTCCAGCCCTTTTTCTTCGCCGGTGGCCACCACAATTTCGCTGGCCGGGATGCCGTGGTTGGTGATCAGCTCGTTCTTCACCTTCTCGAAATCCAGCGTCTCGATTCCGGCGCGGCGCGGTTCGGACTGAATCAATACCAGCGGGCGCAAGTACGCAGCCCCGGCACGGCGTTCCTCATCGGCCAGCTTGTGCAAGGCATCGCGACGGCCAATCGCATCGGCCAGGCACTGTTGCCAGTTCGGCTCGGTTTCCAGCACCACCGGCAACTTGATCATTTCTTCCGCCTTCAACTCGGCGGCAGACACGCTATGCAGCACGTTGGTCGGGGTGCGTTCCAGGTCGGGCGTCGCCGTCAGTTCCATCACGCCGCTGGGGCGGAAGCGCGCCAGCATGTCGAAGGCCAGTTCGGTGCGGCTGTTGTGCGCCTCGTCCACCACCACGAACGGGCGGCGCAGGCGCAGCACGTTGGCCAGTGAATACGGGGTGGTCCGCTCGCTGCCCTCACCATCGGTCAGCAACTCGTCGCGCTGCGTAGGCGAGAGGTTGTCGAAGTGATGCATCAGTGCGCCGCTCGACTGATACACCTTACGGCACTCTTCTTCTTCCACCTGAAATGCCTGCCGCGTGGCAACGATGATCGTGGTCGAGGTATCGAGCGTGGCACGGGTGACGCTCTTGGCTTCTTCCAGATCCAGCACCGTGATCGGGCCCGCCTCGCGCAGTGCAGCGTGATAGGGGTGGCTGCGATCCTTCAGCGCCTTGATGGTCTGCTCACGAATCGGCTTGCTGGGCACCAGCCACAAGATCACGCTGTACTCGCAGCGCAGCAGGTGGGTGTTGACCCGCGCCACGCTCTTGGCCGCCAGCCAGGTCTTGCCGCCACCGGTGGGCACGCGCAAGCAGAAGTACGGCATGTCAGCCGGAAAGCCAGACAGCGGGTTGTAAGACAAACCGCGCCCCCACAGGCGTTCGGTGGTGGCGGTGAAGGCAATTGACGGTGACGGCAGTTCGTGGCAGGCCTTGAAATAGGCCTCCACGCTGTCGAGCACTTGCTGCTGATAGATTTTCGGTGCGAATCCGGACATGGCTTACACCTCCAACGCGTAAGGGGTTTGCTTGAAGGTGATGCCTTCACGCGCGGTGCGGGCACCCATGCGGTTGGCAGCGGCGTAGATCACTTTCGCGCCAGCGAACTTGGGCAGCACCTCGAACACCGGGCCAGTCAGCACATTGCCGCCGCCCACGGACTTGTCCTTGAGGATGCCGTTGTAGAGCAGGTAAATGGCACGGCCCTCGTGCACGCCCAGCAGCGGTGAATCAGCGGTACCGGTAAAGCCGGTGCCGGTTTCGGCGAACCAGACAAACTCGGCCAGTTGCGCAAATTTCACATCGCTGCGGATCTGGCCGTCGGCGTCGAACAAGGGTTCGGCAGACAAGCGGCAGAACTGGAAGCCGCCGCCAAGGCCTTCGACCGGGATTCGCTTCTTGCCGGCGAGCGGCGTGTAACCTTCGATGGCCTTTCGGACGCGCTCGCGCGTCTTGTTCTGTGCCACGTCGTCGTTGAGTTCGACGAGGATGAAGCGAACGGGCTGCTTCAAGTGCTGATTCAACCTGAGCACCGCGTGCGCCGTGGTGCCGGAGCCACCAAAGCTATCGAGAACGAGGTCACCTGGCTCGACCACCATCCCCACCAAGTCGGCAATGACCTCGGAGTCCTTCGGGAACGGAAACGCCCCGGCGCCAAGGATCGCTTCGACCTCCAGCGTGGCTGCCCGGCCGTCCTTGTAGAACACACTCATCATCGGCTCTTCGTCGATCTCGAACAGGTAGCTCTTGCGGTTTGGAATCGTCGTGTGGTCCTTGCCGAAGTGAATGCGCGGCGGGTCCTCGGCCAGCGCCGCTTTCGTGGTGTCCTCTTCCCACCGCCAGCCGGTTGAGGGCATGGCGCAGGGCTGCTTGGTGACGGGATGCGGGATGGGATAGCGCGGTCGGTTCTCGCGGCCGTCATCTGGACCGTGGAAGTTGTCCGGAAAGTAGAGCCCGCGTTTGTCGGACCAGTTGTAGTGCTTGTGCCCCTTGCGCGGATCACCCTTGGGCAGAGCCCGGTACCAAGCCATCATTTCCTTGCGAAGCGCGGCGTGGTCATCACCGTGCTTCTTGCGCAAGCTCTGGTAGTGCTCCAACACGGCGTCGATGCCCGGCTTCCTGCGCCGCCAACGGACCTTCCGTTCCTTGAGCAGTGCCTTGTTGCGCGCAAAGGCGACGATGTATTCGTGCGTGACGGATACGAGCTTCGAGTCGCCCTTCTTACCCTTTTCCCAGACGATGGTGGCAACCTCGTTCGTGGCGCCGAAGACCTCGCGCATCAGGGCTTGCAGGTTACCGACCTCGTTGTCGTCGATGGAAACGAAGATCGAGCCATCCTCGCGCAGAAACTGCTTCAGCAGCACCAAGCGCGGGTACATCATCGACAGCCAGCGGTCGTGCCGATCCAGCGTTTCGCCTTCCTTGCCGACCACCTCGCCCAGCCACTTCCGAATCTCCGGGCTGTTGACGTTGTCGTTGTAAACCCAGCCTTCGTTGCCGGTGTTGTACGGCGGGTCGATGTAGATGCATTTGACCTGACCGGCATAGCGCGGCAGCAGTGCTTTCAGTGCGTGCAGGTTGTCGCCCTGCACGATGAGGTTGCCCGAATCCGCCGGGCCGCAGGAAAGATCAGTCACCGGCTCCAGCAGTCGAAACGGCACGTCCTTGTGGTGTTTAACGACGGCTTCTTTGCCGATCCAGTTCAATGTTGGCATTGGCGCCCATCCCCTCAAGCTTTGCGCGATGGCGGCTGGCCGTCGCTGCGTTGTTCTTCATCCGCGCCACCGGCGCGCACCCAGTCATCCACCTCGGAAACCTGGAATTTCCAAAGCCGCCCAACCCGGTGCGCGGGCAGGTTCTTACGGTCGATCCAGCGGTAGATCGAGTCACGCGTGACGCCCAGATGCTCGGCAATCTGGTCCACAGACACCCAAGGTTCAGCAGTCATCGCAGCACTCCGGCAGCAGGGGTTCGGGTGGCATAAAGTCGGTTTCAGTCGCAAAGGGTGTAATTTATCAGCTTGCAGGGTGGCAGGCGAGCGCCCGATGCTCGGAGCATGGATCTTTTGCTTGGCTTCATGATCGTTCAGCGCGTGAATGGTGACGTCATTAATCACCACGGAGCCTGCCATGACCAACCAGCCAACCGCCCTCGACACCTACCTACAGCGCCTGCCTGTGATCCGCGACAAGATCGACGCCCTGCGGCAACTGGCCGCCGACCACTTCGGACACCAGCCGGACGCCATCCACTGGGGCCACGTCGGTGACCTCGGGCGAGTGGATCAGGCGCTGGATGACCTGCTGGCGATCTTCGACGGCGAAGCTGAGTGAGGGGGCGACGATGGACACCCTGCCCAAACTCTCCCCAGCGCAAAACCTGCTGCTGCGCACCGCCGTCCGCCGCGCCGATGGGCGCGTGATTCCGCCCGGCACCCTGCGCGGTGGCGCACGGATCAAGGTGCTGACTGCACTGTTACAACGCGGCTGGATCGAACCAGCCGACGGCGGCCACGTGCTGACTGACGCAGGCTACGCGGCCATCGGCCAGCAGCGACCCACACCGCCGGATGACGTCCAACCGATGGACACCATCGGCGATCTCCAACTTCTGGAGGACATCCCGGTTCGCCCGGGCACCAAGCTCGCCGCACTGGTGATGGCGCTGCGCCGCCCGCAGGGGGCGACCGGCCTGCAACTGATGCTGGCCACTGGCTGGCAGCCGCACACGGTGCGTGGCGCAATTTCTGGGGTGCTGCGCAAGAAGCTCGGCCTGAACGTGGTGCTGGCGCACAACGACAGCGGCGAGCGGGTGTATCGCGTGGTCTGATCTGCCGCCCGGGGGTGTCCAGTTTCTGGAGGTCCTTGCGCCCCATATCACGATGGCCGATTTCGCGATTCGCGGGTGTGGAACACCTGCAAACCCGCACCAGCATTGAGTTTTCTTCCCCAGCCGTTTTTGTGTTCGGGGTGCAAACCTGCGAACCCGGTACTCACCGAGGTTCGCACCTTTTGTGCCCCCACTATCCCGCCCACGCCAGCACTGACGCGGCCTTCGGCCCGCTTGCCCACACCGCCAGGTGCGAACCGCAAACCCTGCAAACCTTATTTTCTGATCGGACGGTGGCGCAATGCTGCGCTGTCGCCCCCCGTATTGGATTTTCGGCAGGAAGGACCCCTTTCGCCTGGGGCGATGGGGTCACGAAACGTGAGGGCATCACCGTTTTGCCCGACCACAACAACAGGCGGCGATCATCACTACCGTCACAACCATCACGGAGGGGTGGCTGCTGTGACGATGGTGATGGTTGTGATGGTCGGTGCTTATTGTTTACACCGGCGAGCACGCAGGTACTTCCGATGGCCGATGCGCGCGCCTGACAGATCGGACGGACTACGTCGTAACTCCTACACGTGCGCGTGCGCGCGCCTCATGGAGACTTTCGACACGATCCGTCTGATCCGTCAGTTGGTTCACAGTACCTACGAACCGCTGCGCAGTTTCTTGGATCAAGGAGGATTTGCGTAGACCGTATTGGACGAGCGTCGGTAGACTGTCGGGTGATGAATCCGCATCTACTCACTCTGGCCATGACCACACCGCTGGAACAACTCCTGGAGTTGCCGAATGCGGTGCGCATTGCTGCGTGCGCTCGGGAGGATTTGCAGCGTTTCAGCGCCGAGCAGTTGCAGCAGATGTTGACTGGCATGGACGCTGCCATCGCGGATGCGGTGACATTAACGCAGGTCAAATATGGTGGTGCGTTGGTCAACCGTGACGAACAGCGCGACCTCGACTGGTTCATCGAAGTCACCAACCAAGTGGAATGGCCACACCTGCGATCAGCTACTGCATCGGATCGCGATTATTTTCGACTTTTGGCGCTCTACAAGTTGGGCACGGTGATTGAGGCTGTCTCAGAGACCCCACCGGGGATCATCATAAGGCCGGCAGTGGACGCGTTGATGGAAGCACTCGAATCCTTGCTGCTGGCCGATCTGCTGCCCGAATCATCTTCAACGGCGCAGATCATCGAGGACGCATGGAAGGCCGGGCTCACGCCAGAGCCCATTGCCGCCGACGAGGTTCGCAAGGCGCAACGCCAAGCTGGCAGACAGGCAGCCGATGCTCGCCACGCCAACAACCGGGCCGCCAAGCAAAAGGCGCTGGAACTGTTCGCCTCGAACACCTACCGCACCAAGGAAGAGGCCTATCGCATCATCGGCGCGCAGGTCTGCAAAGCGCCGGGCACGATCAAGAATTGGATCGCGGGCATCCAAAAGAACACGCTTCCCGAATAATTCCACTGCGAACCTTCACGCTGCGCGCAGCGTGATCACTGTGCGCGCACCGTGTCTGTGAATGCCAATTCTTGAGGTATTCAATACAGAGCATCCCAAAACGACCACGGATGCTCACCATGAAATCACCCCGTCCCGCACTGCCCGAAACCGGCTTCGTTCGGTTGCCGCAGATTCTGTCCCTGATCCCCATCAGCCGCTCGGCCTGGTGGGCGGGCATCCGGGAAGGCAAATTCCCCCAAGGCATCAAACTCGGCAGCAAGACCACGGTCTGGCGCGCTGAGGACATTCGCAATCTCATCGAACGCTCGCGCTGAGCCGGGCGGTGACGATGAGCGCGTCCATCCCTTCTCCGGACGGAGTAGTAGAGAACGACCGTCACCACCATC
>JACDJB010001196.1_pt1 | contig 21876 bp, 20 predicted proteins | sample 7454121 | NCBI WGS metagenome assembly JACDJB01 (sample SAMN14253290, study PRJNA609438) | sludge metagenome | isolation source: sludge after 25d culture with pyrite | collected 2018-12-20
AAATACTTATTTAGGGGGAATAAAAGATATAAAAATAAAAACTGGTAATAATTCAGATCCTCATTATTTTACTGCTGATGAATATCTTACCATGTCATCACCAGTTTTAACAGGTACTATTAATACACTTGAGAGTGCAGTTGATGGATTAAATTATGCTATTGAAAATGGATTAATTGAGCCTGATTCACCAGTATCTAATCCTGAAATTTTGCAAATCTTAGCAATACTTGATCAAAATAACGTATCAAATAAACAGGCTATTGGGTTTATGCAAGGTGCAAAAGGAAGTTTAGATGCATTGAAAAATGCAGATGTCTCCGATAAAAATGTGAATACGGTTCAGACCGGAAACGGATTTACGCCTATGGTGGGGCTTAATATTTCACCGGTTGAAAATCTGAATATTGCCCTTAAATATGAGATGAAAACCGGACTGACACTAAAAAATGAACCTCAGGAGGGGGATAACTACAGCAATGAACTGTTTGGCAGTCAGGTAGCCAGTGATATTCCCGCAATTCTCGCTGCCGGGGTGGGGTACAAAACCGGAATAGTTGAAGCACAGCTCTCCTATAACATGTATTTCAACAAAGGGGTGAACTGGGGCGTAAATATCCGCGATTATGCCGCCGGACATGACCCGGTCAGACAGCGCGAAATTGCTCAGAACGGGATTGAGTTGGGATTGGGGCTGCAGTTTGATGTGCACGAAAAATTTGCACTGAGCGTAGGCGGACTTTATGGCGACATGGGCGTGGCAGACAACTACCAGAGCGATTTTAGCTATACCAATCCGTCAGTTACCGGCGGAATCGGATTTGCATGGAAAATTACCGACGCGCTCACCTTGGATGCCGGTTTTTCAAACACTTTTTATCAGGATGTAACGGTTTCGTTCACCGATCCTGATGTTGGAAATTACAAGGAACATCTGAAAAAAACTACCCAAAGCTTTGCAATCGGACTCTCATACAGCTTATTTTAAATGAGGAGCTGAAGAAGCAGACAGCTTTTGGAAAAGGCGCCAGGCAGTTTTCAGGTTGCAATAAAAGATAAAACCAAAATTATTGTGATTGAATTGTCTGGCGCTTTTTTAATGGTAAAAGTTCTTTTGTCCGGTAAACTTTTATGGAAGGAAAAATTGGAATTTTCACTTCATCCGGGTTAAAACAGAAAGTAAGGAGACAAATCTTTTTGTTTAACCGGATAAAATTGATTTGTAAGTTACATTGTTAAATGTCTAATTCTCTCAAAATGAATAAAGTATTGATTTTAGGTTTGATAATTTTCAGCCTTGTACTGGTAAATTGCAGCAAAGAGGAGGAAACGAAAAATGAGCTTGAAACGATTCTGACCACTCCTGTTTGGAGAGCCGACTCATTGCTTGCCAACGGTGTGGATGCAAGTGGTTTCGGGGAATTGTTAGAAAAATTCAAGGGCGATGTCAAATTCAACAAGGATTACACCGGTACTTTTGGCAAATACAGTGGAACATGGTGGCTTTCAGGTGATAATTCCAGTATCACAATAAAAAGCGATTCCTTGCTGATTCCGCTGACTTGCAGGATTGTAGAGCTTGTGCCCGCATCTTTTAAAATAACAACGGCTATTCCTGATCCTACAAATCTTTCAACCCAGATAAAGATCAGAATGACCTTTAAACCGAAATAATGCGTTGCTTTTTCTCCATAATTTATCTTTCCATTTCCCTGTCAACTTTTGCCGCCCCCGACGGAGTAGTCAAAGGCAGGGTTTATGACGCCTCCACCGGAACCGGATTGGAAGAAGTGGATATTTTATATGGAGAAAACCGGGGAACCTTAACCGGCAGGGATGGATATTATACAATTGCTGCTCCGCCCGGAAGAATGGCGCTTTCATTTCGTTTTATCGGTTATAAAACTGTAACCCGGGATGTTTATTTAACTGAGCGTGATACAGTCTTTCTGAATATCGGTCTGGAACCGGAAATAACAAATATTGAACAGGTTGTGGTCAGTGCCGGACGCGTTGAACAGCGCATTTCCGAGCTTTCCGTCTCCATGAATGTGATAAGACCCGGTTTCCTGTCGGAAAATCATATTTCCGATACCAGGGAGCTGATTACCAAGACTTCCGGTATAGAAGTGCTGGATGGTCAGGCATCTGTGCGTGGGGGAAGCGGATTCAGCTATGGAGCGGGAAGCCGTGTGCTTGCGCTCATTGACGGTTTACCGGTGATTTCTGCCGATGCCGGAAATATTCGCTGGCAGTTTCTGCCCATGGAAAACATTTCCCAGATTGAAATTATCAAGGGAGCTTCTTCTGTGATTTACGGTTCGTCAGCGCTCAACGGGGTCATTAATTTCAGGACGGCTGATGCAACGGAAACGCCGGTTACCCGTTTTTATGCAGAAACCGGAATTTTCGGACCGCCCGCAAACAGAGCCTGGAAGTGGTGGTCAGCACCGCGGACTTTTATGAGTTCTTCGTTTTCGCACTTGCGAAAACTGGGAAATACCGACCTGGCAATCGGAGCTTATCTGCTGAATGATAACGGATACCGGAAACTGAACAGTGACAGGCTGCTGCGCATGAATTTTAAGCTGAAACACCGGAACAGTAACGTGGACGGCTTATCCTATGGCTTGTCATTCAACGGCGGCACTAATGAAAAAACAGATTTTGTGTTGTGGGAAAATGCAACTGACGGGGCGCTGAAACAGCAGGAGGCGACAGCTATTGAGCTGCACGGGAATTTTTTTGCATTAGATCCGTTTGTTTCCTTTAAAAAAGGGAAAAAGAGCAGACACGATTTCAGGGGACGGTTGCAGTTTTCCGATAATAAATATCCATATTCTGAACAAAACGACAGTGAAACATTCAGCTTCTTTTCAGAATATCAGTTTTTTCATCAATTCAACAGAAAATTCAGCCTGAATTCCGGTTTTTCACAAAACATTTCCGGTGTTCATTCAAAATTCTATGGCAATCACCGGGCATGGAACGCCGGAATTTATAGTCAGCTGGATTATGCAGCTTCTGCCCGGTTGCGGCTTACTGCCGGCGTCAGAATGGAGCAAAACCGATTGGATGGCGACTTCGACAAGTTAGTGCCTTTGCTCAGAGCGGGCTTGAATTTCAGGGCGATGGACTACACTTTTTTGAGAGCTTCCTTTGGACAAGGTTACCGCTTCCCGTCAATTGCCGAAAAATTTGCAGCAACCACACTCGGCTCCGTTAAAATTTTTCCCAATCCATATATCAAACCTGAAAAGGGATGGAACACGGAAGTCGGTATAAAACAGGGAATTGCAACGGAATATTTCAATGGATTTCTCGATGCTGCACTTTTTTATCTGCAAAGCACAGAGATGATTGAATATATTTTCGGGATTTATCCCGATTCCGGCACGGAAACGTTTAGCTTCGGTTTCAGAGCTGAAAACCAGGAAGCTTCAAGAGTTTACGGAAGCGAAATACAGCTTGCACTGACCGCTTCAACCGGCAGATTTATGCACAGTTTCAACGGAGGATATACGTTTATGTATCCTGTTGAATTTAATCGTGTTACAGGTAAAAACAGCGATGTGATGCTGAAATACCGGCGAAAACATTCAACTGTTTTTAATTTTTCAACAGCTTACCGGAAAACCGAATTGGGAATTGGGATTTATGCAAAATCGAAATTGCTGAATATTGATGATGTTTTTGTAAACGAACTCACACGGGAGAACATATTGCCCGGTTTCTACGATTACTGGATTCATAAAAACAGAGGTTACTGGCTCTCCGATATAAGCTTAAGGTATTCAATAACACCCCGATACGACATATCATTTGTCGTGAAAAACGCCACCAACACGGAATATATGGGGCGTCCGGGAGATATTCAGTCTCCCCGAAATTTCAGCCTGCGGTTCAGTGGAAAATTTTAATGGAATTAATTTTTATCCGGATTTTTCACGGTTCCCATAAACAGAATTGCACCTGTGCTTTTTTCTGTGATGGCATACATGAAGGGTCTGTCCACGGTAAAATAAACAATTTCCGGTTCGTCTATGGCTGAGGTCTCTCTTATGCCAACAACGGTTACAGCGGCGGCTTCGGTTCCTTCTTCATTCACTTCGATAAAGGTTTTATGCTTGACAAAATCAATGCACAAACCACCGTTTATGTTTATTTTTCGAAAATCGGCGCTTGAAGAAAAAGCAATGCCCATGCCCATTTCAGTCAAAATATCATTCAGTGTGATTTCATATTCATATTTAAAACGCGGAAGTTTAATATCTACCTTTTGCGTTTCACCAAAACCAGCTAACCAGCTGCCCCAGTTCTCTTTATTCAGCTTGCCAGCGATGTCTGCAATAGTTTTATCCTTTTGAGGAAGGAAAACATACATGTTGTAATTTCCTTTGCCATAGGGGAGCTGAACGGCGCTGAACAGTTCGTTGGAAGCGTAGGGCATGAAATCCGTTCGTTGCATGGTTTCAACTTCAATACTTTTGTCGTTTTCAATATAAAACGGAAGTTTTTTTGTGTTTTTTTTGTTAAATTCGGTTTGCCAGACTCCTTTAAAATAGATAGCATTCAGCAGGAACATTACATGAGCCGGAGATATTTCGTCAAGGATGGATTCGATTTTATCTTTCGTCTTTTTTGCAACCCACCCGTTTATGACGGAGAGCGCTTTTTTTTGATTTTGAAAATCCAACGCTGAAACTTCAGCTGAATAATATTTTTTGTTGGTGGTTACAAATTCGTTTTCCACCTGAAAATCTTCACGATAAAAAATGGCATTGGCAATTTCCAGAATAACTTTTTTGTCTAAGGATTTTAAAGCGTTCACCAGCTCATAGTAAGACAAATTGATTTCTTCAGGTGTCAGCCCGTAAACTTTCAGCGCTTTCTCCATTGCAGTTTTGGTTTCGCCGTCGGCGCCATTATAGGTCATTGCCAGCGCCAGGCTCACGCTCAGCGGTGAAACCATGATATTCTCGTAATCATTATCCGAAGTAAAAATATTTTGATAGAGTTCAAAACCGAAATTATTTTCGGCATCAATCAGCCGGGCAGTCTTTTCTGTAACAATTATTTCATTATCATCAGCGCTGTCAGGCAGATTGCAGCTTCCCGGAAACAGGAACAACATTGCCAGAATAAGAAGTGATATAGGTTTCATAATTCTTTTTTTATTAATTGGAGACAATAACTTTATGATGCTTTTCGGCGCAAAATGGTTGCGTGGGATAAAAAAAATATTTTTTAACGCAACCCTTTTGCAGGTTAATGTATCTATTCATTGTTTTTGGCAAATTTATAAATAAGGATTCAGAAATTTGATATTAATGAAAATGAGAAAATATTTATTAGTAATTTTTGCATCTCTTTTTACCTCAGTCGCTTATGCGGGAATTCTGGATTCCCTTTCTGTTGGATTGGGAGGTGGATATAATAATTACAATACTTTTCAGGGAGAATTGTACTTGAAATCCGATTTCAGAACATTTAACCGACACAGCGAAATAAAAGTGGGATTAAACAACCGCTCCTATCAGTTTACTTTTGATAAGTTGTCTGAACTGGAAGCTTCTTCTGTTGGATTATTTGGAGATTTTGTGATTTATCCTTTTGATAAAGGGCTTTTTGCCGGGGTTCGCTGGGAAATGCTGAATTTCAACTGGTTGTCTGATGCATCGAAAGATAGAGTACGGAGTGAAAGAGATTATGAACCTACATCCTTATATACAGGTACTTGTTTGTTTTTTTAGATTGGTTATCAATTTAGAATTTCAGACAGCTTTGGCGTAAAAATATATGGACAACCCGGAATTCAGCAATATAAAATATCAAATGGCTCCTTTTCTTCCGGCAATTACGCTCTGGCAGGCTCAGATAATCTGATAGCGGAAGATCACTATAATTTTGTTTACAACATTAACCTGAGTTTAGAGTTTAAAATAAAATAAACTGAAATTGTTCAAAGTCAATAAACTATAAAAAGAGAGGAAGTTTATGCGAAAAACATCGCAGAATTAATCCTTAAATTTGCAAAGAAATTTTGCAGACTTGATTTGGAAGATCTGAAACAAATTATAAACGAATGTGCTTCAGGTAATGCACGTGCACAGGAGAAGCTTTACCGGATGTTTGCACCGAAAATGTTCGGAGTTTGCCTGCGCTATGCAACAAACCGGAGTGAGGCGGAAGATAACCTGCAGGATGGATTTATCAATGTTTTTTTAAAAATTAAAAGCTTCAGGCACGAAGGCTCTTTTGAAGGATGGATGAGAAGAATTATGGTGAATGTGTCGTTGGGAAGACTCAGAGAAAAACAGACTTTATATCTGGTTGAAGATATTGGAGAGCATGAAAGCTTGTCGGAAACAGATGATGTTCTGGAGCAGTTAGAGGCAAAGGAGTTGCTGAAACTGGTTCAGGAACTTCCTCCGGGCTATCGCGCGGTTTTTAATCTTTATGCAATTGAAGATATGAATCACAGGGAGATAAGTGAAACTTTGGGGGTGTCGCTGGGGACATCCAAATCGAACCTTGCACGGGCAAGGAGTATTTTAAAACGTAAAGTCAATGAGCTTTATGGTAAAGTGGAGTCAAAAGCAAATTGAAGAACAGTATGATGGATGAGTTAAACATAGACAAAATTTTCAAGGAAAAGTTAGAGGGGTTTTCGGAAGACCCGCCGGCTTTTCTGTGGGAGAATGTCAGCGCCGGACTTGCCGAAAATCGCCGCAGGAAAAGGACGATGCTATATGCCCGGGTGGCGGCAGCATCGTTACTTGCCATGGCTTTGGTTGCCGGATGGCTTTTTTACGATGTACAAAAAGCTGAATTGCCACAGATAGCTGAATCAGAAAAGATTAATACGGAGATTGAGCAAAAAACGGAAAGTGCGAAAAAAACTGAAATTTCTTCTGAAGAACAACATATTGATGAGGGGACTCAGGTTTCCGGTCAGTTTTTGGCAGAAGCAACTCCGGACGAATTTATTTCATATAAATCAAAAGAAGAAGAAAAACCGGCTATCGTCACCAGAGAAGTGATTTTGCCCGGGTACGTTGCCCTGACCGGAGAGCACGAGATGAATATGATTGCATCAATAGAACCGAAAATTGGTGGTGAAAAGCATGTTGCTGAAACTTTACGGTTTGCAGAAGAAAAGACAGAAGTTCTTCCCGAAAAATGGGAGAGCGATCTGATTGCCGAAAATGTGCGCACCCAATCTGCTTCTGCTAAGAGGGATCACAGCGGCTGGAAGTTAGGCGTAAATGTATCTCCCGGCTATTCTTCCTACACGGCAAAGCATGATGCAGACTATGCCGGCAGCATGACCTATCAGGAGAATGAAGGAAATGCCAATTTGAGCGGAGGATTTTCGGTGCAGTATAAAACCGGGAAAAAAATACGGCTCGAAAGCGGAGTTTACTATGCGCAAAACGGCAAGCATTCCGGAATTTCTTCAATGTTGGCTGAAATGCAGCCGCAGAGTGAAATGTTCTTTGCTTCCGGAGATTTGTACTTTAATGTGCCGCTCAACCTTGATGATAACCAGCTGATGATGAACAGCACTGCCGGGGTTGTTGAGTTTGAAAATCTCCCTGAAGGGGCTGAAGTTGCTGGTGAAATGGAAGTTATGATGAAATCTGCCACACCTTTGCTGTCTCAGGGAGAATTGTCTCAGGTGTTTGATTTTGTGGAAATTCCGCTCTATGTGCGCTATCTGCTTCTTGACCGGAAGATTGGCATCGAGCTGATGGGTGGCGTGAATGCCGGAGTGGTTGTCGGCAATAAGGCTTACCTTGATAATGAGTACGGAATGCAGAATGTTGGCAAAACCCGTGATGTTTCTGCTGTGAACGTGCTGAGCACCGTTGGGGTGGGGGTGAACTATGCACTGAGTAAGAATATCTCCATTGCCGTTGAGCCGCGCCTGAATTATTACCTGAACTCCATCAACCAAAACCGTGATGTTGATTTCAGACCATACCGGATTGGGATTTACACCGGTTTGTATTACGAATTTTAGCTTCAATATTTTGAAATAGATAGATACCCGAAGAGAGGCACAAGATATAGAGTGTCAGGTATCAAGACTGTGGAATTAACAGGTTTTTTGCAAATAGTCTCCCGCAGATTTCGCTGATTGTTGCAGAATTTTTCGTTGATTCTTAATCCGTAAATATCCGTGTTGAGCCTGCTCATCCGTGGCATCAGCGTTCTGTTTTTATTAATTTGCCACTAAATCTTGCAAAATTTTTTCAATGGTTTTTATGGCATTTCTTGTGTGATTTATTTCTCGCAGATTTACGCAGATTCTTAATTTGAAAACCAATCCCCCTTAATCCCCCCTGCCGGCAGGCAGGGGGGATTAAGGGGGACGAGTGCTGATGTTGCCTCTTTGCAGATTCCTGATAATAATCACTCTGTATTTTTTTACTGCAAATGCTCCTTAATCTCCATTTCATCCCCACTTAATCACCACCTATTCTCCTCTTTCTTTCCTCCTCTCTTACCCAGCGCTTCATACAGAATTTCCACCGGATGTTTGGCATTTTTTCCGGCTCCATCTTTTATCTGGTGGCGGCAGGAGGTTCCGGGGGCTGCAATGATGCAGTTTGTAGAAGCTTTTCGGATAGCGGGAAACAGCACCATTTCACCGATTTTCATGGAAAGCTCGTAGTGCTCCTTTTCATAGCCGAATGAACCTGCCATGCCGCAGCAACCGGACGGAATTTCTTTTACGGAGTAGTTTTTCGGTAATGAAAGCATCTTTATGGTGGGTGCAGTGCTTGCCACCGCCTTTTGCTGACAATGACCCTGAAGCAGAATTTCTGTTTTTTGATCAGTGAACTGTTCCGGCAAAATGTTTCCTTTTTCAATTTCAGCCGAGAAAAACTCCTCAAAAAGTAGCGCATTCCGGGCTAAATTCCTTGCAGCGGGTTGCAACGCTTCATTGACCAACTCGGGATATTCATCACGGAAGGTGAGAATAGTTGACGGCTCAATGCCTAACAGCGGCGTTTCATCCGTAACAATATCCTTCAGCAGGTTTACATTTTCTGTTGCAATTTTTTGGGCAGTGCGCACCAATCCTTTGGAGAGAAAAGTCCTTCCGCTCTCCCTGTGCTTTGGAATTTTCACTTCGTAGCCTAACTTAGTCAGCAGAAAAATGGCTTTGATTCCGATATCGCTTTCGTTGAAATTGGTGAATTCGTCATTATAGAGATAAACCCTTTTTTTCAGCTCCGTTTCCGGCAGGAAATTATTTTTGCGCGCCAGATTTGACAATGTTTTTTTGGACAGCGAGGGCAGATTTCGCGGTGTGGCGATGCCGAAAGCCTTTTTGAACAGAGAGGTGTGCATCATAAAGTTTGCAATGGGACGAATCCACACCGCCAGCCGGTTGAGTTGCGGCAGATAGGCAATCAGCCGTGAGCGCAGCGGAATACCGTGAATATCATAGTATTGCTGCATAAATTCTGCTTTCAGTTTGGTCATGTCCACGTTTGAAGGACACTCGGCTTTACAGGCTTTGCAGGAGATGCAGAGGTCAAGAATATTGTAAATCTCCTTCTGATCAAAAGGTTTATCCTTTTTGGGAGAATAGAGAAATTCACGAAGAATATTTGCCCGTCCGCGCGTACTTTTATCTTCGTCGCGGGTAGCCATGTAGGTTGGGCACATGGTGCCGCCTATGATTTCGCTTTTGCGGCAATCGCCTGAACCATTGCACTTTTCAATACTCCGGAAATAACCTTTATATCTGGAAAAATCAAAAACCGTTTCATATTCGGGAGTTGGCTTTCCGGGAATGACCCGTAAACTTTCTGTGATGGATGGCGTATCGGTAATTTTTCCCGGGTTGAGAATATTATCCGGGTCCCACGTTTTTTTGAGTTTTTTCAGCAATTTATAGTTGTGTTCGCCCAACATGTAGGGAATAAATTTCCCGCGCACCCTGCCGTCGCCGTGCTCTCCGCTCATGGAGCCGCGGTATTTTTTCACCAATGCCGCCACTTCATTCATCAGCATATCAAACAGTTTGACATCATTCGGGTCTTTGAAATTAATAAGCGGTCTGAAATGAATTTCCCCTGTGGCGATGTGCGCATAATAAACACTGGTGAGACCAAGTTTTTTCAGTACTTTTTTGAAATCGGCAATGTAGTCGGGCAGATTTTGGGGAACGACTGCTGTATCTTCAATTCCGGGAACGCCTTTGCGGTCGCCCGGAATGTTTGACAGCAGACCCAATCCGGCAGTGCGCAGCGACCACACCCGTTTGATGTTTTCATCGCCGGTGATCAGCGGGAAGTGATAACCCAATCCGACTTCCCGCAGCTCCTTTTCAAGAGCGGCTGCCTTCATGCTGAGTTCCTCTTCCGTTTCGCAGGCAAACTCAATCATCAGCATGGCGCCGGGGTCGCCTTTCACAAAAAAGCGGTTTTTGTTTTGTTCGATGTTCTCTTTGGTACATTGCAGAATAATGTCATCCATCAGTTCGATGGCTCCCGGATTGTGCTTCAGCGCAATCAAATTGCCCTGCAGCGACTCTTCCAGCGTTTCGAAATGAGCGCAAAGCAGCCCGATATGTTTGGGAGGCAACGGAATGAGATTTAGCTTTATGCGGTGAGAAAAAGCAAGCGTTCCCTCTGAACCTGCAAGCAGTTTGCAGAAATTAAACGGTTCGCCGCCTTCTCTGAAAATTTCCGAATCTAACAATATATCAATGGCGTAACCCATATTCCGGCGCGTAATCCGCGGATCGGGAAAGTTTTCCCGAATCTCCTGTCGGTTCTCCGGATCGGACAGCATTTCATAAATATTCTGATACACAGAGCGTTCCAGTGTATTGGGATTTCCGTTAAGTTTTTGATGAAACTCCGCTTTAGTGAGCGATTTGAACGTTGTTTCGGAACCATCCGAAAGGATGGCGTCCACCTCCAGAACATGTTCGCGCACGCTGCCGTATATGAGCGAATGCAAGCCGCAGGAGTTATTTCCCAACATGCCGCCGATAACACAACGGTTGGCGGTTGATGTTTCAGGTCCGAATTGCAGTCCGTGGGGAGCTAACATCAGGTTCAGCTCAGCCAGCACAACGCCCGGTTCCACAATGGCATAGCGCTCTTCTGCGTTTATTTCTAAAACTTTATTCATGTATTTCGATATGTCCACAACAATTCCGGGACCCACAACCTGTCCGGCAAGTGAAGTTCCGCCACCGCGCGGAATAACAGAAGTGCTGTTTTGACGGGCAAAAGCGATGATTTTTCTGATGTCGCCCTTGTTTTTGGGGCGGGTAACAGCCAATGGAATTTCCCGGTATTGCGAAGCATCGGTGGAGTAGAGAACGCGCTGCACGTTGTCGGTGAACAAATCTCCGTCTAATTGCGCTTTAAGCTGATTGAAAGCAGGTTGCATAAGAGTTCATTTATTATGGTACCCCAAAATTAAGATTTTGTAAGAATATATCCATTTTCTGTCTCATCATATTTCAAATCCAGCCCCTCAGTTTGTAGTAGCCCAATGCCAATATTTCCCGCATAAAACTGACTTCATATTTCAGATGATTCCATATCTGATACCGCATCTGCATGTTTTTGCCCACTCCGGGAATGACAATTTCACGACCGCCTAACTCGCGATCGCTGAACTTTAAATCTGCTTCGAAAACGTTTTCAAATGCCGGCAGCGCATTAACTTGCTCAAATCCCGCTTTTTGAAAACTGAGCACAGACCGGCGGGTATGTTCCGGGGAGGTAACCAACAAAACGGAGAGCGAAGCATCCGTAATTTCGGCACAATTCAGCGCCTGTGCGCGCGTATTTTTCCCCCTGTTTTCAAACTGAATTTTCTTTGGATTGACTCCCCGCATAGTCAGCTCATTTTCAATTTGATGCGGAGTGCTCAGGCTATCGGACAAGCTGCCCGGCATGGCAATAATAACCTGCGCATCGGGGAAGCTGCCTGCCGCTTTGGCGGTAAACCAGCTCCGCATCAGGTTGCTTTCGCTGGGCATGCCCCCGCCGCCAAGCAGGATGATGACTGATGGTTTTTGGTCAAATACGGTTTTGCTGGTGCCAAGCCAGTGAATTCCCCAAAAAGGGAGTGTCGTGAAAGCAAGAATCAGCGTCACAATAAAAATTATGCCTGACAATTGGGCAAAAATTCGGAGTATTTTTAAAAATTGGGTATTTTTGGATTTTGATTGAGCCATTTTCAATTAAATTAGAGCATAAAAATACGTTTAATCTTTAAACTGCCGTCAATTTGAAAAACGAAGTAAAAAAAGAATTAATTCAACTGTTTGAAAATCATTTCCAGGAAAAAGTTGAAACTTTTTCGATGTTGCCGCCATCTGGTTCCTACCGGGAATATTACCGGATGGGAAACCGGAATCGTTCGGTACTTGGCGCATACAATGCAGATATTAAGGAGAATACCGCCTTTCTCTCTTTTTCCAATCACTTCAGGCAGAAAGGATTGCCTGTGCCGGAAATTTATATAGTGAGTTCCGATTTGAAAAAATATCTTCTCGAAGATTTGGGGAATGTAACTTTGTTTGATTTCATGTCGGAGGTTCGTGAAACAGAGGGATTTTCAGAAACGATTGTTGCCGAATACCGCAAAGTGTTGAGGAATTTGCCAAAGTTTCAGATTGAGGCAGGCAGGGATCTGGATTATTCGGTTTGCTATCCGCGTCCCGCTTTTGATAAGCAGTCGATGATGTGGGATATGAACTATTTCAAATATTACTTTCTGAAATTAGCCAAAATCCCATTTGACGAACAGGCATTGGAAGATGATTTTCAGGCATTTAGCGACTACCTGCTTTCTGCGCCTTCCGACTTTTTTCTCTACCGCGATTTTCAGTCGCGCAACGTGATGCTCAAAGATGGCGAGGTGTGGTTTATCGACTATCAGGGCGGACGGCGGGGCGCGCTTCAATACGATCTTGCATCACTGCTTTATGACGGCAAGGCAGATATTCCGCAGGAGATACGCTCACAGCTTTTCCGGGTTTATATAGATGAGCTGAAAAATTATATTCCGGTTAATGAGAAGGAGTTTACCTCCTATTTTATTGGTTTTGTGCTTGTTCGCATTATTCAGGCAATGGGAACTTACGGATTCAGAGGGTTTTATGAGGGTAAAGAGCATTTTTTGAAAAGTATTCCCTACGCAATTGAAAATCTGAAAAATCTGCTTGCCGGTCTGGCACTTCCGGTGGAGCTGCCCGAATTGGTAAATGTTTTGCACCTTTTGACGGAATCGGAAATTTTGAAAGAGATTGGTCAGTCACGGAGTAGCCTGACGGTGCGGGTCACCAGCTTTTCCTTTAAAAAAGGAGTGCCGGCAGACCCGTCCGGGAATGGTGGCGGATTTGTTTTTGACTGCCGGGCGCTGAACAACCCGGGGAGACATGCCGAATACAAAACCCTCACCGGAAAAGACCTGAAAGTGCAGCAGTTTATTGAGCAGAATTCGGAGATGAAACTGTTTTTGAAGCCGGTTATAACGCTTGTGGAGCAGTCGGTGAAAAATTATTTAGAGCGTGGATTTACACATTTGTCAGTGAATTTTGGCTGCACCGGCGGACAGCACCGCTCGGTATATGCCGCCGAAAATCTGGCTGCACACCTGCAAAATTTCCCCGTTAATGTGGTGCTTGTTCACAGGGAATTATAATTTTGTCGTTTTGTTTTGGCAGCAGTGATTAAATTATCAAATTTGCAATAAAAAAATGCTTATCCGTGTGTTTATCTTAGCGTGGGAGATTTCCACCCTTTGGCGGGAATAACGTTGGCGGAGTATTTAGTGAGGAGAGATGGCGGCAAAACCGCAACTGCAGGTTGGAAATCTGCATCTCTGAAACTTACATGGGGATAAAATCGCGGGAATATATTTAGGAAAAGAGTTATAATATATACTAACAATATAAAAATCGTTGAGTTATGGGAAGAGCATTTGAATATCGCAGGGCGGCAAAGGAAAAGCGGTGGGATAAGATGTCGCGGATTTTTCCGAAGCTGGCAAAACAGATCACTATTGCAGCCAAAGACGGGGGACCTGACCCCGACATGAACGCAGCTCTTCGCACTGCAATTCTGAATGCCAAAGCTCAAAACATGCCGAAAGCAAATATTGATGCAGCAATTAAACGCGCTTCGGGCAAGGATGCCGCCGATTTTTCCGAAATAAATTACGAAGGAAAAGGTCCGCACGGTGTTTTGGTTTTTGTGGAGTGCGCCACAGACAATTCCACCCGCACCGTGGCAAATCTGAAAAGTTATTTCCATAAAGCCGGCGGCGGATTGGTTCCCAACGGCTCCTTAGAATTTATGTTTTCCAGAAAAGCTGTTTTCGAGTTTGAAAAACTAAAAAACATGGATTTGGAAGAGCTTGAATTAGAACTTATTGATGCCGGATTGGAGGAGATTGAAGAGAACAACAGCACTGTTTACGCTTACGCAGACTACACCAACTTTGGCGAATTAAACCATGCATTGGAAAAACTGAATATTGAAGTGCAAAAGGCTTCTTTGAAGCGCTTTGCCAACGATCCGGTGGAGTTTTCCGAGGAGCAGTTGGATGAGATCGAAAAAATGTTGGATAAGCTTGAAGAAGATGATGATGTGCAGGCGGTTTATACCAATATTATGTAGCTGCACTTTCCATAAATCCGAAAAAAAATTTACATGAAAAAGAAAGTTATCCATCTGGAAAATATAATCAAAAACTATAAAATCGGCACTCAGGTTGTCCGGGCGCTCCGTTCGGTCTCTCTCGATATTTACAAGGGTGAATATGTAGCAATTATGGGCGCTTCGGGGTCAGGGAAATCCACATTGATGAATATCATCGGCTGTTTGGATACGCCTACCGCCGGCACTTATATTCTGAATGACCGGGATGTTAGCCATCTTTCTGATAATGAGCTTGCCGAAATCCGAAATTCTGAAATTGGCTTTGTTTTTCAGGTGTTCAACCTGCTGCCCAGAAATTCAGCTTTGGAAAATGTGATGCTGCCGTTGGTTTATGCCGGAGTGAGGAAACAGGAGAGAAAGAGCAGGGCAATCAGCACCCTCACCGATGTCGGGCTTGTCGACAGAATGGACCACAAACCCAATGAACTTTCGGGGGGACAGCGTCAGCGCGTGGCAATTGCCCGCGCATTGGTTAACAAGCCATCCATTTTATTGGCTGACGAACCTACCGGAAATCTCGACTCAACGATTTCAACAGAAATTATGAAGCTTTTTTCAGACATTCACAAAATGGGAAATACGCTCATTATGGTTACCCACGAGCAGAACATTGCAGAACATGCACACAGGATTATCAGACTTAAAGATGGAGAGCTTGAATCCGACGAAATCAACCACAATCCTGTTTATTAACACTGTAACAAATGGCGAAGATTTATACGAAAACCGGTGATGACGGCACAACCGGATTAGTTGGCGGAACACGGGTTAAAAAATATGACCCCCGGCTTGAGGCATACGGAACAATTGATGAGCTGAATGCCGTTGTGGGCGTAATCCGCTCCTGTAAAATACCTGATGATGTTTCAACGCTGCTTGTTGAAATTCAGAATAAACTGTTTAACATTGGTTCACGTTTAGCGTCTGATGCGAAAGGGCAAAGAATCACCGAAAAATTGGCAATTACCGAAAATCATATCGCTTATATAGAAAAAGCGATCGACGAAATGGAGAAGGATTTGCCAAAACTGAGACAGTTTATTCTGCCCGGCGGAGATTTGGCTGCGGCACAGTGTCACGTGGCGCGAACGGTCTGCCGCAGAGCCGAAAGGCGAATTCTTGAGTTTGCCGAAAATGACAATGCACAGCCCGAAATTATCAGATACATCAACCGTCTTTCCGATCTCTTTTTTGTGCTGGCGCGTAAAATGGGCGCCATCAGCGGAGTTCAGGACGTGCCGTGGAAACAATTCTGAAAAGAATTCATGTTGGTTTTTTCGCATTTATTTTTACTATATTCGCGTTTTTTATAAAGCGAGTTTAACCACAAAAATTCATTGAAATGTATTGGACTCTTGAATTGGCTTCGAAATTGGAAGATGCACCCTGGCCGGCAACTAAGGATGAATTAATAGATTACGCCATTCGTTCAGGGGCGCCGCTTGAAGTAATTGAAAACTTACAGGAAATTGAAGACGAGGGCGAAATTTATGAAAGCATCGAGGATATTTGGCCCGATTACCCAAGCAAGGATGATTTCTTCTTCAACGAAGATGAGTATTAACGTATTAATAAAATTGAAAAATATTAAGGAAGCAGGCTGATAACCTGCTTTTTTATTTTGTGCTCAATAATTCCCGAAACAGCCCCTACTCCATATCTTCTTCGGAAATATAATCCAGATAAATATTGTTTTTCAGCTGAGTTTTTTTACTCTCAGAAAGAACGGCGTCTGAACCGAAGGCTGTTCTGATGTCCAATATCGGCGGAAGTCCCTTTTTAGTTTTCAGCGTCATAGCCTTAAACAGCGGGGTGAGATTTTCCACGGCTATGGAGTGTGATTCAAGTCCGTTGGGAAAATCGCATGAAAACTTAAATTTGGCATCGGCAATGTCAAAAGAAGACGCCTTAATGTTTGCATTTGCCTTTAAATCAAATTTTACGTTCGATTTGTTCGAGATAATTATTGTTGCAGTTTCAGCATGAATAAGCTCTGTGATTATCACCAATTCTGCATCCCATTTTCCTTCAAGATAGAGCTTGCTTACCTGTTCACTCAGCTTAATTATGTCGCTTATGGAGGGGGAAGTTGTATTGTTTGCCTTAAACAGCGTTGCATTTGCCTTGCTAAATTCGACAAACAGTCCGGCTTCCATCTCTGCTAATTTACTGCCCGCAAAGGGAGCGCTCCCTTCTAATTTGGTTGATACTGAAACACCTCGTGACGTGGAGTAATTCAGGTCAATCTTTGTTTTGTCGGGACGGATTTTGAAGTTGATTCCCCGCTCTTTTAAATTGGAGCGCCGGGTAAATTCATTTTTTTTAAAAGTTCCGATATCGCCTACTTCTAATGGAACTCCCGGATTCCAGATTGCATAATAGCCGAATCGTTTTTTCATTTCGTTGGTGTACTGTCTGACAACTGATCTCATTTTTTTTGAAATTTAGCTACTGCCTACTCTGTTCAGTTTTCGGCATCCCTGATTTAGCTTTTGCGTGTGATGGCTTTCACAAAAAACACAAAATACGTTTTAAAAAAAGCCATTAAAGCCTATTAATCAACAAGAAAGTTAAATGAATGTTTAGAAGAACCGGAGGAAAGGGAGGTGGAAAGAAAGAGGAGAATAGGTGGAGATGAAGGGGGGATGAAGTGGAAGAAGATAAATTAAGGAGGATTGGTTTTGGAAAAAAGAAATTGACACTATTCCGTTAAGTGTGTAAGTACTAATCATAGGGTTTAACTTATAATCCAACCCTTTCTGCAAAAATAGTCAAAAATTGGTTCAAAATCAAGCCCCAATTTCTGATTGGCTTAGTCCACTTTTTTGAGGTTTCTCGCGGGAGGATCCATAAAGTTACCCAAAGCGGAGAAACGATTTCTAAAACTATGCGTTGACTCCAAAACACAAATCAATCAGTAAGCTTTTTGATGAGAATTTTTGGAAATCATTTTAGGGTGTTCCAGTGTCGAAGTCGGGAGTATTAACCAAAAGCGGTCAACGTTATTTAGGGAAGGTCACGCTATTTCCCAACATTTACCCCTTTACTACAAACAGATATTTCCCGGGCATGACGTCCGTTATGAGAAGGTAGTTGCCGGATTTCTCTCCTTCAATGGGTTTCCCGTTTTGAGTGACAGTGGATTGTTTAGAATTCCGGGGGATGTAAATATCGGAAGTGCAGTTTGGCGGAATGATAACTTGCATTGAAAATACATTTTCATCATGCTCAAATTCGACTTCCACATTTCCGCGTATGGTGGGGTGCTTAATTTTTGCCCATTGCAGACCACTTATATGCGGCTTTATCCGAATCTTTCTGAAAGAGGGCTCTATAGGCTCAATACCGCAAACTTTCCGGCTGATAACATAAGCAGGAATGGCGCTCCATGCATGGTTCCATGTCATGTTTCTCTTATATTTCAGGTCCCACGCTTCGGAAGTTACAGTTGTGCCAAACCGGATCATGTTCATCCAGCTGCGGTCGCTCTCTGATGTGAGCAGTTGAAAAGCATAATCGTCGGCGCCTGTTTCATAGAGCGCATCAAAAAGATACATGGACATTCCCGGGCTGCAAGCCATTCCCCTTGAGATTAAGAAATCCCTGATTCCGGGATAATAATTTTCGGGAGCAAGGCCGAAAGCCACCGGGAACATATTTGAATGCAATGCACTGTGCTCCGTATCTTCGCCGTCAGTATAAATTCCGGTTTCTTTACTCAGCAGTTTTTCGTTGAATGAAGATTTAACCAACGATGCCCTCTCCTCAAAAAAGCGAACTTCTTCTGTTTTATTCAGAACGGCAGCTATTTTTGCCATTAAAATCAGATTCCGGTAGTGAAATGCGTTTACAACCGTGTTGATGTCGGTAAATACAAAACGGTCGGTTTCACCTGCTATCGAAACACTTCCATGTCCGCTGCGCAACTGCGTTTCGTTTGCCGGTGTTCCCTGAGGCCAGTCCACTATATCTCGGAAACCACTACCGTTATAGTGAATGCTTTTCAGAAAATCCGGGGTAATAAGTCCGGTTCGTGTGCTAATCAGTCCGTCTTCCCTGGCTAATGCAAGAAGTGTTTTCTTTTTCAGTTCATCATAACGATTTTCTAAAAACCGGGCATCGCCGGTTGCCATATAATCTGCCCATGCAATCAGCGCCATGTGCAGATGCCATTCGGTTGGCCAGCTTGGGTTATAAATCAGAAAATCAGCAGTGTATCGCTGAATTGCAAACTCACGATCAACGCAATAGTGGGAAACCTGCTGCATAAAAGCGTCTGCCTCATAAGGCATGCGCTCGCGTGCTCCGCCATCAATATAAACACCCATAAACGGCGTAACTTTCAGGGTGTGTTTGCAAAGTTCCCAGATTTGATTCAGATTTTCATTCGAGCAGGAAAAATCTGCCGCCTTGTCATCAAAATGATACAAAAGCGCCAGCTGACGAATTTTGGCGGGAGTCAGTTTTTCTTTCAGCCTTTCAATTTCGGCATAACGAAATGATGTAACTTCGGGCATGTGTCCGGCTAACACCTGGCTGTTGGGATAGTGTGAAATAAATCTCGGAATTTGTATCAGATATTCCGTTTGTCCGGGTTGCAGGGTAACTTCCAGACGGTTATATATGATTGAACCACCCGGCTTTTGGTTTACCGAATTTTGACCTGAGATATCTTCACCAAGGTGAACGATTATCGTATCAGCATTTTGAACATGGTCAAGCGTAAGTTTCAATGCGCCGAATGCCGCTTTTTCAAACCTGATAAACTGGTTGTTGTCGCTGTTTGTTTCCACAGAAACCGGCTTAATTTCATGGTAGCGAATTGGATTTCGGTTTTCATAAACAAATTCTGTGTTCCCATTTCTTTCAAGCTCAACCCACTTGCTTTCACCGGGCCATTTCTTTTCTGTATCGTGAAAACTTCCGGTGTTGAATGTTTGAGGTTTGCTCCATGCACTTGCCTTCCCGTTTTGGTTCCAGCTGCGCACTTTCCACCGATAGTTTGAGTTTTCTTTCAGCGATTGCCCTGCATAAGGTACTGCAACCGATTTATCCGATTCAACTTTTCCAGAATCCCAGATACTTTCTTCTCCTTTTTTATCGGTAGAAATGATGATTTGAAATGCAGTCTGCATATTTTTTTCACCGCCTGTGATCCATGAAAAGTGAGGAACAGGTTCAGTGATTACAGCGCTTTCCGTGTCCGAAAGAAGATTTATCATTAAACCGTGTGGTGCATTTTGCTCAGTATTCCGGCAGCTGAAAAGGATAATTGAAAACAGAAAAAACCGGAAGATGCAACTGCTTGAAAATTTAATCATGGGAATGTAATAGTTTGTTTTTGATAAATTGTGAAGTTTACATGTTTGAGTGGCTGTTTTATATGTTGCCGCTTTGGTTTACTGATAAATTGGAATTATTGAGTTGGAAAAAACTTAAAGTAATCCGTAAGTCCTTAGTATTTCAGCCAGTTCGGGGTGTGTTTTTGCATATTCCCTGAGAATTGTAATCAGACTCCTTGCTTTGTCATTGGCTTCCTCTGCTTGTGTCAGGGCTGGTTTTAATGCTGTGCGCCGATTCCAGATTGTGTATCCGAGCATAAAAATAATGAGCGTGATTGTAATGCTGAACCCCCAGAAAAAAAGCGTCTTAAGGTCGTCAATCTGTTTTTGCTGAGAATCTAATCTGGCATTCATCTCATTGCGCAATGAATGCATTTCATTTCGTAGCGAATTCATTTCATTCCGTACCGAGCCCATTTCTGCTTCCAGTTTGATTAGGCGATCTCTGTCAGCAAGGGTGTAGGGAACAACCTGCTGCTTCTGAGCCTGAACAGCAGCTCCGGTCAACAGAAACAAAATGAATATGGTTAAAACTTTCTTCACAATTTTTCTTTAAAAAGCTACAACAAATATAACGAATAATTTACCGATAAAAAAAACCTGCTTCAAAATTGAAACAGGCTTTTTTTATTGTATGCGGGTTTTGTCAAATTATTGTCCCGGGCGCAATTTTCTAACGGCTGCACCTGCCTGCCAGAGTTCCGACTCGCGCATCTCCTTGAGTTCGGCATTTAGACTTGTTTTGTAATCAATGCTGCTTGTGGAATCAAGCACGCGTTTGGTTTCGGTACCTGCTTTCACGCTTTCATACAATTCGTCGAATACCGGCAAAGTTGCTTCGCGGAATTTATGTCTCCAGTCCAATGCGCCGCGCTGTGCGGTTGCACTGCAATTTGCATACATCCAGTCCATTCCGTTCTGATCTACAAGGCGAATAAGACTTTGGGTGAGTTCTTCCACGGTTTCATTAAATGCTTCTGACGGACTGTGTCCGTTTTTGCGCAACACATCATATTGTGCTTCAATGATTCCTGCAAGCGCACCCATTAACACGCCGCGCTCTCCGGTGAGATCGGAAAACACTTCGTTTTCGAATGTGGTGGGGAAGAGGTATCCTGAACCAATGGCAATACCGAGAGCCAATGCACGTTCTTCGGCTCTGCCGGTATAGTCCTGAAAGACTGCATAGCTGGAGTTGATACCGTTTCCTGCCAGGAAATTGGTACGTACACTGGCGCCTGATCCTTTCGGTGCAACCAGAATAACATCAACATTCTCCGGTGGAATGACCCCGGTTTGCTCTTTGTAGGTGATTGAAAAACCGTGTGAAAAATAGAGTGCATCGCCCTCTTTCAGACAGGGTTTTAGTTTTGGCCAAAGAATGCGCTGTGCGGCATCAGAAACAAGATATTGAATGATTGTGCCTTTTTCTGCTGCCTCTTCAACAGGGAAAAGTGTTTCGCCGGGAACAAAACCATCACGCACCGCTTTATCCCAATCTTCCTTGAATTCGGGTGCCTGTCCGATAATCACGTTGAAACCGTTGTCTTTCATATTCAGTGCCTGCGCAGGTCCCTGAACACCGTAGCCAATGATTGCAATGACTTCGTCTTTCAATACTTCTTTTGCTTTTTCTACCGGAAATTCTTCGCGGAGGACTACATTTTCAACTACTCCGCCAAAGTTAATTTTTGCCATAATTTTTAATTGTTGTAATTTTTTGTTTAAAAATATTTCAGTTTTTATTCTCTAAATATCGGAATTTAATCCATACTTTCGAGCAATGCATCTCTCTCTTTTAAAAATTCCGAGAGACGTTCAAT
>JACDJB010001199.1_pt1 | contig 21834 bp, 42 predicted proteins | sample 7454121 | NCBI WGS metagenome assembly JACDJB01 (sample SAMN14253290, study PRJNA609438) | sludge metagenome | isolation source: sludge after 25d culture with pyrite | collected 2018-12-20
AAGAAGCTCGCAAGGCGCACGAAGCCGCGGTCGCGGCGGTGAACGCTGTAGGCGACCCAGCAACTAAGGCTGTGTTGCAGTTGGTGTTGGGCACAAACGGAAACGGTAGGGCAAAATCGTGACGGTTGTTTCTTCACCGTGCCTCGGCGGCTGTCTCGGTGTCGACGAGAACGGTTTACCAGCGGAACGGTTCGACCCTAACGGGAACCTTGAGTGCGGCCCGAACGGTGCACGGGAAATATGTGGACAGAACGCGTTGGGTGTCGTAGCGCAAGCCGGGTACACGCGAACCAACCCACTGCCGCTACTAGCCAACACTGACATTTACCTGACCGATGGGCTGCTGCCGTATGCGGTCACGCTCACCTGGACGAACCCAGGCCCGTGCGACGTTGCAGTGATACCGCAGATCGATTTCGGCATCCAGGGCGTAGGGATGCCACTCAATTCACAGTCGGCGCCGTCACGCATCGAATATCGGGTGTCTATCAACGGCGGACCGTACACCGCGTGGGTCGCTGTTCCGTTCATCCCGACAATGACGTCACCGAACGGGTGGGAAGGCGAAACAAAAACCGGGTTCCTTGACATGATTACCGTTCCGGCTGGTGGCACGCTGACAATTTCGCAGCTATGTTTCATCAGGTCTAGCGTCGCGGCGACGTTAGCGGACGCTACAGCGGGTATCAGGTTTTGGGGATGGGTTGTGACATGAGACGTCTAATGGTGCTGGTGGCGACGCTTGCTGCGGTTGTCGGGTTGTCTGGTTGTGATCGGACAATCGCGGTCGTTGGGGATTCGATGGTGTTCTACGACCCGGACGTGATCGAGGCTGAGGTCGAGTCGGCGGGTGACACTGTTGTCCGTTATCACACGAACCCTGGTACTACCACGTGGGACAACCCGCATTTGACGCCCGAGCTGTTCGCTCCGGACATCAATACGATCGTGGTGACATTTGGGCTCAACGAGGTCCGCTATTTGCGGGGTGATCCTGACGCGCAACCGCAATACACGTTGCCGCAGGTGCTCGGCTCGTGGAACACCGTGAAAACGCAGGCGGCGCAACAGGGCAAATGTTTGGTGTGGGTGAACACCCAGACCGCTAGCCCGCTGAACACATACCCGACTAGCTATTACATCGGTCAGCTCAACACGTGGTCGGCAGCCAACACGCATGTGGCGCAATGGCGCGACCCGGTGAACCAAAACGTTTGGTACCAGAACGCAACGTGGGTGAAACCGGAGGATGGGTTCCATTTGCGGGCAGGGTCGTGGGGGCCGCACGCGTACGGCACAGTGATTCGTGAAGCGGTGCAGGGTTGCTAATGGCTGTCACCACGGAGGATATCCGGGCCGCTTGGGCGAAATACCTGTGCACCGATTCGGCGATGGCGATCATCACCATTTACGGTGGCCAAAAGCTACAGGTGAACCGTCTAACACTTGAGGCATGGGCCGCACTTTCGGCAGTGTTCGAGAAACACGGCTACAAAGCGAACCCGAAAGATCCTGGCGGGCCGGGTGGCTACAACTGCCGAAAGATCACGGGCGGTAGCGGAGCTTCGACGCACGCGTACGGTGTCGCTGCCGACATCAACCCGAGCCGCAACCCGTACGCGAAATATCTGAAAACCGATATGACGCGGTCGATGATTAACGACATCGAAGGTATCCGCACCAACAACGGCAAACAGGTGTTCCGCTGGGGTGGCGATTGGAACGGCGACGACCAGTTGAACGAACGGGTGTACGACCCGATGCACTTCGAGATCATTGCCACACCCGACGAACTGAAAGCAGGTGTTGACATGGCGTCAATCCCCGGTGACGTGCCGAAACAGGCCCGCGTGACCGTGACGGTGTCGCTGCCGGTGCTGTCGTTGGGCGCGAAAGGCTCCGGTACCCGTGTGGCGCAGGTGATAACAGGCGCGAAAGTCGACGGCGGTTTCGGTCCCGCGACCCAGGACGCGGTGAAAGCGGCACAGAAAATGCACGGCCTGAAAGACGACGGTGTGGTCGGGAAGAACACGTGGACTGTCCTGTTGGGCGATCTGACATGATGGCGCTGACGGTCGACTGGGCCGACACGTTTGTGAAACTGTTGGCCGGTGGCGCAGGAACCGCGGGTATCACAGTGTGGCTACGTCGACGGCTCGGCAAAGAATCCGTGCTGCGGAAATCGTTTGTCGCGGCGATGCGCACCGCGTTCACCGAATCAGTGTCGCCGGAACTGTCGATCCAGTTGGACGACACCAGGTCGAGCATCGTGGATTTGACGAACGCGGTGTCTAAACTGTCGAACGGTCAAACCGAGTTGAAAACCGATGTTGCGATGGTGAGCGGCAAAGTCACCACGTTCGGTGCACGCCTTGTGCAACATTTGGAGTGGGAAGAAAAAGAACGCAAAGAAGACATCGAGCACCGTCGACAGTCTGCGGCGCAGCGGGCGGAACAGTTTGAACAGATCGCGTCGAGGCTCGACGCGTTGGATTCACGGATAGCGACGGTTGAACATGCGGGCCAGTGACACGATGAACCAGTCTCGTACATGGGTGACGGTGGTGCAGTCGGTTGCGGCCGGTGTGATCACTGTGTTGGCAGTGCGGAAACAGGTCCCGCAGACCGTGGCGGTGACGATCGTGGCTGCGTTGTCGACCGCGATATCGGTGGAGGCCCGCAAACGTGTCGCCGCTCTACGGCTGAACGGTCTGTCGGATTCAGCGCAACGGTTCGTGTGGACCTGCCTGAACGCGGCTGTGGGGGCGCTAGCGGGGGTGACGGTGTTCGACCAGTCAACCGGGCCAGCGGTCGGTATGGCTGTGTTGACGGCCGGTATGTCGATCCTGACGGGCACTGTCCGCGAGTCACTAGAGCCCTGATAACGAGAGAACCCCCCGGCCTGGGTGGAGGGGGTTCCAACGGCCGAGGGGTTCTATTAGGCAGGGAAAGGAAACGACTCGAAACCCTGCCGATCTTGAGCAACGAACTGACGTTACAGAGTGTAACACCGTTTCGTTGCTGTGTGTTGCGTTTCGCCCACACGAGTAAACGTCCTAGCGCTTCGTAGTGTACTGGCATATGGCCCGGTTTGCAACCGTATCAGCATTCCCACGGCGGAACATCCGACACGGCCCGATAGTTCGGCACCGGTGGACCGTCCGTCGCCAACCACCCGGAATCGGCCATCAACTCCACCGCGGTCTTCACCCGCGTTTCACCCATACCCGTGCGCTTACACAACATGGGTTGCGTCCACGTCACACCAGGTGCCGCCGCGATCACGCGCCACAACGTTTTCGCCGCGGCAACAACGTTCCGGTTCGAGCCACGCGTCAACATGCGGTCCAACGGCCCGTGCCCACCATAGATGCCGGTGCCGAGAAAGAACCCGTTGCCCTGCATTGTTTTCTCCGCGAAACGACGGCACTCCATTTGGTACGGGCACGCGTTGCACGTTGCCCGCGCTTCGGTGGCACGCAAATGGTCGAACCACAAATCGGTTTCCGTCGTAGGGCATCTCATCGTCTACCCGAACTCTCGCAGGCGTGGCAGCACCGCGCACAGTTTCGCCCACTCGTTCGGCCAACCGCGACGCAACCATGCGAACCTGCCGAACTCCAACGCCGACGCGTCCACCATCGTGGATAGCCGGGCACGCTCGGCGGGTTCCCCAAGCTCAACCATCCGCGCGTACACGGGGCACAATGTTTCGCCACGCGACGCCACATACGACGTGATGTGTTCAGCTTTCCAATCCCACACGGGTGCCATCCTAGTGACACCGTTGCGCATTGTGAAAATCCCGCGGTTCGCGCCCAGCAACATGCGGCGCCGTTTCGATTCCTCAGCACGTAAACCCCACGCCATTACCGGCCCGAAACGTTCCGTCGCTTCCGTAGACGGCCGCTCGATCAACAGTTCGTGCATCGAACATCCAAACGGTTCCGGGTTCGTTTCAGCACGCAGATCCCAATAGCCGGTCGCTACAAGATGGTCGAGCGCCGACGGGACTGCCGGGATGGTGGTGAGCCGCCAACCGCGTCTAGCGGCGATGCGCCCGATGTAGTCGATTGTTTCGGGGAACTCCAAACCAGAGTCAAAAAACACGGCATGCACACAGTCGGCCCCGAACGTCTGCTCGACCAGCAACGCGGTGGCGACACTGTCTTTACCGCCAGAAAACCCGATCCACGGCACCGCATGTTCATCGGCCCATCGGCGCAGACGGTCTACGGACCGAACGAACAACGGTTCGTGTCGCTCGGCCCGCATCCCGTCCAGCACGCTTGTCAGACGTGCATCCCGTCCGGATTGTCGTCGCGTCCGATCATGCGGGCCTCCTTTCACCATAGGGTGAGGTGCTCCCCAGCGTCATTGGTGGGCAGCACCCCTAGTTTGACACGTGTGGGGCGACGCGGGTTCCGCCACACCAGCACCCCGCGTGCGGCCAGAGTGTCGGTTGTGCCGTGCCCGAACCGGGCGTCGATGTCAGAGTATTTGACGCCGCGCCGCGACCCGGCTGCCATGCGGTCCCGCACCCATTCCCACACTTCGGCGTCGTTCACCATCGTGCCGCAACCTGAGTGTGTCGCGGTTCTTTGGTGGCGTGGTAGGGCGGTGTGAGCGGGCACGGGATCGGCTCGGTTGTAAACCCTTGCTCGGCGGCGTACGCAGCCGGTAGCGGCCGTGTTGGGCCAGGATAGGCGTCCCGCCACATGCCGACGTCGGTCGCCAACTGTTCGACCGCCCAGCCGGTCACAATCCCGAACCCGGCGCCGCGGCGCGCACCAACACTATCGACACGCGATAGTAGATCCATGACAGCGTCAACGTCTCCGATGCCGCGCCACACCAACCGTTCCGTCAACGTCACCGGCACGGGCGTGCGAGTGTTCCGGTACCGGCCACCCTGCGTTTGGATTGACTTCGGCAAATCAGGGCAGTACAGACGTGCGTTGTAGGTGTCTTGCCGCCCGACAAGCCAGTCGGTGTCCACGTCCGGTTCGTCAGCATGGATAGGGGCGGTGGCAGCGAACCACCACTCGTCTCCGTGCGACCACGCTTCTAACGGCAAATCGCCGGGCTGAAGCTCGACCACCCCTGCGGAATACCCGTAGTTGGCGCCCAATCTGTCCTTCAACACGACAGCGGCTAGTAGGCCGTCCAACATGCACGACCACGGATCCGGCAACACCACACGCCCGGACGGGATGCGCGCCTCAACCTGAAACGGGACATGCATCATGTGACGATCTGCAACGCCGCGGTGGCACGGTCCACGTCGATCGGCTCGGGCACAGGTTGCGCAGCAACCCAATCAGCGAGCTGGCCAGAAAGCGCAGTGCCGCCGTAGCCGCGGGCCGACATGCCCCCCACATACCCGCCATCGGCCTGCCATTTACGGATAGTCGCAGCAAGCCACGGTGAAGCAGCAGGCCACACGTCCGACACCCGTGCATCCCACGCGAACTGGGCGCCCGCAATGATCGCCTCAACCGAATAGATCATTTGGTCCGTTGCACGTTCAGGTTCGTCACGCCGAATCAACTCGCCTGTCTCGGCGTCCACGCTGTACGACGTGGAGAACACAGGTGAGTACGTTTTCGCGTCCACCCGCACCCCTTCACGCATCTCAGTCAACATGCGCACCGGCAACGACGACTCAACACCCGTCAAATGCGATGTCTCGACACACACCGGGGTAGCGTCCGAGCACTGCCACTGGCCTGGCGTCATGCCCTTACCGCCCGCCACACCGAACAGGGCGAAATGCGGGATAGCGGCGGACAGCTCGACTCGCTGTTCGTCAGACCATTCCTTTTGTGTGCCGGTCAATTGGCCACCGGAAACAAGCGCCGAAAACTGGGCGTACGTCCACTGGTTACCTTCGAGCGCATCCAACGTCATTTGGGCAGACATGCGGCGCAACACGCCACGGATACCGTTCCCCGACACAGCCGGGATCGTCACACGCTGCCCGGCAGCGGACAGGATCGTGATTCGTTTCACCGGAGCGAAATTGCCGGTGTTGTTGCCGCCCTGATGGATAGGGCCTGTCGCTGTCAAAATTCCTCGCATCAGAACATCCCTTCCTGGGTGATCGGCTCAACCTTCGCGGCAGCCTTTTCTTGACGTGCTTTCGAGACGCAATACCCCGCTGCGTCGATAATGAAATCGCGGTGGTCCTGCCAACGCTCCAACATTTCAACCGGGAACGCCGGGATAACCGTGTGCCATTCGTCGCGTTGCGCACGCTGTAACTTCCCGACAAACGACATTTCTGCGTCAGCGCCGATCATGTTTAGCGCCTCCACCACGGTCGAACATGTCGCGCCTTTCGCCAGCAATGTTTCCTGACGGCCAGCGTTGAGCCCCGTGTACGTGTCGTTTGTTGCGCCTTGCCGTATCGCAACCGCCGTTATGGTCGCTTCCCGCAACCCGATCGTTTTGGAAAGCACGTCAACCGGTAAGAACCGGTCAACAAGCTCGGTGGCGGTGTCCCACTGGGGCACCTCTTGGTCTGTCATTTGCTGTCCTTTCTTTGGCGGGTAGCAACAATCCCGATTTGGAAACGTTGCGGGTTGTCCCGCCAAACTTGCAGGTTCCGCCACTGTGGACGGATGCTGTACGGGTCTATCCCGATTTTGAGGCACAGCCCGATTGGTGGTTCGGGTAGCGCCAACACCTTTTCACCAAAACCCATGCCGCGTAGTGCTGCCATGTCGGTGAGCAGGTCACAGTCGCGTTGCGTCCACGTTCCGGTCCACCGGTCCGTGCCGACATGTCCCCAGTCGGTGTACGGCATGACATGGATTTGCCCGCCGTCCGGCACCACTACGGCACGGTCGCCACCGACAGGCTTAGACAGCGCAGCGCAGAGCGCGTCCGGCCATGCCCGGCAACCCCACGCGATCCGCCCGTCCTTCTTCTTCTCGGCTTTTTCGTACAGCTCGCCGAGCATCGTTGCGCCGTCGCGCCGGATTTCCCACGCGAAAGATTTCGTCAACCACACCCGCGAACCTTTCTCCGCTTCCGCCAACAACGCCCACCGCAACGCACGCGAAACCACAGCGTCAGGATGGTTGTAGTGCGGCAACGAACGCCAATCACCAAACGACGCACCCAACACTGTTTTCACCGGATACCCGGCACACTGTTCGCCCGTCACGATATCGACGCCCAACACGAGCTCGGCATCGCCGATCAGCGGGGCGTTTTGCGAAACCCACGCCACCTCGTACGGCTTCACGACACACCAACCGGGGTGAGCCAACCCAACCCGAAATGCGGGTTCCCTAGAAACGGCCGCACAGTAGGCGGTTCCGCATACCGGAGAATCACATGGAATGTTTCTGGTGGTACTCGCCTGTTCGGTTCGTTGCGCCGCCGCCCGTTCTCGGTTGTCAGCGCGATACGGATATCGGCAATCGGTGGCAGTCCGGCACGGGCGTTCAGTTTCGTGAGCCCGCTAGCGGCGCGGCGCAGAAACGTGTCACGGTGTTTCCGGTGCGACGGCTTGTAGTACACATTGCCTGGCGACGCTGGGGTTTCCGTACCCCAATCCGTACCACCCAGCGGCACCGGCTCAGCGATCTTCCATTCGCCGCACGGCGCGGCACCGATCCGCCCGATTTTCGGCAACGCCAACCCGATCTGTGTCGCAACATCAGTCGGGGTGCTGTCCGGCAGGTAGATGCGTGCGCGTCGGCCCGCGACACAAAACATGGTGTGCCAGTCCCGCAACGGCTCACCGTCGTCGCCACGGCCCGCATAGTACGGCGGTAAAGGGTCAGGCAGCACGGATAGCAACGCGTCTCGCAGCAGTGCTGACGCGTCTACAAGTGTCGCTTTTGGTACTGGTTTGCAGGTGGTTTCAAACATGGTCCCCATCAGGGATTGTCCTTACGTTGATTCGGATACGGTTTGTTTTGTCCACTGATTTGCGTGGCGCAAGGTAAGTGACTTGGACGATCTGTTTATCGTCAACCCACACTTTGTGTTTGGTGAACGCGTCGAAGATCGCTTTCATGGTCGGGTTGCAGATCGCGTCGATGTCCCGCAAACGGGCTGTCGGGCTTTCGTCTTGCACGATCACTGACACCGGCCCGGTAGCTGTCGTCCAGCCTCGCAGCGATGGCCGGAGCGTCCACCCGACATACGCTTTGATCGCCGCCACCTCGGACGCGTACTGGTGCCGGTTCTGGATGCGACGCGCCGCGTTCGCCGTCACAATCGGGCCGTCATAGACATATGTGAACTGGTCACTCATCCGGGATCCGTTCGTAGCCCGCGTCGGTCAGGCGGTACACCGGAGCGAACTGGCGTGTCTCGTTTTTACTCAACTCGCCGGTCGGTTCGATCCACCCCGCGGTACGGGCTTTCGCAACATGCACCGACACTTTTTTGTTGCCCGTCATGGTGCGCAGCTCCCACGTCGCCGCGTCGCGTTCCGCCAATGCTCGCAGCATCGCGACCATGCCAGCTGCTATCGGCTGATCCGTTACAGCGGGTTCCGGTTGCGGGGCACATGGCGCGGCTTCCGGCAACGCATGCTGGATCGCTGTCGCTAGATGCCGGATCTTGTTGCGTTGCTGATAAACGAACCGCACAAGCCGATCTGTCGTGGCTTCGTCGATCCCGGATGATTGAATCAACGCAATCATTTCGTCGCTCGTTTGGAACCATTTGGCGTCTTCGCGGTTCGTGGTGTGCGCCCAGAAAATGTGCGTCCGGTCCGTTTCGGTTGTGGCACCCCAAATGCCGTCGCGTTCCTCGATAGAGAGCGCGTAGGTGAGGCAGTCGCGTCGATACTCGCACCCGTTGCAAATCGCACGCGCTTCGGCGGATACCTTCAAGAATCTGGCGTACCCGAGTTTCTCGCGGTCTGGGTGGAACATGCCTGGCGGTGCGGTTTTGCACGCGGCGTTCGTGAATTGTGGTGTCGTTTCCATACGTTCAGATTGTACCGCTGCGGTGCCCATCAGCGCAACATTCTGGTCAAGCCGTCCAGATCCCTCGTGCGACACCCTCGGCAATGATGGCGTCAGCGTGGCAGGGCTGGCTGAACACAACGCCTGGACGCCGGACGCGCTGAGCGCGCTGTGGTGCTGGCGGGGTCATGTCGCACCGCCGATCAAATGCCAGAGCCACACACCAACGAAATAGACCAGCGACCCGATTGCCAGCAACACCATTGCGGCGCACAGCGCAGCGAAGATCGCGACGCACGCGGCGCCCCAAAAACCAGTGTCGTATCTTGGCTGGGTCATGTCGCCTCGATCCAGTGTCGGCATCCGTCAAGAGCATCACTCTTTCCGCATAGCCGCGCGCCGTTTGGCAGGTGATCACTCCAAATGCAGCCGTTACTGCATCCCTCGCCCGGCCAAGTACCGTGGTCGTCCTGGTCGTCGTTTGGCCGGATGTTGTACACCACGCGCAGATGGTCGTATTCGTCGCAGGGGATCTCGATACGCTCGGTCATGCTCGGGCCTTTTCCACTGCGATGCGGTACGCCTCGACGAACGTGTCGGCTCCCCACGTCTCTCCGCTCAGATCTGCGACTAGCCATTTGTCGTCATCGTCGCCGATTTCGAAGCGCTCATATTCGACGTGGATGCCACCGTACACGTCGATCTTGGCTTCGGCTTGCTCCCCGCCAACTACGGCTTGAGCGTAGGCGAGTAGGCCCGCCAGGCCGAGCAGATCGCGGGGCAGTAGCGACAGGGCGTAGCCGTCGAGCGGGTTGGCCTGGGCGTCGATGATCGACTTGGCGGACTCGGTCAGTTCCCGTGATGCGGTCATGCCTGCGTCTCCTGTGGGGTGAGTAGCGCTGCGGGGCTGGTGTCGAGCGCCTTGGCGAGCGCGTCGAGTAGGTCGGGGTCCCACGCTCTGAATCCATCCCACATCTCGCTGATGTCTCCGAACGTATATACCGCTCCGGGAGTGACCAGGTGGGCACATAGATCGCGCTCGGTCCATCCTTTCGCAACGCGCAATCGGAGCACGTTTTCGGCGAGGGTTGGCCTGCTCCGCGGCGGGGCCGGTTTGGCTTGGGGGAAGTAGTAGTAGGGGCCGGTGAAGTAGTCGTTATGGCCGCAATCCAAAGTGTTGTCTACGAGAGAGTCGCACTCGTCGCAGTAGTAGCGCACCTTGGCGCCTTCGGTTTCGGCCGCGAGTCGCGCGACCTGCTCGGCTGGGGATTCTGTTGTCATGGTTGCTCCTTGAGTGGTGAGGTAGGCGGGGTCGATCGCCGCTGTGAGCGATTCGGCCAGGTGTGCCGTGCCGAGATGTGCGGCGAGCACGGTGTCGTCGTGGGTGGTCATCGGTTGAACTGCTTTGCAAATTCGTAGGCGTCGTCAAAAGTGCTGAAATAGCGGTCGTCGCGACCATCGTCAAAGTCAAGTGGTTCATCATTTGGGTCATCCCACGGCGTAGTTACTTCCCACCCGCTGTTGCACTGATTGATGTGGACGCCACTGGCGAGCCTGGCCTGGGGCATGCAGTAACTGCCATCCACCTCCGCCCAGCCGGTTTCACCGCATTCAATCAGCAGCATCGCAACGCCGAGATTGTGATCCATGATCTTGTCCAATAGCGCCTTTAGTGTCGGATCTGTGGCTAGTGCTTTCGCCCTGTCCGCGGCGTCCTTGATCTCTCCATCTGATCCAAACATTTCATTTCACCTTTCGCAGCACTGGTGCTTTTGAGTAGTTCGAGCGCGGGTTCTGCTGTTTGCCGCGGTGCGCTTGGCTACGCGGCACGGTTGTATAGACCATCTCGAACAGCACCTCGACACTCGGGTCGTCGTCAGCCAAGCGAATCAACAGGTCGTCGGTGCGGAACAGTTTCCCGCCGTCGATGCCGCGGCCACCTTTGGCGATGATGATTCCGCCAGGCTTCGTGATGCGAACCGCTTCGTGGTAGCCATCAGTGATGAGGTTGGTGAGTTGTTCGCGACGAGTCATGCCGCCCGTGTCGCGTGGTAGCGCGTGGCCGACCCCGTAGCGGGAGTTTGCGCCGTCGTAGGCGCCCTTGCCGCCCTTGAGGACGTAGGGCGGGTCGAAGCAGGTGACGGCGAACGAGTCGTCCGGGAACGGGGCATTGCGGAAGTCGGTGCGGTACCACCCAGCGGTGAACGTGCCGTCTCGCATATCCGACCAGTCGTCAGGCGTCCACATCGGCACACTGTCGTAGCCGGTGGTGTCTGGCCCGATGCAGCGCACCAGGTGAGCGGGCGGGGGATTGAAGCCGGGCTTCCACCATCCGCCGTGCTCGCCGTAGGTCAAGTCGACCCAAGGGCCAGCAGGGATCTGGCCGGTGCGGTCCAACAGGGCCAAGACCGCGGCGACCATCTCGGCGTTGTTACGCCACCGCTGGCACGCCAAGATGTCGTCGGACTTGGGCAGGTTGTCGAGCGCGTCGACGGAGGCAAGCCAACTGCGGACCGTCTGCGCGATCTCAAGCGTGGCATCCAAGTCGTCGAGGTCGGCGGCCTTGTCGAGCGATGCCTCGACTAGCTCACGGATTGCGTCGGTAAGGCTGTCGCTCATGTCTGGTCTTCCATTGCGATGAAAGCAGCCCACGCGTCGGCGCATGTCTTGTGCCACGTTGTCTTGGACGCACGATCAAACAGTGCCCATTCATCTCGATATTCGTCGAATTCGATCTGTGTCACTATCTCGCGTTCGTGTTCGATGATCTCAACCTGAAACCCTCCCCACCGGCCAAGCAGCGAGCGTTCCGGAGCTGAGCACTCGGCGGCGAGCATGATCGACCCGGCAGTTTCGCGGTTGAGTGCAGCGACGGCGCGCCGGGCGGTGTCGTTAGTTTGGACGTCGATGAGACGTTGTCGGGCTTGCGCGATTTCCCCTTTGTACTTCATGTCTCTGTCCCCCTTGCTCCGTTGGGGCCGCGAAACCAGCTATCGAAGTCGAAACGGTGGGCCTGGTAGGCGTCCAGCGCCTCATGGAAATCGTCGAAGATCTCGACACTGTTTCGGTCTGGCCACTCGACCAACGTCAGCCCACCTGGCAACGGTTCGAACACGGTCACACGGGCGATATCGGTGCCGTCGTCGACCAGGATGCCCTCGGCCAACACGGTGCGAGTCTCGGCGCAAGTGTCCTTGATCCACCTGATCTGCCAGCGGTACTCGTGCTGACAACGGGCGACCATCGCCGCGGTTCGGTCGGTGAAGTCGGTCATTCTTCCTCGTCTCCTTCGGTATCAAAGTGGACCACCTCGCCGCAACGGGCGCAGGTCGCAGCGTCGCCGGTCGTCGCATTGCCGGTGTCGCATGATGGGCAGGCCCACAACTTGACGCCGTTGGACTGGCCGGCCAGATGGACTCGATCGGCAAACGTCTCGATGGCGCCGATCAACACCGCAAGCTCAGCAGGCTCCAACGCGTCGACGTTGAGGCGACTCATGCTGTGGGCGAGCTGACGCAAAACAGTCCAGCGTTTTGCCGCGCGGTCCATTTGCTCGCGTTGCTCAATGGTGAGGCTCACAGTGTCCACTCCTCGCGTTTGGCGTCCCATTCGTAGCGCTCGATGTTGTTGGACTCGCAGCGCTCGCATGTCTCGACCAACTGGTCGGTCTCCAGTTCGTGGTTGCACGCACCGCAGATCGCGAGCGTCAACGGGGGGTCTGGCGGGCTCGACCAGTTCGGCGGCTCGATGAGCGGGATCATGGTGTCTCCTTCGTCAATCGCGCGATGACCCAATCGAGCCACGCGAGACGTTCGGTTTCGTGGACGAAGCCCAACTCGACAATGCGGGCGCGGCACGCGTCGAACGAGTCGAACGTCTCGCAGCCAGCCCATATCGTCACGCCGCCGGACTCGGCATCGCGGTAGGCGCTGCACAGCTCGCCAGACCCGACCGGCACCGCCGCACAAATGTCCGCACGTCGGGCACCGAGAGCGCCGCTGAGGTTGGCGCCCCTGAGGTCGGCGCCCCTGAGGTCGGCGCCCCCGAGGTCGGCGCCCCCGAGGTCGGCGTCCCTGAGGTTGGCGTCCCTGAGGTTGGCGTCCCTGAGGTCGGCGTCCCTGAGGTCGGCGTACCTGAGGTCGGCGTACCTGAGGTCGGCGTCCCTGAGGTTGGCGTACCCGAGGTCGGCGTACCCGAGGTCGGCGTACCCGAGGTCGGCGCGTGTGTACGGGTGGTCTGCAGCCCACGCATTCCATGCGGCGACATCGCGACGACCGGGGTCGGTGAGCAGGTAGAGCGGGATCTCTTCGGTAGTCATGTCAATTCTCCCTCTAGTTGGATGGCGCGCTCGACGGCGGCCAGAGGTGATGCGAACGTTTCGGTGGCCTCGGCGCCGTTTGCGTCGTACCAGGACACGAGGTAGCCGTCATCGGTGCAGCCCTCGACCTTGACGCCGTCAAAGAGCACGCCGAGTTGGCCGCTCGCCTTACTGCCGAGATGAGTGAGATAGGACAGACCGCTGTTTTCGGCCAAACATGCCGCATCGTGTGCCGCATCGCCGGTCATGCGTCCGTCTCCTGTGTGGCAAGGGCGACCGCGGTTTGCACGGCGTCTTCCCATTTTGCGATCTCGTGCGTCTGGTCGGGCGTGCACACGTAGTAGGTGCGGGGCAAGGTGAGGTCGTCCGGCTCGGCCACGTAGACGCCATTGGCAAATACCACGCAGACGCTGTGCTCTGGCGGCACGGCACGCGGGCTGATGAGCCGATCGAGTCCGGTGACAGCATCGACGGGGCCTCCGAGGCGACGGCGCACAATCTGGGCGATGTCTCCGTCTACGACGAGCGCGCCGTTCATGCCAACCGTCCACACCACGCCCTGCGGGACAAGCGCGTCCGAATTGAAGATAGCTTCGTCGGCGTCGAACGGCTCCGGCTCGGGTGCCAGTTCGGCGGCACGAGCACGGCAGGCGTCGACCATCTCGGCGCGGCGCAACAATTCATCATCGTCTGCACAATCAACCACCGTTCCGTCTTCGGTAACTTCCAGCTCGGAACTTGGCTGCATGAACAGGTTGTCGAACCGCTTGAGCCGAAACTTGATTGCCCATCCTTCAGGCTTCCCGGTGAACACCACCATGTGCACTTCGCTGGCCGGTAGCCCGGTTTCGGCGCACAGCTCGTCGAGCTGTGTTTGCGCGGTTTGCGCGACTTCGAGAATCCCCATTTGTCGTTTCCTTTCGTTTGTGTACCCGAATCGTAGCGCCTCGGATATGGCGCGCGCAGGAGTTATTGCCAAGAAATTTCGGTCAACCCGCCGTGCCCGTGCACCACCAACACCTCGGCCTCCGAACCGAACACCGATACACCGTTGCCGCACCCGTCGCACACTGGGCGCCACGCCAACACGCACGTTCCGTCGACGCATTGCACAACTTCGGCGACCTGGCCGACACCAGACACGCCAGACTCGTCGAAACAACGGGTCAGCCACCCGGTGCGGGCAGGGCCACCGTGACGCCAAACCAACGCGTCAGCGTCAGCGCGCAACGGGTGCCCTACCCACGAACCGGACATGGTGTTACGCATCGTCGAACACCAGTTGCCCCGTACCGTCGATCGCGACGGGCGCTGGGAACATGGCTTGCAGTTCGGGTGAGAACGTGATCCGCCAGTTCGCAACGATTTTCGACACACCCAGGTTCAAACGTTGCCATTCGGCGGCACAGAAGTAGTGCCGATTGTCAGCTTGCGCCTGGTATGCGCGGACAGCGGCGAGCATGTCGGCGTGGGTGACGGTCGAGCGTGCGGGTTCATGTCCGTTGGCGATTTGCCACGCGGTTTTGATCCACCCCCACACTGTCACCGATTTGCCGTCCGGCCGTTCGTTGGCTTCCAAATACGGTGTGTATTTGGCGACATCGCTGGCGGTTTTGGTTTGCCACTGGATGCGCTGTTTCACTGCCGTCGTCAGCATCCGTGCCTGACGGTCTGCTTTCGCTGCCCGTGCACGTTCCATGGCGCGTTGCACGGCCTGTTGTTCGTGCCATGCACGCGCCTCGTCACGCAACGGTGTCAAACCAGCCGTCGCGATGTACAGGTCAAGGCCTTGGCGGGTGCATCCGACAGCCGTAGCGATCTGCTGGACCGGCTCGCGGTCGCGCAAACCCTGGACGATGCGGTCATGATGGTCGCGGATCATGCTGCCACCTCGATCGACACGCCACGCAACACGCCAGCGGACAGGTCCGCGAGGTCATCGAACTGGGCGGGCTGTAGATCAATCACACGGCCGGACACGTACGGTCCGCGGTCATCAACGACACATTCGGTGGTTCTGCCGCGGTACCGGACAATGAGACGCGTACCGGGGTCAATGGTTTTGTGCGCGCACCCGATCGGTGACCGGTAGCGAGGGAACGCGAGCACACCACGTTCGTCATAATGGCTCGCATCTCCCTCATCTACCTGCACTGTGTCGCCTGTTGGCGGATCGGGGTCAGGGTCAGGCTCGACCGCTGGCCGGTCGCACAGCTTGTGCGCCGTGCCCTCGAACAGTACGGCACCTTTCCCCCAGTCGGTAGCGCACAGCGCCCCATGCACCCGTCTAGCTGTGGCTGTCGTGACCGTGCCGGTGGTGAGCACACCCCAGTTGGTGCTGTGCCACTCGACGCCAGTAGCGGTGCGTAGAGCAGCGGCAGCAACGTTCTCGGCAACCGTTGCTTCGATGTCGACCCGTGGTGGTACGGTGCTGGACACGCGTTTCGGTGACGGCGCGCAAGCCGTGAACGCGAGTAACGCCGCCGTCAGGATCAGTGCGAGTTTCGTTCGTGTGTTCATGTTCATCCTTCGATGGTTGTCGGGGTTGGGCGCATCAACGATGGGCCGTTGGTGAGCGCTTGTAGTCGTGCGAGGTCGTCGCGGAGGATGCCGCGGAACGCGGTTGTGTCCCTGCCGCGTTTTGTTAGGTCGTCGATCACGCTGAGCGTTGCGAGCGCGTCGGCTGTCACCGCTGCTACCTCGGAGATCACCGCGGCGGTGTCGTCTGGTTTCACTTTCGGAACCGCGCGTTCGGCGCGCTCGGTGTCAGATTTGTATTGGATTCCACCCATCGTTGCCTCCTAGAACGGGTCTTCGGTGTAGTCGTGCTTCGGCGCTGTCTTCGGCTTGGCCGGGGCGCTTGCTGGCGCGCTGTAGTTGCCGTCGCGTCGCTCCGTTTTCGCGACCGTCGCGGTAGCCCACCGCAACGACGGTGCAACGTCGTCAGCCACGATCTCAACCTTCGACCGTTTCTCGCCCTCCTGGGTATCCCACGAGCGTTGCTCCAAACGGCCGGTCACAACGACACGCGTGCCTTTCGTGACCGATTCGGACACGTTCTCGCCAAGGCTTCCCCACGCGACAACATCGAAAAACGAGGTTTGTTCTTCCCACTCGTTTGTCTGCCGGTTCTGCCAACGACGACTAACCGCGACGCCAAATGACGCGACACCTTGACCGGACGGCGTGAACCGCAGTTCGGGGTCGCGGGTCACGTTCCCGACGACCGTTACCGTGTTATCCCTTGCTGTTTTCCTACGTTGTTGTTTCGATTGTTAATAGTCGAGCTGTGGCTTCGGTTTCCCACACGGCTACCGCGGTTCGCAACGCCACGCCGATTTCGACAAGATCACCATCGGTCAGGCACTGGTAGCCCATCCCGTCCAAGGCGTTTACAGCGACACGCCAACGGTCGTCGTAGTATTCGTCCCTGTAATACGGTGCACCGGTCCCGTGTTGTGGGCAGTCGCTTTCGCGTTGATCCCACATACCCGGATGGCCTGGGTAGCGAGATTGGTTCGGGGTGAACCATTCGCGATTGCATTCGCCGCTCATAGCTGGCGCCTTTCGATGTTCGGTTTCCACTCCTCGCGGCAGTACTCGTCCAAGTCACCGTCGAGCGCTTCGGATAGTACTTTCGTGCGCCCGACCGCCACGTCGGCAACTTCCCAAATAGCCGCGACGGCCTCGGGCGCAGACGCCCGAATCTCCCCATCTTCGGTGAGCTGCAACGCGTAGCGCGTCAACTCTGACCGCAACGCGTCCTTATCCCACCCGGTGCGGTTCTTGCGTGCCCCAACATGCAGCACGGTTCCGTCGTCGAGCGGATGGTCGCCGTTGCCGAGATCTTCCCGTAGCGCCACTTCGATCTTGGCTCGCGCCAGACCGATCGTCTTCGCGGTTTCCTGCAACGCTTCTACGGCACGCCAGCGGTCCGACACGGTGCCGTCAACCGGTTCACCCAACGCGACCGCGTCCACATATTCGCGGATCGTCGCCAACGCCGCGACCAGATCGACAGCAGACACACCATCACTCATCGCCAGAACCCTCCGCTACAGCCAAACGCTCAAGCTCGGCAGGGATACCAGCAACAACCTCGGCGATGAACGTTTCGTCAACCGAATCGTCCTTGCCCAACTCGGCGAGTAGCGGGTTAGCTGCCCACACCGCGCGGGCCTTGTTTGTGTCCCCGTCGCACGCGTCCACCACGGCCTGCTTCGCGTGGGCCGTCGAGATCAGGCCAGCGGCCAACTCAACGACAGCAAACGAACCGCGGCCCGGCAAACGAGACAGAACCCACTCAATCGGGTTCTGATCCTCCGGGCACGCGATCCCGGTAGCCGGTACAGGTTCAGCGCCCGGCGAAGTCATGCCCCGCAACGTCGCAACCCCAGGGGATTCACAACGGATCGTCGCCGTGGCAGCGAATTCGAGTTTGCGGTTCCCTTCGGTTTTCCACGTTTTGTCTTTCGTTGGCTGCCCGTTCGAGTCCATGACCGACACCCAACCACCGCGCGCCGTCAACACAACAAGCCCGTTGAACTTTGTGAGCGAGTGCAACAGTTTCCCGTGCGCGCTGTTCAGGCTGTTCCACTGGTCCATACCGAGTTTGAGGTCGGCCGGGATGTCAGCGTTCTTGTTGCGTTTCACGAACCGTGCGACAGCATCGCGGTCGGCAGTGGCGCGCAACTCTGCCCATGCCTCAGACATGCTGTCGATGATGAGCACGTTCGGGTGTTCCTGGTCGCCGGAGTTGAATGATGGGTCGGCAACCGCTGCGTCGACAGCGGCTTGCAGCTCGCGCCACGTACGCACCGGGTTCTCCATTGTTTCCAACTCTGGAAACAACGCACCGTAGGCGTCAGCTGAGCGCTCACCGATTTCAATCATCAGTACACGTCCGAACGATGGCGATGCAGCCATCGACGCGGCAGTGTGCGTCTTGCCGGTTTTTGGCTCACCAACGATGAGCATGATGGGCCACGGCGCGACGCCTGTGACTTTCCTGGTTTTGAGCATGGTCGTTTCCTTTGCTGCCATTTCCTTGTCTTGCCAAAGTGTAGCGGGCTACCACCCGGCCTGCAAGCTATTCGGCAAGTTTCCCGTCGACAACTGTCACGCCACCGCCAGTTCCGACGCGCTCCACGAACACCTGAAACTCCGTTTCGGCGGCAAGCTCGGCGACTGCTGCCAACGAATCGTCGTCCAACAGGGAACCGTCACGGATGCACGCCACACGGATATTCGGGTTCGCCGCGCAACCGACAGCAAACGCCACACGGATACGCTCCGCGGCGGATGCTTGCGCGAACGGGACACCGCGATACAGCAAACCGGTTTCGCCGATGGTGAGCCCGTCGACCGGCATCGTCGCCGCAGCTAGCGCACTGGTTTTGCGACGGTCGATTGTTTCCAGCTCAGCGGTTTTGGCCGCGAAGTCGGCTTGAGCGTCTGCCCACGCCTGGCGGAGCCCGGCGCGTTCGCGGCGCAACCGTGCGTCACGGTTCGTGGCCTCAAGATCAGCCAACGCGGCTTCGATTGGTGCAATGTCGACGCGTTCAGGCGTGCCCCAATCACGGCGCTCGTGAAGCAGAGTCACCTGCTGCGCGTGGCGTTCTCGCATCGCCTCGACTTCGGCTTGCAAGTCGGCGATTCTTTGTTCGAGCGACGCGATGTCACCGACCGTTTTGTCGGCTGCGTCCTGCATGGCTGCGGTGGTTTGGTGCCATTCGTCTGCTTCGGCGTTCGCTGCGTGTGCGGCGGACAACTCGGCGACCAAATCAGCGGACGAGGTTTCGTCTGTTGGCCCGTCGCCAGGGTTGTCGGCGATCTCGAACGCGCCCTTCGTGCGGGCAACGTCGCGGCCGATGATTGTGCGGGACTCGAACACTTGCCGTCGTTCCGCTTCCAACTCGTCGAGATCGAACGGCAGATCGACGAGTGTAAGAATCGCGGCGCGCTGGTCCTTGTCGCTCATGTTGAGGAACGCGCCGGGGTCGAACCCCAAACGGCCGATAAGCCGGTCGAGCACTGTTTGCGGCGACCCGACTTTCTTTCCGTCGCCGTCCGTCACAGTGAGCGTCGTGCCTGCGGCGGTGAACTTGCGCTCAACCTTCAAGTCGCCCAAATCGAGGGTGATGCAGGCGGTATCGTGCCCGTCTTTGATCGGCCGCGACAGGTCACGGGTGGCGGCTCCGCCACCCAACGCAACCCAAATCGCGTCGAGTAGCGACGTCTTCCCGTTCGCGTTGTTTCCGCCGATCAACTGGAACATGTCGGGTTCCAGTGTGATCTGTTCGACTCGTTTGAACGCGTGCACCTCGACTGTCTTGATGTGGCGCGGTTCGTCAGTTGGGGTCTGGTTGGTCATGTCTGGTTTCCTTTGGTTATTTCGATTTCGGTCGGTCGAGTAGCGCTAGAACCTCATCGAGGTTCCTGTTGCCGACGCGTACGGTGATCGGTGCGGCCCATCGCATTTGTACGGTCAGTAGGGCTGATTCGTGTCCACCGTCAGCAGTAGCGGCGACGCCATGTATGTCGGCGGCGTGCAAACGGTGGTCGCGACACTGCACCCACCGACCGGACGGTACGCACGTGTATTTGGCATACTCGTCTACTTGATCGTTGTACTCGCTGCGGTCAACCCACAGCCCAAACGCACACCATGCGGCAAATGCCACCGCTAGGCATGCAGCGACGATCACGTCATACCAGTAGATGTTGCGCCACTTGTACGCCGCGAACGCAAGATATGAACCAGGCTTGCAGCGAGGCCGCTCAGCTCTCACGGCAACACCGGACCAATTTCGATGCTGAACGCGACGACAACCAGAATGCAGATCAGCGCCACGATAAGCCAGTCATAGTTCTGGTCGGGTAGCCGTAGCCTCATGTCGTTTCCTTTCGGTTGGTTGGTGCGGTCCACAGAGTCGAACTGTGCCCCGCCAAGGGAACCGTTGACCGCTACCCGTTCACTCTCGCCCGTTTGCCAGGTTCGCGCTCATCATTCGTCTGGCTGGGAGGGGGCCGCTTACGGTGAGAATGCTTTGCCGTTGCGGTGAACGTTGACCCCCTTACGCATTGTCGAGTGTAGTCGTTCAGCTGTTCCGCTGCAACTAGTTTCCGCGTTTCTTGCGTGGTTTCTGCACAGTTGCTGGCAGTGTGTCGCGTAACCGTTGCAGCGTCGCGACGAGCTGTTCGCGTTCGATGCCTTCCAACTGGTGACCACGCCGAGAAATATCGGACAGCGCTTGCGACAGCGGGTCGAACGCCGGGTGCAGCTCTTGGACGTTGCTCATCCTGGCCACAACGGCTGTGAGTAGTTCCACTCGGCGGGCTTTTCTTGCGCCGCCTTGAGCGCGCCGACGAGCCGCGGGTCGAATCTGCGGTTCATGCGGACACGCCATGCGAGCCATCCGCCGAGCATCCCAACGATCGCGATCATTCCGAGTACAACCATTAGCGTTTCCTCCTGTCGTTTCCTTGAACATCCACAAACGTGGAAGGTTTCAACCGTGACCAAACCGGCGTGCCATACCGGGCGACAATCGTTTCGTCCGGCTCGTTTGCCCGCCACTCTGCTGGCCGTGACCCGCCGAGGTTCGTGGTGAACACTGACGATAACCCGCGATCGTAGCGCCAGTCAACAATGTCGAGCAACTGTGAGCGGAATGTTACGACAGCGTGCTGCGTCCCGCCCGGTTCCTGCCCCAAGTCGTCGATGATGAGCAGTCGACACGTTCTCGCCTGTTCAGGCATCTCACCGGTTGCGACGCGCCAAAACACGAGTGTTCCGGTACCTTCCTTCCACCGGTCAGGGTTGGCGGTGAAGTACAGTTCGGAGGCTTGCCATGCCAGCCACGTTTTCCCGGTCCCTGTCGGGCCTGCGATGCCTAACCGGCCGGGCCTGTCCAGCGCCGCCCACGCCCGCACAGCGTCGAGGTGTGGCCGCATGTCGTCGTCCGGGTCGCATTGCATCACCAACGGGCGCTGCGAGCCGATCCACGACCTGATCTTTGCTGCCTCGGCATCGCGTTCAGCCGCCGCGATCGCCGCTAGCTCAGCGTCCGTTTTGACTGGTCCACGGATCTGGCGGACAGCACGCGTCACGCCTGCGGCGTCAATGCCACCGTCGAGTTGGTCGATGTGTCTCAAAACGGGTCCCCCGCGTACTGGTCAACGTTGCTGTGGACGTGTTTGGCCCGTTCCGCTGCAACCGCGTCGAGCCGTTGCGCAGTCACAGCGGGTTCTGGTTGTTCGCCCCAACACTCCCCGTTCAACCACGTTGTCGGGTGTTTCACGAACTTGGTTGCCTTACCGCCCACAATGGCCCCTGACAGCGTCCAGTAGGCCACCCAGGCTTCAAGGGCGGTAACCATCCGTTCGGGTGCGATTCCGGCCCGTACGGCCCGTGTGTAGGCGGTGTGGGCTTTCTTGCGGTCGATCTTCCGCGGGTACAGCTTCCACCAGTCATCGAACCCATCGCCGGTTCTTGTCGGTGGGGCAGTGAGTGCGAGTTGTTCATCATCCGTTTCCGTCGATTTTTGAACGGATGCGCATGTGTTTTCTTTTTTGCTTTTC
>JACDJB010001200.1_pt1 | contig 21834 bp, 15 predicted proteins | sample 7454121 | NCBI WGS metagenome assembly JACDJB01 (sample SAMN14253290, study PRJNA609438) | sludge metagenome | isolation source: sludge after 25d culture with pyrite | collected 2018-12-20
AGCGGATCTGGCGGAAGTGTACCGGCGCCGATCAATCAGCTTCAAACTCATGAGCCTGTTTCTGCTCATTATGGGAGTGGTTGCAGGGGCCGGCGCGTTGATCGAAATGGCGGCTACGCAATTCATGCCTGATTTACCCCACTCGATAACGACAGGACTCAAGGTCTCGCTGTACCTTCTGGGCGCACTGGTTTTCTACCGTATGGGCCCTTCACGGACTTCAAAGAAAATAGATGAAATGACCGAAGTTATCCGTACGATTGCAGAAGGTGGTGGGAATCTACGGCAAAGATTGGAGTCGCAAAATCTTGCGAACGACCAAACCGGGGACATGGGGCGCTGGATTAACAGTTTTATTGATAATCTGGATGGCATCGTCGGGCACGTCATCAACGCAGCCGGAGAGGTCAAGCAGACCAATCAGCAGATGTTCGAAAGAAACAGCATGGTTTTGAGCACTTCGGCAGCCGTGTCTGAAACGGCCAAACAGATGTTGAATCTCATCGAGCAACAGCTTGGTGAAATCGAACTTTCCTCGCAGACGGCCGAACGAATGAAACAGACAATGGCCAAGGTCGTTGAGGATGCGCGATCCCAGTTCGAATCCGTGCGTACAGGCACGCAAACGATTCGAGATGTTGTGGAGACTTCCGCTCGCACCGTTCAGTCGCTTGATAGCCGCACGGTAGAAATTGGGAATATCGTGCAAGTCATTTCAGATATTGCCGATCAGACCAATCTGCTGGCCCTGAATGCGGCCATCGAAGCGGCCCGTGCAGGTGAGCATGGCCGCGGATTTACGGTCGTCGCTGAAGAGGTCAGAAATCTTGCCCTACGAACCGCAAATGCGACTCAGGACATTGGATCGATGATTCAGAGCATACAGAAGGAAACCCGGGATGCCGTTTCGTTCATGGAAGGTGGTGTAGGCGGCGTTGATAAGAGCTTGCGGTTGGCCGAGTCCGTATCGTCGGAAAACAGCGAATTGCAGGATGTTGTTGCCTGCTTGTTCGAGCGGATCGAGCGCATCGAGTCGGGCAGTCGCCAGTACGGGCAAACCATCCGTGATGTTTCTGCGATTACGGCAGATATGAATCAGTCCATTGTCGGCATGCAGGTGAGTGCGGATCAGGTGCGTCATACAGCAGACAAGTTGCATCGACTGGTTGGACAATTCCAAGTGAGTTGAGCGATGAAATGTCTTGTGATGGGCAATGATTGATTCAATAAAAAACCAGCCATCCGGCTGGTTTTTTGATTGGCGGACAATCCTGTAGAAAATCAGCCAATATCACCCACAGCCAGGTACTCTGCGACATCCAGTGCGGCATAGGTCAGAACGCCGTCTGCCCCCGCTCTACGGAAGCCCATCATGGTTTCCAGTAAACATTTGCGCCAATCGAGCCAGCCGTTGTCGGCCGCTGCGCGGAGCATGGCGTATTCCCCGGAGACATGGTACGCAAAGGTAGGCACTTTCAGTTCGGTCTTGATGCGCCGTACGATGTCGAGGTAGGGCATCCCCGGCTTGACCATGACCATATCCGCGCCTTCGCTCAGATCCATCGCCACTTCATGCAGGGCTTCATCGGAATTGGCCGGGTCCATCTGGTAGGTTTTTTTATCGGCTTTACCCAGATTTCCGGCTGAACCGACGGCATCACGGAATGGACCGTAAAAGCTCGAAGCATACTTCGCACTGTAGGCCATGATGCGGGTATGGATGTACCCGGCGGATTCCAGATGGTGGCGGATTGCGCCAATGCGGCCGTCCATCATGTCTGAGGGGGCCACGATATCGGCACCGGCCGCGGCGTGTGACAGCGCCTGTTTGACCAGAACTTCAGTGGTTTCGTCATTCAGCACGTAGCCATTGGCATCGGTGAGGCCATCCTGTCCATGCGTGGTGTACGGATCGAGTGCGACATCAGTCATGATGCCCAGATTCGGGAATGTGGTTTTTAATTCTCGGATTGTGCGTTGAACCAAGCCGTCCGGGTCGTAGGCCGCTTCCGCATTGGGCGATTTGGCGCTCAATGGCGTGACCGGGAACAGGGCGAGGGCAGGGATGCCCAGGCTCTGTGCCCGATCGGCTGTATCCAGTAGCAGATCGATACTCTGCCGATACACGCCCGGTAAAGACCCAATCGGTTCCTGCGTCCCTTGCCCCTCGAGAACGAACACCGGGAGAATCAGGTCATTCGCCGAGAGGGTGTGTTCCTGCATCATGCGCCGACTGAAATCATCCCGACGCATACGACGCGGGCGGTGGGCTGGGAAAGGGCGATTAATCATTTTCGTTTGCTCCTGAAGTGTGATGTCACTCGGGCGGTGCGTATGCCGCCGGCGACATCGTTCCGAGACTGCGTGCCGGTTATGGTTTCCAGCATCCAGTTATGCTGGATCACACATTGAACAGGAAGTTCAGAATATCCCCATCCTTGACGACATATTCCTTGCCTTCCGCCCGCATTTTTCCGGCTTCCTTGGCGCCCTGTTCGCCCTTGTACTGGATGAAGTCTTCATAAGCGATGGTTTGAGCACGAATGAAGCCCCGTTCGAAATCGGTATGGATGACGCCCGCGGCCTGTGGGGCCGTGTCGCCTTTGTGGATGGTCCAGGCGCGCACTTCCTTGACCCCGGCCGTGAAATAGGTCTGCAGGCCGAGGAGGGCATAACCCGCGCGGATCACGCGGTTCAGGCCCGGCTCGGACTGGCCGATTTCGGAGAGAAACTCATCGCGGTCTTCGTCATCGAGTTGCATGATCTCGGCTTCGAGCGTGGCACATACCGGCACGACAGGTGCGTTCTCTTTAGCTGCGTGGGCTTCAACAGCTTCCAGGTAAGGGTTGTTGGTGAAGCCATCTTCGCTGACGTTGGCGATGTACATGATGGGTTTTACGGTCAGCAATTGCAGATCGCGAATGACTGCGAGTTCTTCACTGCTCAAGCCCAAGGCTCGAACGGGTTGGACTTCATTCAGTCCGACCATGACTTTTTCAAGCACGGCCTTGCGGGCGATGGCTTCCTTGTTGACGCCGGACTTGCTCGCCTTGATGGCCCTGTCCAGATTGCGCGTGACGATATCAAGATCGGCAAGCACGAGTTCGGTGTTGATGATGTCGATATCGCTCAAGGGGTCTACCTTGCCCGCGACATGGATGATGTCGTCGTTGTCAAAGCAGCGAACGACCTGGGCGATGGCATCTGTCTCGCGAATGTTGGTCAGGAACTGATTGCCCAGTCCTTCGCCCTTGGAAGCACCCTTGACCAACCCCGCAATATCGACGAATTCCATCGTTGTCGGCAGAACACGCTCAGGCTTGACGATTTTTGCCAGTGCATCAAGGCGAGGGTCGGGCATGGCGACAATGCCGACATTGGGTTCAATGGTGCAGAACGGGTAGTTTTCCGCCTGAATGTTGGCTTTTGTCAACGCGTTGAACAGTGTGGATTTGCCCACATTCGGCAGGCCGACGATGCCGCAATTAAAACCCATGGAGTCTCTCCGAGAACGGTAAAAAATAAAAAAGGTGGGCCATTATAGACGCCAGAGCCTTTATGCGGGTATTTAAGCTTCCGCGGTGAATGCGTTGATTCGTTGTGTTGATTTTGCCGGGTCGATATCCAGCAGGGCGTCGATCTCGTCCACGGCGTGGCGAATGCTGGCATCGATGAGCTTGCGTTCAGATGCGGGCGGATTGGTCAGTACGAAACCGATGACCTGATCCCGGTGGCCCGGGTGGCCAATGCCAAGCCGTAAACGCCAGAAGTCAGGAGTGCCCAACTGGGCCTGAATATCCTTAAGACCATTGTGCCCACCGTGGCTGCCGCCGATCTTTAACTTCATTTTTCCCGGCGGTAGATCCAGTTCGTCGTGAACGACCAGAATGGACTCTGCGGGAATCTTGTAGAAATTTGCAACCGCGGCGACGGATTTGCCGGAAAGGTTCATGAAGGTTTGCGGCTTGATCAGTCGTCGATCGACCTGTTTTATTGAGACGCGGAGCATATCGCAGTGGAATTTGGTTTCTGAGCTGAGATGACCGCCCCAGTCTCTGGCCAGTTCATCAATGAACCAGAAACCCGCATTATGGCGGGTCGATTCATATTTGCTGCCAGGATTTCCCAGCCCCACAATAAGTTGAATCGTCATGAGGTCACCTGATGCGCTCTGATGAGCGCGTTGATGAATGAACAGGTTTAATAAAAAAACCGCCGCATCTTTACTTCACCAAGTGAAGTCAGAGGCGGCGGTTTATGTCAGGGTTTAACCCGGATTATTCTTCTGATTCGGCTTCAGCAGACTTGTCCACTTTCGGCGCATGAATCGCAACAACACTAACGTCATGATCTTCACCCAGCATCAGGGTGTGGTTGCGAACGCCTGCTGGCATCTTGATCTGGCTCAGGTGAATTGAACCACCGATGTCCAGATCCTTCATGTCCACTTCGATGAACTCAGGCAGTTTGTCTGCGGTGCAGTCCACTTCAACTTCAGTCAGGATGATATTCACTACGCCGCCCGCTTTTGCACCCACGCAGGTTTCCTTGTTCAGGAAATGCAGGGGAACAGTGACACGCAGGGTCTCGTTGGCAGATACGCGCTGGAAGTCAGCATGCAGCACCAATGGCTTGTAGGGGTGGCGGTGCAGATCACGCAGGATAACCTTGCTGGTTTTGCCATCGATATTGAGATTCAGCACATGCGAATAGAACGCTTCATGTTCCAGGTGCTTGAGGATTTCGTTATGCAGGATAGTGACTGACTGAGGGGCTTCGCCACCGCCATACACAATGGCAGGAATTCGGCCTTCGCGACGCAGGCGGCGGCTCGCACCCTTCCCCTGATCGTCACGACGTACGGCGTCGAGCGCAAATGTTTCTTGAGACATGAAAATAACTCCAAAAAATAAAAAATCGTCGGGCCTGATTAATCGGTGTTTTTAACCCAGACCAACGCAATGGGGCTGTTCGCGACCAAACGGCCCCTCATCCCTGTTGAGCAAACGGCTGCAACAAGGCGCGAGATTATAAGGGAATGGACGGGTTAATTCCAGAGCGTTGTTTTTTCGGTTCTGGAAAGAGATGTAAATTAATCGTTATACAGTGAACTGACAGATTCGTCGGTATGGATGCGGCGGATGGTTTCCGCCAACATGCCCGCGACTGAAAGCACGCGGATTTTCTCGCATTGTTCAGCTTCAAGCTTGAGTGGAATTGTATCGGTGACGACCAATTCATCCAAGTCTGAATTGTTGATATTGTCGATTGCCGCACCCGAGAGGATAGCGTGAGTCGCATAGGCCACGACTTTCCTGGCACCATGCTTTTTGAGCGCGCCTGCAGCCTTGCACAGTGTGCCGGCTGTATCGACCATGTCGTCGACAATCACGCAGGTCTTGTCATTCACTTCACCGATGATATGCATCACCTGAGATACGTTAGGGCGAGGGCGGCGCTTGTCGATAATGGCCAAATCGGAGTCGTCCAGGCGTTTGGCAACAGCACGGGCGCGAACAACACCGCCAACGTCTGGCGAGACGACGATCAGATCGTTGTATTTCTGGCGCCAGATATCGCCGAGCAGAATCGGGGAGGCATAGACGTTATCCACGGGGATATCGAAGAAGCCCTGAATCTGGTCTGCATGCAGGTCAACGGTGAGAATCCGGTCCACGCCCACGCTTTGCAGCATGTTGGCGACTACCTTGGCGCTGATCGGCACACGTGCGGAACGCACGCGACGATCTTGCCGGGAGTAACCGTAGTAGGGAATAACCGCCGTGATGCGATAAGCCGAAGCACGACGGAGTGCGTCCACCATCACCATGAGTTCCATGATGTTGTCGTTGGTGGGGTCGCAGGTTGGCTGAACGATGAAGATGTCACGTCCGCGAACATTTTCCAGGATTTCAACGTAGCTTTCGCCATCGCTGAAGCGGGAAACTGTGGCTTGCCCGAGTTGAATATCAAGACTTTCAACGACGCGCTCGGATAGTGCCCGATTAGCGTTGCCGGAAAATACCATCAGTGTTCTTTGGATTGTCATCGTTCTGCCGATTGTTTGGCTGGGCCGCAAGGATTCGAACCTTGGAATGCTGGGATCAAAACCCAGTGCCTTAACCAACTTGGCGACGGCCCAAACGAAAGAGGAGCGCATCTTAACGAAGCCCTTTGCCTTTGCCAAGTGCTTTCATCGTTTTTTTTAATTTTCATGTTTCCCGGCCTGTTTGTCCGGCAGTGCCTGGGCGATGATCACCCGTTGAATCCGCGGTTGGTCACGAATCAATATATCAGCAACTTGCTGTGCTTCTGCCTGGTTTTCCATGAGCGAAAACAGGCAGGCACCACTACCTGTGAGACGAGAAAATCCGGCAGCATTACGAAGCGCCTTGTCGCAGGCAGCGATGGCTGGGTCTTCAGCAAGTGCGACCGATTCGAACGCGTTGTAACCAGATTGCTGCCACTGATCGATCAGGTCTGCGGGTTCACACTTCGCTTCGTTGCGAATGAGTTTCGGATGTGCAAACCCCCGAGCTGTAAGGGTACGTGTATCCGGCACGACAATCAGAAACCATTTCCCGGCTACAGGGCTGGGGTAGGGCAGGATTCGATCACCGATTCCCTCTGCCCAGGCATTGGTTTGATAGAGAAAGAATGGTACGTCGGCCCCAAGCTGGCGTGCGAGTGTTACCAGATTCGCTAACGGCAGATGAATGTCCCAGAGTTGATTGAGCGCCAGGAGCGTCGTCGCCGCTGCAGATGAGCCACCACCGAGACCACCTCCCACCGGGGTGTTCTTCGTGAGTGTTATGTGCGTGCCTCGCCTGGGATGCCCCTTGGCGGCTGCGGCTTCCTGAAGCAGGGCGGCTGCTCGATAGATCAGATCATCATGATCGTGTACGGGTTTGAAAGCGATAGATTCGGCGCCTTCCTGCCACCGCACTGAGATATTGGGTTCATCGGTGGTTTCGAACGTCAATTCATCGCCGTAATCGAGTCGCTGGAAATAGGTTTGCAGCTCGTGATAACCACGAAATGCCCCTTCGGATATCTTGCCGTTGATATGCAGGAACAGATTGATTTTAACGGGCGCAAGCCAACGCGATGGTGCGTCTTTAGTCATCGGGGCGGCTCAAGTGTTCCGTGGGTAGTCATCTGCCATGATTCAACGATGAGTCGCAACCGGATGTCGTTGCGGCTGACGGAGATTTTCCTTGGCATATCCAGATCGAGTCCGGGTACGGGCATATAGGATTCGTAGTCGATCAGCCAGCCATCGTCACTTAATGTGCGCAACCGGCCGCGCTCATTGAGTTGAATCATGGCGTTCTTGTCGTGCGGCAGTCCACGAATCCAGTCGGGCAGGGCGGTGATGGGGATTTTCCAGCCGGTAAGCTGTTCGATGCTTGCCTCAGGGTTTGAAGTCAACCGGCGATGACCGGCGGAATCGGTGATCAGCATCATGTCCGGGCGCCCGACCAATTCGACGGTACCTTGATTCAGAGGGGCATTCAGAACGATTTTCGCGGTTTCTCCCGCCTGCTGCCAGTTGAGGTTGACGGTTCCGCCTTGGTTTTCGGTGCGGATGGCTATTCGACCGATGCACTGCCAGTCAGCAACTTGGCGGACAGCTTCCTCGTGTGCCTGCCAGGCCGGGTTGAGCCGGTTTTGTATTGACGAGGCCTGATCAAGACTGACTGGTTGTTGAGCACATCCACCCAGTAATGTCGTTATGGCGATTCCAGCCATCAGCAGGCGAGATCGAAACGAGAATCTGGTCATCATGGTTGGTCTTGATTCTGCTGTGTCTCTGTGTCGTCATCGTCCATAAGGTCGGGGGCGTATTTCTGAATGGTCTGAGTCAGTACGGGGTGATCCCCATGTAGCAGCAGTGCGCGTTTCCACACATCCTTGGCTTCTTCATGTTTATCAAGGTGCCAGAGAACAGTGCCCCAATGTGCGCCCACTTCCGGGTCGGGGGCAAGTTTGTACGCATGTTGAAGCGTTTTCTCTGCCTCTTTGAACTGACCCAATCGATATTGCACCCAGCCGAGGCTGTCGAGATAAGCCGCATTTTCAGGATCGCTTTGCAGTGCTTTTCGAATCATTTTTTCCGCTTCGTCCAGGTTTCGGTTTTCATCGGCAAGCGTGTAGCCCAACGCATTGAGCGCTGTCGCATTTTCTGGATCTTCCTTTATAACCTGCCGAAGGACTTCTTCAGCTTCGAAGTTTCGGTTAAATTTCAAGAGGATCATGGCGCGCTGCAACTGAAGATCATGGGCATTGGGCCAAATCGTAACCGCTTCGTTGAGCGTGGTCAGGGCTTCCTGATCAAGTCCTTGCGATTGCAGTAAGCCCGCTTTAACCAGAGTAAGTCGCTGCTTGTCGGCCACGTCAATAGGTCGACTCAGGGCAATATCCAGACTCTGCAGCGCGCCGGTCATGTCGTCTGACTGAGCGTAAGCCGCCGCCATCAGGATTCGTGCCTGGGCATAGTGCTCGCTGTTTACCGATACCCGGTTGAAATGGCGGATGGCTTGTTGAAGTTCGTTCGACTGCGCTGCGAGGCGACCAAGCAGCAGTTGGGCAAGATCATGCTGATCGGGCAACTGATCCAGCTTAACTAAAGCCTTCTTCGCCAGGGTAGGGCGATTGATCTGCAGAGAAAACACCGCAAGATTACGCAGTTGACCCGGATCCTTCGGTGGCTTTTTAAGTGCGGCTTCAATTAGCTTGCCAGCCTCGATGTGATTACCTTCCCGAATGGTGGATTCAATCAAACCGGAAAGATAGCGATCCGTACCGGGAAACTGTGCATGGGCTGATTTCAATGCCTTCAAAAGCGCCGTGTTATTGCCGGCCTGACTCAGTGCAACGATGAGGATGTCTCGTGCGGTTTTACTCTGGGGTGCGATTCCAACCGCGCGATTGGCAGCATTGACCGCTGATTGAAGCCGGTTGAATTTAAGATCGAGTTTGGCGACCACGATCTGAGCCGTGAAATTGTTTGGATATCGTTCCGCCAGATGATCGATGTAGGTAATGGCATTATCTTTGGTTACGTTGTTTTCAAGATAGGCACCAAGCTCATTAAAGACTGCTTGATTATCTTGATTGACCTGCGTGAGCCAGTTCTCCAGAGCTTTGTCTGCCGCTGCTGTATTTCCCAGCTGGACCTCACTGACAGTCAAGGTGGCTGCGGCCTTGATGGAATTAGGTTCCAGCGCTATCCAGCGTTTGGCCATGTTTCGAGCCATTTCGTACTTTTTGGCAATCAGTGCTATCTGGCTTGCACGTTTGATAACGGACAACTCATTCGTTTTTTCTGCCGCAGCATAATAGTAATCGGCCGCTTGGGGCAGATTGTTTGCCTGTCCTGCCAATTCACCGGCCATGACCAGGAATACCGGGTTTTGATCGATTTTCTGCAAACGAGCCTGTTCCTGCGCAGGCGTCAGGATGGAGACATTTGTGGTCTCGGTGGCATCTTTCACAGGTCCGGTTGGTTGGGCTGATACCGTTATGGCGCTGCAACCGGATGTCGTGAGTGTAATGACCACGGCGATGGCTGAGACGAGGGCAGAAACAGTTGATTGAGGGGTAACCAAGGTGTTTGTCGATGAAATGGCCTTGATTTGCCCCAGATGTCGTCTGGGGTTCAGCGAAGATACACGCATGGCGTCACTGTCTCTGGAAATATAAATTGAGGTAATCGAAGACATTCAGTCTCAATGATCAGTGTAGCGTTTCGCGGCGGAATTCGCTTGCTCATCTAAATAAAATTGGAAAGACGAAAACGGAGCAGCCGGTGTGATTTTGCATTCTCACCATAGTCGCCCCGAAAGGATTTATTGATCGGTTTTAACCTGATTCTGACGATGCGTTCAGGTGGGTTGACCTGAGACCCGCGCCTTTTTCTGTTCCTTGATTTGAATATCCAGCTGCCAGAAATAGTACAGGATGGGAATGACCACCAGTGTCAGCAGTGTGGAGGCGAGCGTCCCGAAAATCAGGGAAACTGCCAGGCCACCAAAGACGGGATCGGTCACCATGACCGCAGAGCCGAACATAATCGCCAATGCCGTCAGGAGAATGGGGCGGAAGCGGACGGCGCCGGCCGTGATAACGGATTCCTTGAGGTCAAACCCTTCTTTGCGGTATTCAAGAATGAAGTCGATCAAAAGAAGAGAGTTTCGAACAACCACGCCGGCAAGTGCGATGAAACCAATCATTGATGTAGCGTTGAATGGCATGTCAAACAGCCAGTGGCCGGGGAAAATACCCACCAAGGTCAAAGGGATCGCCCCCATGACAATGACCGGAAGCATGAAGGACTGATAATAAGCCACCAGCAAGAGGTAGATGAATACCAATGCAACGATGAATGCGGCACCGAGGTCACGGAATACATCCAAAGTCAGACGCATATCACCGCCCCACAACAGTTGATATTTTTCGAGATCATCGGGTTGCGCATCGGTAAAACCGAGGTTGGCCGTGGTTAACGTCACATTACCATTTAGCTTCATGTCATCGAGCCACTTGTTCAGCGTCAAGGTGGCGTAGACGGGTGAGCTACCGAGCAAATCACCCTGTACATACACGACTTCGTGTTGATCCTGATCAAGGATCGGCTTGGCGACACTCGATTTCACGATGTTGACGAAGCTGCTGATCGGTATCTGTTTGCCGCCTGCTCCGATAATTGTCAGATCACGTACCTGTTGAATGGTTGCGCGATCGGCGATCGGAAGTTGCAGCACGATATTGATCGGTTCGGCCGAATTGGATTCGTGCAACGAGCCAACCGTGACTCCGCCCACATAACTGTGAATCAGCTGGGCGATCTGAGCGGGCATGACGCCTGACTGCATGGCCTTCTGGCGGTCGACCTCGATCAGGTATTCCGGTGCAGTCGCTGTGATACTGTCGTCGACGTTGATCATGCCGTAGACATCATTGAACTTGGCTTTGACATCATTGGCGATTGCGCGCAGCTCGGTGTAGTTCGGCCCATGAATTCGCGCCAAAATCTGTGCGCGTACGGGCGGACCCGGCGGAGTGAGGAAGAGCTTGATCAGAGCAGGACGAGACATTTCACGTACGGTCTTGAGCTCCTTCCAGATGTCGGTAGCCACCACTTCGGTATCCGGCCGATCGTGCAAAGGCACGAGATTGACCCGGATCTGAGCGAGATTGCTGCCTTGGCGCATCATATCGCCGCGAACCATGCCTGCAAACGTGAGCGGGCCCGTGCGCCCCAAAAACGTCTGGTAGTTGGTCACATAAGGGCTTTGCGATAAAACATGGGTCACGTTATTGACAATGCGACCGGTTTCGTCCAGAGCTGTTCCTGCCGGTGTGTCCACTTCAATCAGGAACGTGCTGACGTTCCCTTCGGGCAGCATTTTGAGGCTGACGCCCGCAGGGCTTAGGGGGCCATTCATGCCGCTGGCTCGAATGAATTGCCATGCGGGCATCAGCATGGAAGCCACCATGAGAACGAGTACTAAAATCAGGAAGAACAACGAAAGTCCCCGACTGCCAAGCAGCGGGCGAATCACACGGGTATAGCCGCTTTGCAGCCAGTCCTGGCGATGAGATTCTTCGGGATGTGCGTCGTGTGCCGCCATCTCTTTTTGTGCCTTGCCACGCAACCAAAGGTTCGCCGTCCAGGGGACGACGATGTACGCCAGAATAAGAGAAGCGACCATCGCAATAGGAACGTTGATCGGGATGGGGAGCATGAACGGCCCCATCATGCCGGTAACAAACGCCATCGGCACGAACGCCAGAATGACGGCGATGGTGGCAATGTTGGTGGGGTTGCCGATTTCGTTGGTTGCACGGATCAATAAATCAGCAAACGACTTTTCCTTGCCTTCGTGGATGTGACGGTGGATGTTCTCGATCACGACGATGGCAGCGTCAACCAACAAACCCAGCGACAGAATCAACGCGAACAACGATATTCGGTTGATGGTCTGCCCGATGACATAACCGACACCCAGCACCACAAATAAAGTGAGCGGAACGGTGAGGGTGACGATGAGCGCTTCTCTCCAGCCGAGGAAGAAGAACAGAATGATGAGCACCACCAGAACGGCGATCATCAGGTGTTCCATCAGCAAGTTGACGGCATCGTCCGCTCGTTTGCCGTAGTCACGTGTCACGGTCACATGCACGTTCTGCGGCACCATTTGCTGCTCGACTACCTTGAGTTTAGCCAGAACGTGTTCGGTTACCGTTACCGCATTCGCGCCGGCCCGCTTGCCGATGTTCAGGACAACCGCAGGATCGGTGCCGCCAATCGCATAACCTTTGGGATTACCTTTGCCGTAGCCGAATTGCGAGTACTGCTCGTTTTCTTCCGGCGCCATTTTGATGTCTGCCACGTCACGCAGAAAAACCGGTCGTTGATCATGCGTGCCGATGATGATTTCACCGAGCTCCCCGGCATTGCTGAATGCGGCATTGACGCGCAGACTGGTCTGCTCGTTGTTGTTGACGATATGACCGCCAGGCATAACGACATTGGATGCTTTGAGTAAATCGAGCAGTTGACTGAGTGATACGCCGGAACTACTCAGCTTTTGCGGGTTAACCTGCACGGAAAGAATCTGACGATGACCGCCGATGACCCCACTGTTACCCACATCCGGCACACTTTGAAGCTGATCGAGCACACGCTGACCGAGTTCACGCAGTTCGACCCCGTTCATATCGGGGGAACTGAGCGTTATTGTCATGACGGGCACATCGGTAATGCCGATGCTTTTTACTAACGGCTGGCTCGTGCCGGGCGGCAGTTTGTCCATATTGCGCGAAAGCTGGTTGTAGAGCAGAAGCAGGCTCCGCTCTTCATCGCTGCCAACTTTAAACGCCACAGTGACGATGCCCATGTCATTAACGGCATAACCGTAGGTGTGATCGACACCCTTGATGCTGGCCATGATGGCTTCAAGGGGTTTGACGACCTGCTCCTGAATCTGTGCCGCACTGTTGCCGACGCGTTGCACCAGAATCTGCGCACCGGGCACCACGATTTCAGGGTTGTATAACCTGGGCGTGATGAAGAAGGCCATCAGGCCGAATAATGTCAGTGCCACCATGATCAAGGCCGTGATCTTGGAGTGCAGGAAGGCACGTGCCAGCTTGCCGGCCAGGTTGATATTGGGCACGGGTGCGTCTTTGGGCGTGTTCTTCAGTTCGCTCATGATGCAGGCTGTTCTTTGGCGGCAGGCGCATTGGTGATGACGATACCGTTTTGCAGGCGATCGTCGGATTGAGTTACGAGTCGTTCTCCCGGTACGAGGCCGGACAGAATCACTTGCTTGCCATCGATAACGTGGCCGAGGCGAACCATCCGGAACCAGGCACGGTTCTGATCGTCGAGCACGAATACACCCCGAATGCCACCACGGTCATGAATTGCCGTAAGCGGGACCAGCATACCTGTTTCGTGGGCCACCGCGATCTGGACAATTACGTAATTACCGCTGCGTACATTGACGTTTTCCGGCACACCGATCTTGACGGTATGCGTGTGTGTTACCGGGTCGGTGGCGTCGACCATCCGTTCAACCGTTCCTTGAAACTGATGTTGTTCACCCTGAAAGTCCGTGTAGCGGACGGTAACCGGGTCACCCAGTTTCAATGTGGCGAACGCCTGGCTGCTGAGTTGGACTTCAACCTGCTTTTGGCCACTGCCTTGCAAGGTCATCAGGGGTAATCCAGGCGTCGCCATTTGGCCTGGATCGACAGACCGGCTCGTGATCGTGCCGCTGAATGGGGCGGTAATCTTTACATAGGTCAGTTGTGACTTTGCCTGTTTTAATCCGGCAATCGCGGCGGAATAATTACTTTGCGCGACTTTATAGGCTGTCTGCATCTGTTCGAACATTTGCTTGGGCACAGCATTTTCTTTGTACAGATTGGCATACCGTTCATAGTTGTTTTTGGCGTCAGCCAATGCTGCCCAAGCCTTGTTTACGGCTGCCTGCGCCTGATTGATTGCGCCGGTAACGTCAGTAGAATCGATGGTGAGCAGAGTATCGCCTGATTTGACGGTCTGTCCTTCATGAACATCCACACTGCGCACATAGCCCATGACCCGGGATGAAATCGAAATCTGATCGGAGGTGATTACCGAGCCCGGGAACAGTGCGAACACAGGCAAGGACTGATTTTGCACCTTGAACAACTCAGCCTGTGTTTTCAGTTCGGGTTGTGATGAAGCCAAAGCCGGATGCTCATCGTGCCCGCCGCAAGCGGAAAGTACGGATGCAATGGCGAGGAGGGCGGCAACACCAACGGTTTTTTTCGCGAAAGCACGATTATGGTCGGACATGTTATTGAGGCACCTTGGAAACAGAAAGAACGGCGGGCTGTGCATGGGCAGAACGCCGCGCGTCGGGCAGTGATGATTGGGTGGTCAGCGGTGTGGCTGAAATGGCGTCCGGTTCGAGTTGGCCGGTCGTCAATAGCAAGGTGGCACGTTGCAGGATCAACTCATACTGAGCCTGAACAAATTCTGCGCGTGATTTATCCAGCTCCGCTTGCGTTTGCAGCAAGTTGGTCATGGTGGAAATCCCTTGCGCATACCGCAGTTTTTCAAGGCGTGTAGCTTCTTCGCTCTGAGAAATCGCCAGTTTTTTCAACTCCAGCCGATACTCCGCCAGTTGCGCGGCTCGCCAGGTTTCACCCACTTGCGACATCAGTGTGTTGACCGCCATTTGTTGTTTCGACTGGGTAGCATTCAGCCCGGCGACGGCGCGATCAACCTGGCCTGAGCGGGCACCGAAATCGAGTATCTTCCAATTCAATACGGCACCTACCGTATAAGAATCGTTCTTGATTCCGAGGTTTTCGCTGTTCCAGTCCTGCTGCGCCATCAGGTTGACGTGCGGTTTGTAGACCGAGCGCGCAGAGGATACCCCGGAACGAGCGGCATCTATCTGTTGGTTCATGGCCAGAATCTGCGGATTGTTGCGCAGTGCCAAATTGCGCGCTTCTTCCAGGGTGCCGGACAGTTTATTAATGCGAATCAACTCATTGATTTCAAATTGTTGATTGCGTGGCACCCCCATGACGATGCGCAATGCGTCCTTGGCGTTGGCCAATTGATCCAGTGCTTGTTGGTGGCGGAGTCGAATATCACCCAGATTGACTTCTGATTTCAGTAGATCACTTTTGGAAACAACGCCCTGCAAATACATTTTATTGCTCAAATCACGGTAGGATTTCGCCGCTTCAACCGCCTGCTGTGTGACTTTTACAAAAGCGTGTGCCGCATCAATGCCCGCATAGGCGGTAACGACCTGCAAGATGAGTTGCTGTTTTGCCGCACGGTCACCGGATTGGGCCGCACGTAACAAGGCTTCTGCCTGTGCTTTCATCCCGCTTATTTTGCCGCCGTTATAAATAGGCACCGACAACTTCAGGCTGGTCTGAAAATTATGGTGCCAACCGGGGTGGTTGAGGCTGTCGGGTGGTGTGCTGTTGGCGGCTGCCAGCGCCTCTGGCGTGGGCGCGCCGGATAAAAACCCGGATTGCGCCAAATATTGCTCGACACCAAAATCATTGAATGTGGCCTGTCCCTGGTTCAGCTTCATGCCGAAGACATTCAGTGCATTGTTGGAAGCCATGCCTCCGAACGAAAGATCCAGTTGCGGCAGGCGATTTCCGCTGGCTTCCTGAATCGCACCCTGTGCCTGATCAATCATGGCCTGGGATTGCTGCATCATCGGGTTCTGCGTCAGCGCATTCTGGATTGCTTGCTGAATGCTCAGTCCTTGCGCATTCTGTGATTTTGTCTCGCTGGCTTGGCCGCCAAGAACAGGCAAGGTTTGGCAGAAGCCTGATGATTGCGCGGTGATCAGAAGGAATGCAGTCGTTGCCAGAACGGAGCTCTTCACCATAAACGGACCTCTTTTGCATTTGGCCTGAAGGGAATTTGTTGTTCTGATTCTATGGGTTGCCACGGATAGTTCACCTGTCGATCAAAATTCATCGTGCTGCGGGAAAGAGGTCGTCTGTGCGTCAATGATTCTACTAGGGAAGCGCTGATTTATTCAGTGCTTCCCGCTTGGGGCAGGATGCCCCAACACGAATAAAGACGTAAGTCTTTGATTCGTGTGAGCCATCGCGGGCGTGTACCGCGATGAGCGAGCTGATTTGTTCCATGGATGGAATAAATCAGCATTTACCTATGGCGCTTGATTGTAAATAAATTAAGTGCGCATACAAGTTATTTATTAGTATTTCCTAATATGCCTTTCGTTTGAAGTGTGATTGCCGGATACACATTGATGGTGTGTTGCATTCAGGTACATGATTCAGTGTTGATGCTGATCTTTGGGTAAGATGCGCGCTATTAAACGTATCAAACCATGCTGAAAATACCATGCCTCGCATCGCACTTACCCTTGAATATGACGGATCCCGCTATCATGGTTGGCAGCGCCAATCGGAGGTTGACTCAGTTCAGGCGCGACTTGAAACCGCGTTGTCTCGCGTGGCCGATTCGCCTGTGGAAGTGGTCTGTGCCGGGCGAACCGATGCGGGTGTGCATGCCAGCCATCAGGTTGTTCACTTTGATACAGAGGCGATTCGTTCCGAGCGGGCATGGCTGCTCGGTGTCACCCAGGCTCTGCCGTCAGACATCAGCATCTTGTCTGCCCAGGTTGTTGATTCTGAGTTTCATGCCCGATTCAGTGCAACCGCACGTAGCTATCGCTACATTATCTTGAATCGAATGACGCGCTCTGCACTGCAACGCGGACGGGTCACGTGGTGGCGCGGTTCGCTCGATGAGGGTGCCATGCACGAGGCAGGTCAATATTTACTGGGTGAGCATGATTTCAGCAGCTTCCGTGCGAAGGATTGTCAATCCGTCAGCCCTGTGCGCCATATTGAATCCTTAAGTTTTCGTCGTCAGGGCGAATACGTTTATATGGACATTACAGCCAACGCCTTCCTGCATCACATGGTGCGCACTATTGTGGGCACGCTGTTGCCGGTGGGGGCAGGGGAGCAGCCCGCTGATTCGCTTCGGGATATTCTTCTGGCCAAGCATCGTTCGGCCGCGGGTATGACAGCGCCCGCGGATGGACTGTATCTGGTCAATGTTCGTTATCCCGATTCGTTTGGCATCAAGCAAGCCGGGTCAAAACCGGTATTTTGGGCCTCTAGCTGCGAAATGCAGTCGGGTTGCTGCTAGAATCCTGCCTTTAATTGACGTATTGAGGATTAATTTCCCCATGGCCCTTAAGATGGCCCTATCCATACCGACGGCTCAATCGAGCACTAGATCAGCTCGCTTTGCAGAGGACGCCTCTTTCGTTCGGCAGGAGCGTACGCGGGTGAAAATTTGCGGGTTGACTCGGACGGAGGATGTGGATGCGGCCGTTCAGTATGGTGCGGATGCGGTCGGGTTCGTGTTTGTGCCTGCAAGCAAGCGGAATCTCGCGCCTGAAGCGGCTTTGGCGTTATTCGATCGTGTACCGCCGTTCGTGCAATCGGTAGCACTTTTCCTGGATGCCGACGAGTCGCTGGTCGAGACCGTCATCAGCAAGCTCTCGCCCGACCTGCTGCAATTCCATGGACATGAAACCGGTGCGTACTGCCGTCAGTTTGGCCGCCCGTATATCAAGGCGCTCGGCACGGATTTGTTTGTCGATCCATCAAGTGATTTGCTTGGCCATGCATTGGCAGATCACGCGACAGCGCGTGGTTTTCTGCTGGATAGCCATGCCACCGGCGCACTGGGCGGCACAGGCACGCGTTTCGATTGGCAACATTGGCCGCAAGGCCAATATCCATCGGTACCTTTCATATTGGCAGGAGGGCTTGATGCCACCAACATAGGCGAAGCGATCAAGAGCTTGCAGCCTTACGCGGTTGATGTTTCCAGCGGCGTTGAAACAGCACCCGGCATCAAGTCAGCTAAAAAAATTCAGGAATTTATGAACAAGGTGAACCCAATTGGATAACCCCGAAAATCGAAAAATCAACCCAACCATAGCGGCCTTTGATGCAGCTACCTTCAATTTCGCACAATATCCGGACGAGCACGGTCGCTTTGGTGAGTTTGGCGGCAAGTACGTCGCGGAAACACTGATGGAAGCGATTCAGGAACTTCAGGATGCGTATGCGAAATTTCGTAACGACCCCGAATTCATCCGTGAATTTGAAACCGACCTGAGAGATTATGTTGGCCGCCCTTCGGCCATGTATTACGCCGCACGCATGAGTGAAGCGTACGGTGCGCAAATCTGGTTGAAGCGAGAAGACTTGAACCACACCGGTGCGCACAAGATAAACAATGCCATCGGTCAGGCATTGCTCGCCAAACGCTTGGGCAAAACGCGCATCATCGCAGAAACCGGTGCCGGTCAGCATGGGGTGGCTACTGCGACGGTAGCTGCACGCCTTGGCCTTGAGTGTGTCGTGTATATGGGCGCAGAAGACGTCGCCCGTCAGCAGCCCAACGTTTTTCGTATGAAATTGCTGGGTGCGAAGGTGGTTCCAGTCGAGTCCGGTACGCGCACGCTTAAAGATGCGTTGAATGAAGCCATGCGTGACTGGGTTACGAATGTCGATAACACGTTCTACATCATCGGCACCGTAGCAGGGCCGCATCCCTACCCGCAGATGGTACGGGATTTCCAGTCAGTTATCGGCAAAGAAGCGCGTGCACAGATGCTTGAGAAAACCGGACGTTTGCCGGACGCCGTCGTTGCTTGTGTTGGCGGCGGCTCGAATGCCATCGGTATCTTCCATGCCTTCCTCAACGATAAGGATGTGGCACTTTATGGCGCGGAAGCGGGGGGTGATGGCGTAGCAACCGGTCGTCATGCGGCGCCGTTGACGGCGGGACGCCCCGGTGTGCTGCACGGTAATCGCACCTATCTCATGGAAGACGAGAATGGCCAAATCATCGGTACACACTCCATTTCCGCAGGTTTGGATTATCCGGGCGTGGGGCCGGAACACAGCTGGCTCAAGGATCTTGGGCGGGTGACCTATGACGCGATCACAGACGCCGAAGCCATGAGCGCGTTCCATGATGTCATGCGTTATGAGGGAATCATTCCAGCGTTAGAATCTGCACATGCCTTTGCTTATGCCAAAAAACTTGCCCCCCAATACGGCAAGGACAAAATCATTCTGGTGAATTTGTCCGGTCGTGGTGACAAAGACATCAATACCGTGGCCAAGATGGAAGGGATCAACCTATGAGCCGTATCAGTCCGTTATTTGAACAACTGCGGCAGCAAAACCGTACCGCTCTGATCCCGTACATCACCGCGGGCGATCCCCATCCTGATGCCACGGTCGGCATCATGCACGCCCTGGTCGAAGGTGGTGCTGACATGATCGAGCTTGGTGTTCCATTTTCCGACCCGATGGCCGACGGCCCGGTGATTGCCGCAGCGCATGAGCGCGCATTGGCGCACCATGTGGGTCTGATCCATGTCCTTGATATGGTCAAATCATTCCGCGAGACCAATCTAAAGACACCGGTCATTCTGATGGGGTACCAGAACCCGATTGAGGCCATGGGAACGGATCGTTTTGCCGAGCTGGCACAAGCGGCCGGGCTCGATGGCGTGTTGACAGTCGATTTGCCTCCAGAGGAAGCCGAGCCCGCTTCCAAGGCCTATCGTGCCGTTGGCATCGATCCCATTTTTCTGATTGCGCCGACAACCCATGCCGAACGCGTGCGTCACATCGCGAAAGTGGCTAGTGGCTTTATTTATTATGTTTCACTCAAGGGTGTAACCGGTGCCAGCAACCTGGATACCGATGCGTTGGCCAGTCGATTGCAGGAAATCCGCAGCGATTGCGGCCTTCCTGTTGGCGTTGGGTTTGGTATCAGAAATGCAGAAACGGCTGCCGCTGTCGGCAAAGTGGCCGATGCCGTGATTATTGGCAGTGCGTTGGTGCAATTGATCGCTGATTCCGCAGCCGTTACCAACACGGATAATTGGGCCACGCTCCGCCAGAAACTCCAGGATTTCATGGCGCAGATTCGGATTGCGCTTGATAAAAAAACTCAAAATTAACAACAGTTTGGTGAATGGACTGAACTTGAGGCAAAGACTATGAGCTGGCTGGAAAAATTATTGCCATCACGTATTCGTATCCAAAGCGCAGAAAAACGCGGTGTACCGGAAGGACTATGGATCAAGTGCGAAGGCTGTGATGCCGTGCTGTACCGCGATGAGCTCAAGCGGAACCAGCAGGTATGCCCGAAGTGCGGACATCATATGCGGATTCCCATGCGGGAACGTCTGGATCATTTTCTGGACGAAGCGGGACGAGAAGAACTGTTCGCCAATATCTCTCCTGTGGATATGCTCAAATTCCGTGATCAGAAAAAATATCGCGACCGTATCTCTGCTAGCCAGAAAGCGACCGGAGAGCAGGACGCGCTGATTGTGATGCGCGGTCGGCTGAATGAATTGCCCGTTGTGGTAGCTGGATTCAATTTCGCCTTCATGGGCGGATCGATGGGTTCTGTGGTTGGCGAAAAATTCGTCCGGGCTGTTCAGACTGCAATCGAGCAAAAAACTGCGCTTGTGTGCTTTACAGCCTCCGGTGGCGCACGAATGCAGGAAGCACTGTTTTCATTGATGCAGATGGCAAAAACTTCGGCTGCACTGACCCGGCTCAGCAAGGAAGGTTTACCCTATATCGTGGTATTGACCGATCCGACCATGGGGGGCGTTTCCGCATCCCTGGCGATGCTGGGCGACATTCAAATCGCCGAACCGAACGCACTGATTGGTTTCGCAGGACCGCGGGTTATTGCACAAACCGTGCGTGAAAAACTGCCTGACGGATTCCAGCGCAGCGAGTTCCTGTTGGCGCACGGTGCGATCGACCTGATCGTTCCAAGGCAGCAACTCAAGGAAAAAATCGCTGATCTGGTCGCCATCATGCAGCATCGTGACGCGCCAGTCGCGAAAGCCTGACGTCATCATCAGTGAATCCTGCCCCCGCCCCAAAGGCGCCTTTAGCTGAGTGGTTGTCGTGGCTTGAGGCGAGAAATCCCGCACGGATCGAGCTGGGGCTCAATCGAGTCGCCGAAGTCTGGCGAACACTCAAACAGGAAGGCAATCTGGTTGTGCCGAAGGTGGTAACCGTTGCCGGCACGAATGGCAAAGGTTCTTCCGTTGCCCTGCTCGAAGCCATTTTGCTGGCGGAAGGCTATCGCGTCGGCGCGTACACATCCCCGCATATCGAGCGCTTCAACGAACGCATCCGCCTCATGGGTGCAGACATTACAGACCATCAACTGGTTGACGCCATGCACCAGCTCGCAGCCACGGAGGGTTCCGCGGCGCTTACCTACTACGAGTGGGCCACGCTGGCCGCCTTCCTTGCGTTCTGCTCCGCGAATCTGGATATATGGATACTGGAGGTTGGTCTGGGTGGGCGTCTTGATGCGGTCAATATTCTGGATGCTGATCTTGCATTGATTACAAACATAGGACTCGACCATCAAGCTTATTTGGGCGATACACGCTCGCAAATCGGCTACGAGAAAGCGGGTGTGCTGCGAGCAGGGCGGGCGGCGGTCTATGCCGATCCCGACCCGATTGAGTCCGTTATCGAACATGCGAGAGCCATCGGTTGCCCTTTGCTCGTTCGAGGAAGGGACTTTATGGTCGAAGCTGATGCCACGGGATGGCGGCTAGTGCTGGGCAATCACACTTCCTACTGGCCACTGCCGGGTATGTTCGGTCGTGCTCAGGTCGATAACGCGGCAGGGGTTGTTGCCTTGCTACAACATCCCGAAAGCCCCCTTGGTATCAGCTCGTC
>JACDJB010001201.1_pt1 | contig 21832 bp, 10 predicted proteins | sample 7454121 | NCBI WGS metagenome assembly JACDJB01 (sample SAMN14253290, study PRJNA609438) | sludge metagenome | isolation source: sludge after 25d culture with pyrite | collected 2018-12-20
CCCGGCTGGGACCCGGATCCGCATCGGCCGCGCGAGACGCGCGCGCAGCCGCTCGCCTGCTACGGCGAAGGCAGCGCCGCGCTGCTGCTCGAGGAGACGCACTGGCGCCTGTACAGCGACGAGTCGGTGACGAACGGGGAGCTGTACCGGTTGCTCGAACGCGGCCCCCGCGGCAACGAGCTCGACGAGATGCCGCTGCTCGGCAACCACGACCCGACCGCCGCGGGCCCCGATGCAACGCTCCTTCACCCGGACCTGCTGCGCGAGATCCGCGACATCGTCGCGCGCTGGCCGATGATCGAGCTGCGCAGCGGCCGCGACCAGGGCGCCGAGATGCGGCGCGACCGCATCGCGCTCGCCGAGCGCCGATCGCGCGCGACGCGCGTGCTGCGCCGCGCGATCGCGCAGGCGGCCAGCCGCTCGGGCAGCGGACTCGCGCAACGCACCGCCGCCACCACCGTGTCGACGCTGTCGCCTTTCGACCGTGGCCGCGATCGCAGGGCCGCCGTGCAGCGCGTGCTCGGCTTCGAGCCGCTGCTGTGGGCGGACGAGTCGAGCGCCCTGCAGCGCAGTCCCGTCGAGCGCGTGCGCGTCTACCTCGACCTGTCGGGTTCGATGAGCGGCGTGCTGCCCGCGCTCTACGCCGCGCTCGTCGGTTGCCTCGACCTCGTCGAGCCCGTCGTTTGGGGCTTCTCGACCGGCATGGCGCCGCTCACGCACGCGCAGCTGCGCGCCGGCGTGTGCCTGAGCACCGGCGGCACGGACATCGACGCCGTCACCGAGCACCTGCTCGACGCGGGCGTGCGACACGCGCTCGTCGTCACCGACGGATGGGTGGGCAGCGTGCCCGACGAGCATCGCCGACAGCTAGAGAAGCGCAGCGTGAGGCTCGTCGCCGCCATTACTGATCGCGGAGACGCGTCGTTCGCCGAGCGGATCGCCGCGCCGGTCCACCGGCTGCCGCCGCTCGACGCCTGATGTTCCCGTCCGTCCATCACTCCAAATCTCCTGCCACCCGCCCCCGGAAAATGCCATGCAAATGCACCTCGGAAGCACGCGCACCGAATCCGCCGAGTTCGTCCTCCCCGGCCACCCCGACAAGCTCTGCGACGCACTCGCCGACGCGATCGTCGAGCACGTGATGCGGGGCGACGCGCTCGGCCAGTGCGGCATCGAAGCCGCCTGCGTCTTCGACCGCGTCTTCGTCACCGGCCGCGTCGCCGCGCACCGCGAGGTGCTCGACACGCTCGACATCGACGCGCTCGTGCGCCGCACCTACCGCGAAGCCGGCTACGGCGAGGACGCCGCCGGCCACGTTTGGGGTCCGCGCCCCGAGGACCTGCGCATCGAACGCGCGATGCGCATCGGCGAGTTCGAGCCCGGCGAGCGCGAGCACCGCCACCTCTCCGACGACCAGGCGATCTGCATCGGCTACGCGAACACGATGCACGACACCGACCACCTGCCGCCCGCGCACTGGCTCGCGTGCCGCATCGCGCGCGAGCTCTTCCGGCTGCGCATCGAGAAGGGCGCCGGCGAGATCGGCCCCGACGGCAAGGTGCTCGCGCAGGTGCGCACCGACGGCCTGCAGTGGCAGCCGCTGCGCGTGTCGACTTCGCTGCACCACCACGAGGGGTCGGACTGGCTGCTGCTGCGCAGGATCGCGGAGGAGGCGGTGGCGACGGCGTGCGCGGGCAAGTCGATGCCGGAACTCGTGCTGAATGGCGCGGGGATGTTCGTCTGCGGCGGGCCGAACGGGGACAACGGGACGACGGGGAAGAAGCTGGTGATGGATGCGTATGGGCCGACGGTGCCGATCGGGGGTGGGGCTTGGTCGGGGAAGGATTTCAACAAGGTGGATCGAGTGGGGGCGTTGTTGGCGCGGGAGATGGCGCTGGAGGCGGTGGGGGAGGCAGAGGCGCGGTATGAGGCGCGGGTGGAGCTTCGGTATGAGCCGGGTTGTTGGGAGCCCGTTTCGACGGAGCTCTCGATCGATGGCGGGCCGCGACGGTTATCGCGAGACGTACTCGCATCTGCTCTCAAATCGGCTCGCCATCGGGGATTGTTTCCGATCGGAACATCGTTGGCGGCAGTCGCTCGGTGGGGCGCGTTTCAGTCCCGGCTTCCCGGTTATTCGTCAGTTTCCGGCGGAGAAGGCTTTTGGAACAGAAGGGGAGCTATTAAGATCGCCCGCGATTCACGAATGGCGAGCGATGTCTCCTGACGAAAAGACAGCAGATTTGCCTTCAAGCGTCAGGGCCGCAGCGCCGTAGCTTTCGCCGTGACCCGTTGATAGTGCTCAAGTTGCCCCTAGGCTCTGAAAATAATCAACCAGCGTCGGTCACGTCGTTTCCGACAGACGCACAACTGCAAGAGATAAGCGGATGGAATCTCACCGATCAAAATTGCTTCAAATGAGACTGCTTATCGGCCTTCTTGGCGAGCGCGCTCATTTTGCCTGGTGGCCGACAGCATTCTACGAATCATCGAGTCGCCTTTTTTTGGAGCCCGTTTTCTCGAAAACTTTCCGCCTCGCTCAGTATCACGGCGTGCTCGAAGCAGCTCGACGATTGCACGATGAGCACCTAAGTGTCGGCAGCTACCATCTATTTCGTTTGCCGGAGGAGGTCGAGCAAGACCTGCACGCACTTGTGCAAAGCAGCGCAGGCGAGGAGCACGCCAACCAGGCACTACAGGGCAAGGACGCTGCACTAGCGGGGTTGCAGCGTTTAGCCGGGAACGGCGGCACGTTGAGCGTCGGACCGACGAGGTTCGGAAGCATCAATGATCTTGAGTCGTCGGCAACGCTAAGCGCTATCGCGGCGGCCTACCTGGCAGCCTTTACTCAAAACGCTCAAACCTATCCTTACCTGGCGCGCTAGTCGTGGCAGGCGACAAGCTTTATACGACTCAGTTGCAGGCGGGCCTTGGGCTAGTCGACGAGACCAAGACGCTTCTCGATCTGTGGTCGCCAGGTATGTCTGCCAATCGGTTACATCAGATTGCGCTGGAGTCTGGTCGATTCCCAAACATCACGGCGCGCCGAGTCCGCAACATCGTTGTCGAATGCTTTGCTCCTCGCTATTTGGTGTCGGGAGGGGCGCCGGCATCGCATCTCAAGCGGCTTTCCGAAGCGCTTTCCACTGCTGATCTCACCCAGCTATTCGTCGTGTTCACGAGCCGGGCCAACCCCATCCTCGGCGACTTCGTGCGCCAGGTCTACTGGGCGCGCTACGCCGGCGGCTACACGCACGTCACCAACGACGATGCACGTGCCTTTGTCGAGCGCGGCATCGACGACGGCAAAACGGTCAAGCGCTGGTCTGAGACAACCGTGCGACGTGTCTCCGCCTACCTGACCGGCTGCTGCGCCGACTACGGAATGCTCGAACGCGGGTTGCGGTCCAGCCGCCGCATCCTCCCCTTCCGCATTTCCCCCACGGTCGCTGCGTACCTCGCCTACGAACTGCACCACCTCGCGGGCGTCGGCGACAACGCCTTGCTTACCCACGAGGACTGGCAGCTCTTCGGCCTGGCGCGCGAGGACGTGCTGGAGGAAATCAAACGACTCTCGCTGAAGGGGCTGCTCATCGTCCAGGCCGCTGGCGATGTGATCCGCATCAGCTGGAAACAACCAGACATGGAGGCGCTCTGCGATGTCCTCGCTCAAGGCTGATTTCGACGAACTGCGCGAGCGCATTCGGCACGGGCGCGAGCTCGGTCATGCGAGTTTCGAGCCGATCTACTACCTGGTGTTCCCGCCTGAACAGATCCTCGAGGTCAAGCGGCAGACGCCAGCCTGGGTGGCCACGCTGCACCAAGAGGGCTGGGACGTTCACACCTTCTCCATCGCCGAGCACGTCTGGACACTGCTCAAGGAAGATCCGTTCTGGTCGCTCTGCGTGATGGAGGACAAGGCTGCGCCCCTGGATTGGTCACGCACCAACAAGGCGCTAGCGGACATCCTGACCGCCGACAACGCCTTGTTGGAGCGGCTTGAAGCCGCGCTGCAGCCGCTCGAGGGCCAGCAAAACGTGCTGCTGCTCGTCACCGACCTGGAGGCGCTGCATCCCTTCTTGCGCATTGGCGCAATCGAAAGCCAGCTCCAGGGCAAGTTTCATGTGCCGACGATCTTCCTATACCCGGGCGTTCGAACCGGCAAGACGAGGCTGAAGTTCCTCGGCTTCTACCCGGAAGACGGCAACTACCGCTCTGTGCATGTCGGCGGCTGAAGAGACTAAGAACCCAGGGATCCACCCATGACCATCCGCTCACTTTTCGACCCCAGCAAAGACATCTTCCGCACCATCGAGAAGGTCATCACCTACGGCGCCTCCCAAGAAGGCCGCCTCAAGGCTGAGATCTCCGAATACGTGGTCACCGAGAGCATCGAGGAGCAGTTCCGCAAGCTCCTCGATCGCATGCAACTGGCGATGGAGTCTGGTGGCGAGAACGAGATTGGCGTCTGGGTCTCGGGCTTCTACGGCTCCGGTAAGAGCTCGTTCACCAAGTACCTCGGCCTGGCCTTCGATGATCAGCGAACGATCGACGGCACGCCCTTCATCAAGTACCTGCAGGATCGCTTGCACAAGCCGCAGACCAAGGCGCTGCTCACCACGGTGGCGCAACGGTTCCCCGCCGCCGTAGTCATGCTCGACCTGGCAAGCGAGATGCTCGCTGGCGCCACGATGGAGGATGTCTCCACCGTCCTGTACTTCAAGGTGCTCCAGTGGGCGGGATACTCGCGAAATCTCAAGGTAGCCGCGTACGAGCGGATGGTGGAAAGGGATGCGCGTACCGCCGAGCTCCGCCATCGCGTATCGGAAGCCCTTCCAGGTGCCACTTGGGGTCGTGTCCAGAACAACCCTCTGGCCATCGACGGCCTGATCCCGAAGATCGCCCACGAGATGTACCCGGCACTCTTCCCGGAGGCCAAGTCGTTCTCGTCAAGCACCGATGGGTTCTTCCAGTTCGAAGACCAGCGCGTGCAGGAGATGATCGACATCGTCCGCGAGAAGAGCGGCAAGCAGAACATCATCTTCATTGTCGACGAAGTCGGCCAGTACGTCGCCTCGCGTGACAACCTGATCCTCAACCTCGACGGCCTGGCCAAGAACCTCAAGCGCCTGGGTGACGGCAAGGTCTGGATCATCTCCACAGCGCAGCAAACGCTCACCGAGGACGATCCACGTGCAGCCCTGAACTCAGACAAGCTCTACAAGCTCAAGGACCGATTCCCGATCCAGATCGACCTGGAGTCCAGCGACATCAAGGAGATCTGCTACCGGCGCCTGCTGGGCAAGTCGCCGGCGGGTGAAACCGAGCTCGGCAAGTTGTTCGACGCCCACGGCCAGGCGCTTCGCCACAACACCAAGCTGCAAGACGCCAAGTACTACGACGCTGATTTCAGCAAGGCGAGCTTCACCAATCTCTACCCGTTCCTGCCGGCGCACTTCGACATCCTGCTGCACCTGCTGGGCGCCCTGGCCAAGTCCACCGGGGGCATCGGCCTGCGCTCCGCGATCAAGGTCATTCAGGACGTGCTGAAAGGCGAAGGGGGCTCCAAAGCCATGGCCGATCAGCCCGTGGGCTGGCTGGCCACCACCGTCACGCTGTACGACGAACTGGAGAAAGACATCCGTCGAGCCTTCCCGTCCGTGCACCAGTCGGTCGGCAAGGTTCAGATCCGCTTTCCGGACTCGCAACTTCACCAGGACATCGCCAAGTCCGTGGCCGTGCTGCAGATTCTGGGCAACTTGCCGGTGACGGTGCAGAACGTCGCCAGCCTGATGCACCCGTCGGTTACCGCGCCTTCGCAGCTCGACTCCGTCAAGAAGGCTGTCGAGGACATGCTTAACGACGTGCATGTGCCGCTGGGTGAGAAGGATGGAAACCTGGTCTTCCTGAGCGAACGGCTGCGCGACATCGAGCAGGAGCGTGGCGCCATCGCCCTGCGTACCGTCGATGTGAAGCGCATCTTCAACGACGCGCTGCGCGAATCGTTCGACCCGCTGCCACGGGTGAGTCTGCACGGCACGATGGCTGTGGCCACCGGGCTGAAGACCCAGGCCGGCAGCGCGATCACCAGCCTGGCGGGTGATAACAACACCATCCAGACCGTTGTGGAGCTGGTACCGGCCAGCGACTACGAAACCGCCAAGAACCGGATGCTGGACGACTCCCGCAGCCGCGCGGGTCGCAACATCATCGGTCTGCTGGCTCGAGCCAACCCCGATCTCGACGATCTGGCCAACGAGATCTACCGCTGCCAGCGGATCGCCGAACTGCACCGCAACGAGCCCGACCAGGAGGTCAAGGACTACTGCTCCGGCCAGCTCGACCGAGCGGCCAAGCTCGCCACCCAACTGCAGAGCAAGATCAAGCAGACCCTGCAATCCGGTTCTTTCGTTTTCCGAGGCCAGGCCACGGCGGTCTCTGCCCTGGACGCTGACCTGCTGGAGGCGGCCAAGAAGCTCCTCGCGGACGTGGCCGACCAGGTGTTCGATCGGTACGTGGAAGCCCCGGTTCGCGCGGGCACCGACACCGCTGAGAAGTTCCTGAAGGTGGCCAACCCCGCTGCCATTGGCAGCAGTCTGGACCCGTTGGGCTTGGTGCAGACCGTCGCGGGCCGTGCGTCGTTCAAGACCGACCACAAGGCGATGATCAACATCCGCGATTACATCGACAAGCGTGGCACGGTCGATGGCAAGCGCCTGCTCGACGACTTCAGCAGCGATCCGTTCGGCTGGTCCCCCGACACCACACGCTACATCGTCGCGGCCATGCTGATGGCCGGCGAGATCAAGCTCAAGGTCTCCGGCCGTGAAGTCACTGCCGCTGGGCAGCAGGCCATCGATGCGCTGAAGACCAACAACTCTTTCAAGCAGATCGGTGTTTCGCTGCGGGACGAGCGTCCGTCCATCGAAACCCTCGGCCGTGCGGCAGAGCGTCTCACCGAGCTGGTGGGTGACATGGTGATTCCCCTGGAGCAGGAGATCAGCAAGGCCGCCGCCAAGCACTTCCCGCGCTTTCAGCACGACTACGGATCCCTGGCCGAAAAGCTCACCGGCCTCGGGCTGGCCGGCAGCGACCGCGTACGCACACTGAACCAGGACATCGCCGACGTCCTGTTCACCGACGCTTCGGATGCCCCCCAGCGTCTGGGCGCTGAAACCTCGGCCATCTACGACAACTTGAAGTGGGCGCTCGAAGTGAAGCGCGCGCTCGACAACGGCCTCGACGCCACCCTGCGCGATCTCCAGGCCCATCGCCGCGACATCGAAGCCTTGCCAGATACCGGTGTGCCCGGCGAGCTGCGCCGCGAACTCGCGGAGGATTTGGGCGCTCTGTCCGAGCGCCTGGGCAAAGAAGACTTCTACAAGCACACCGCCGATTTCAACTCGCAGCTGACCCATCTGCGGGGTCGCGTGCGCGATGCGGTCATCACCCTGTCCGACCAGCAGAAGCTGCGCCTGAAGGAAGGCGTCGAGGACTTGCAGCGCATCCCCGAGTGGGAGGAGCTGACGCAGGAGGAACGCGGCAACGCCGTGAACCGGCTGGATGGGCTGGCGCTGGACGCCACGCAGGATTTGTCTGGCCTGAAGAAGCTGCTGGCCCGCGACTACGACATCAACAGCACCCTGGAGGAGCTGAAGCGGTCGATCCAGCGCCAGGGTCAGGAACGACTGCGCCAGCGCATGGAGGAAGAACGGGCCAAGTCCGGGGAGAAGGGAACGTCCAAACTCACAAGGAAGGTTGCCGTGCCGGCCAAGATCACCACGGCAGCCGACATCGACGCCGTCATCCAGCAACTCCACGAGATCAAGGCACAGGTCGGCCTTTACTCAGAGATCGAGGTGACCTTCTCGGTCGGCAATGGAGGCGAGCAGTAAATGTCGTTCGACCAAGCAACAAGAAACCGCCTGCAGCGCTTCGTCAACGACGCGCGCCGGGTGCTGGAAGAAGAATTCACCCGCCAACTGCAGAACGACTACGGCATGGACCCGAATGCAGGGACCGTCGCTGAGTTGGCCAGCCTGCGGCACATCAACGATGCGCAGCGTGAGACCGCCCGCACCCTGCGCGACACGCTGGCGCACTACACCGCAAGCGGCGACATTAACGCCAACCAGGGGCTGGATCGCATCGTGCGCGAACAGGCCTTCACCGTGCTGAACCGCCTGGCCGCCCTGCGCATGGCGGAGTCGCGTGGGTTGCTGGTGGAGTCGGTGGGTAACGGCCTCCAGGCCAAGGGCTTTCAGCTCTATGCCCGCCTGGCCGGCACTGGCCTGGGCGAAACGGGTGATGCCTACCGCGTGTATCTGTTCAGCGTGTTCGATGAACTCGCGCAAGACCTGCCTGGCCTATTCGACCGCTACTCCCCGCAGGGGCGCCTGTTCCCGCGCGAGGCCGCGCTGCTACAAGTCCTGAACCTGATCAACGACGCCAACATCGCTCCGCTGTGGGGTGAGGACGAGACGATCGGCTGGATCTACCAGTATTTCAACTCCAAAGAAGAGCGCAAGGCGATGCGTGAGGCATCGCAGGCACCGCGCAACAGCCGCGAGTTGGCCGTTCGCAACCAATTCTTCACGCCACGGTACGTGGTTGAGTTCCTGGTAGATAACACCCTAGGCCGGTTATGGTTCAACGCCACAGGCGGTGCAACTCACCTGCGCGAGCGCTGCCAGTACCTGCTGGTGAAACCTGACGAAACGCCACAAGCCGCCACCAAGCTGCGTGACCCGCGCACGCTGAGGCTGCTGGACCCTGCCTGTGGCTCGATGCACTTTGGTTTGTACGCATTCGACCTGTTCGCCGAGATCTACCGTGAGGCATGGGTTTGGGAACAACAGCACGGCCCAGGCTCGCTGGACGTGTCCACCCAGCGCCAGGCCGCATTCAAGCCACTGACCCAGACCTACGAAGATGAGGCGGCGTTTCTGCGGGACGTGCCGCGCCTGATCATCGAGCACAACATCTATGGCGTCGACATCGATCCACGCGCCGCCCAGATCGCATCCGTAGCGTCGTGGCTGCGTGCCCAACGTGCCTGGCACGATGCTGGGGTGAAGGCCAAAGACCGTCCTCTGATCGGGCGGGGCCATGTGGTCGCAGCTATTGCGCCTCCGGCAGAGCGTGAACTGCGCGAGCAGTTCGTAGCCAGCCTGGACAAGCGCGATTCCGAGCTGTTCCAGAAGACCCTGCAAATGCTCAAGGGCCTGCCAGAGCTTGGCGTGCTGCTCAAAGTCGAACGCGAGTTGCCGCACTTGATCCGACAGGTCTACGTAGGTAAAGGCATCGACTTATTTGCCAGACAGGAGCAAGAGAACTGGCAGCAGGCGGAGGCGCGTCTGCGTACCGCACTAACCGAATTCGCCGGGGCTGCCAAGTCGACGTATCTAGGACGTTTGTTTGCGCAGGACGCCCTACAAGGATTACGGATCATCGATCTGTGCCGTGAAGTTTTCGATGTCGTGGTGATGAACCCTCCTTTTGGCGCATTGGCGGCTAACACCAAAGATCAACTCGCCAAAGCCTACCCGCGCAGCAAGAACGACCTGCTGGCGATTATGGTGGAGCGGGGGCTAGAGCTGCTTCGCAGTGGTGGAAGAATCGGTGCCATCACTTCGCGTACTTGTTTCTTTCTCCCTACCTATGAAGCTTGGCGCTCCGAAGTGGTTCTGTCGCAGGCGTCTGTTGATTGTTTTGCTGATCTCGGCCTAGGGGTAATGGATGATGCACTCGTAGAGGCGGCTGCGTATGTTTTGGAGAAGACGACATGACCGTCTACCTGAAGTGCATTGACGAAAAGCTCAAAGACGACTGTCTCGCCAAGCTTATTAATGCGGTTCGACAGGGGTCTTGGGATCCACGGGTCTTTTACAAGGACTCATCGAAATTCAAAGAGCTACCAGGCGCATCCTTTTCATATTGGGCGCCCGATACCGCAATCCAGTCTTTCTTGAGCCTTCCCACGCTTGAGTCACCGCAGCGCATTGCCAGGAGCACCAATGATTCTGGTGATGACATGCGCTTCATAAGAGCGACCTGGGAAGTGGCGAAGTCAACTCTGCCACATGTTGAGTGGCGTCCCGTATGTAAAGGGGGGCCTTTCAATAGGTACTACGCTGATGTGCATTTAGCCATTTGTTGGAACACAAGACGCGATACCTATCTTGGCTTTGTTGGCTCGAAGCACAGACCGTTAGAGAAACCCGCATCAATCGATCTGTTTCTCAGGCCCGGACTGACCTGGTCTCGCCGCACTGCATTGCCACTTAGCGTTCGGGCGATGCCGAGCAACTGCTTGTTCGCACAAAAAGGTCCTGCGATCTTTGCAAAGGATGATGAGCGGTCTGAGTTGCTTTGTACGTTGGCGATCGTTAATTCAGCGGCCTTCTTCTACTTTGTAGAGTTTCAACTGGGCGCGGTCAAGGCTGGCCGAGCATACGATATGGGCGTAATTCAAAGATCGCCGTTTCCAAACATCACTCCTGAGCAACGCAATGTACTAGCAGGGTTGGCGCATCGTGCTTGGTCCCTCAAGCGCACAATTGATACAACCGAGGAGACGTCTCACGCCTTCTTATTGCCGTCTGCACTGCGTGCTCGGCTGGGAGACTACGACATATCCGCCCTTGAGGCCGAGCTGGACAGTATTCAGGCTGAGATCGACTCCATAGCGTTTGATCTTTACAACTTTAGCGAGGCCGACCGTGCTGCTGTGCAGGCCGGCCTGGGCGCGGCCGATTCGGGCGATAGCGAAGAATGCCTAGACGAGGACGGTGATGATGAAGAGAGCGCCACGCCCGTGGATCAAACGGCAGGCCTGCTCTCTTGGGCCGGCGGCGTCGCCTTTGGCCGCTTCGACTGGCGCTTGGCTAGCGACGAACGGGCAGCACCGCCGGAACCGGATCCATTCGACCCGCTGCCGGCGAAGAGCCCCGGCATGCTGCAGGAGGGTTCTGCCCCGTTTCACTTTCACGCCGGCATTCTGGTCGACGACCCAGGGCATCCGCATGACCTCGCGCGCTTGATCGAGGAAGTGCTGGCTCGCGTTGAGGCGCCCGTGCCAGCAGACGTGCGTCGCTGGATGCAGCGAGACTTTTTCGCCTTCCATCTTCAGCGCTATTCCAAGAGCCGCCGCAGAGCGCCGATTTACTGGCCGCTGAGCACGCCTACCGGCAGTTACACGCTGTGGGTCTATTACCCCAGCCTCACCAGTCAGACTCTTTACACCGCTGTCAACGACTTCGTCGAGGTCAAGCTCCAACAGGTCGGCGCTGACGTGGCGATGCTGCGCAGCAAGGGCTCTGCCCGCACGCGCGATGACGAGAGGCAGTTCGAGGCCATGCAAGCGTTCGAGCTGGAGTTGATCGAGCTGCGCGACACCCTGCTCAAGCTCGCCCCCAGCTACAAGCCCGATCACGACGACGGTGTGCAGATCAGCGCCGCACCCCTGTGGACTCTGTTCCGGCACAAGCCCTGGCAGAAGGTGCTTAGGGACACCTGGGCCAAGCTGGAAAAGGGCGACTACGACTGGGCGCACCTGGCCATGACTTACTGGCCCGAGCGCGTGCGTGAGAAGTGCAAGACCGATAAGTCGCTGGCCATAACCCATGGACTGGAGCATCTGTACGTCGAGTCCGAGGCACCGCCGAAGATGACGCGTGGACGGAAAAAAGGCGGGAGGCGATGAATGAGTATCGCTGAATTCATCCGCGAGAGTGTGCTGCGGCCCCGCTTGAAGCAGGCTGGCGCGCTGGTGGTGTATGACGCCGACAAGCGCTACCGCGAGCAGTGCTTCGATCTGGCCGCCGACAAGGTGCGGGTCGTTGACGCGTCTGAGAGCAGCCTCGAAGGCCGCGAGGCAGCGCTGCTGGCGCTGCGCGAGGTGGGGCACCCTCAGACGCCCGTGGAAGGTGTCTTGATCTATGTGCCCCGCGGGCGGCCAGAAACCGACGAGGAGAAGCAGGCAGACCCGTTTGCGCTCTATGCCGAATGCGGTGCTGTGTTCCCCCAAGATGATGGCGACGAGTATCTGAGCCTCTGCCTGCGCGCCCGGCCGGATCATGCCACCGAGATCCGCCAGGTGTTCGCCAACTCCTCAGGTGGGCCAACCTTTGCCGTGATCGATGCCATCGGCGGCGGCGTGAGCTGGCCCCAGCTCAGGGCAACGCTAAGGGCCGACTCCGGCCGGGAGATTCTGGCTGCGCTGCTGGCGCCCAGTGCCACGCAGACGGTCTCCCTCAAGGAGCAAGAAGGCTGGGTACAAGAGGCACGCGACTTCCTCCGTGCCACCTTGGGCCTGAGCCTGAAGACGCGAGGCAAGACCTGGTCTGCTCTGGCGGACGAGCTCTGGCGCTACGTGTTGTTCAGCGAGTTCGTCTTTGATTTGCCAGTCGCATTGCCAGCCACCCTCCAAGGGGTGCCCCACGCACCGATGGAGGCCAGGCCGATCGTGGAAGATGTCTGCGACCGGCTGCGCAGCGATCCGAAGTCGTGCGCCATCTACATCGAGCGGGCCGAAGCCATCGAGGCGGAGCTCAACCTGAGCGATCTGTGCGGCGCGATCGAAGACCTGGGCGAGCGCGACACCTTCCCGTTTGAGGAACGGACCTTCCTGCGCACCGCTATCAAGGGCATCGTGACCGGCGACACGGATGCCACGCGCCGTGTGTTGACCCGCCAGAAGAGCTCCGTCTGGCTGGGTAAGGGCGAGAGCCAGGCGCAGTGGGACCTGATCCGCGCGGGCCTCAGCCTTGTAGAAGCGTGCGATGACTTTGAGCGCCAGTTGCCAGATCATGCCCGCTCGCAGGCGGAGCTGATCGACTTTTACCTGGGGAGCCTGCGCGAAGCAGACCGGCTGCAGCGTGAGTTTGAACAGGCTGCCGGTGACTTCCTGGACCAGCATGGTTTGATGCACGAGGTGATCGGCCAGGCGCGGGCGCGTTATCGACGCCTGGCAGAAAAGGTCCAGGGCGTGTTCGTGAAGCACGTCGAGACTGCCGGGTGGCCTCCAGCCGGCCGCCTGGCCAACGCTGACGCCTTCGATCGCCTGGTGGCGGACCGCCTCAAGGAGAGCGGGCGCAGGGTGGCCTACCTGATGGTGGACGCCCTGCGCTACGAACTGGGCGTGGCCCTGGAGAAGCTGCTGGCGGAGGACGGCCCGGTAGAACTGCAGGCAGCCTATGCGCAGTTGCCGACCATCACCCTGGTGGGTATGGCCAGTCTGCTGCCCGGGGCGAGAGCCGGATTGGCGCTTTCACTGGAGAACGACTCTCTCGTGCCCAAGCTGACTGGCGTACCCGTGAGCAGCGTCGCGCAGCGTATGGGCGTCCTGTCGAAGCGGTACGGCGACCGTTTTGAAGAGATGCCCCTCAATGACTTCGTGCGGGGCAAGCCGAAGATCGCTGAGACCGTCGACTTGCTGGTGCTGCGATCGACCGAGATCGACAGCCAGCTTGAAAGCAACCCGGAGACCACCCTCGGGTTGATCCCGGGCACGCTGAAGCTGATCCGCGTGGCGCTGCACAAACTGCGTGGGCTGGGCTTCAAGGAAGCGGTCATCGTGACCGACCACGGCTTCTTCCTGAACGCTCAGGCCGAGGCGGGAGATGTCTGCGTCAAGCCTCAGGGCACCTGGCCGGTGAACGCCCATGACCGCATGATGCTGGGCACTGGCTCGGCTGACGGGCACAGCCTGGTGGCCAGCGCGGAGAAGGTCGGCATCCGTGGCGACTGCGCTCAGGTGGCCATGCCCCGCAGCATGGCTCCGTATCGCTCAGGTCACCTTTACTTCCACGGCGGGGCTTCTCTGGCAGAGGCTGTCGTGCCGGTTCTGGTGGCGCGCCTGGATACCGCCTCGCACGCCGAGCAGCGCAAGGTGATGGTCGAGCTGACATACAAGAACGGGGCCAAGCGCATCACGACTCGGCTGCCGGTCATCGAGGTGGTGCTGGTCTCTGACGACATGTTCTCGCAAGACGTGAGCCTGGAGATCCTGCTGGAGGCACAGGACAGCAAGGGCAATGTGGTCGGCGAACCGCGCCCAGGTGGCGATGTGAACCCCGCCACCCGGACGGTGACCTTGATGCCGGGTCAGCGCAAGCAGATTGCACTGCGCATGGACGACGAGTTCAGGGGCAAGTTCTCGGTCAAGGCGCTCAACCCGACGACGCTGGCGCTGGCTTCAAAGGGCAGTGAACTGGCCCTCGAAACCGATTACACGGAGTGAGCCTGATGGACGAACTCGACAAAAAACTGAACGAGACCTTCGACGGCAAGGTGCTGCGCAAGGACCTGCTGCACCGGATCAAGAAGGGCACCAACGTCCCGACCTTCGTGCTGGAGTTCCTGCTGGCCAAGTATTGCGCCAGCAATGACCAGGCCGAACTCGACGCCGGCATGGAGGCCGTGCTGTCCTCGCTCCAGGAGAACTACGTTCGCCCGGACGAAGCCAACGCAGCACAGTCCAAGGTGGCTACCAAGGGCAAGCACCGTTTCATCGACAAGGTCCACGTCCGCTACGTCGAAAAGGAGAAGCGGCACTGGGCATCGTTGGAGAACTTCAACTCCCAGCGCATCGCGATCGGCGAGAAGTTCTACCGTGACAACGACCGCCTTCTGGAGGGCGGAATCTGGGCCGAAGTGACGCTGGTGCACAACGACATCGACGAGGACGACTATGCGTTCTCCATCGAGGACTTGCGCCCGATCCAACTGACGCGCTTTGACTTCGCGCGCTACACCGAAGGCCGGGCTGCGTTCACCCGCGACGAGTGGCTGGCAGCGGTGTTGCGGTCGGTCGGCCTGGAGCCGACGAAGCTGTCGCACCGCGTGAAGATGCACTTCATCGCCCGCCTGGCCGCCTTGGTGGAGCCGAACTACAACTACATCGAGCTGGGGCCGCGGGGCACCGGCAAGTCATACTTTTTCAGCGAGTTCTCACCCTACGCGACCCTGATCTCGGGCGGGCAAGCCACCAAGGCCACGCTGTTCTACAACAACGCCCGCCGTAAGGTGGGCTTGGTGGGCTACTGGGACACGGTGGCCTTCGACGAGGTGGGTGGGATCAAGGTGCGCGATCCGGACACCATCCAGATCATGAAGGACTTCATGGCCAACGGACGCTTCTCGCGGGGCGTCGAGGTCATCGGTGATGCGAGCCTCAGCTTCGTTGGCAACATCGACGTGTCTGTCCAGCAGGTCGTCAACTCCAACGAACACGACCTGTTCCAGCCGCTGCCGCCGGAACTTGACCTGGCCGTGATGGACCGCTTCGCAGCGTATATCCCGGGCTGGGAGATGCCGAAGAACAGCAGCGAGTTTCTGACCAGCAACTACGGGTTCATCACCGACTACCTCGCCGAAGCCTTCCACTACCAGTTCAAGCACACGAATCGGTACGAGGAGGTCAGCAAGCGCATTCGGCTCGGTAAAGCGATCGAAGGGCGCGACGAGAAGGGCATCAAGAAGACCGTCTGTGCGTTCTTCAAAATCCTGCACCCGAACGGGCCGCCGACCGACGCTGAGTTCGAAGAGTACGTGGCCTATGCGACCGAGTGCCGCCGTCGCGTCAAGGAGCAGATGAACAAGCGCAAGCCGGACGATGAGTTCGCGCGCATTGGCCTCTCCTACTTCAAGGCCGACGGCGAAGAAGTAGTGGTGTTCTGTCCCGAGTCAAAGGACGCGGCTGCTACACAGCAGCCCGCGCGGCGAAGGCTTCGGCCGACGGAAGCGCATTTGATTGAAACGCAGTCGACTGAACCGGCTGAGGCGCCGCCCGGGACGCAACCAGCTATTGCCGGTTCGGTTGGGTCTGCCGCTTCTGAGGTTGTCGTGCCGGACACCCGCGTCACAGCGCCCCCTCTGCCGGCTGGACTCAACGAGCAGCACTTCACCATCCTCTACGGAGCCACCGGTTACAGCTACGAGTCAATCTTCGGCCCCTACCTGCAGGGCGCCAAGAGCGTGGTCATCGAGGACCCGTATATCCGGCTGCAGCATCAAATCCAGAATTTTGTTCGCTTCTGCGAGACGGTGCTAAGAGCTGGCACCGTGAAGAAGATCACTTTGATAACGGGGCACGACGACAAGACGCCGCCGGCGGAGATGGCTGAGAAGCTCGAAGAGCTCAAACAAAGCCTGCTAGAGCTCGACGTCGAGTTAGAGGTGAAGCTCAATCCCAAGCTCCACGACCGCGAGATTCGCCTGGACAACGGCTGGATCATCAAGATCGGGCGGGGCCTGGACTTCTACCAGAAGCCGTCGAGCTGGTTCGAGGTCGGTGCGCACGACCTGAACCTGCGCAAGTGCCTCGAAACTAAAGTGGATATCTTTCGTGGGTGACTCTGCGGCAAGGTACGACTTGTCGTACCAACGCTTACCATATCAATTAAGCCCTTTCAACGATCTGACTCACAGATTCCGAACGCCGTTGGCACACATATAGGAGATGAAACTTCTTCATTCTTCTCCCATCGGCAACATCTTGCGGTTGAAATCGATTTCAAACCCATCAGGTACCGGTTTGAACGGCTTAGCCGGAGACCGGTGGCTGCTTTGAAATTGTCGTAGCGCCTGCACGTCGATTTCGCCGATCACACAGAAGTCGACTACGCCACCCTTGACGCGGAGCAGGTCACGTTGCCAACTCTCTTTAAACGGGGCGCGGATGCGGCTGTCGCCGTACTGGCGATCGTTGCATTGGACGATGTAGGCGTGCACGTCCAGGGCAGCCGATTCGACTAATGCGTTGAAGGTTTCGGTGTCCTGGTTCCACTCGGGTACAAACAGTGCGTCCACCTTGCCACGCAGAGCGGCCCGGGAGCTTATGTTGGTCAGTTCGCTGCAGACTAGCAAGGCAAACCGCAGGTCGCCGTGTTGAAGGATGGGCGGCGTTTTCCAAGTTCTATCAGGCTTCAGTTCAAGTCTTGCCAAGCGCCGTAGCTCCTGCTCCTCGAGCAATGCGGGACGCTGCTTGTCCTGCCGGTAGATCATCAGTGAGGGAAAGCCGAGACCCCTGTGTGATAGTGCGGCCCATATCTGATTGCGCACCCGCGCTTTGCGGGCGTGCAGGTACTCAATGCCGGTAATCAGGGATATGCCGCGCCCCTGTAGCTTGCGGGCGACCCGGATAAACCAGCGCGCGGGCAGGGACAGCTCAGGCAGTATTAGGTAGCGACTGTGCTGTGGCTGAGCAATTACGCCGTCGAGCAATCGACACAGGCGTGCGTAGCGCTCGGTGTCAGGGTCGGTCATGCGCATGACAGACGCCGTCCAGCTGCCCATGCTTGTTTTCCAACTGGACACGGCGATCCCATATCGGTCCGATGGCTGATCATCCGGAATCTGCAACACGCCATGCTTGTCGAAGCTGGGCGCGCCTTCTCCCAAGTTGAATCCTCGCACAGCAAGGACTACCGCTTTCATAGCCGCACGCTCAGAGGTCTCATAGGCCGCCTTGTTCAGCATGAACAGCTCAGGCAGGTTGTACGGGCGGGAGGCGAATAGCAACCCATGCGGCAGGCTTTTGAACCGGACCCACTTAGCAAGAACTTGGATGCCCTCGATCAGGTTGTCTGGCAGTAACTCCACTGCATTATTGCAGCCTGTAATCGTTTTCCTGGGAGGAATGCCGCGCTGGGCCACCATCTCGCTGGGTAGCCCGATGAAGCGAAAAGGCATGTGTGCCAAGTCAAATGCGAACAGTCGCGCCTGCTCGGCCTGAAAATCCTTAGGAGAAAAAGTCCATTTTAGAGGAACATCATTACCGAGCGTCGGCAGATAGTCGGCCATGTGTGCTCGCCATGCTTGCTGGCCTGCCTTGGACAGACGCGGCGGAAAGGCAGCGCTGATGCTTTCACGCACTGTGGTGTAAAGCTGACTTTGCCAACGGACAATCAATTCACGATCTGAAGGCAGGAGTTCTTTCGGGCATGCCTTGACGCTAAGCGAGCAATCTTGAATCACTTGCGTGCATAGGTGTTCGTATGCGCACAGTATCTTGCGCAGGTCTTCAAAGTCTTCGCACGCGGTTGCTAGGCGAATCACGCGTGGCAGATAAACCGCCAGATCAAAAAATTGCGGCAGCACCAGTACGTGCTGGACAAAAGCACGGAAGAAGGCTTTGCGATGTTCTCGCCAAGCTTCCGGCGCAAGATCACGTTCGTAGGCTTCAAAGTCCCGCAGCTTAATGGCAAAACTGGCGCGGCGCATCGTGAGTGCATCCGCCTTGCGGAGGTTGTCCGCGGCTTCACCGTCACTTTGCGTGGCGGCGAGCAAGTCTGTGCTGACGTGACTGGCGCGCGGGGGCAACCGGGGCATGGCGCGCCATTCGCTGGCACGCTCGTGAATCTGGTGGGCGATGGCGTCCACCAATGTCTTGCCCGGCTCTCCCGCCAGGACAAATACCTTATTCTTGGCGTTGGTAAAGCGGATCTCGCTGTTGTTAAGGTAGTTCGGCCAAAAGCCGATCTGACTGTGTGGTGCGCCAGCCACCCAGCCCAGCCTGCCGCTAGAACGTGCGAACAGCCACTCCCAGAGTTCGACCGTGGAGCGAAAACCCGCACCGTTTTCCATGACAAGCAGAATATCATCGACATAGCGGCCGTAATACAGCGGCGCGCACTGCTGCTCGATGATTCGGTCAAGTTCGGCCAGCGCGACGTTTGCGACCACAGCTGACGCTGGTAGCCCGACCGGCAAACCCATCTTTAAAGGCGTAGCCCCTGCCCAAGCATGTAGGGCCTGAATGAATAGGCGATGCAGTTTGTCCTGGTGGGCAGTCAACTCAATCCCGAGCAAATCCGTGACGAAGGTCGAGTTGAGCATGAAGTCGGGGTTCAACTTGTGATAGAACGAGCTGACATCAGCTGTAAGTGCCACGATGTTTTTTCCGGCATCCAGTGCGCCTCGCATAGTCGCGATACCCTTGTCACGCCAGTCTCGGAAAGGCTTGAGATAGGGCCGAAATGAGCCGAGCGAGTATTTGTTGATGGTCTTTCCGTCTTGGGTTCGACGTAGACGGTTGCCATAAGCGCAAGCCGTGAGCTGAGCATCAAAAAGGTGACCAACCTCTAGCATCCATAGCGTGGACAGCACATGAAAGTCCATGCTGCATCGCGCCATCACCCGAAACTCAGCTTCCGGTTTTAGACGCTGCTCACTTTCTGCCAGAAGGCGGCAAGCCTGTTCCCATTCGTCCGCCGGAGAGGAAAAAATGAGGCCATTTCCGTGTCGCTTGCGGTACTGATCCCAACAGGACGCGTCCACAGACTTGGCGGCCAAGGTCCAACTACCGCGGAACTCAGGTGTTATCACCCAAGCCTCATCCTCGCTCTGGATTTTATCGAGCAAGGCCATCAGGTTGGTGCGCAGCTTGTCCTCATAGTCTGCAATCGCTCCAAGCGACGCGTGGGATGAGTAGTACAGATCGACTTTGGCTTTGCGATACGCCAGACCGAGATCATGGAGGTTGGTCACTGGATATGTCTGTTGGGGCGTCAATGACGGCGAGAGCTTCGTGACGAAGCCGGGGACACGAGCTCTAAAGCGAGCCCGTAGTTTACGTAGAGACTAGTGAGATGTTTCCACACGTGCGCCAACCGCTGCTGCTACGCGGGCACAAAGGCTTTCCCTTGCGTTGGTCGTCCGATCCAAAAAAGTCCTGCGTGCGCGATCTCTCAGCCGCGTGGTCAGCAGGTCCAAGTACCAGCAATTTTAAACTACGTACCCATTCAGATTCGAGGGGAGTGGAAAGAGCAGCCACGCTTGTAGTCTTGTTCCAAGCAAGCGAATGGGTTGCTAGAGGCGAGCAGAATCAACTTATGTTGAGGAAGGATTTGTACGGAACGCGCAATTCTCGCCCGACGAAAAGCTAGATTCGGGCGGTCATCCGGGACGTTGAGCCAAACGGCAATTCGTGGCCGATGCGTGGCTGTCGCTTGCTCAATAACTACAGCACTGTAGGAGGCTTTAGGTTCTAGAACGAATCAGTTAGCCGCCGAAACCAGCGGCTGCTGCCGGACGCCAAAGCCCAAAACTCGCGGCGTCGTCGTGAAAACCGGAGGTCGGATCCGGCATATTCTCGACTGGCCCTCTGAGGTTGGCTCTTGGCGGCGCGGATTCCGGCAGACGTGATTCGGAGCGGCGCGGTAAAGCGCGTCGCGAGTTTGGCTCAGATTTCCACGGTTTCCATGCCTGGTATCGCTTCGGGGAGCCTGCATTACGCCTTCGATCGAACCGGAGCCGGCAACCGGGCGCGCAACCCCGCTGCGACGGTATCTGGGACACGCCGCGCCGCGCGTCGCAAGGCACGCAACGCGGCGCGATCCAAGCCCCCTTGCTTGGGCGTGCGACTCATGAATTCGACGATCGCCCAGGCGACCAGCGCCGGTTCGTCCGCTTCGCTTTCCGCTGCCAACTCGCGCAGCGCATCGATCCATTCTTCCGGGACGAGGCCTGCGAGTGAGACGATCTTCGGCGAGCCACTTGTCGGCTGCCAGTGGTTGCAGAACCAGTAGTCCAGTGTCGACCGCGAGTACTGCTCGAGGGCGTCCGACAGGAACACGTCGGGAGACTTGAAGGAGCCTGCGGCCATGTCGCAACATGCGTCATGCAGCCCCGGACTCATTCGCTGCATGGACGCAGCCAGAACCGATCCGACGCCTCCCCATCCCGCCGCCATCATCTGCCGCACCCTCACGCTCGTCGGCAACGCCTCGTTGCGCTCTCCTTCCTCGCGCTCGAGCACGAGGACCATCGAGGTGAGCGACGTGACGAGTTGATAGCGCTGCGCGAACGCTCCCTGTTTGCGTTCGGGGATCGATGTCATTGCGAGACCCGCAGCAACGCGAGGTAGTGCATCGTCCGCCATCGGTGCCGGTGTGCGTTTGTCGGGCAGCGCCAGCTGGTGCGTCTGCGCTCTGTCGTCGCACCACTCGAGCACCACCTTCCCTTTCGGCCGAGCTTCGAACCGCGCCATCGCATGCAAAGTCTCCCCACCGAACAACGCCCGCGGCACCGGCGCCTTCCACTCCGGCTCGACCGGCCACCGCACCCGCACGTCCTTCGCCCGCGGCTGCCGCAAGCGTCCCAGCAACCGCATCAGCGCATCCTCGATCGACTCCTTCGGCGTCACGAACTCCGCCGAGCCGCCCGACTCCTGCGTCAGCCGAACGAGTAGGCTCTCCGCCGCGCTCGACCCGACCGCGACGACGAACACGCGCTGGTCGCGCGCTTGCGCCAGTTCGATGATCTCTTCGGTGTTCCACACCTCGCCGTCGGTGATCAGGAAGACGTCCGCGTCGCGTCCTCCTTCCCCGCCAACCTGGAAGAGCGAGGCGAGCGCGCCGTGCATCTCGGTGCCGCCGAGATCGGCCCGTAGTGCTTCCGTCCAGCGCAAGCACTCCGCGCGATGCGATTCGTCGAGCGCTCGCAGCCCGTCGCGTTGGTGCACGACGCTCGACCCGAACGCGCTCACCGACACGCGGTCCGGTGCGCTCAACCGATTCAGCAGCCGCGCAACCGCCTGGCGCGCCTGCTCGATGCTGTCGCCGTTCATCGAACCCGAGCAGTCGACGAGCACCTTAAGCGAGAGCGATGCTTCGTTCGCCGGCGCGCGCAGCGTCGGCAGGAACGACGCGAGCGCGACCCAGCCGTCGCCGTCCGGGGCGATCGTGGCGAGGGGGCGGCCCGCGAGTCCGTCGATCGTCACGACGAAATCGCGATCGAGCCGGCCTTCGAGCTCGACGACGAGGTGATCATCGACGCGTCGCGTCGCGGCTGCGTGACTCGGGCTGGCGACGCCGCCGTTCGCGAGTTCACC
>JACDJB010001202.1_pt1 | contig 21831 bp, 25 predicted proteins | sample 7454121 | NCBI WGS metagenome assembly JACDJB01 (sample SAMN14253290, study PRJNA609438) | sludge metagenome | isolation source: sludge after 25d culture with pyrite | collected 2018-12-20
ACGGGTAGTAGCTACCTATCGGAATATAGCCCATCAGTCGGGCAGGCGAAGGAGCGGGGCAGTACATCACAGTCCCTGATATACTCCTAGCCCCTTTGAAGGCGACATCATAACGAATATCTATGAATCCTAATAATCTTCTTGCGATGGCAAAACAGGTCATCGACATTGAAGCACAAGCCTGCCAAGCCTTGAGCGCTCGACTTGATCACCAATTCATCACCGCCTGCGAGTTGATGCTCAAATGCGATGGACGAGTGATCGTTACCGGGATGGGCAAGTCGGGGCACATCGGCGGAAAAATCGCAGCCACACTCGCCAGCACGGGCACACCGGCCTTCTTCGTTCACCCCGGTGAAGCCAGCCACGGCGATTTGGGCATGATCACGCGGCGCGATGTGGTAATCGCCTTGTCCAATTCGGGCGAAACGGCAGAAGTGCTGGCCATCCTGCCCGTAATCAAACGCTTGGGCACGCCGTTGGTGGCGCTGACCGGTCGGCCACAATCCACGCTCGCCAAGGCGGCAGAAGCACATCTGGATGTATCCGTCGAACGCGAAGCCTGCCCGCTCAATCTCGCCCCGACCGCCAGTACAACAGCGGCTCTGGTCATGGGGGATGCCTTGGCTGTCGCCCTGCTCGATGCGCGCGGTTTCCAGCCGGAAGATTTTGCGCTCTCGCATCCCGGCGGTACGCTAGGTCGCAGGCTCCTGCTTCGAGTTCAGGATGTCATGCATACCGGAGATCATATCCCGAAGGTCATCTACAACCAGACCATCAAGCAGGCGCTGATCGTGATTTCGTCCGGAGGCCTTGGCATGACGACCATCGTGGACGAACAGCAAAAACTGCTGGGTCTGTTTACCGATGGTGATCTGCGCCGGATTCTCGATCAGGAAGAATACGATCTGAACCAACCGATCGAACGCGTGATGATCCGCAACCCGCGCACCTGCACGGCAGACAAACTGGCGGCCGAGGCCCTTGCCATCATGGAGCGGGACAAGATCAACGGCCTGATTGTGGTCGATGATCAGTCCCGCGTGATCGGCGCGCTCAACATGCACGATCTCCTGCGCGCAGGCGTTGCCTGAATGCCAAACCAACAGCCTCAACCCAACAGCAAGATATGCGGCACAACACGATGAAAAAAAACGATTTACTGAGCCGCCTGCGTGAAGTCCGTGCGCTGATTCTGGACGTTGATGGCGTGCTGACCGATGGTCGCCTGCACTTCACCGAACACGGCGAGGAGCACAAGATATTTCACTCCCGAGACGGTCATGGCATCAAGATGGCGCAGAAAATCGGCATCGAGGTCGCGATCATCTCCGGTCGTGCTTCACCTGCCCTGAGGCACCGGGCAGATAATCTGGGCATTACCCACTGCCTGATCGGCGTTCGCGACAAGGGCGAAGCGCTCGAAACACTGGCCGCGACACTGGGCATCCGCCCCGAAGCGTGTGCCGTGATGGGCGATGACGTGATCGACCTGCCCATGCTCAACCGCGCCGGTGTCAGTGTGACCGTGGCCGACGCCCCCCGACTGATCCAGGCCCGGGTGGATTGGGTTACCGGTCTTGGTGGCGGGCAAGGTGCCGTGCGTGAATTCATCGACCTGTTGATCGATGCGCGGGATGCCTGGCCCACCGTGTTGGCCGACTACGAGTAACGCTACCGTCATGTCGTTCCAGAAAGTCGGACAATTCTTTATCGCCGTAGTACTGTTCGTCCTGCTTGGGCTATTGATTTGGAAAAACTACCTTGCACCGAAGCAGGAAGCAGCCGCAACACCGGCCATATTCGACCAACAGTTCACCGACTTTACCGCGCGTCAGTTCAACCAGAAGGGTGGACTTGAATGGACTGTCAGCGGCAGCCAACTCAATCACCTGACCGAAGACAAGGGCTACCGCTTCAACCAGGTCGAGTGCCTGCTCGAAAGCAAGGAAAAAAACGCACCGCCGTGGCGCTTATCCGCACCGACGGGATCGGCTGACGAACGTTTGACTACAGTCGAACTGACCGGCGGCGTGGAAGGTCATCGTGCCCCCAGCGGGAATCAGGGTGCGTTGGTTTTCGGCACACGCACCATGACGATCCAGCCACAGGAACAAAAAGCCGCCAGCAGTGACCCGACCCACCTAGCCGAGATGAGTACCGATGGCCAGCCACGCTGGACCAGTGACTCGTCTGCATTCAACCTGAACTACGACAGCCAGGTTTTCCAACAATCCAAGGTTCGCGACCACTATAATCGTCCCGTTTCTGCAAAAGTTACGCCAGACTCAAGCCAAGGAGCACACCCCTGATGCACCGATCTAACGCCGATAGCACTTGTTCGACCGGATGGACTTCCGCCTTGCTCTTTTTCGGCATCATGGCCGGACTCATGACACCGGCAGCCTTTGCCGCCAAAGCCGACCGCAACCAGCCGATCGACGTAACCGCGAATGAGAAGGTCACCGACTACAAGCAAGGCACCAGCATTTACACCGGCAATGTGGTCATCAATCAGGGCAGCCTGCATGCCACCGGCGACAAGGCGACCTTGTACGTAGAAAAAGGCGAACTCGTCCGTGCCGTACTTGAGGGCAAACCGGCGACATTCCAGGAACTGGATGACAAGGGCCAACTGGTCAAGGGCAGCGCGAACGATGCCAACTACCTTGCCCAACAACAGAAAATCATCCTGACCGGCAATGCCAAGCTCGACCGTCAGGGCGACACGCTCAGTTCACAGCAGATCACCTACGATATGAATGCCGAAGTCGTCAAAGCGGGCGGCAAGGCCGGCGGAGATCGTGTCCATGTGGTGATTCAGCCCCGCAATAAAAATGCAGATCAACCCAAAGACGGCACACCTTCGGCTACATCACCATCCGCCAAAACACCCGCCAAACCATGAGCGCGCGCTCCACCACGCCGATCCTGGTTGCCGAATCGCTTGTCAAACACTATGGCGCTCGTGCCGTGGTTCAGGGCGTATCACTTGAAGTCAATGCGGGTGAAATCGTCGGGCTGCTGGGGCCGAACGGCGCAGGCAAAACCACCAGTTTCTACATGATCGTCGGGCTGGTAGCTGCCGATCAGGGGCAAATCCGGCTGAACGGTCAGGACATCACCCTGTTGCCGGTCAACCAGCGCGCACAGATGGGACTCGGCTATCTGCCGCAGGAAGCATCTGTTTTCCGCAAACTCACCGTAGAGCAGAACATCCTCGGCGTACTTGAGTTACGGCGAGACCTGACCCGGGCACAGCAACGAGAGGAACTGGAAGGGCTGCTGCAGGAACTGCATATCCGTGCCATCCGGCGCAGTACCGGCCAATCACTTTCGGGGGGTGAGCGTCGCCGGGTTGAAATTGCACGCGCCCTGGCCGCCAACCCGCGCGTGATCTTGCTCGATGAACCGTTCGCCGGTGTCGACCCGATCTCGGTCATCGATATCCAACGCATCATTCACCATCTGAAAGCCCGTGGTATCGCCGTTCTGATCACCGATCACAATGTGCGGGAAACACTGGGTGTATGTGAACGGGCATATATCGTTTCCGACGGTAAAATCCTCGCCGAAGGCAGTCCACAGGACATTCTGGACAATCCGCAAGTACGCGCCGTGTATTTGGGCGAACACTTCACACTATGAACGGTTCGACTGCCCCCAATAGACGACACGCAGACACTGGTGGCACTGGGACGATTTCAGTTAAACTGCATGACATGTTCATGACTATTTTCGACTGCACGTATCACATTTTAACCGCCCGATCTTTTGATAAGGGGCGGTGGTTGCGTGCGCCTCGACTGATTGGTGACCACCGATGAAGCCGGGACTGGAGCTTCGTCTCGGGCAAAGCCTGGCGATGACACCTCAGTTGCAGCAATCCATCCGCTTGCTGCAACTCTCGACACTGGAACTGTCACTGGAAATCCAGCAAGCCGTCGACACCAATCCCCTGCTGGAAATCGCCGAAACCGATGACTTCAATGAAAGTGGCGAGGCTTACAACGAGACAGGTGAAGCCGGGGCCAGCCCTGAAGCGGATTTTCAGGAAGATCCCAATGCAGTCGCAGGCGAGGCGCTACTGGCACCGAACAATGAACTGACACCGGACGATCCCTTCGCACTGGATACCCAATGGGAAGATTATTATGAGGCCGACGGCAGCACCTCGTTCAGTGCGTCCGAACAGAACTTCGACGATTACGACCCCTACGCCACCACGTCAAACGGCGTGGAATCGCTGCGGGATCACCTCCTGAGCCAGATTCACCTGACGCACCTGACACCCCGCGATACCGCCATAGCCACCGCCATCATCGAAGCGATCGACCCGACCGGTTACCTGGCCGATTCGCTTGAAGAGATCCAGTCGATGCTCTGCGAGGACTGGCCGGACATCGACGCTGAAGAGATGCTCAGCATCCTTCATTTGGTCCAGTCGCTCGATCCGGTCGGCGTGGGTGCTCGCGATCTGAACGAATCGCTCTGCCTGCAACTACGCCAGAAACCCGCCGACACGCCTTATCTGGATATCGCGCTACACATTTGCGAACGGGACCTGATCGAAGCCATCGCCCAACGCGAGTACACCAAGGTACAACGAGCACTCGGCGTCGACCAGGCAGCACTCGAAGGGGGTTTGCTCCTTCTGCAGGGGCTCAACCCCCGGCCCGGTTCGGATGTGGGTGCTGAAGCGGCCGACTACCTCATTCCCGATGTCATGGTGAGTCTGCGCAACAATGTCTGGCACGTGGATCTGAATCCGGAAATTGCCCCCAAGCTGCGCGTCAACCAGACCTATGCCCGTATGATCAACCGCAGCTCGCGCGGGGAAGATGCCAGCTATATTCGCAGCCATCTACAGGAGGCGCGCTGGTTCATCAAAAGTCTGCGCAGCCGCAACGAAACGCTGCTCAATGTCGCCCGGGCGATCGTCGCGCGGCAGACCGCCTTCTTCGAACAAGGCGAAACCGGCATGCGGCCGCTGGTTCTGCGCGAAATTGCCGAGGAGCTTTCTCTGCATGAATCCACGGTCAGCCGGGTAACCACCCAGAAATACATGCTGACTCCGCGTGGTACCTTCGAATTCAAGTATTTCTTTTCGAGCCACGTCGGCACCAGCGATGGCGGAGAATGCTCGGCCACGGCCATTCGCGCCATGATCAAAAAACTGGTGAGCGAAGAAAATCCACGCAAACCCTTGTCGGATGCAAAAATTGCCGACATGCTCATCGAACAAGGCATCGATGTCGCCAGACGAACGATAGCCAAGTACCGCGAGGCAATGGGTATTGCCTCGTCCACTGACCGCAAACGCCTGATCTGAAGGCGAAAGGAGCAAATGATGCAAATTGAAATCACCGGCCATCACGTTGATATCACTGACGCGCTGCGAGATTACATCGAAAGTAAATTCAGCAAGCTCAAGCGGCATTTCGACAAAGTGATCAACGTCCATGTCATTCTTACCGTCGAAAAGAAAGTGCAAAAAGTGGAAGCCACACTGCATATGAGCGGGAATGATGTGCATGCGGAAGCCGAATCCGAAGACATGTACGCATCGGTTGACACGCTGATCGACAAGCTCGATCGCCAGATCATGAAATACAAAGAAAAAATGACCGATCACCGTTAACCCAACGGTCATTGTCTGCCAGAGGATATCGCTGCATACATAGGCATTCCATGGGTAGGCTCCTCTGATGGGCGGCAATCTATTTACTTCGCGTAGATATGATCGTCTGCCCTTATTTTTTTGAGCGCGCCGCATGATGAAGCCAACCTGGCGAGAATTTCGGGCCGACCTCGATCAATAAACCCGTGAATGGCGGCCCCGGGCATTCGGTTTTAATGTAAAAGGACGGGAAATTTAAACATGTCAGCGCATCGTTTAGGGCGTATCCTCTGCCGCCTGCTCCATCCCGAACCAACTTCTCGGCTCGGAAGCTCGCTTCTCGAACACAGTTTCGCTTACAGGTGATTCATGAACATCGCTGATATATTTCCATTACAGCGGATTTTGATTGACGAGGTCTATCAAAGCCGCAAACGGGTACTGGAAGTACTTGCCGGACTGTTGGCCGACGACCAACTCGGCGGACAGGAGTCCACGCGAATTTACGAAATCCTGATCGAACGCGAACGTCTCGGCTGCACGGCCATCGGCAAAGGCATCGCCATCCCACATGGCAGAGACGCGGCCACCCTACGCCCACGCGGTGCCGTCATCCGTCTGACCGAAGGCATTGATTTCGGCGCGGTGGATAATCAACCCGTACGCTTGATCATCGGCTTGATTGTGCCGGCCGAATGCCCTGAAAACCATCTCGCCATTCTCGGTCTTCTCGCTGAGCACCTATCCAACGAGGAGGACCGCGAAGCCATGATGCAGGCGCAAAGTCCTGAACGGATCCGAGGCCTTCTGGTCGAATGGCTGAGTCCGCTCGCCACGCCCGACGAATAATCGGCCCGCACGAGCGCGTTCTACACCATGACAATGCCCCATCCTCAAATTCTCCCACTTGAATTCGAAGACACCGGGGCACACAAGCATCCGGTGTACCAGCGACTGTTCAATCCCGATCTGCGGTTTGATCGCTTCAACCCTTTGGAGCCGCAACCCATCGGCCTGTTGGATAAACATCTGCGCACCGCCATCAAGGCACGAAAAGAACCCTTGCCGGATCACCCGCTCACTTTCATCCTGACCGACTGTACGGCTGAAGAAGCGACAAAATGGGTTCGACAACAACACCCATCGTCCAACTCGACCTTTCTGTACACCACACAGGATGACACTGCCGTAACGTCCTGGCTCTTTGCCGAGCGACGCCAGCAGAACCGGCAATGGCAGCATGGTGTATTCATGGAAGTGGCCGGTTCCGGCGTACTGATCACCGGTGACTCGGGAATCGGAAAAAGCGAACTGGCGCTTGAGCTCTTATCGCGCGGACACCGGCTGATCGCAGACGACGCCCCCTACTTCGTCCGCGGCCATCAGGGCATTGAAGGCCATTGTCCGGACAACATCAAGGATCTGCTGGAAGTCCGCGGCCTCGGCATCATTAATGTCCGATCATTGTTTGGTGACAACGCACTCAAACCGCACAAAAATCTGCGCCTGCTGATCGAACTCTATGCAGCCGATCATAAAAAAATCCATGCCGACGACCGTCTGCGCGGTGAGCGGGGACAAATCATGATTTGCCAGGAAATGATCCCGCTGTTCCGCCTGCCGGTCGCACCCGGCAGAAACATTGCCGTATTTGTCGAAACGGTCGTCCGGCAGCATAATCTGGAACGAACCGGCAACGATTCTGTCAGGCCGGGCCGAATCCCCGTAATGTAGCCCTCGGAGCCCCATGAACGACATGATCCAATCGACCCGAGAGACCCCGGCTTGAATACCCCGGTAACGCATAAACAACAAGAACCGAATCAATCGGCCATGGTGTTGATCGTGACCGGCCAATCCGGTTCGGGCAAATCGGTCGCCCTGGCATCGCTCGAGGACGCCGGTTTCTACTGTATCGATAACCTGCCACCCGAATTGCTGGACAATCTACTTCAGATTTACCAGCACGGGGACATCCAGGCGCGCGGCATTGCCATCAGTATTGATGCGCGCTCGCCAGAAGCCGCGTTGCGCCAACTGCCGCAACGGATCGAGAAACTGAAAACGGATTACCCCCAGCTGGCGATTCAAAGTCTGTTTCTTGAGGCCAGCGAAGCCCGCATCGTGGCCCGTTTCAGCGAAACCCGGCGCCGCCATCCGCTCTCCAACCGTATTGAAAATCTGGTCGAAGCCATCAGCCAGGAAACGGAGCTGCTGCTCCCCATGCGCGCTCAGGCCGATCTGATCATCGACACCAGCCACACGACCATCCACCAGATCAGGGAAGATATTTCCCGACGGGTGATCGGGCGTGATCCGTCCGGCCCGACTATTTTGCTTCAGTCGTTCGGGTTCAAGCATGGCATTCCGCTGGACAGCGACTTTCTTTTTGATATCAGGTATCTGCCCAATCCACACTGGGTTCCCGAACTGCGCCCCTTCAACGGCAATGATCGAGTGGTGATCGATTACCTGGAACAACACCCGATCACCCACAAGACCCGCGGCTATCTCCGGGACTTCCTCGGCAACACGCTTAGCGAAATGGTGCGCACCGACCGCAGCTACGTCACCTGCTCGATCGGCTGCACCGGCGGCAAGCATCGTTCGGTTTATCTGGTTGAACATTTGTTCGAAGACTTGCACCCGCGCTTCGATCACATCATTATCCGACATCGTGATTTAGGGTCAGGATGACCAAACGCGAACAACGAAGTAAATCGTTGATTTGCGCAAATTGTTGCGGACATGCGCCGCAACAAGCCGAGCTGGAAAATCCATGGAAGGTTTTTTCAGCATCCAATTGAATCGGAGCGAAAATGACCGTTGGAATTTTATTGATCTGTCACAATCATATCGGCGCGCAACTGCTGGAAACGGCGACGGACATGATGGAAGTACCCCCCATCCAGGCAGGCAACCTGAGCGTTCTGCAGGACGATGACCCCATCGAATTACTCAGCCGTGCGCGCAAAAGAGTGGCGGATCTCGATCAGGGCGATGGCGTGCTGGTGCTGACCGATATGTATGGCTCCACACCGTCCAACATTGCCCATCGCCTCAAGGAAAAAAATCGCGTGCATGTCATCTCCGGTGTCAACCTGCCGATGGTCGTACGGGCGATGAATTATCCCCAACTGACGCTCGCAGAAATGACCGAGCGCGTGGCCTCCGGTGGCCGCGAAGGCATTATCGAAGGCGACGCGGCCTGATGCGTACGGAGTCGATAGAAATCATCAATAAACTTGGCCTGCATGCCCGAGCTGCGGCCAAATTCTCCACCCTCGCCTCACAGTTCGAATGCAAAATCGAGGTGAAACATCTGGGTAGAACCGTCAATGGCAAGTCCATCATGGGTCTGATGATGCTGGCAGCCGCCTGTGGCATGACGATCGAAATCAGCACAGATGGTGAAGACGAACAGGCCGCCATGGAAGCACTGAATCAACTGATCGCCCAGCGCTTCGGCGAACCGGAATAAAGCTACTCTTCAATCACCCTTTCTGGTCGCAAAGCCCGCAGCAAAGATAGCGGCACCGGATTCGGCTCCCCGCAACACGAAGCCGCCAATACTTCCGCCAGCAGAGGGCACCAAGTCAAGCCCCTCGAGCCGTGACCGGTATTGATCATCAGTCCGGATTGACCGGGCATTTCACCGACAATCGGCAAGCGATCCCGGCTTGTGGCACGAAGCGAAACGCGCCCCTGAGGTTCTGCGTCATCTTGAATCGTGGGCGCAACCAGATTTATAGACAGTGCGGCCAGTCGCTCCTGATTTTCCATTCGCTCTTCAGCACGCCATGCCAAATCCTGATCACCCGGCTTGAAGCTGGCGCCAAATACCCGCCGACCATCCGGCAGATCCAGCATGTAACCCTCGCGCATCAGCGGCATTTGGGCATATGCATCCTTAAGCCCAAGACAATCGCTTCGGTCAATCCAATCCACCTGCCCCCGACAGGCCGTAAGCACCGATTCAAATTCCGGCAAAAGAGACGAAACGGCTCCCGCATTCGCCAATACGACCCAAGACGAGGAAAACAACATCTCGCTCGAAACCGAATAACCGCGCCAGAAGCCATTCTCGAAGGAGAGATCGGCAACCTCCGTGCTCATGCGAAGGGAAATCCTAGGATATGCCTGCAAGGCCACTAGCCAATCGTGTGGCGACACCCATCCGGCGGAAGGAAAGTACCAGCCGGGTTCTGTTACTTCTACCCCTACCTTACCGGACAAGATCGACGAATCGAGCCATTGCGCAAATTCCGGCGCGTAGCTTTGCTCATCGGCGATTTGCTGCTGCCGCTGGGCATGAATATCGTCACGGGCGAGCTGTACGACACCATCAAAGGCGGCGGGCACACTGAATCCCGCCTGCTGGAACTGTTTGATCTGTTGCCGCGCGAATCCCAAACCCATTTGAGTCAGCCGGGTGGCGGCATGGCAATCCCGGCTCAACAAGGGCGACAGCACACCCGCCGGGTTGCCTGAAGCACCCTCACCGAGCGTGGCCGCGGCATCGATTACGGTTACGTCAACCTGCCTTCGGGCAAGGGCATACGCCGTGGTCAAGCCCGCAACCCCTGCGCCGATCACCACAACCGATGTCGGCGGTTTATGCCGATGGGGTTTGCGACTGCGCATCATCGGCCGCCGTATCGCCACCAGCCGGTGTTTTTTGAGACCAAAACCGGGCACTTTTTCCACCAGAAAGCCTGCGGCGGTGAGCCCTTCGGCCACCGCATTGGCCGAGGAGTAGGTGGCAACTCTGGCCTCATCCGCAGCCAGTCGAGCCATGGCCCGGAATACGTGCGGCGACCACATGGCGTCGTTCAGCCGCGGGCTGAATCCATCCAGATAAAAGGCATGAAACGGCGCTTGCAGTTGCTTTAACGCCCAGTCGACATCACCAAAAACCAGGGTCAGAACCACGCGCCCGTGAGACAAAAATCGCCGGTGGAATCCCGGCACAGGATCAGGCCATTGTTCGGCCAGTTCGACTGCGAGCGCTGCCAATTCAGGCCATTGCGTGGCCATTTTCAGGAAATCGGCACGGGACCACGGGTGCTTTTCAATCGAAAAGAAGAACAAGTCGGGCTCGAATCCATGGGTCGGATTCGGTTCAGGTGCGTGTTGCAGAAAGGAAGCCCAAGTCGCGAGAAAACTCAAACCCGTGCCAAAACCCAGTTCCAGTACATGCGTGGGTGTTCCGGCAGCGAATCGCGCGGGCAAGGCACATCCTTCCAGAAACACGGCCTGCTTCTCCGCCAATCCACCTGCCGCCGAGTAATAGATATCGCCATAGTCGGGCGAGTACGGACTGCCATCGGCTCGCCATTGCACGTCGGCCCATGAAATAGCGCAGGAAGGAATCGTCATAAAATCAAACCAAACAGTGTGTTGAGCATTCAAACGGTCCGGCACGAGACCAAAGACGGTGAACATTGGACCAATTGACGAGCCGAAAAACGGAACAGAAAGTGACCGGGCTGCTAAAATTCGCCCATCTTAAATGACTCTGGTTAGATTAACCGAAGGATAAACGCATGTGCGGAATCTGTGGCTGGCTGGCCGCGCCCGGCTCGCGCCCTGACCTGGGGGCCGTGCGGCGCATGATGGATCGTCTGGAGCGACGTGGCCCCGACCATGAGGGCAGCTTTTCAGATGGCCCCATGGCGCTGGGGCATCGACGCTTGTCGATTCTGGATTTGAGCTTTCACGGCGCGCAACCCATGATCGACCGTGAAAACGGGCTGGCGTTGGCGTTTAACGGCACCATCTACAATCACCCCGAATTACGTCAGGAACTGCGCGCACTGGGGCACCGGTTCATATCCACCGGCGATACCGAGGTCATTCTCAAGGCATTTGCGCAATGGGGCACCGATTGCGTCGGCCATCTGACCGGCATGTTCGCATTCGCCATCTGGAATCTGAAGACCGGCGCCCTGTTTCTGGCGCGCGACCGTTTGGGCATCAAACCGCTGTATTACACCGAAGACCCGACCAATCCCACTGCCCCGCTGCGCTTCGCCTCCAGCCTGCCCGCCCTGCTCGCGGGTGGAGCGGTCAATACCGAATTCGACCCGATCGCATTGCACCATCAGTTCACCCTGCACGGTTCGGTGCCCGCGCCCCATACCATTCTCAAGGGCGTGCGCAAATTGCCGCCCGGCCACAGCCTGCTGATCGATGCGGCGGGAAAGAAAACGCTGACACGTTACTGGCAGATCGACGCGACCGAACGCCACGATCTTAACGCGCAGCAATGGCAGGAACAGATTCACGCGGGCCTGCTCAGGGCCGTTAAGCGACGTCTGGATATCAGCGATGTCCCGGTGGGTGTGTTGCTCTCCGGTGGCTTGGATTCCTCGCTGATCGTGGCCTTGGCGCATGAAGCGGGCATTGCGCCCCAAACCTTTACCATCGGTTTTGAAGATCAGCCGGAAGAAAAAGGCAGCGAATTCGAATTCTCGGACCCGGTTGCCGAACGTTACCAGACCAAACACCACCGCTTTCATATTCCAAACAGTCAGGTACTGGATCGATTGCCCGAAGCGGTGGCGCAGATGAGCGAGCCGATGTTCGCGCAGGATGCGGTGGCGTTTTATCTGCTGTCGGAACAGGTTTCCCGCGAGGTGAAAGTCGTCCTGAGCGGCCAAGGCGCCGATGAAGTTTTCGGCGGCTATTTCTGGTATCCGCAAATGAATGCCGCCGTCGGCGACGATCTGTCCCGATTCGCACCCTATTATTTTGATCGTGATCACGAAGAACTGATGTCGATGATCACCGCGCCCTTCCGTGGTGAAGACCACACCAGCCGCCGCATCCGCGAAGAACTGGCGCGCATTCGCGGGAGCAATTACATCAACCGAGTCCTGGGCCTGGATGTCAGCACGCTGATTGTCGATGACCCGGTCAAACGCGTCGATAACATGACGATGGCCTGGGGTCTTGAGGCCCGTGTGCCATTTCTCGACCACGAGCTGGTCGAGCTCGCCATGCAAATGCCGGCGGCATACAAACTCGATCTGGAGGGCAAAGGCATGCTCAAACGCATTGCGCGCGGTCGAATACCGGATGCGGTCATCGACCGACCCAAAGGCTATTTTCCGGTTCCGGCCCTGAAATTTGTCCGCGGCCCGTTTCTTGAGTTCATGCGCGATATTTTAAGTTCGCCCACGGCGCAGGCCCGAGGGCTCTTCGAACCGGCTTATGTGAACCGACTGTTGGCCGAGCCCGACCAGCATTTCACCCGTTTACAAGGGGCCAAACTCTGGCATCTGGCCGTGTTTGAACTGTGGTTGCAGCAGAACGGGCTTTAGCGCTGCATCGGTGAATCAGTCCGACAGTTCGATCTTGGCCGGCAAACCCGCGATCCAGTCCTTCTGTGGTTTTATCTGCACTTGTAGTCGGTAACTGATCGCTGCGTTCTGATTGTTCTGCGGCTCGCTGACGATACCGACGAGCTTTCCCTGTACCTTGGCCTGATCACTGGCTTGCCCGACCAATACATTCATTTTCTGCCCGAGTGACAGGTGTGATGCCACATCGGGAGACGTGTTTGCCACGACCAGCATTTGATCCGCTCGGGCAATGCGCAATAGGACAGGCGCATTCAGTTCGCTGGAAACCGTTTCACCCACCGCCGTATCAACACTCAAAATCCGGGCCGGATAGGGTGCCGTCAGTGTCGTTTTACCCAATTCCCACTGCCGCAAATCAGCTTTGGCGCGGGCTTCATTCAAGCGCGCCACGGCCTGTTCCTGCTTGATCAGCGCTTCCTGTCGCTCGGATTCTGAAGCTACAGTGCGATCATAAAGCTGCTGAGTTCGTTCCGCGTCCCGCTTGGCCTCGGCCGCTGCGCGCACCAGTCCCGATCGTATCGCCACGGCGGCGGCCAATCTGTCTGCAAGCGGTTTGCGATCCAATCGGAGCAATACGGTACCTTTTTCGACCTGCTGCCCCGGTTGAACCGGAATTTCGGTCACAACACCGGATACCGGCGTGGAAAGCCGGGTTACCTCGGCCCAGGCTAGGTGACCATCCAGAGTCTGCGGTTCATCCGCCGCAAAAGTGGGGTTGACCGCCCCGACAAGCGACAAAATCAGGGGCAGAAGAATCTTGGATGGGATTGCTTTTGCCATGGCTCGACTTTTTGTTTTGCGCGTCATTGAATGCAAGTTCATCGTTTTGGCGTTCATTTTTTTGGCTCCGCGATAACAGATGGCGACGAGGTTAAAATCGAATCGATGGGTTGCCCTTGCATGCTTGCCAGCTCGGCCCAGTACGTTGCCAGCGCAAAGGTTGTCCGCATCCGTTCCAACTGCGCGGCAGATTCTTCAACCATTGCATCGCCAAGATCGGTCGCTTTCTCCAACTGGTACAAGGTTTGTTTGCGGGTGAAGTTGAGATCGGAATAATTCTCCAAGGCCTTGACGCGACTGATGGCGGCTTTGCGATAGACATCGATCATTTCAAGCACATTGGTCACCTGATCACGCAGGTCTGCCTCACGTGCCGCAATCTGCGCGGCAAGCCGCATTCTGTCGGCCTGTGCCTTGCCGATTTTCGAGTCGCGCAAACGCCCGTCGTACAGTGGAAAGTCGATATACACCCCCGCTCGGAACGGGTCGCGCGAACCCAGTTCCCGCTGGTAGTAATCGCCATTGACCTGCGCATAGATGGTCGGTGCATTATGATCTCGCGCGGCCCGCAATGATTGTTCAGCAGCCTCAAAACGGGCATGCAACGCCTGAAGCCCGGGGTCATCGGCCAATGCCCGCTTCATGGCCAGATCCACTTCGGGTGGCGTTCGTGCAAACAGGGAATTGAATTTGGGCGCGACCAGTTTGGAGGGGATCTTCTGGGGCGTGCCCATGAGTTCTGCCAGCTTCCTGCGGCTGATTCGACGCTCGGCATCGGCCTTGGCGCGTGCGAGGAGAACGTCCTCATATTCCCGCTGCAAGCTTGCCAGATCGTAATCGGACGCCATGCCCAGCTCTTTTCGATCCTTGGCCTTGTCAAAGCGTACATACACAATCGCCATGCGCTCATTGGCGACCGTGTAGGTTTGGTCGGCCAGCAGCACGCCGAAGAACGCTTTGAGAATGGCGAGGCGCTGTGCCTGCTCGACACTGAAAAGTTGCAACTGTGCACCGGTGACGCCCGATTTGGCCGCGTCAGCACGCAGGGACTGACGACCGAAGTCGAACAAACGCTGGCGGGCACTGATACCCAGCGCATTGTCGTATTGTACATTTTGATCGGTTGCCGCATTGCTGGGCTGAATGTAACGCAACCGCCCCTCGACGGAGATGGTCGGGTCATACCAACTCTGTACTTCCTGCTGATCTGCCTTGGCACCGAGCAGATCAGCCTCTGCGCCCATCACGCCATATTGCTGCTGCAACGGCACACTCAAGGCGGCCTGCAAAGTCAGGGGCATTGCGGCACCGTCGTCGGCATGCGCTCCGCCACACATTATCCCTAAGCAAACCGCCGCCCAAATCGCTGTAGCGGGTCGAAAAATCATAGTAATCCGTCCTTGCAATTAACGCTTAATCGGCCAGATGACAGTCAAGACGCAAAACGTTACTTGCTGTGCTCCTTGCGGTATTTGAAGAAGTTCATGCCCGGTTGTTTGTACGCGCCGCTGGTCACGAACTCGGCCAGGGTCAGAAATTCCTTGGCCGAGCGGGTCGGGCCGGTGAACAGGGTAGCAATCTTGCCATCCGTGTCAATGAAGGCCATGACCGGTGTGGCACGAACACGAAACTGCTTGAAGGCAAAATCTTTTTGCGAAATCGATTTACCCTGGAAATCCGTCATCATCACGTCGCCCTCGATATCGATCGATGCGGTGATGAAATGCTTTTTCATAAAGGCTTTGACGTCGGGATCGGTGAATACGGTCGTTTCCATGCGATGGCAGAAGGGGCAATCGGCCATCTGGAAAAACAGGAACACGCCGGTTTTGCCCTCGGCCTTGGCCTGTTTGAGATCGGCAGGCATATCAAAGAAAGAGTCATCCCAGAAACCATCGGCGTGTGCCGCTGGTAGCCATAAAGCCGAACCAAGGAAACTCAGGCTCAACACCAGGGCCGCCACCAGCCGACGCCCCAGAAAAACAAAACCGTCAGGTACATTGATCACCGGTTGGTCGATTCCTTCAAAAGTACTGTTCATGCGCTTAGTCCTCGTCTCTTTGTTGATCCCGGTCTGACGCCGGGTTGATTCACTCAGGAATTGTTCTTGATCATCTGCATCAGTTGTTGCGCCGTGATGGCGCCAACGTGTCGCGCCACCAACTCACCCTGAGGGTTGACCAGAAAGGTGGTCGGAATCCCGGGGATATTGCCAAAAACAGAGAGTTTCTGTGGATTCATCTTAAAAATGGGGTAGCCGATTTGATGCTCCTGGGCAAACATCGATAGCTCATCGGGCGAAGCCGCCATATCAACACTCAAACCCCACACTTTGATGTGATCCTTGGCGTGCGCTTTGGCAAATGCGGCCAGTTCCGGTAATTCCTTGCGGCAGGGCGGGCACCAGGTTGCCCAGATATTGATGACGACCCAGTTTCCACGTTCGTTACTCAGTGTGTGCATCTTGCCATTGACGTCCTGGGCTGAAAACTCGAAGGGCGCGGAAAATACGGGCGATGCCAGCATCAGAAGCAACAAACCACCCAGTACACTTCGCCACACTGATGCAAATATATTCTCAACCGAAAACCAGGTGCTTTGACGCATATTTTTTCTCTCAAATTGTGTGTTGTCTCGATGGCTTTGCTATTTGCAAGCCATTGATCGGTGAGAAAGCGAATCAGATCCTATAATGACTCCATGTAAATGATTTTCCGACCAGGCATGTCAACCAAGGTCGGCAACCGGCCCGGAATTGGCTATTATGGCGGGCCTTTTGTCCGCGATACATGCAAGTTTGCACCGCGGCAACAATGAAAGGCTGCCCAGTAAAAACTACCCGGGCACGAAAATCACGCGTCTCCCTCTTTCAATTTCAGGAACATCCGTCAAGCATGACCGACATTCTCGTCCTTTATTATAGCCGTTACGGCGCCACAGCACGTCTCGCTCACCAGGCCGCTCGTGGCATCGAACAAGTGGAAGGCATGCAGGCCCGAATTCGTCGCGTCCCGGCGATAGCGGATCCTGGCGGTAACATACCAGAACCCGCCCCGGACGAACCACCCGTTGTCACGCCGCAGGACTTCGAGGAATGCGCTGGTTTACTGCTGGGCAGTCCGACTTATTTCGGCGGCATGGCGGCTGCTGTAAAACACATGCTCGACGACACCAGCCGCCAATGGTTCAAAGGCACACTGACCGGCAAGCCTGCAGGGGTATTCACCTCAACGGGCTCCATGCACGGTGGGCAGGAAACTGTTTTACTCTCGATGATTGTTCCACTGCTGCACCACGGTATGCTCATCGTCGGGATTCCCTATGCCGAACAAGCTCTGGCGCATACCCAGACCGGCGGCACCCCGTACGGTGCCAGCCATACCGCCGGCAATAACCGCCCGCTGAGCCAGGAAGAACGCCATCTCACGCAGGCACTCGGTCAACGCGTTGCGGAAGTGGCGAAATCACTCGCGGCATCGAAGTCTTAAGTGGCCCCCGATCGTCTTCGGCTATTGCGCGGCCTTATCATCGCCGCGCAACCATTGATCGTACTGACTTACCTCGGCATGGCCTTCTGGGGAGTGGGCATGGCCCGGCCGCAAGGTGCGTGGTTGATCGTGCTCATCCTGCCCGCCCTGTTCTTATTACCGGGGATGTGGTTAGGCCGCTACCGCGCGTTTGTCTGGGCGGCACTGTTCGACCTGTTCTATCTGATGATTGCCCTGACGGACGCATGGAGCAGCCCGCACGATCGGGGGTTCAATCTCGCCATTGTGGTTTTTGCCCTCATGGGTTTCATCGCAGCCTGGATTCAGGGTATCGTTTTGCGTCGACAGTCCAAACGACAAGCCAGATAACCATCCTTGTTCGTCACTGAGCAAATGACCTGCAATATTGATTAAGATGAGCTCAGCAGATTCCTGCCCACAATTAACAAAGGACACCATCTCATGATTCGCAAATGCCTGTTTCCTGCCGCCGGTTACGGCACCCGCTTTCTCCCTGCCACCAAGGTCATGCCCAAGGAAATGTTGCCGATTCTCGACCGGCCATTGATTCAGTACGGGGTCGAGGAAGCCATGGAAGCGGGCATCAAGAACATGGCCATTGTCACCGGCCGGGGTAAGCGGGCACTGGAAGATCATTTCGACGTGAACTACGAACTCGAACATCAGATTCGTGGCACATCCAAGGCAAGCCTGCTCGCCAGCATCGATAAACTCATCGAGAACTGCACGTTTTCCTATACCCGTCAGATCGCCATGCTGGGTCTGGGCCACGCCATTCTCACCGGCGAACCGCTGATCGGTAACGAGCCTTTTGCCGTTGTACTCGCAGATGATCTGTGCGTGGGCCACCCCAAAGGGGTACTGAGCCAGATGGTCGAGATTTACGCGCGCCATCAGTGCAGCGTGGTGGCCGTTGAAGAAGTACCGATGACCGAAGTGCACAAATACGGTGTGATCGCCGGCACAGCGATTGACGAGGACACCATTCAGGTGAGCCAGATGATCGAAAAACCGGCCGCCGATCAGGCACCGAGCAATCTCGCCATCATCGGTCGCTACATCCTCACACCCGACATTTTCGATATTCTCGAAGCGACCCAGGCCGGTGCCGGCGGTGAAATTCAACTCACCGATGCCTTGCGCGCTCAGGCAGAACAAGGCAAAGTCATTGCTTACAAGTTCAAGGGGCAGCGTTTTGACTGCGGTAGCCCCTCGGGTTTTGTGGCTGCAACCAACCATTTTTACCATCTGAGCCGACGTTGAAACCGGCATTTATCCTGAGGGCGCTAACGAATGCAAGTGACTGAGAACAAAGTAGTATCAATCGAATACACACTGAAAAACAATCAAGGTGAGGTGCTGGACAGCTCCGTAGGCCATGATCCGCTGGCCTATCTGCATGGTCACCACAACATCATTTCCGGGCTGGAAAATGCACTGGCCGGAAAAAGTGTCGGTGATGCGTTCTCTGTCGAAATCCCCCCGGAAGAAGGCTATGGTCTTCGGGATGAAAGCATGACTCAGGTCGTGCCTCGGCACCTGTTCCAAGGAGTTGATGAAATTCTGCCCGGCATGAAGTTCCACGCCGAAGCCGAACATGGCGTCAACGTCGTGACGGTTATCGACGTGAAAGGCGATCAGGTTCACCTGGACGCCAACCACGAACTGGCGGGCGAAACCCTGCATTTCGATGTCGTGGTCAAAGATATTCGTGACGCAACGGCTGATGAAATCGAACACGGCCACGCGCACGGTCCGGACGGACACCACCACCACTGAGTGCGTTTGCCTGCTCTTCTGCAATAGCAACAAAAAACCCCGGATTCTACTCCGGGGTTTTTTTATGCGTTTGTTGCGCTAGAAGCGGTTGGAACGAACGCAGTTGAGACCTCTGAACTCGAATCACATGACTGTAGAGGTGCGCTCATGCACCACACGGCCTTGATCCCCCCTGTCGGAATAACCGCCAACAGGATGATCGCCCCAGATATCCTCAAAGGCGGTGAACACACTGGCAATCATCAATGGCAACAGCAGGATAAGACTCAGCATCAGCGTGATGGGCACGGTCAAAAACAGCAAGAACAAAACCAACGCATAAACCAGAAAGGCAGACCAATTGCGCCCAACGGCACTGAAGCTCTGCGAAAGAGCCGAACGCAAGGTCTCACCGCGCAGCACGATCAATGGCACGGCAAAAAAAGTCGCCATGCTGTATGCCACCGACGCGATCAAAACCCCGATCCAAAGCACCCAGGCACCTGGATCCATCAGATAAGGAATCAAGAAACGCATCCGCTGCTCGTCGGTCGCCGTCGAATCAGTCAATACCGAATGATCAACGCCAGATAGCTTGATGGTCACGAAGATGGCCAAGAGCAGCAACAACGCCAATGAAAAAGCGATGGAGACGAAACCCAACCAAAGCAGTGCCTTTCTCGGGGCGGGATCCTTGAACACGGAAAACAGCAAATCAAAGGAGATCGGCTGTTCGCTCGCTAATGGCTCGATGCGCGACCGCTGTTCGATCTCCCGCACCCGCCGCAAGACGACATACACACCGCCGGCCAGGAACGGCGACAGGATCGGCGTGATGACGTTTCCGATCAACGGAATCATGCTGGCAGCGAACAACAGGACGTACATCAACATCACCGTCCCGAGGATCAAGCCGAATCTTGGTCTGATCAAACGCCACGCTTCCTTGATCCACTGCCATCCTCGGCCCGCATTCACACGTCGCATATGTCCTCACCTATTCTGTGGTTTTCAGTACTCGCTGCAAAACGTTTGGCAAGCAAGCCTTGCTAGGATAGCCTAACGCCTTAATTTTACCGCAGCTTCAATTCAGGTTTATTTATGTTCAAGGCGATTTTATTCGATGTAGACGGCACGCTCGCGGAAACTGAACGTGATGGTCACAGGATTGCGTTCAACCGCGCTTTTGCCGATGCCGGGCTGGACTGGGACTGGGATGTGGCGCTGTATGGCGAACTGCTGGCCGTCACCGGCGGCAAGGAACGAATTCGTTTTTTCATCGATGAATACCAACCTCAATACCCGGCTCAATCGGATGAAGTGGCCTGGATCGCAGGTTTGCACAAAGCGAAGACCAAGCATTACCTTGAGTTGCTCGATCAAGGTGCGATTCCGCTGCGTCCCGGTGTGCGACGCCTGATCGACGAAGCACGCGCACAAGGATTGCGTCTGGCCATTGCCACGACTACCACACCCGAGAACGTAACCGGATTGCTCGAAGCAACACTGGGCAAGGAATCCCTGGACTGGTTTGAAGTCATCGCCGCGGGCGACATCGTGCCGAAGAAAAAACCGGCGGGCGACATCTATGTCTACGCCCTCGAAGCGATGAATCTGCGTCCCGAGGAATGTTTAGCCATTGAAGATTCAGCCAACGGCGTCCTCTCGGCACTGGACGCAGGGCTCCCCGTACTGGTCACAGACAACGCCTATACAAAAGAAGATGAATTCAGCGGCGCCCTGGCGGTATTGAGTGATCTGGGTGAACCGGGACAGCCGGTTGTCGTCCGTTCAGGATCAGCGCCTCAATCGGGCTATGTTGATTGCGCTTATCTGCACAGTCTTGCCCCGACCGCCTGAACATTGAGTGAAATACCACACTGACAAGCGTAGATTTCACAGCTACACTCGTGCTCGAACTTGATACTTGGGGATACTATGACTGCAAGCCATTCGACAAAAGCCAATACCTTTGACTACGATCAATTCATCAATGAATTCGAAGAGGTAACCTATTGGCATTTTGCCTGGTACAGCCGGATCATGGCAGCCCTGCTGTTTGATCAGAGCAAGCACATTCAAGGGCATCACGACTGCAAATTCGGGCAATTTCTGGATCGCACGGAGATTCCCCCTGCGCACAAAGCTGAATTTGACGCCGTGCGCAACTTGCACAAGCAGATGCACGAGTCGGCCAATGCATTGATAGCAAGCCGAAATGACAGCAAGGAAGTCGAAGAGGAACTCTTCCAGGAATTCTCGGAATTGCAAAGCCTGTTTGCCGCCGCCTGCAATGCGCTGTTGCGTGCCACCATTACACGTTTCGCCAAGCAGGCCTAGTGCCACGAATTCACATCCCGTACAGCCTACTGCCAGATGATCCTCCAACGCCAGATCAACTGGCGTTTTTATTGCCCGCCGCAAGACTGCCTCAAGAGGGTCCGGCATTTTAGCGAGCCAGAAGACCTTCATGGAAAAAAACATCGACGAAATACGCGCCCGCATTCGCGGCCTGCAGGAAGAGCTTGAGGCTGAATACCTCAAATCCATCGAAGCGTTTGAAGAAAAACGTACCCATCTGGCCGAGGATTTTCAGCAGCAACAGAAGCGCTACAAGACGGGACTACTGCGATTTCTCATCAAGTCAAAACCGCTGACGATGCTGACCGCGCCGGTGATTTATCTCGGCTGGATTCCTTTCTTTTTGCTCGACTTATTCGTCACGCTCTATCAGACCATCTGCTTTCCGGTTTACGGCATCCCCAAGGCACGCCGCTCGGATTACCTCATCTTCGGG
>JACDJB010001203.1_pt1 | contig 21829 bp, 15 predicted proteins | sample 7454121 | NCBI WGS metagenome assembly JACDJB01 (sample SAMN14253290, study PRJNA609438) | sludge metagenome | isolation source: sludge after 25d culture with pyrite | collected 2018-12-20
ACAACACGGTGCGTCCGCACTCATCGCTGGGATATCGACCACCGGCACCCGAGGCTCTCGTTTGGCCAGCACCAAAGGAGGTAGTCAAAATGCAATCTCTAAACTAACATTCCAATCGGACCACTCAGTGGGGGCCGGTCAATGTGAGCGGAGACCATTGCGCCGCATTCGCGTAATCCCTAGCGTACCGACGGCATTTCTTTACCAATTGCGACCCTCGGGGCCCATCATGCAGGACATCAGAAGCAAGTGGCAGTCGTTCTATGCGGAAAACATCGAACAGCTCTCCAAAGAACTGTTCGGTCACATCGAAAAGATGATCGTCGCGACCTTGATCATCTCTGCCGGCGCCCATGTTTCAAGCACCGATCCGGCCATCCTTCTTTTCGGCTATTTGCGTCACAGCCTCGTCGGGCGCGGCGTCGAGCTCTTTGGAATCTTCCTCCTTGCCCTGAATTTTCTCGACGGCCTTTACAAACTTTCAAAACTGAAATGGCACATTCCGTATCAGATCCTCATGGCCCTCTGCTACGTCGCGTTGAGCGTGCGCCTCGTCCAGTTGATCCTCGCCTTCCGCGGCGAGTAACCAACCGGCGCATCACCCTACTGCGCGGCGAACTGGGCAAACACGTCCTTGCACGCGGGCGACAGAGAGGCCGCCCGTACAGCCAGACATTGCACGATACGTCCGCCTCCGGGTGCGACACCGCCGCATAACGTGCGCACATCCGCGCCGCACGCCGACCGGAGCACAAACAGTTCCTCGCGCGGACGCATCGGCCGCAGCACCAATGGCGCAGGCGCCGGCGCGTCGGCCGCAGGAGCTGTTGCCGCGGCAGCCGCCGGAACTGCCACCCCGCCGCCTCCAACCGCGCTCACCGCTTTCTGACAGCCTGGTGACAATTTCGGCATGCTCTTCTGCAAACATTGCAACGACGCCGCGCCGCCGGGCGGCACACTGGCGCAATTCTTTTCATAGTCGGAACGGCAGGCACTCCGGATGGCAGCGGCCTGCGCATCGGTCGGTTTCTGACCTGCCGCCTTGGGCGCAGCCGTCGCAGCGGCGGGCTTCGCGGGCGCAGGTGCTGACGGTGCAGGTGCAGTTGTTGTTGTCTCCGTCTTCGGCGGCGAAGCCACCGGCTCAATGGCGTTCACAGCCTGTTTGCAAGCTCCGGAGAGCTTCGGCATGTTTTTCTGCAAGCATTGCAACGAAGCCGCGCCGCCGGGTGGCACGCTTGCGCAGTTGGCTTCATAGTCCGAACGGCATGCCGAGCGGATCGCGTTGCGCTGCTCGTCGGTCGGCTGTTGTGCGGTGGCAGGAACAACACAGGAGATCGCCGCCGCGAAAGCCAGGTGACTTACGACACGTTGCAACGCGCTCATTGTAAAAATTCCTTTTGGTACTTCTGCTGTTTCCCGTTGCCGAAACGGCCACTGCAATTAAAATGAGATCAAAATATTCTGGAACAGTCTTTGGCGGCCATCATTTTCGCTTTTGAGTTCCGCCGCAAGCCTATTGTTGCTATTCATGGAGTGCGGACGATCATTTTGTGTCCGCTGAAATTTGAGACGAGGCATCTGAATGAAGCCTGCGTGTCCCATATTGCAAATTTCACCGGCACCCAGTCTTGGGTGCAAGGCACACAAGATGCCGCGAATGCTATCCGCCGCGTTCGTCCTCCTCACACTAACCGCTTGTGACCAAAATACTTTTGTTCCGCCACCGCCCGCCAAGGTCGATGTGGGCTTGCCTGTGCAACGCACCGTGACCCGGTATCTCGCGGCAACAGGCAACACTGCTCCCATCAAGACAGTCGATCTGGTAGCCCGCGTCCAAGGTGTGCTGCAGTCGATCAATTACGAGGATGGCGCATTCGTCAAACAAGGCAGTACCCTGTTCACCGTCGAACCTGAAACCTACAAGCTGAAGCTGGAGCAGGCGCAAGCTGCGGAGGCCGGCGCACAGTCCACGGTGAAGCAAGCGGAAGCCGACTTCAAACGTCAATCGGATCTGGTGACGCGGCAGGTCGTATCGCAAGCGACCCTCGATCAGTCCACATCGTCACGGGACAATGCGCAGGCCAATTTGCAGCAGGCCCAGGTCAATACCAAGATCGCCGCGGTCAATTACGGCTATACAAATGTCATCGCGCCGTTCGACGGAATCGTCAGCGCGCATCTGGTTTCCGTTGGCGAACTCGTCGGGGTGTCATCGCCGACCCAGCTTGCAACCATCGTGCAGCTCAGTCCGATTTACGTCAATTTCAATGTCAACGAGCAGGACGTTCTGCGCATTCGCGCCGCCGCCGCGAAAAAGGGGCTGACATCCAAGGACCTCAAGGAAACGCCGATCGAGGTCGGACTTCAGACCGAAGCCGGCTATCCCCACAAGGGCAAGCTCGACTACGCCGCCCCCACCGTCAATCAGGCAACCGGCACGCTCGCGGTTCGCGGTGTCCTGACGAATGCCGACCGCGTCCTGCTGCCCGGCTACTTTGTCCGGGTCCGCGTGCCCCTCGATGAGCAGAAGGATGCGCTGCTCGTTCCCGACGCCGCGCTGGGCAGCGATCAGGGAGGCCGATATGTTCTCGTGGTCAATGGCGAGAATGTCGTCGAACAGCGCAAGGTGGTGACCGGTCCTCTCGATGGCGAACTGCGTGTCATCGAGAACGGCCTGAAGCCGGACGACCGCGTCGTCATCGCAGGATTGCTGCGTGCGATTCCGGGCCAGAAAGTCGATCCGCAACTGCAGACAATCGGACAAACCCGCGCACCCGCGAACTAGGACAGGGCCATGATCTCGAAATTCTTCATCGAGCGGCCGGTTCTGTCGAACGTCATCGCGATCCTGATGATTTTGATCGGCGGCGTCGCCCTGTTCAGCCTTGCCGTTGCGCAGTATCCGAATGTCGTTCCGCCGACCGTCCAGGTGACGACACGTTATCCGGGAGCCAGCGCCAAGACCGTTATCGACACAGTGGCACTGCCGATTGAGCAACAGGTCAATGGCGTCGAAGACATGCTCTACATGCAGTCGTACAGCGGCGCCGACGGTAGCTATTCCCTGACGGTGACGTTCAAGATCGGCACCGATCTGAATTTCGCGCAAGTGCTGGTGCAAAACCGGGTGTCCAGTGCGCTGTCGTCCCTGCCGCAATCGGTTCAAACGCAGGGCGTCACGGTGCAGAAGAAATCCACCGCGATCTTGCTGTTCGTGACACTGACATCGCCGAACTCAACCTATGACAGCCTGTATCTCAGCAACTACGCGACCATCAACATCCGCGATGAACTGTCGCGGCTTCCCGGCGTCGGCAATGTGACGGTCTTTGGCGCTGGCCAGTATTCGATGCGCGTCTGGCTTGACCCGAACAAGCTGCAGGCTCTGTCGCTGATGCCGCAGGATGTCATTCAGGCCATCCAGCAACAGAGCCAGCAGGTCACCGCAGGTCAGGTCGGGATGCCGCCCACCCCCGCAGGGCAGGCGTTCCAATACACGCTCAACATCAACGGGCGGCTCGACGACACCACACAATTCGACGATGTCATTGTCAAAACCGGCAACAACGGCGACGTCACGCGCGTCCGGGATGTCGGCCGTGTCGAGCTTGGCGCACAGACCTACAGCCAGATATTCTCGCTGAACAACAAGCCCGCCACCGGCATCGGCGTGTTCCAGTCTCCGGGCGCCAACGCGCTCGAGGTCGAACAGGCCGTCCGGAAGAAAATGGACGCATTGGCGCGCGGATTCCCGCAGGACATCAAATTCGACATTCCCTTCGACACGACGAAGTTCGTCTCGGCCTCGATCCATGAAGTCTACAAAACGCTGATCGAGGCAGGCTTTCTCGTTCTTGTCGTGATTCTGGTATTTCTGCAGGACTGGCGCGCCATGCTGGTCCCCGCGACAACGGTGCCGGTCACCATTATCGGCGCATTCGCCGCAATGGCCGCGCTCGGGTTCACTATCAATCTGTCAACTCTGTTTGCGATCGTGCTGGCGATTGGTATCGTGGTCGACGATGCGATCGTCGTCGTTGAAGGCGCGGCGCATAACATTGAACAGGGCATGTCCGGGCATGACGCTGCGATCAAGGCGATGGACCAGCTCTTCGGACCGATCATCGGAATAACGCTGGTTCTGATATCGGTCTTCCTGCCTGCGGCCTTTCTGCCCGGAATGACCGGACGGATTTATGCGCAGTTTGCACTCGTGATCGCTGCGACGGCCCTGATCAGCGCCATCAACGCGGCGACGCTCAAGCCCACACAATGTGCGCTCTGGCTGCGTCGCCCTGTTCCCCTCGCACAACGCAACTGGTTTTATCGTGGCTTCAACGCCGTTTATGAACGGCTTGAGAAGCGCTATGCGGCGCTGATCTCCCGCATGGTGGCACACAGCGGCTTCTCGGTCATTCTGGCATTGATCCTGATTGGCATTGGCGGCTACGGGCTCTCCCGCGTGCCGACGGGATTCATCCCGATCGAGGATCAGGGATATCTGCTCGCAGCCGTCCAGTTGCCGGACGGCGCCTCGCTCGACCGGACCCAGCGCGTCCTCGACCAGGTCACCGAAATGACCAGCAAGACGCCGGGTGTGGCTCAAGTGATCAGCATCGCGGGTATATCGGCGCTCGATAACAGTTCGAGCCTTGCCAGCGCGGGCGTCTCCTATCTCATCCTGAAAGATTGGGACAAGCGCGGCTCCGGGGAAGATTTGCGGTCGCTGGTGGTCGGATTGAACAAGAAGCTCGACACGATTCCCGAAGCCAGGATTCTGGTTATTCCGCCGCCGCCCATCCAGGGCATCGGCAACGCCGCGGGCTTCGCCATGCAGATCGAGCTGCGTGACGGAAATTCAGATTTCGGCAAGCTGCAGGCTGTCACACAGGCCATTGTCGCCAATGCACAGACGCAAAGCGCCTTGCAGCGGGTGAGTTCGCCATTCCGTTCGATGGTGCCACAATTCGATATCGAGGTTGACCGGATCAAGACCCAAACGTTGCATGTGACCACCGATCAGGTGTTCTCGACCCTGTCGTCCTATCTCGGCGCCTCCTACGTCAACCAGTTCAACAAGTTCGGGCGCACATTCCAGGTTTACGCCCAGGCGGACTCGCAGTTTCGTCTCACAACAAAAGACATTGAAAACCTGACGGTGCGCAACCAGCAGGGCGCGATGATCCCCCTCGGCACGATTGCGACGATCACGCCGACAGTCGGCCCCTCGCTGATCAGCCTGTACAATCTTTATCCTTCCGCGACCGTCATCGGACTGCCGGCGCAAGGCTATAGTTCCGGCCAGTCGATGGCACTGATGGAAGACATCGCAGATAAAACGCTGCCGCCGGGGACGGGGTACGAATGGACCGCGATGTCCTATCAGGAGAAGGCGGTCGGGAGTCAAATCTACTACGTGTTCGGCCTTGCTCTGCTGCTGGTCTATCTCGTTCTGGCGGGACAGTACGAGAGCTGGTACGCGCCGATCGCCGTGATCCTGGCGGTGCCGTTGTCCCTGCTCGGCCCCATGGCCGTTCTCACCGGCTTACGAATCGAGAACAATCTTTACACCCAGATTGGATTAATTCTGCTGATCGCGCTTTCCGCAAAGAATGCCATTCTGATTGTCGAAGTTGCGCTGGAGCTGCATGTCCGCGACAGGAAGCCGCTGCTGGAATCCGCGGTAGAGGCGGCGCGCGCGCGCTTCCGGCCGATCCTGATGACGTCGTTCGCCTTCATTCTCGGCGTGGTGCCACTGGTCTTCGCCACCGGGGCCGGCGCCAGCGCGCGCAAGTCGATCGGCATCACGGTGTTCAGCGGAATGCTCGCCTCGACCTGCCTGGCGGTGCTCTTCGTTCCGACCTTTTTTGTCATGGTTCAGAAGTTCGAGAACTGGCTCAACAGCCGCAAGGAAAAGGAGGCCGGAGCGCAGCCAATTCCTCAGACCGAGTCGTAGCCGTTTACGCGGTCTACTTTTCAATCACCCGGTAGCCAATTCCCGGCTCCGTCAAAACCACGCGCGGATCGTCCGGCTTCTCTTCGATCTTTTGCCGCAACTGTCCGATATAGACCCGCAGATACTGGGTGTCCTCTGTGTGCGCAGGGCCCCAGACCGCCGCGAGAATCTGCCGATGTGTCACGACACGGCCGGCATGCCGCGCCAGAAAGGACAGTAACTCGAACTCCTTGGGCGTGAGCTTCAGTTCAGTTCCCCCGCGGGTGACGCGGTGGCGCACGGAATCGACTTCCAGGTCGCCGACGCGAAGAACCGGCGTTTCCGACTTGCGCTGCAGGCGATGGCGAAGCGCGGTCCGCATCCGCGCCATCAGTTCACCCACATTGAACGGCTTGTTGACATAGTCATCGGCGCCGAGATCGAGAGAGTCGATTTTCTCCGCTTCCCGGTCCCGCGCGGACAGGACGATGATCGGTACATCCGACCACTCCCGAACCCGCCGGATCACATCCTTCCCGTCACCATCGGCAAGACCGAGATCGAGCAAAACGATGTCGGGCGTCTCGGCAGCAATCCGTTTGACTGCCTCAGCCACGGTGCCGGCGCTCGTCATGTCATAGCTGTTCGCTTCCAGCGCCGGCTTGAGAAAGCGCAGGATCGCTGCCTCGTCATCGACGACCAGAACCTGGGTCTTGGCATTCATGCCGCCAATTCCTTTTGCGGAAAAACCATCGTGAAACGGGTGCCATGACCGTGGGCCACCGGACTTTCGACCATGATCGTTCCGTGATGAGCCTCCATGATGCCCTTGGCAATGGCAAGGCCAAGTCCCGTTCCCTGCCCGCCGTCGGCGCTCGCGCTCTTCAAGGCCTCGCCCTTTACAAAGCGCTCGAAAATTCGCGGCAAGATGTCGGGCGCGATACCCGGTCCGTCATCGGTGAAGCGGAGACGGACTTCGGAAGCTCCCGTTTCGGCGTCGATCACAATGCGGGCCTGATGCGGCGTATGCAATACCGCATTGGTGACAATATTGCCCATGGCCTGCTCGACCAAAATCGCATCCGCCCTCACCAAAGGGAGTTCGGCAGGCAATTCAATCGCGAATGTCTGAGGCGCACCACGTCGACGCGCGGCATTCACGACCCGTGCGGCGGCCTCACGCAGGTCGATCCAATCGCTCCGCAGTTCGAGCGCGCCGGCATCAATCCGGGTCATCGCAAGAAGATTGCGCACCATCTCGTCGAGGCCTTCGGCCTCATCCTTGATCTGCCCGAGCAGGTCGTTCTTCGACGCCGCATCCAGCTTGTCGTCATAGTCAAGCAGACTGGTCGCCGCTCCCAGGATCGACGACAAGGGAGTACGGAAATCATGGGAAATCGAAGCAAGCAAGGTATTGCGAACCCGCTCCGCCTCGGTCGCCGTCTTTGCGTCCACCATCTCGCCGGCGAGCGACGCGCGCTCGAGCGCAGCCGCGGCCTGCTCGCACAATGTATCGAGCAAGGCCCGCTCCTCGGAATCCAGCGACGGGGTGTCCTTGGCGGTCGCGACACCGATGGTTCCCAGGACCTTGTCCCCGATCTTCAGCGGCGTGAAAAGCCAGGGAATGATCGGCAGCGTTCCGGTGTTCGTTCCGGCGGCCTCGCCGTGATTATAGGCCCAGCGGGCAGCCGTCATCGCCGCCGCGTCGAGATCATCCTCCGGCGGCCATGCCGCCGTCAGGACGATGTCGTCATTCCTTGCCAACAGCACAACGACGGGCCGCCGCAAGCTGATATGAATCTCACTGGCCGCGCCTTCAGCTACGTCCTCCGGACTAGCCAATCCCGACAACCGGCGCGTGAATTCATAAAGACGCCGCGTCGCACGTACACGGTCGGCCGACACACGCGCCTGCTCGCGCACGCGAGCGGCCATCGCCGCGCTGGTGATGGCGACGACCAGAAAAATGAGGAGCGCAAGAAGCTCATATGGCTCCGCGACCGTCAGCGTATGAACCGGGGAAATGAAAAAGAAATTGTAGGCCAGAAATGACAGCAAGGATGCAAAGACAGCCGGCCAAATGCCAAAATTCATGGCGACGAACAGGACTGCCAGAAGAAACACGATCGACAGATTCGGAATGGGCGTCAGTCTGGTGAGAATTTCCCCCGCCCCGACGGCCCCGCCGACGGTCATGGCCGCGTAGATGAAATGCTGCCAATTGACCTTTTCCGACGTCCAGCGCCGCGATGAGGGCACGGATTTTACCGCACCATCGGCTTCGCGCGTAACGAGGTGTATCGCGATGTCCCGGGTCCGGCGCACCAGTTCGTGCGGCAAGGACCGGCGCAGCAGTTCGCTGAAAAATCCTCCGGGCGCGCGGCCGACAACAATCTGCGTGACGTTCTCGAACTTCGCAAAACGCAGGAGTTCGGCAGGCAAATCGGTCCCGGTCAATGTCTGGGTTTCCGCACCGAGACTCTCGGCCAGCTTCATGATGTCATCCAGCCGCCGGCGCGCGGCTCCATCCGCATAGGCACCCGGCCGTTCGACGGTGACGGCCATCCAGGGCGCATCCATCAGGTCCGCGAGGCGCTTGGCGGCGCGCACCACACTCGGCGATATCTGGTCAGGCCCGACACAGGCCAGAATGCGTTCGCCAGCCGCCCACGGCCCTTCGATCGCCTGCGCCTGCATGCTCTCGACAAGCGCCGCGTCGACGCGCTCCGCAGCGCGGCGCAAGGCCAGTTCACGCAGTGCCGTCAGATTTTGCGGCTTGAAGAAATTGTCGACGGCGCGCGCGGCGGTATCCTGAACGTAGACCTTCCCCTCCGCCAGCCGCCGCAATAATTCATCCGGCGGGAAATCGACAAGGATGACTTCATCGGCGTTGTCAAATACCTTGTCCGGTACGGTTTCACGAACGCGGACCTTGCTGATCTTCTGGACAACGTCATTGAGGCTTTCGAGATGCTGGATATTCAATGTCGTCCAGACATTGATTCCGGCGCGCAGCAACTCGTCGATATCCTGCCAGCGCTTGGGATGCCGGCTGCCGGGCACGTTGGCGTGCGCATACTCATCGACCAGCAGGATCTCCGGCCTGCGCGCGAGGGCCGCGTCAAGGTCGAACTCACGCATGACCTGATTACGATAAACAATCGGCTTGCGAGGCAGCACCTCGAAATCCTCGACAAGCTGTTCAGTTTCGCGACGGCCGTGCGTCTCGATCAGGCCGGCGGCAACATCCTTTCCGCCCGCCTTCTCGCTCCGGGCTGCGGTCAGCATGGCATAAGTCTTGCCGACGCCGGGCGCGGCGCCGAGAAATATCTTCAGCCTCCCTCGCCCCTCTCTGCCAGCGAGGGCGAGCAAGGCATCAGGCGATGCGCGTTTCGTTTCCTCGTGCGGCATCCGGCTCCTTGACGTTGTCGCTCAGGACCCGAGCCTGTCCATGGCGAGATTAAGCTGCAGCACATTTATGCGAGGTTCTCCAAGGAAGCCAAGGGTCCGCGGCGTAACCATGCCTTCGACAATCGACCGGACCCGCGCCTCGGGCAGATTCCTGGCCCTGGCCACCCTTGGCACCTGAAACAACGCGGCTTCCGGCGAGATGTCCGGGTCAAGCCCGCTGCCCGATGTGGTCACAAGATCGACCGGCACGGCGGCAGCAGGGTTTTCTTTCCGCAGGGTTTCGACGCCTTCCTTGAGGCGTTCAGCCAGTGCCTTGCTGGTCGGCCCCAGATTGGATCCCCCGGAATTCGCCGCATTGTAGGGAGCCGAGACTGTCTTGGACGAATCCTGCGGGTCCGGCGCTGTCGTTGCCGAAGGCCGGCCGCGGAAATACTTCCCCTCCGAGAACTGCTGGCCGATCAGCGACGAGCCGATCACCTTGCCATCCTTTTCGATCAGACTTCCCTGCGCCCGATAAGGGAACAGAAGTTGGGCGGCGCCAGTCATCGCGAGCGGATAGACGAGGCCAGTGATCGCCACGAGGCCGACCAGAAAAACAATGGCGGGGCGGATTTCTCTCAACATGACCGTAACCTCTCAAGCCAGATGCAGGGCTGTAATCGCAAGATCAATCGCCTTGATCCCGATGAAGGGCAGAATGACTCCGCCCAGAGCGTAGATCAGAAGATTGCGCCGGAGCAGCGCGGCCGCGCCCACGGGACGATATTTGACGCCCTTCAAGGCCAAGGGGATCAATGCGATGATGATCAAAGCGTTGAAGATGATGGCCGACAGAATCGCACTCTGCGGGGTCGAGAGCTGCATCACGTTCAACACGCCAAGTTGCGGATAAAACGCCACGAAAATCGCCGGAATGATCGCAAAGTATTTTGCAACGTCATTGGCGATGGAAAATGTCGTCAGCGCACCGCGCGTCATCAGCAACTGCTTGCCGATCTCAACCACCTCGATCAGCTTGGTCGGATCGGAATCCAGATCGACCATGTTCCCGGCCTCACGCGCGGCCTGGGTCCCGCTCTGCATCGCAACGCCGACATCCGCCTGCGCCAGGGCGGGAGCGTCATTCGTGCCATCGCCGCACATGGCGATCAGGCGGCCATTGGCCTGCTCGCCGCGAATATAGCGCAGCTTGTCCTCCGGCGTCGCTTCCGCGATGAAATCGTCCACGCCTGCTTCCGATGCAATGGAGGCAGCCGTTACCGGATTGTCGCCGGTAATCATAACGGTCTTGATCCCCATGCGGCGCAGCGCTGCGAAACGATCCTTGACGTCCGGCTTCACCACATCCTTCAGATGAATCACGCCCAGGATGCGTCCGCCATCCGCCAGTCCGAGCGGAGTGCCGCCGGACCGCGCAATCTTGTCAACCGCGGCGCGGAACGCAGGCGGCTCGGCAACATCCCCACCGGTCTGTTCGCGTACAAATTTCAGGATCGACTCGATCGCGCCCTTGCGCAGCTTGCGGGTTCCAATATCGACGCCGGAAAGCCGGGTGACGGCCGAAAACGGAATGAAACTGGAGTTATCCGCCAGCTTTTCCTGATGCACGCCGTATTTTTCGGCTGCCATCGTGATAATCGAGCGACCTTCCGCGGTCTCGTCCGCATCGCTTGCCAGCAATGCCGCTTCAGCCGCCTCGCGCTCCGAAACGCCCGGGACAACGACGATTTCCGTCGCGAAGCGATTGCCGAACGTGATGGTTCCGGTCTTGTCGAGCAGTAACGTGTCGACGTCACCCGCCGCTTCGACCGCGCGGCCCGACATCGCCAGCACGTTGAAACGCACAAGACGATCCATGCCGGCGATGCCGATGGCAGAAAGGAGTGCCCCGATCGTCGTGGGAATGAGCGTCACGAACAGTGCGACAAGTACGACGATCGAAATCGCGCCGCCCGCATAGGTTACAAAGCTCGGGATGGTGGCCGTCGCGAACACGAAGATAATGGTCAGACCCACCAGCAGGATATTCAGCGCAATTTCGTTTGGGGTCTTCTGCCGCTCCGCGCCTTCCACGAGTTTGATCATCCGGTCGAGAAACGACGATCCCGGAGAGGACGTGATGCGCACCACGATCCGGTCTGAGATCACGGTCGTTCCGCCTGTCACCGCCGAACGGTCACCACCGGATTCCCGGATCACGGGCGCGGATTCACCGGTTACTGCCGCTTCATTGACCGAGGCGATGCCGTCGATCACCTCACCATCACCGGGAATAATGTCGCCTGCCTCGCAGACAACGAGATCTCCCGCCTCGAGCTGGTCGGCTGAGACGCCTTCATAGAGTTCGCTATTGTCCGAAGAAAGAAGCCGCTTGGCGCGGGTCTCCGTGCGGGTCTGCCGCAAGGTGTCGGCCTGCGCCTTTCCGCGCCCCTCGGCGACCGCCTCAGCGAAATTGGCAAACAATACCGTGAACCACAACCAGACAGTGATCTGCAGTTCAAACGCAATGTTCGACTGACCAATGACAACATCCCGGATCAGCAACGCCGTCGTCAGCACGGTGACGACTTCGAGAACGAACATCACCGGATTCTTGGCGAGCGTGCGCGGATTCAATTTTACGAAGGCCTGGCCGATAGCCGGGATCACGATGGCCGGGTCCAGCAGTGTCGTTGCCGGCATGCGCTTGCGTAACTTTGCGGTTTCCATGACTTATCTCCGGAAAATTCAGAACGAGCCGCCGGCGAGCATCGCGAGATGCTCTGCGATCGGACCAAGAGCCAGCGCCGGGAAGAACGTCAGACCTCCAACGATCAGGATGACGCCAACCAGAAGTCCAACGAACAGGCCGCCGGTAGTCGGAAAGGTGCCGCTCGATGCCGCCACGGTCTTCTTGGCAGCCAGCGAGCCGGCAATCGCCATGGCAGGTACGATCACCCAGAAGCGGCCGATGAACATCGCAACCGCGCCGGCCAGATTGTAGAAGGGCGTGTTGCCTGTCAGGCCAGCGAAGGCCGATCCGTTATTCGCCGCCTGCGAAGTGAAAGCATAAAGCACTTCGCTGAAGCCATGCGGACCCGCATTAGCCATCGAGGCCACGGCAGGTTCGTAAACCACAGCGATTGCCGTCCAGCCCAGCATCATCAGCGGCAGGATCAGAATGGCGAGCATCGCCATCTTGACCTCACGCGCCTCGATCTTCTTGCCGACATATTCGGGAGTCCGCCCAACCATCAGACCCGCAACGAACACAGTGATAATGACGAACAGCAGCATGCCGTAAAGGCCCGTTCCCACCCCGCCGACGACGATCTCCCCAAGCTCCATGTTGATCAGAGGAATCATGCCGCCGAGAGCTGTGAAAGAGTCATGCATCGCATTGACAGCGCCGCAGGATGCAGCGGTTGTGATGACAGCAAACAGCGCCGAAGCGACGACGCCGAACCGAACCTCCTTGCCTTCCATGTTTCCGCCGCTCAGGCCGAGCGACTGAAGCAAGATCGTCCCGTGAGCCTCCGCCCAGTAACAGACCGCCACGCCGGCAATGAACAGCACGCCCATCGCTGCCAGGATCGCCCAACCCTGACGCTGATTCCGGACCATCCGGCCAAAGACATTGGTCATGGCCGCGCCCAACACGAAGATCGACAGCATCTGGATGAAATTGGACAGCGCGGTCGGGTTCTCGAACGGGTGAGAAGCGTTCGCATTGAAGAAGCCGCCCCCGTTGGTGCCAAGCATCTTGATCGCCACCTGCGACGCCACAGGCCCGACCGCGATGGTCTGCTTGGCACCTTCAAGCGTGGTTGCTTCGATATACGGACCGAGCGTCTGCGGAATGCCCTGCCAGACCAGGAACAGCGTGAACAACACGCAAATCGGGAGCAGCACATAGAGCGTGCAACGGGTGATATCAACCCAGAAGTTGCCCACCGTCTGCATCGATGTCCGTGAGAATCCGCGGATCAGCGCGAGTGCGAGCGCGATGCCCGTTGCCGCCGACAGAAAATTCTGAGGGGTCAGACCGAGCATCTGCACGAGATAGGACATCGTGCTTTCACCGCCGTAGTTCTGCCAGTTGGTATTGGTGAGAAAGCTGATTGCTGTGTTGAACGTCAGGTCCGGCGCAGCAGCCGACTGGCCGGCCGGATTAAACGGCAGCACACCCTGCAGGCGAATTAACGCATAAAGCAGGACAAAGCCGCCGACGTGAAACAGAAGCATGGCGACGGTATAGGTCAACCAATGCTGCTCATGCTTCTCGTCGACGCCGCCCAACCGATACAGTGCGGCCTCAACAGGCCGCAGGACGGGCGAGAGAAATGTCCGTTCGCCCACGAACACACGGGTCATATAGCCGCCGGCAACAGGTGTGAGGGCGACGATGATGGCGCAGAACGCAAAAATCTGGGCCCAGCCGATCAATGTCATGGCGGCCTCCTAAAAGCGATCGGGACGCAGCAAGGCGTAGGTGAGATAGATGAGCAGTGCCGCCGTGGTGAGCGCAGCCAGTGTGTAGTCGAATGACATGGCGCGTCTCTCAGAGCCGGTCGCAGGCGACGGCGTAGCCCACCGTCAGAATGAAGAGGCCAAAACCAATGGCCAGCATGAGCAGATCAAGCATGGAAACTCCCGCCAACAGCGTTGAGGTTTCGATGCAGATAGGCCGCTGGACATAAGGAAGCGATGCGAATTGCCGAAACGGCACATAAAGAGAAAATAAAGAGAAGCAATACCCGACAAAGTTTTGAAAATACGCGCATATTCAGCGCCAGCGACAGGGCGCCTGCGCAGGGATCTTCAATTCCTGAATAAAGCGGCTGAAGTAAAATATGCCGAGATTACTCCTGCCGGCCTTGGCCGGCGAAGCGACTAGGCAGCCTCGGCCAGGCCGTCGGCTTTCGTCAGTGCCTCAGCAATGGTTTCTACGGTCACCGTCCCGACAAACTGCCTGAGATAAGGCGCCTCAGCCACCGAACGCGCGGCGATGATCCGGATGCCCTCCTGCGGGTCGCCCGAGAAACCGAGGTCCTTCAGAGAAGTCGGCAATCCGAGCTGCCGATAGAAGCCAATCATATCGGCCATGAAATCTGCCGACCGCTGCTCCAGGCAGAGCTGCGTCAGAAGCCCGAAGGCCACCTGTTCGCCATGAAGCGACGCATTCAGGGATGGAAGCGCCGAAAAGCCGCGCGTGAGCGAATGCGCAATCGACAGGCCACCGCTTTCAAAGCCGAGGCCGCTCAGGAGAATCGTCGCTTCGACGATGTTCTCGAATGCAACATCCGGCTCCTTGCGGTCTGCGGCCTCAAGCGAGGCCGCAGCATCCCGCCGGATCACCTGATAGCACTGGTCAGCGATGGAGACCGCAAGACCCGCAGGCCGCGCCTTATAGAAATTCATGCCGCCGGAACTGAAGCACTGCTCTGCCTCGAACTTCTTCGAGAGCGCATCGCCAATGCCCGCAACGAAAAAACGGCGCGGCGCCCGGGCGATGATCGACGTGTCCACCACGACCGCGTCCGGATTGGTCGGCATCAGCCGGACTTCTTTCAGCACATGGTCGTCGGTATAGACAATCGCCAGCCGGCTGGTCGGCGCGTCGTTGGACGCGACCGTCGGAGCAACGATGATCGCTCCTCCGCGCAAAATCCGCACACCTTTCGCGGTATCAATCGCCTTGCCGCCGCCGATCGCGATGATGACATCGCTGTTTGCGGCATTGGCCTTCGTCGCCATTGCGTCGATCTGGGTCGCGGAGCATTCGCCGGAAAACTCGGCGAACTCGACATGATCCGTGCACGGCTTGAGCAACGCAGCGAGTTGGGCGCGCAGAACGCCGATCACGGCCACATCCGCAACCACGAACGGCCGCCTTCCATAGAGAGGCACCAGCATGGCAAGTTCGCCGAGGGCACCCGGCCCCTGAACGTAGCGATGCGGACCGCCGAAGGCTCGAATGGTCATTGGTCACCCCAGAAGAAATCGCGCTTGCCGCCGTCCATACAGATCAGAGCGCCGTTGATGAAGGCTGCCTGAGTGGAGCAAAGAAACGCGATCAGCGCGCCCACCTCTTCCGGCTGGCAAAACCGCCCCAGCGGATTCTGCCCGGCGATGACGGCGCGCTTCTCGGGCGAGAAACCGGCGATCAGGGCTGTCTCGACGTAGCCCGGCGCAATCGCATTCACCGTAATGCCGGCGCTGCCAACCTCCTTGGCCAGCGTGCGCGTGAAGCCAATCACACCTGCCTTTGCCGCCGAGTAATTCGTTACGCCGGGGCGACCGCCACCAGTGACATTCATCGAGGAAGTATTCACGATGCGGCCAAACCCGCCTTCGCGCATCAGCGGAACGGCGTACTTGCTGCAAAGGAACGTGCTGCGCAGATGGGTCCGGACAATGATGTCCCAGTCATCCAGAGACATGTTTTCGGCGTGAGCTCCGAGATGCCGGCCACCGGCACCCGCGTTGTTGACCAGGATATCGAGCTTGCCGAGGCCGCGATACGCCTCACGGACAACGGCTTCCGCTCCCGCTTCTTCCGAGACATCGCCAATGGCAATGACCGCGCCGGTTCCCCCGGCTCGCAATTCCGCAGCCGTGGCTTCGGCAGCCTCGCGGTCGATATCGTTGATGGCGATGGAGCAACCCTCTGCCGCGAGTGCCAGCGCCTCCGCCTTTCCGATACCCCGCGCGGCGCCAGTCACCAGCGCAGCCCTGCCCTTAAGTCCGAGATCCATGATCAGCCCTTCACGGCGCCAGCGCCGAGACCTTGAATGAAGTATTGCGTGAGCAGCGCAAACGCAGCGAACAGCGGCAGCGCAATCAGCGTCGACCCCGCCATGATCTCACCCCAGCGCAGGTCGAACGATCCGACCATCGAGGCCAATCCAACCGGCAAGGTCTTGTTGGCGTCGCTTCCGATCATGATCAGTGCGAAGGTGTAGTCCGTCCACGACAACAGGAACGAGAAGATCGCGACAGTGATCAGGCCCGGCAAGGACAGCGGGAGCACGACCCGGAGAAACGCGCCAAGCCGCGTGCAGCCATCAACCATGGCCGCCTCCTCCAGCTCGAACGGCATGCCTTTGAAAAAGCCCCACAGGAACCAGACACCCAGCGGCAGGGTCAGTGTCAGGTGTGACGCGATAAGGCCGGTCAACGTATCGCTCAGGCCGAGCTGCGCGAAAATGGTGAACATCGGGATCGCGATCAGCAGCGGCGGGAACATGTAGGCATAAAGCATCGCACCCACGATCAGCTTCTTGCCGCGGATACGCTGACGCGTCACGGCATAGGCGATCATCACCGAGAACACCATGGTGACCATGACGGTGACCACCGCAACGATAACGCTATTGACGAAATGTGTCGGATAATCTGTCAGTTCGAGCAAATTCTTATAATATTCGAGCGTGAACGGCCCCGGCAGCAGCGAGACGCGGCTCAGGAGACTTGTCGGCTCGCGCAGACTCGAAATCACCATCCAGTAGATCGGAAACGCCGAATAGACGGCAATGATCGCAGCCGCGAGATAAAGTCCGAGACGCGCGGGAAGCGAACGGCGGGCGATGGCCATTAATCATCCTCCAGCGGGAAAATCCGGAAATAGAAGAACACGGCCACCGACAGGATCGCGAACGAGATCGTGGCAATCGCGGCGCCGCCTCCGATGTCGAACAGGCTGAAGGCATGACGATAGGATAAGATCGCTAGATTCTCGGTGGAGCCGACCGGCCCACCCTTTGTGAGAAGCCAGATTACGTCAAACTTGTTGAACATCCAGATCGCGCGCAGCAAGACCACGACGGTCAGGATCGGCTTCAGCATCGGCAGCGTGATATGGAAGAAGCGCTGAACCGCCGTCGTTCCGTCCACCTTGGCTGCCTCATAGAGCGAGGTTGGGATCGTCTGAAGCGCCGCAAGGAAACAGGTTGTCACGAACGGCGTCCACATCCAGACGCTGACCAGAATCGTCGAACTCATGGCCGCGCCGGAACTCTCGAACCAGTTCACCGGTGGCAACCCCATGGCCGCGATCGCCTTGGTGATGATGCCGATGCTGCCGTCCACCATCCATTTGAATGTGAGGATCACCACGACTGTGGGCAGAAGATACGGCAGGATCGAGAGGCCGCGCACGAAGTTACGGCCCGGAAATGTCTCGTTCAGGATCAGCGCGAAACCAATGCCAAGCACCACCTGAAGCACGATCGAGCCAAGCGAATAGACCACGCCGTTCCAGAGCGCGCGCCAGAATTCGGGCAGCTTCACAATCGCTATGTAGTTATCGAAGCCGGCCCATTTGGCTTGACCGACAAACGAGTCGAGCTTGTAGAAGCTCAGACTGATGGCATAGGCCACCGGCGCGACGATCAATGCGAGCGTCACGAGAAGTCCGATCACCAGGAAGGTGTATATCGTCGCCTTTGAACTCAAAACGTTTCATCCGGGGAAAAACCTGGCCGGGAGCATCCGGCCAGGCAGTTAGGCAGTCGCTTTTGTTATGCCGTGAGCTTGCGCATCTTGTCGCCCGCGGCCTTGACGCAGTCGGCAGCCGGCATGTTCTTCAGGATGCGGTTCTGCAGCATTTCGGGGATCACAAAGCCCTCGAACACCTTGCCAGGACGCAGGTCAGGCGCCGGGCCTTCAGTATCCACCGACGTAAGCACCATCGACTTGTCGACAATGAAGCCCTTCATCGTCTCGACCGCTTCCTTGTGCTTCTCGATCAGCGGATGCGCGCGCCAGCGGGCATCCTCGTAGACATCGAGGCGCGGCGGCTGGAAGTGCAGCGGCGCGGTGTGAAGGAAATTGATGTACTGGTTCTCGGTGAACCACTTCATGAACTTCATCGACTCGTTGGAGTTCGGTGTCTTCAGGACCACCCAACCGTCATAGCCGTGATTAACGGCCTTGGCCTTTCCGGCGCTGTCCATGTACGGCGTAATGCCGTACTTGGTCGCGAGAGCCGGCGACGTGCGCTCCAGCGCCTCGATGATACGGCCGGCATAGGCGGTGTGGCCGACCTTGTCCGAAGAGAAATTGGAGAGAACTTCACCGAAGCTCGCCTGGCTGGTGCCGGACGGCATGGTCTTGTAGAGGTCTGCAAAGAAGTCGAGATAGGCCGCGACCTTCGGCGCATTCGTCGCGTTGTCGATCGCCACGTTCCACTTGTCGTCGAACAGTTTGACGCCTTCAGCCCACATGAAGCCCGGCGACAGCCAATTGGTTGCGCCGTTGTTGCCGATCGGGAACAGCGAACCGGAGCGGCCGTCCTCATTCAGCGCCTGCGAGTTCTTGAGCATGTCAGCCCAGGTCTTGGGAACGCTCAAACCCTTCTTTTCGTACAGATCTTTGCGATAGTAGATCCATGCGAGGTTGTAGTCGTAAGGGTACCAATAGGTCTCACCCTTGATCGGGAACAGTATCTTCGGGCCCCACTTGTACTTGCCGGTCAATTCAGTGAGCGGCATCAGGTGTCCTTCGGCCTGAAGCAACAGAACGTGACCGACGAAGGCGAACGTCGCGATGTCGTAAGGCTGGCCGCCGCGCAGCGAGGTCGTTACCTTGGTGAAGGCATCATCGAGCGGCACGGAGTCTACAACGACCTGGGTGCCGGTCATGCGTTCGTATTCCGCGCAAGCCACCTTCAGCGCGCGGATGCTGTCGATGGACGTCTCTGTGTTGAGGAAGCGGATCGTCTTCTTGCCCTGACCCCACACAGCCGGCGCGCCGAGCGTGCCAGCAGCAATGCCTGCGCCAACTGCGCCAGCACCCTTGATCAGCGTGCGGCGGTCGATACCAGATTTTCCGTTGTTAGCCATTCCCTTGTCTCCCATGGCAATTCACTCCTTTGACTATTCGTTTTCGTTTCTTGGCCGTCTAGATTCGCTGTCCTGTCACCTTCGAGAACAAATGCAGCCGTCCCGGCTGAAGCCGGACCGGAATTCGCTGACCGAATGACCAGTTGTCGACGCGGTCGGTCAAAATGCGTAAACGCGCGCCGCTGATCTCGCCGATGCTGAGCGTCTGCGCGCCGAGTTGCTCGATAACCCCGACCTCGAATGAAAGGGCGTCCGGCCCCTCACCCAGCGCGATATGCTCCGGGCGAACACCGAGAACGACATCCTCATTTACATTCTGATATTCCGCGGGAAGTTTGATCTGCAACGTACCGCTTTTGAACACGCTGTTGGACGCATGTCCTTCGACCAGATTCATTTCCGGCGAACCGATAAATCCTGCAACGAAAAGATTTACAGGCCGGTCGTAAACTTCAAGCGGCGCGCCGACCTGCTGCACATGACCGTCACGCATGATCACGATCCGATTTGCGAGCGTCATCGCCTCGACCTGATCGTGGGTCACGTACACCATGCTGGTGCCGACTTCCTGATGCAACCGGGCGATTTCCTCACGCATCCGCACGCGCAGCTTGGCGTCGAGATTGGACAACGGTTCGTCGAGCAGGAAAACTTCCGGCTCGCGGACGAGCGCACGCCCGAGCGCGACACGCTGCATCTGTCCACCGGACAATTGCTTTGGCTTGCGCTGCAGATATTCATCGAGCCCAAGCATCTTGGCGGCGCGCTGGACCCGCATGTCGATCTGCGCCGGATCCATCTTCCGCATCCGCAGACCGAATGCGAGATTCTCGTAAATCGTCTTGTGCGGATAGAGCGCGTAATTCTGGAACACCATCGCGATGTTCCGGTCTTTCGGCTCCAGCGCGGTGACGTCGCGATCGCCGATGAAGATCTTGCCGGAGGTGATGTCTTCAAGGCCTGCCAGCATGCGCAGCGTCGTCGACTTCCCGCAGCCTGAAGGTCCCAGAAAAACGACGAATTCGCCGTCATGAATCGTCAGATCGACGCCGTGAACGGCGACCACCGGACCGTAAGCCTTGCGAACCTTTTCGAGCCTAATCTCTGCCATGGATTACTTGTTCTGACCGGCCACGAAGGCGTGAATGCGATGGTTGATCGGCGCGAGCGCCTTCTGGATGTCGCGGTAGATCGGGAAGCCTTGATCGTAGACAGCAGCGCGTGCCGGATCCGGAGTTGCGCTGGACACGATCTGGATCACCTCGGCGGCCGCGCGCTCGTCCTTGAAAATCCCGACGCCGACCCCGGCCAGTAGCGCCGCACCGAATGACGCGTCCGCAACGGCGGGAAGCTCGACGGTGATGTTCAGCACGTCGGCCACGATCTGCCGCCATAAGGCGCTGCGTGCGCCTCCTCCCGTCAGCCGCGCGGTCGTGAAGCCTAGGTCCTTCGATTTCATCACCTCAAGGCAATCGCGCAGCGAATAGGCAACGCCTTCATAAAGCGCGCGCACAAACTGACCCGCGCCATGATTGAAGCCGGCCCCGACAAAATCAGCCCGCAACAGCGGGTCCCAGTAAGGACTGCGCTCGCCGTTAAGATAGGGATGGAAGAACAGGCCTTCGGAGCCAGGCCGCACCTTCGAGGCCCGGACATCCATAGCATCGAAAACCGCGCTACCGTCTTCGCCCTCCCGGCGAAAGAACGTATCGCGCAGCCATTTATGCGCCGACGCGCAGGAGTTCGTGGCCGCGATCACATACCAATGATCCGGAACCACATGATAGTAGTTGATCAACGAGAAATCCGGCCGCGCCTTGGGCGACAGCACGTTGACCGTGGCCGCGGTCGCCAGCTTCACGACGCCGATGCCCTCGCGCACCATGCCCGCGCCAAACGTCTCGGCCGCGGTATCCGACGTGCCGCAGACGACTGGCGTGCCTTCCGCAAGTCCCGTCGCCTGCGCCGCCCTCGCCGTCACCTTGCCGACGACGGTACTTGGCTTAACGATCGGCGGCAGCGTGGCCATCGGCCAGCCGATCATGTCGCACAGTTCTTTGGACCATTGCGCGGTCTGCGCATCCAGCATCAAGGTGCCGAGCGCGTCGATGGTGTCGGTTTCCCATGTGCCGGTAAACTGTGCGCGCAGCCAGTCCTTGGCGACATAGAGCCGCTTCACCCGCGCGAACGATTCCGGCTCGTGATGCCGCAGCCACAGCATCTGCGGCAGCGTCCAGGTTGGGTTGGCGCGGTTTGCCCCGACCTCGAGAATCCGCGCGTCGGCCTTGTCGCGAAGCTGCTGGGTCTCCTCGCGGCTGCGCTGGTCGTTCCAAAGAATGGCCGGACGAATGACATGACCGTCGGCGTCTTCAAGCACCTGCGTATGCGCGCCTGCCGAAAACGAGATGGCCGCGATATCGGAAGCCGGGCGACCGGACGCTTTCAGCCCGCGGCGCAAGGCATCGCAAGCAGCCAGCCACCAGTCCTCCGGATTTTGTTCGCTCCAGCCGGGATGCGGCGCCGAAGTCACAACCGGCGCCGAAGCCTCGCTCACCAGCGACCCATCGGCCTTGATGATGCTGATCTTGAGCGAGCCCGCACCAAGATCAATGCCCACCAGAAGGGGATCAGACGCTGCCATAGTGGGCATCCTCCCTGG
>JACDJB010001205.1_pt1 | contig 21795 bp, 25 predicted proteins | sample 7454121 | NCBI WGS metagenome assembly JACDJB01 (sample SAMN14253290, study PRJNA609438) | sludge metagenome | isolation source: sludge after 25d culture with pyrite | collected 2018-12-20
AACGGTGTGGAAGTGGAGCTCCAACGCCTTCGGCCAGGGGCTGCCGGAGGAAGACCCGGATGGGGACGGCATCGCCTTCGAGTACAACCCCCGATTCCCGGGGCAGTACTGGGACAAGGAAACGGGGCTGCACTACAACTATTTCAGGGATTATGAGCCGACCACCGGACGTTATCCGCAGGCTGATCCTATCGGCCTCGCCGGCGGCCTCAACGTTTACGAATATGCCCGATCCAATCCGCTGACCTATACAGACCCACTGGGGTTGGCACCATGGGATTGGGATGGATGGGGTGACACATCGGCTTGTAGTTACTACGACAAAATGTTTACAAAAACAAAATGCGATTACTACAAAACCGCAGGAAATATTTGCCGAGGAAAAACTTGGTATGTGAATGGCCTTGCCTCCCTTGGAATTAGCCAAGCATGGGCAAGCGGTACGACAACCAAATCACAGTCGCAGATTGCCAATGGGATACGTAACAGCTTGATTGGTTATGACCGGGCAATGCATTCGCTCAATGATTCTGGCGATGCCTGTGGTTGCCCAAGAGGTGATTTTATTGACCTCTACCACGATATGGCATTCCGAGAAAACGGGGTTTCGCCACTCTTCTACGGTGGGAATATCTGGCCGCAAGGCGTGTCGCCAAATCCCGTGCCTTACGATCCGAGGTGATGCCATGGTTAGAGTGATTTCGACTATGCTTGCCTTGTTATTCGTTGCGATTTTTGTTGGGTTCGCATACGTTATGTTTCATAGTCTGCCGCCTGGTGAAACATGGCAGACGGTTGGCGTAATTGCCTTGGTGCGCGGAGTACTCGTCTCCGGCTTGCTGCCATTACTTGTGGTTTGTACTTATTTGGTGGTGGGAAATACTCCCAAGCACATTGCATATAGCGTGGCGCTATCACCGCCACTTCTGATTGTGCATGCCGTGGTTTTTGCATTCTCGGCGCATACAGACGGTTTCAGCTATTGGGCTGTTCAGTCTGCTGAGGCGCTTATCGCTGTTGTCTTGATCTATGCCGGGTTGTTTAAAATCAACCGAGAACAACAATAAGCGAAGCGCATTGCGCCGTCTTGTTTGTAGTAGAGAAAAAACCTCTCCCCACCCGCCTACCGGCGGGTAGCTGCTAGAAGAAGGGCCGCTGACGCGGCCCTTCGTATTGCTGGTTTATCCGATGACCTGGGCGATGGTTTCCCTGAGCGCGCCCAGATCGGCGGCGGAGAGCGTTCCCATGGTGCCCAATCCCTGCTCGATGGTGGTGAACGCGCGATAAGGGGCCAGGCTCGAAATAAAAATTGACCGCTCCCCATCATCACGCCTTCATGCCTGAGCGCGTACCACACCACCACAAACCAAAACGCCCCGAGTCCGGGGCGTTTTGTTTGAAGCAAAAAGATTGATGCGTAACCGTTATCGCGGCATCGGCATCGCGCCATAGGGCATGGACATGCCACCGTACGGCATTGCCGGCATGGTGGGTATCGCAGGCATGGCTGGCATCTGCATGGCGGGCATGGTTGGCATCGCAGGCATCATGGCAGGCGAAGGCATCATCGGCATTGCACCCGGCATGCTGGCATATGGGTAGGTTGCGAAACCTTTCCAGGTGTTGCCGTAGGTGGCGGGGTTCATGGTGGTGCCCATCCAGCCCATGTATGCATTGGGATTCATCGGCGTCATGCCGGCTTGCAGCCAGCGCGGGTCGGTGGGCGAGAGCGCCCAATTCAGGTACATCTGCGGGTTGAGGGTTTTCAGCACCAGTTCAAACGCCTTGGGGTCCAGCGGCGCCATCATCCAGCGCATCATCTTGGCCGGGTCGGTCAGCTGGGTGAGCAGGGCGGTGTAGAAATTACCGTCCATGCCCGCAGCCATCCACTTGGTATACACCTCGGGGTCGGTCGCCAGCGGCATCCAGGCGGCGTAGCTGGCAGGGCTCATGAGCGAGTTGGTCATGTTTGCCCACTGGCCGGGTTCCAGCATCTGGTGACCCAGCGCGTAGTAAAAGCTGGGCTCGGTCACGGTCATGAAGAAGGGAACGAATTTTCTCGGGTCTTTCAGGACTTCGGCATTCTTGGTGAAGTCCATCATCATTTTGGCCATTTCGTCAGGCGCCCCCGGTATTTGCTGGGAAGGGTCAACAGGCTTGGCTTCATCCGCGGCCATTGTGGCGGATGTGGCAAGAACAAAGGGTAAAACTAGGGCAATGGTTTTGAGTTTCATCAGAAGTCTCCTCGGACAGGCGCCATGTGTGTTTTAACTACCGCTCTCAATATATATCAATTGAACGGAATGACCTAACAGCCTAAGGACAGACAAGCATTGGTTTACAAATGCTTCGATGCGCATTCAACTTCGGAAAATGAAATACACCGCGCCGATCAGGCACAGGCCGGCCCAGACAAAATCCAGCTTGAGCGGCTGTTTCATGTAAAGAATCAGGAAGGGAATGAAAACCAGCAGGGTAATGACTTCCTGCAGGATTTTCAGTTGGGGCAGCGTCAGGAAAGTGTAACCAAGGCGATTGGCGGGAACCTGAAGAAGATATTCGAACAGCGCAATGCCCCAGCTTGCGAATGCGGCGATCCACCAGGGCTTGTCGGACAGGTTCTTGAGATGCGCATACCAGGCGAATGTCATGAAAACATTGGACGCGACCAGCAGACCAAAAGTAAGCGGCAAGGCGGTGCGGGGATCCATGCTTAAACGCCCTGTTTCAGACTCGCCTCGATAAACGCATCCAGGTCGCCGTCCAGCACTTTTTGCGTGTTGGAAATTTCGACGTTGGTGCGCAGGTCCTTGATGCGTGAATTGTCCAGCACGTAGCTGCGAATCTGGTGGCCCCAGCCCACGTCGGATTTTCCGGCTTCCAGTTTGTCCTGCTCGGCCTGGCGCTTGCGCATTTCGGCTTCGTACAGGCGCGATTTCAGCATGGCCATGGCCTCGGCCCTGTTGCGATGCTGGGAGCGGTCGTTCTGGCACTGCACGACGATGTTGGTGGGCAGGTGGGTGATGCGTACCGCCGAGTCGGTCTTGTTGATGTGCTGGCCGCCCGCGCCGGAAGCGCGATAAGTGTCGATGCGCAGGTCGGCGGGATTGATTTCGATTTCAAACGACTCGTCAATCTCGGGGTACACGAACACGCTGGCGAAGCTGGTGTGGCGGCCGCCGGAAGAATCGAACGGCGATTTGCGCACCAGCCGGTGCACGCCGGTTTCAGTGCGCAGGTAACCGTAGGCATATTCGCCTTCGACCTTGATGCTGGCGGAACGGATGCCCGCGACATCGCCTTCGGTTTCTTCCAGCAGTTCGGTCTTGAAGCCCTTGCGCTCGGCGTAGCGGAGATATTGTCTTAAAAGCATCGACGCCCAGTCGCACGCTTCGGTGCCGCCCGCGCCGGCCTGAATGTCGATGAAGCAGTTGTTGGGGTCCGCCGGGTTGGAGAACATGCGGCGGAATTCCAGGCCGCTGACCTTTTCCTCGATGCCATCTATATCGGCGACAACCGCGTTAAACGTGTCCTCGTCATTTTCGGCAACTGCCATGTCGAACAGGTCGCGCGCATCGGTCAGGCTTTGCGCGATCTGGTTCAATGTCAGAACAACGTCTTCCAGACTTTTGCGTTCGCGGCCTATTTCCTGGGCTTTTTTGGGGTCGTCCCAGAGGGTGTGATCCTCTGCCAGTTTGACGACTTCTTCCAGACGCGCGGTTTTCGCGTCGTAGTCAAAGATACCCCCTCAGGGCGCGCGCGCGATCGGTCAAATCGCCAATCCGGCCCTGGATAAGATTGAGAACTTCTGCTTCCATTGTGTTGATGCGCTTTCGGTAAAGCGCGAATTATACGGGCTTGCTGCGGTTATACGTAATGTAAAACCAGCCATGCCGCCGCCATGCCAAACGCTGTGGCGCCCATGCCGGCGATGGCGTGTTTGGCCACTCTCCAGCCCCCGATCAGCATGACCATCAACGATTTGAAAGCGAGGTTGGCAATGAAGGCAATGGTGATGGCCGTGACAGCCTGTGTTGATGCTATTTTTTCCAGGGAATACAGTCGCAGGGAGGACAGAGTGATGGCATCCACATCTGTCAGGCCTGCCACGGTCGCCACGGCATACAGGCCCTTCGTGCCGGCATAATCAGATAGCCATGCGGATGCCAGCAGCACAGCGGCATACATCAATCCAAAAGTGAGTGCCGTTCGAATTTCGGTCGGATTGGAAAGCGTAAGTTCGGGTGCTTCGGGGCCTGGTCTGAGCTTGCGCAGGCCATATACAGCTGCGAGGGTTCCCGCCACCAGCCCGCCCAGCAAAATGGGCACAAGTGCCGACAACACGCCACCGGCCAGAAGAGCGGTGATGATGGCCAGCCTGATCAACACCACCAGATTGGCCAGCACGATGACAATGACTGCCAGCTTTGCCAACGCTTCGCTTTGCCTGCCATGGCGGGAAAATGTCAGCGTGGTCGCGGTCGATGAAACCAGTCCGCCCAGCAGGCCGACCAGAATCGCGCCATGCTGCTGTCCGGCGATGCGCAAGGCAGCGTAACCCGCCAGGCTCAGGCCTGAAATCAGTACTACCATCCACCAGATCTGGTGCGGGTTGATCGCGCCGTAAGGCCCGTAGCCGACATTGGGCAACAGCGGCAGCACGATGAGCGACAGCACGGCGAATTGCAGAATCGAAATGAGATCACGCCGCGTCAGCGTCTGGCTGATGCCGCGCAGTTCGGCCTTGAAATACAACAGCACCGTGGCGCCGATGCCCAGCATGGCGGCAAGCTGCAACTGGTTGAACCAGCACAGCACGCCCAGCCCATAGCAGATCAGCAGCGCGCTCACCGTGGTAGTGCCCGGGTCGCCGTTGTCGGTGGGCTTGCGTGAATACGCTGCCACGATCATGCCGCCTGTCAGCACCAGGCCGGCAACGATCATCCACGGCGATTCCGTCATGTCGGCAATGTGCGAAGCCAGCACGCCGAACAGCGCCGTCAGCGCGAAAGTACGCAATCCTGCCTTGGCGCTGGGATTGCGCTCGCGCTCCAGGCCCATCAGCAGGCCCAGCGCGATGGCGACCAGATAACGCGGCAGGATGGACAAGTCCGCCGGCAGCCAGTCGATCGGATTCAAACCAGGAACCTCGGTTGAACCACAGAGGCACAGAGGTCACAGAGAAAAACCAGTGATCTGTGTCTCAGTTTGCAGTCACGCATTTGAAGAATTGAGCGGTTCCGAAAATTCATCGGTTTCTGACTTTCTCAGTGTCTCTGTGTCTCAGTGGTGAGGAATTCATATTTAAAGCGGCTCCCAGAAATTCAGTTTCAACTGGATGCGAGTGCTGCCGTTGAATTCGTTGAGCATGGGCACGTACACGCCCCTGAATTTTTCCGGCAAGGGCTCTGTCTGGAAAAAAGCCATCGCTTCAAAGCGGTTCTGTTCAAGAGACACTTCCAATTTTAGATGCTTCTCGCCGACAAGCCGCTGGGTTATCACGGTGAAATCGCCCTGGAACTGCGGTGAAGGAAATCCCTGTCCCCACACGGCGCGTTCCATTTCCTGAATGCGGTCGATGCGGATCTCGTCCGCTTGCAGTTCGCCATCGGTTTCGATGGTTTCTTCCAGATCGCCCGGGCTCAACCAGGCTTTGCCCAGTTCCTCGAAGGCCTTCTGGAACGCCGGAAAATCCGCCTTGCGGATGGTCAGGCCCGCCGCCATTGCGTGGCCGCCAAACTTGACGATCAGCCCCGGATGCTGGCGGTCGATCCAGTCCAGCGCGTCGCGCAAATGCAGCGCGGCAATGGAGCGGCCCGATCCTTTCAGTTCACCGCTGCCTTCAAGTTCCGGGCCGCCTGGTGCGAAGGCGATCACCGGGCAGTGATACTGCTCTTTCAAGCGCGAAGCGAGAATGCCGACCACCCCCGCGTGCCACTCGGGGTGATACACCGCCATCGCGTGGCGGTTGGCGGTTTCGCTTTCATCCAGCAGGGCGAAAGCCTGCTCCTTCATGTCGGCCTCGATACTCTTGCGCGACTGGTTGATCTCGTGCAACTGCCGCGCAAGCGGCAGTGCAGTCTGGAGATTCGATGCTAGAAGGCATTCGATGCCCAGGCGCATGTCTTCCAGTCGTCCTGCCGCATTCAGTCTCGGCCCCAGCATGAATCCCAGGTCGTACACGCTGGCCTTGCGCGGATCGCGGCCTGCCACCTGGAACAAGGCTTGTATGCCCGGAGAAGCGAGCCCCGCGCGGATGCGCTGCAATCCCTGATTGACGAAAATGCGATTGTTGGCATCGAGCCTGACCACGTCCGCCACCGTGCCGAGCGCCACACGGTCGAGCAGGCATCGCAGATCAGGTTCTTTACCCCCTTGATAAAGGGGGTGGCGCGAAGCGCCGGGGGATTGCTGCATGAATGCTCCCCGTTTTCTCAATTCGGCTCGCAGCGCCACCAGCACATAAAACATCACGCCCACGCCCGCGAGGTTCTTGCTGGGGAAGGTACAGCCGGGCTGGTTGGGATTGACGATGGCGGCGGCATCCGGGAGTTGATCGCCCGGCAGGTGATGATCCGTGACGTACACCGGAATGCCCAGTTCGTTCGCGGCGGCTACCCCTTCGATCGCGGCGATGCCGTTGTCCACGGTAATGAGCGCGTCGGGCGACAGCGCAGCGGCTTCCTCCACGATGGCCGGCGACAGGCCGTAGCCATGCTTCTGCCGGTTGGGAACCAGATAGCTCACGTTCGCGCCCAGCATGCGCAAGCCTTCGACGCCGATGGCACAGGCCGTGGCGCCGTCGGCATCGTAATCGGCCACGATCAGGAAATGCGCGCCGGCTTCGATGCCATCGGCAAGCTCGGCGGCCATGTGGCCGATGCCCTTCAGAGAATCGAACGGCAACAGGCGCGTGAGCTTGCCTTCGGTTTCCTCCGCCGCGTTGACACCGCGAGCGGCATACAACCGCGCCAAAACGGGGTCTATTCCATGATGGATCAGCGTTGAGAGTGAATCGGGATTGATGCTTCGGGTGCTTATGACAGGCATACAAAATTCTACCGGCTATTCGTGACTGGCTTGACAGGACTTGTTATTTCGATAATTATAAAAATATGGAAATATACGAAGCCGTCCACGCTCTCGCCTCGCTCGCGCACGAAACGCGCCTGAGCGTTTTTCGTTTGTTGGTGCAGGCCGGGCCGGAAGGCATACCGGCCGGGCAGTTGAACGAACACTTGCAGGTGCCCGCGCCCACGCTTTCGTTTCACCTGAAGGAACTGGCCAACGCAGGCCTGATCGTCAGCCGGCAGGAAGGCCGCTTTGTTTACTACCGGGCCAGCTTCGACGCCATGAACGCGCTGCTGGCCTACCTCACCGAAAACTGCTGCCAGGGCGAAGCCTGTACGTCTGCCAGCATTTGTAAACCGAAAGGAAAGAAATCATGAAACGTTTTCATGTGCATGTCGGCGTGACCGATCTGGCCGCGTCCATCGAGTTTTACTCCCGGCTATTTGATGCCGAGCCCGCCGTTGTGGAAAGCGATTACGCGAAGTGGATGCTGGAAGAGCCGCGCATCAACTTCGCCATCTCCACGCGAGCCGGAAAGAAGGGGCTCGATCATCTGGGCTTTCAGGCGGACAGCGAAGCCGAGTTGGAAATCCTGCATCAACGCGTGGAAGCCGCGAAAGGCCCGGTGGTGGAGCAGAAGGGCACGGCCTGCTGCTACGCCGAATCGGACAAGTACTGGACAGTGGATCCAGCGGGCATTGCCTGGGAAAGCTTCCATACCCTGGGCCGTGTGCCGGTGTTTGGCGAGAAGGCAGCAGAGGGCAGCGCTTGCTGCGCGCCCATGCCGACCCAGGTTTCGTTTGTAAAGCTGGAACAGAAGTTAAGTTAAGCGAGATTCACATGTCGAAGAAAACCGTTCTTGTCCTGTGCACCGGAAACTCCTGCCGATCGCAAATGGCCGAGGTGCTGCTGAACCATGATCTGGCCAACGATGCGCGCGCGCTCTCTGCTGGTACCAAGCCGCAGCCGAAAGTGGCCGATGGCGCGATCGCGGCCTTGAAGGACGCAGGCCTGCCTGCTGACGGGCTTTATCCGAAAGACGTGGACGCCGTCATGAACGAGAACATCGATCTGGTCGTCACGGTGTGTGACAACGCGAAGGAGACCTGTCCGGTATTCCCGCGTCCGGTTAAGTCGATTCATTTGCCCTTCCACGATCCGCATGGCGAGCCGCTGGAATCTTTCCTGCGCGTGCGGGATGACATACGCGACAGACTGATCCCCGCGGTAAGGGAAGCACTGGGTTTATGAGCGCGATAGTTTCAAAGAGACACACTTGATAAGCGCGCTGTCTTTAATGAGCTTTCCAAAGCAGACGATATGCCTTCCAACTGCTCCTCCCCCGCTTGCCGGGGGAGGTTGGGTGGGGGTAGATGCGCGGTTGCACGTTCAGCGCTGTATTTACCCCACCCCAGCCCTCCCCTGCGAGAGGGGAGGGAGTGGATTGCAAACAATGTCACTCAATATGGAAATATCAATAATTGGGCGCGCTCCATGAGCGCGCAGTGCGAAGTCACCGCGAAAGTGGCGGCCGGCGCGCCCATGAGCCTGTTCGAGCGCTGGCTGTCGCTCTGGGTGTTCCTCTGCATCGTCGCCGGCGTATTGCTGGGGCAACTTTTCCCCGCGCCATTCCAGGCGCTTGGCCGCATGGAATTGGCGAAGGTCAACATTCCCGTTGGCCTGCTCATCTGGGTGATGATCATTCCCATGCTGATGAAGATCGACTTCGGTGCGCTGCATCAGGTCAAGTCGCATTGGCGCGGCATTGGCGTCACGCTGTTCGTCAACTGGGCGGTGAAACCTTTTTCCATGGCGCTGCTGGCATGGCTGTTCATCCGTCACTGGTTTGCGCCATACCTGCCGGCGGAGCAACTCGACAGCTACGTGGCCGGCTTGATCCTGCTGGCCGCCGCGCCCTGCACCGCGATGGTGTTCGTGTGGAGCCGGCTGACCGGCGGCGATCCGTATTTCACGCTGTCGCAGGTGGCGCTCAACGACACCATCATGATCTTCGCTTTCGCACCCCTCGTCGGGCTGCTGCTGGGCCTGTCCGCCATCACCGTGCCGTGGGATACGCTGATTACGTCGGTAGTTCTGTACATCGTCATCCCCGTCATGCTGGCGCAGATCTGGCGCAAGGCGCTGCTGAGGCGGGGGCAAGAAAAGTTCGACGCCACGCTGTCCGCGCTCGGCCATCTGTCCATCCTGGCGCTTCTGCTCACGCTGGTGCTGCTGTTCGCGTTTCAGGGCGAGGCCATCCTCAAACAACCCTTGATCATTGCCCTGCTGGCCGTGCCGATTCTGATTCAGGTGTTCTTCAATTCGGCGCTGGCCTACTGGCTCAACCGGAAAGTCGGCGAGAAGCACAGCGTTGCCTGTCCCTCGGCGCTGATCGGCGCGTCCAACTTTTTCGAGCTGGCGGTGGCGGCGGCGATTTCATTGTTCGGCTTTGAATCCGGCGCGGCGCTGGCCACCGTGGTCGGCGTACTGATCGAAGTGCCGGTGATGCTGCTGGTCGTGAAAATCGTCAACCAGAGCAAAGGCTGGTACGAGCAGGCCGTGTAAATCGTCGCCGTTAACCCGCGCGTTGCAGGTTTAGCGCCAATAGTCTTCTGAGTATTTCCTCGTCCGGCATGCCGGGCGTGTAGTCAGCCCAGCCGTAGGCGGCGGCAACGGCCTGGTCCAGTTCCTTGTGCGCCAGGTCCAGCCAGGCGGGGCGGGCGTTGTAGAGATTGGTCAGCGTGCGCTTTTTCAGATCGGCTTCATGCCCCGGCTTCGCCACCGGGCGTTTCGGAAAGCCGGCTTTTTCCTCTTCCGGCGTAATCACCCAGTCCACCCACTCGGGCGGATTCAGCCAGGCCTCACGCAGCGCGTTGAGTTTTATCGCGGCGGCGGCGATTCGTTTTGCTACTCCCCCCTTGTCAAAGGGGGGTTGGGGGGGATTTTCGGCATCGGTTGAATCCCCCGGCTCGCCTTGCTCGCCACCCCCTTTATCAAGGGGGTAAGCCGTGTCGCGCGGGGTCAGGCCGGTGGGGAAGGGGAAGGTTTCGAAGACTGACTGTGCGTTGTAGGTTGGGTCGTTACCTACGCCATGCCATGAACAAGTCGCTAGGGCCCATTTTTCATGCAAACGCGAGGACAAAACGCCAAAAGTATAGTCATCCTCTCTTGCGATAACTGTAAGCCGGCTATCAGGCAGTACAGAGGTTGGCAGCCATACAAAAAAACGATGTTTGGCGACACGGGGGGTGACTATGTAACGCTTTGTTCCAGTTAGTGCCTTTCGCATATCTGGCCGAGGTCGTGTGTGCAACCACCATTTACTGGCCACAAGCTCTCGCTTGTCACTTCGGCTGCTTTTTACATTTTCTTCAAGGTACATGAATGGCGACTCGTAGAGAGATGCTTCAGCCAATGGCATATCGCATCCAAAATCGATGATCCATGTATCAGAGGGACGGCGAGTGATGTCCATTCCATTCGCCCAAGGGCGGACAACATTCGAGTTCGGTTTGCCATGCGGAGTTGGCTGCCAAAGCCACTCTCGTGCTACTTCACCGGGTATGTCGAAAGCACCTGTCTTTTGTGTGCCGATAAACCCAACGCTTGAATTCTCAACAAGCAGTTTGGCTTCGGTCAGGTTAAGCCCCTCCCCCGCTGTCAAGTCGGCATGAATTGCCGATACTGTTTCCCCGTCCAACTTGGCGGGCCGGTCAAGCACGCCAAACCCCACCAGTGACACCCGTACCGCCGCGCCTTCATTTACCCAGCCCTCGTCGCTCCAGGCCTCGAAGATAAGGGTGGTGTCCAATACCCGGTCGAGCACCTTGCGGTTGGCACCACCCCGGATGGAATTGGTGGCGACCAGTCCTGCGGCCCTGAGCTTGCCTGCCTCGATTTGGGCGCGAGCCTTTTCGAACCAGTAGGTGACCAGGTCGGCACCGCCGGGCACGCGGCCTTCGTAGGTCTTGCGCAGGGTGTCGACGTAGGCGTGGCCGAGTTCACCGCGCATGACCTTGTCGCCCAAGAAGGGCGGGTTGCCAACGATGACATCGGTCGCGGGCCAGTCGGCTTCGCTGCCGTCGGGATTCAACAGCGCATCGCGGTGTTCGATGCCGTCGAGCGGCTTCAAGATCGGGTTGATGGCGTGCGGGTAGCCGTTGCGGCGGCACCACTGGATGTCGCCGATCCAGACGGTGACGCGGGCGAGTTCGGCGGCGAATTCGTTGACTTCGATGCCGAGGATGTTGTGCGGGCCGGTTTGCATGGAAATCTCGGCGGGCAGGCCGAGTTCGATGGCTTCAACGTGGGCGCGCTTTTCAATATCCCGTAGCGCCTTGAGCGCGAGGTAGAGAAAGTTGCCGCTGCCACAGGCGGGGTCGAGCACGCGGAAATGGTTGAGGCGCAGCAGGAATTGCTGGTAGGCGGCTTTGGCTTTTTTGGGTTTGGCGATCATGCCGGCCTTGACAGTTTCCCATTCCAACATCAATGGTTCGCTGATCAGCGGGCGGATGAGTTTTTCGATGGTGCCGGTGTCGGTGTAGTGCGCGCCGAGCGGGGCGCGGGCGGCGGGGTCGAGGCCGCGCTCGAACAGGGTGCCGAAGATGGTGGGGTCGATGGCGCGCCAGTCCATGTCGGCGGCGGCGCGGTGCAGGGCGGCGAGATCGCTGGCAGCCAGCGGCGGCACGTCGACGGTTTGGAACAGCCCGCCGTTGAACCAGGGAATGTCGTGGTCGCCGTATTCGCCGCTTTTGTTCTGCATGGCGGCGAAGAGTTTTTCGATGCGGCGGCCGGCCTTGTCCGCGTCGGTGCCGGCGTTGGTCAGCAGGCCGGTGAAGATGCCGGCGGGCAGCAGGGCTTCGTCTTCGGCGAACATGCAGAACAGGCATTGCACCAGAAAGTGCGCCACGCGCTGGCCGTCTTCTCCGCGCTTGCGCATGGCGGCGGCAAGCTGGGCGAACTGGCCAGCGGCTTCGGCAGTGATGGCGGCGGTGGATTTTTCGGGGCGCAGCTTGGCGGGGTCGGTGAACACCCATTTGAGAAGCTGGCGCTTGTCGGGATCGACGAGGTCGTCGATGCGGATTTCGCGCGGTTCATCAGGGTAGCCGGTAAACGCGGTGTGGATGACGATGCGCTCGCGGTCGCACACCACCAGCAGCGGCGGATTTTCCAGTTGCAGGGCGTAGTCGGTAAGCTGCTTCAAGGCGGCGTCGAGGTCGCGGCCGGGCTTCTTGTTTTCCCAGCCGAAGTGGTTGCGCTTCCACACGTCGGCCCAGCCGTCGCCGCCGCCCGCTTTCTTCGCGCCGCGCTCGAAGCAGTAATTGTCGGGATCGCGCGGCTTGTCCACGCCGAGAAGATCGCACAGGTCGTCGAAATGCCCCTGCGCGCCAGCCCTTTCATTAAGCGGGTTGTTCTTCCAGGTGGCGATGAAGTGTTCGGGCGTCATGCTTGTTTCAACTGTGGCATCCACAGGCATCGCGCCCCCGCGCCTGCACCGGCGGGCAGGGCACACTGCCGTAGGAACAGAACACGCAGCAGTCGCCGGGTTTGGGCTTCAGCAGCGCTTGGCAGGACGGGCATTTGTAATACCACTGGCAGGCGTCGGTTGGCATGGTCTCGATGCGGGTGTGCCTACATTGCGGGCAGGTGAGAATGGATTCGAGGATGGCGGCGCGGGGAGTGGTCATGGCCGTATTATCCCGGAAAAGCTGTTTTGAATGACGCTCGCTCGATTGGAGGCCGGTTGCCTGATTTGAATGCAGTGTGGCCGGAACTTTATTGCCTTCATGTCATGGCTTCTGATTACAATTGAACCGGGATCTGCCTGTTGCGGGCGTTTCCCGTGCAGGCCATTGAATGACTTTGCACAATTCAAAATCAAGAGGAGACCATGATGAAATTCAAGGCAATGAGTTTGAGCGTTGTGCTCGCGCTTGCCGCGCCAGTAGCAATGGGCGAGGCGAGCGTGGAGGAATACCGCGCCATGCTGGCGGACAAGGATGCCAACCCCGGCTTTCTGATCATCGATAAAGGGGAAATCTATTTCAAGGAAAAACGCGGTCCCAAGAACGCTTCGCTGGAGCAATGCGACTTTGGTCTGGGTGTGGGCAAGCTGAAGGGCGCCTACGCCCAGTTGCCACGTTACTTCAAGGACACGAAGCGCGTGCAGGACCTGGAATCGCGTCTCGTTAGCTGCATGATGGATTTGCAGGGATTCACCGAAGCGGAAGTCAAGGCCAAGCTGTATGGCGATCAGCGTCTGAATGAAAACAACACGCAGCTTGAAGCCATTGCCACGTATGTCGCATTCCAGTCCAACGGCATGAAGATCGACCCGCCGCTGAAGCATGCCGGGGAAAAGGAAACACTCAAGCTGGGTGAAGCCTATTTCTGGAACCGCCACGGGCCGATGGATTTTTCCTGCGCCACTTGCCACGCCGAGGACGGCAAGCGTGTCCGCCTGCAGACGCTGGTCAATGTTTACAACAAGCAGGATATCCAGAAAACCATGAGTACATGGCCGACCTATCGCGTGTCACATGGTGTGGCGCGCAACAACCAGCATCGCATGTGGGACTGCCACTGGCAGATGCGCACGCCGGATATCGATTACGGTTCGCCCGCCACGGTGGCGCTGATTTCCTTTTTGACCCACCAGGCCAAGGGCGGCGTGTATGACCTGCCCGGCATGAAACGCTGATTGGAGGATGACACCATGAGAAACAGAATGATGATTGCAGCAGTTATCGCGTGCACTTCGCTGGCGGTTTTGGCGGGCGAGAACATGCAGGCCAAAATCGAGAAGCTGGTGGCAGCCAGCTTCAAGCCGGGCGAGGGTCAGGATATGTCGCGGCTGGTGCAGGACGAAACGCAGAAGCTGTGCAGCGCCACACGCAATAATCCCAAGGCTAAGGATGCTGACGCGTTGACCGCGCGCGAGAAAGCCACCATCAAGTATCCCGCCGACAACAAATTGATGGGCGACTGGAAGGAAGGCGAGAAACTGGTCAAGGGCGGTTTTGGCATGCGCATCGGCACCATCGAGCCCGATCCGCCCGCCAAGCAGAAGGGCGGCAACGGCGGCAACTGCTATGCCTGTCACGCGGTCGATGCCAAGGAAGTCGCGGCCGGCAACCTGGGGCCGTCACTCACGGGCTACGGCAAGCTGCGCGGCCAGGGCGAGGACATGGTCAAGTACACCTATGAAAAGCTCTACAACGCCCAGGCGTTTGTTGCCTGCTCGAGCATGCCGCGGCTGGGGCACAACGGCATTCTCAAACCGGAACAGATCGCGCATGTGACGGCCTATCTGCTTTCGCCGGAATCCCCGGTCAACAAATAGCAACCCCCCTTAGAATTTGGACTGCGGTCCGAAGATTGGGTTAAACCGCCCCTAGGGGCGGTTTTTTTTCGAGAAATGAAAATATCCTGGTAATGGTATATATTCCCCATTTCATATATATGAAATGACGCATACATTGCCTGCCATGGAAACCGAAACTCTCTTTCACGCCCTGTCCGATGCCACCCGCCGCGAGATTCTCGCGCAACTGATCCAGCGCGGCGAATGCTGCGTGTGCCATTTGTACGAGACACTGGACATGTCCCAGCCGAAAGTGTCGCGGCATCTGGCGGTATTGCGCGAGGCGGATTTGGTGCAAACCCGTCGCGAGGGCCTGTGGGTACATTACAGTCTGAATCCCGAACTGCCGGAGTGGGTACGCGCGGTGCTGGAAGGCATGGCGCGGGGCCAGAAACCGGATTCCGTGAAGCGAGGCGCGGGTTGTTGCGGCGTACCATCCAGTAAAACTCAACGGAGAATTTCACATGCTTAAGCTGTTTCGTGCTGTTCTGGTCTGGTTGGCGGTTTTGTCCACGCCTGCTATTGCCGACCGTTCCTTCATGGTGGATGCCGATTGGCTGGCCGCGGAGATGAAGAATCCCAAACTGGTGATTTTGGAGGTGCGCTACCACCCGCACCGCTATTACACGGTCGGGCACATTCCCGGCGCCATTCAGGTGCAGCGCTTCAAGGATCTGGGCGACAACACCGGACGTTCGATCATGCTGTTCCCCAGCAAGGAAACCTTCCAGTCCACGCTGCGTTCGTGGGGCGTGAACAACGATTCTACGATTGTGCTGTACGACGACTCGCGCTCGGCGCTGACAGCGCGCGCGTACTACCTGCTGGAGTTGTATGGCTTCGACATGAGCCGTGTGAAAATCCTGGACGGTGGCGCGCAGGAGTGGACGGGATTCAACGAACTGACCAAGGAAGTGCCCATGGTCAAGCCGGGCAATGTGACGCTCAAGCCCGCCAATCCGAAACTGTTTGTCGAGTGGACACAGGTATATGACGATTTGGTGTCCACGCGCAACCCCAGGGTGACGCTGGTCGATGCACGACCAAAGGACATGTATACCGGCAAGGTCATCCGCCACGCCGTGCAGGGTGGCCACATTCCCGGCGCGATGAATGTGGTAAGTCTTGATGCGACCGACGGCCAGAGTCAGAAATGGATCAGCGAAGGGAAGATGGCCGAGTTCTATAAGGATGTACCAAGGGACAGTACTGTATATGTGTACTGCCACGACGGCTTTCGCATGAGTCTGGGCTGGCTGCAAATGAAGACGCTGGGTTTCAAGGATGTGCGTGTGCTGAATGGCGGCTGGGGCATCTGGGACCGCGCCTTCACGCTGCCGGTGGTGCAGGGCGATGCGCCGTATGACGAAGAATTCGCGTTGTAAGCCTCAAGACAAACTGCATGTTTGAAGCACTTGGCGATCTCATTGCCTACCGGCTGCTGGGACTGGAAAACATGCTGCTGGGCGCAGCGGTGCAGTTTTTCGTAATGGACGTGGCGAAGATACTGGTGCTGCTGACGCTGGTGATTTATGTGATGGGGCTGTTGCGTGCGCTGCTCAAGCCGGAGAAAGTACGCGAGTTCATCCGCAACCGGGGCAATCTGCAAAGCCGTTTCCTGGCGGTAGGCCTGGGCGCAGTGACGCCGTTCTGTTCCTGTTCATCGATTCCGCTCTTTATCGGATTTGTCGAGGCGGGCATTCCGCTTGGCGTGACGCTGTCCTTTCTCATCGCCAGCCCGATGATCAACGAGGTGGCCGTGGTGGTGCTGGCGTCGGTCATTGGCTGGAAATTCACCGTGCTGTATGTAGTTACGGGTCTGAGTGTCGCGCTCATCGGCGGCTTCGTCCTCGAACGCTTCAAGCCCGAGCGCTGGGTGGAAGAGTATGTGTGGAAAATCCGCATGGGCGAGGCAAGCGTGGTGGAGGAAGACACCTCGCTGCGCGCGCGCCACGAGTACGCCATCAGCCAGGTAAGGGAAATAGTCGGCCGCATCTGGAAATTCATTCTCATCGGTGTGGGCGTAGGCGCCTTCATCCACGGCTATGTACCGGCAGATTTCGTGGCCCGCATCGCGGGAGATGGCGGGCTGCTTTCGGTTATCGGCGCCGTGCTGGCCGGCGTGCCGCTGTATTCCGACGCGGTTGGCATCATTCCAATTGCCGAGGTATTGCTTGACAAGGGTGTGCCCATCGGTACGGTGCTGGCCTTCATGATGGCGGTGACGGCGCTGTCGCTGCCGGAAATGATCATCCTGAAAAAAGTGGTGAAGGTGCCGCTGCTGGCGCTGTTTGCCGGGTATCTGTCCGTCGCCTTCGTCATTGTGGGCGTGTTGTTCAATTTCATGAAAGGTGTGTGATGAGCGCGGAATTGCATCCTTCCATCGTCGCCCTGGTGTCGCTGGCAGCAAATATTGCGTCCAACCATCCCAACCAGGGTCTGTGCCAGATCGACAAGCTGAAGCACTATGGCGTATCGGATGAACAGGTGAATACAGTCATTGAAATCGCCCGTCACATCCGCGACGAGGCAAACCAGAAACTCGACGCGAGTTTCGACGAGGCACTGGCCAAATGCCGCCAGCCCGCAGGCAAGCCACTGGGCATTCCGGTGGCTTCCGCTTCTGGGGCGTGCTGCACACCGACGGCCTCCGGCCAGTCCTGCTGCTGAAAGGAGATCAAACATGAAACACATCAAGGTGCTGGGTAGCGGCTGCGCAAACTGCAAGACCACGCTCAAGTTGATCGAGGAGGCGGCCAAAGCCAAGGGCGTTGCGGTGCAACTCGAAAAAGTCGAGGACATGGCGGCCATCCTGGGTTACGGCGTCATGTCAACGCCAGGTGTGGTGATCGACGGCAAGGTGGTCCATGCTGGCGGCGTGCCGGACCGCAAGAAGATTGACGGCTGGCTGGCGTAAAGGTCTTTAACGCATCATTTCCATGCGATGGCTTCTTCTGTTTGTCCGTTATGCCTGGGCCTTGCCCGCGAGCCTGGTTGGCATCGCGCTGGTTTTAATGGTGCTGGCCAGCGGCGGACGCGCCAGGGTGCACAAGGGTGTGTGGGAAGCATCGGGCGGCCTGCCGGGGAAATTGCTGGCGAACGGCATGCCGTTTTCCGGGCCGGTGGCGGCGATTACGTTCGGCCATGTGGTGCTGGGGGATTGCGAGGATTCGCTGTGTTCAACGCGTGTGCATGAACGCGAACATGTGCGCCAGTATGAGCGCTGGGGGATTCTGTTTTTTCCGGCTTACCTCATCGCCGGGTTGATCGCATGGATCAGGGGCGGCGATGCCTACCGCGACAATGCCTTCGAGGTGGCCGCGCGCAAGGCGGAAACGGCTAGTCGTTCAGGTGAGTAAAGGACTCCTCGGCAGGTAGTCCGGTGTCGGGGTCGATCCAGTCGGAGATGCCGATTTCCTCTTCCGCTTCTTTCAGCGATTCGGCGGGTTCGTAATCGCTTTCGGCGACATAGGCCATGTCTTCAATGGCTTCCATCATGGTGGTGAAGGGTCCGTACTCTTCCTTCGTTTCTTCGTCCATCCAGTAAAAACCGTCCGGCCGCTCGATGATGCGGGTGTGGTCGTGTTCGGCGGGCGTTTCGGGTATGACTTGATTGCTCATGCTGCTTTCCTCCTCGTACCAATATAGAAAGCAAAGCGGAAATGTGTAAGTGAAACTTTAATTCAGAAAAATGATGGCAGCCGTCATGCAGGCAGACACCAGCAATGCAAGATGAACCCACGCCCAGGTGCGATAGCGCGACACAAGTTGATCAGGCGTGCGGTTGGCGATCAGAAACAGTTTGTCTTTCGGCTTTCTGATCAGGTGCACGCCATCCTGCAAGCGGATTTCCCGATGTTCTTTTTCGATTTCGCGATGGGCTGCCCGCCGGGCAAATTCCCATTCGTTCAGGTCGATTTCGCCATTGCCGTCCAAATCGAAACGCTTGAGCAGGGATGGTTTGTCCTTTTTCCATTCGGCCAGCAGGCCGGAAACATCCTGTTTAAGATTCAGGTCCGTGGCGGCGCCGCCAAGCGTGACATGTTCGCCCAGCACGTAGATTGTTTCACCGGCAATGAGCGTCCACTCGGTTTTGCGGAAATGGTCTTGCAGCCAGGTGCTTTTGTTGGTGGTGAGAATTTCGGCATCATCCGGATCGACAAGTACCATTCCCGTGCCGTCGTGAAGGCCGAAGTTGTCGCTTGAGGCACCCGAATCAAGATGGCGCCATTTGTCTCCGCTTTTTTCCTCGATCTTGTAGCGGTACCACAGGCAGGGCAGGCCCGTTAAATGGCTTCTGAGCTTTTCGCCCGGCGGGTGAACACCGCGACCGAGCAGTTCGACATAACCTTGGGGCGCCGAAGCGGCTTTTGACGTGGGGGTGTCCGCAATGGCCCGAAAGCGACGAAGGTTGAGGTACCAGGCCAGAAAACTGGAGAGGCTGATGAGACCCATCGCCACGCCTGCTCCGGCTGGCGTGGGGAACTTGAATGCAATCAGCAGAAAAACAAGATTGCCGCCGGTGAGGGCAGCATTGGCATAGGTATGCCGCCACTCGGACAGCATTTAAGTTATCCCTTGAACAGGCTGGCGACATTAACGTCGCTGGTTTCTCCGGCGGAGAATTTGAGCAGTCTGAAGGGGCTGAAGCCGGTCAGCTTGGCGATGATCACATCGGGAAACTGTTCGATGGCAACGTTGTTGAGATTGACGGATTCGTTGTAGAACTCGCGCCGGTCGGCGATGGTGTTTTCCAGGCCGGTGATGCGCGCCTGCAAATGCAGAAAGGTTTCGTTGGTTTTCAGGTCGGGATAGGCTTCGGCCACCGCGAACAGGTGGCCCAGCCCGGCGCGCAGGACGCCTTCGGCTTCGCCCAGAGCCTGGATGTCGTGACGTTCGCGCGCCTGGGAAACCTGGTTGCGCGCCTGCATGACTTTTTCCAGCGTTTCCTGCTCGAACTTCATGTACTGGCGACAGGTTTCCACCAATTTGGGGAGTTCATCGTGCCGCTGTTTGAGCAACACGTCGATATTGGCCCAGGCCTTGCCCACGCCATGTTTGAGTCCGACGAGGCGGTTGTAGGTGAACACGCCGTAAACAAGCAGGACGAGAAAAACGACCAGGAAGATAAGCCCGGCAGCCGTCATGATTTGATCTCCTTTGAATTGAATGCATCAATTAACGGCACGGGGCGTGTTGGCCTTAGAGCCGGCGGCTGAGTATTTCCGCAATTTCCTCGTCGGTTAGCAGGATGGGATTGGTTTTCATGCTGCTGCCCCGGCTGTTGGCAACGATTCTCGGAATGTCCTCGCGGGTGACGCCATACTTTGACAGGCGGGGAAGCTGCATGGCATCAGTCCATTGTTCCAGCGTTTCCAGCAGCCTGGCCAGGGCTTCTTCGTCCGATAAATGAATGTCGTGCGTGATCATCCGGCCGGCCTGGGCGTATTTCAGCAAGACCTTGCTGTCCGGCTCGCGCGCTTGCAATGCACGGATATTCATGGCCGTGGCCTCGGCGACCAGCGTGCCGCAGACTACGCCGTGTGGAATCGGGAAAAAAGCACCCAGCGGCGAAGCCAGGCCATGCACGGAACCAAGGCCAACCTGCGCCAGCGTGATGCCGGACATCAAGGCGGCATACGCCATGCCTGCCTGAGCATCACCTGCCGTGGTGCCTTCGCAGTACCAGGCAAGCAGGCTGTCGCGCACGGCTTTCATGCCCGACCAGGCAAGCGCATCGGTAAAACGGTTTGCCTTGCTGGAGACATAGGATTCAAGCAGTTGTGTGAAGGCATCCATGCCGTTGGCGGCGATGACTTGTGGCGTGCAGGTTGAAAGAAAATCAGGGTCAACCAGCGCGATTTCCGCGACGAGCATTTCATCGCGAAAGGATTTTTTGAAGCCGTCCGGACCGTGCGTGGATAGCACCGCATTTTTAGTCGCTTCAGACCCTGTCCCCGCTGTGGTGGGCACGGCAATAAAAGGCGTGGCGGGCCCTTGGTAAGGCAATTCCGGACCCACGCCTTCAAGATGATCCATGACGGAGTTTCCGGGCTTGAGCAGGCCGGCGATCGCCTTGGCGGCATCCAGCGCGCTGCCGCCGCCTATGCCAACGACAACATCGATATGCTTGTTGCGGTAATTGCGGACTGCATCGTCGATTAGTTGGGGCGATGGCTCACCCGAAATTTTCAGCGTTTCCCAGCTCAAACCTTCAGCCTTGAACGATTGCTGTAATTCTTCCCGGTAAGGGCTAGATTGAAAGTGCTGGGCGCCGGTAACGAGCAAAAAACGGTTCCCGTGGCTCGCGATCAAGGAGGGTAATTGCTTGCGGGTTCCGTGCCCGAAAATGATTCTGGGCAGGCGCGAGAGGTTGAAGGCTGGGATCACGGAAAGCGGCTTCTGGTGGATAAATCAGAATGCAATTATTCGCCCGGCTGCTGACCCAGACAAGTGATAGTGTCAGATTTATTGACACTCTTTTGAAAAGCTTGCTATAGTCTCGCTTCTTCGGACGCGGGGTGGAGCAGTCCGGTAGCTCGTCGGGCTCATAACCCGAAGGTCGTAGGTTCAAATCCTGCCCCCGCAACCAGCAGGATTTAAAAAATCGCGCAAGCGAATTGCTCTTTAAAAACTTAACAGCCGATAGGTGTGGGTGTCTGGGCTACCTGAGAGGTTGACTGACTGGAAGCGTGCTGGGTGTTGAGCCTGGCAAGGAGAAGGTGGGTTGACTGATTGGGGAAGAAATTGAAGACACGCACACTTAAAGAAGTAATTGATTAAGTCAATGATTTGATGAGTGAGCGACTGATTCGCGAGAATCAAAAACAGGAATTGAACTGAAGAGTTTGATCCTGGCTCAGATTGAACGCTGGCGGAATGCTTTACACATGCAAGTCGAGCGGCAGCGCGGGGCAACCTGGCGGCGAGCGGCGAACGGGTGAGTAACACATCGGAACGTACCCAGACGTGGGGGATAGCCCGGCGAAAGCCGGATTAATACCGCATACGTCCTGAGGGAGAAAGCAGGGGATCGCAAGACCTTGCGCGTTTGGAGCGGCCGATGTCTGATTAGCTAGTTGGTGGGGTAAAGGCCCACCAAGGCGACGATCAGTAGCGGGTCTGAGAGGATGATCCGCCACACTGGAACTGAGACACGGTCCAGACTCCTACGGGAGGCAGCAGTGGGGAATTTTGGACAATGGGGGCAACCCTGATCCAGCCATTCCGCGTGAGTGAAGAAGGCCTTCGGGTTGTAAAGCTCTTTCGGCAGGAACGAAACGGCTCGCTCTAACATAGCGGGCTACTGACGGTACCGAAGAAGAAGCACCGGCTAACTACGTGCCAGCAGCCGCGGTAAT
>JACDJB010001206.1_pt1 | contig 21760 bp, 19 predicted proteins | sample 7454121 | NCBI WGS metagenome assembly JACDJB01 (sample SAMN14253290, study PRJNA609438) | sludge metagenome | isolation source: sludge after 25d culture with pyrite | collected 2018-12-20
ACGCCGTGGTTGCCTACGTGGAGATTTCTCCGTCGGCACCGAGGTTTGGTGAGCGTGACTCCTCTCCCCTGCTCGGGTCCGATCGCCGAGCATGCAGGCCAGCGCCCAGCGAGAGTGGCGCTGGCGAGCCATGTGGGTATCGGAGGGTACTCTAGGCGCCGCCGTTACCTCTTGCGGCCGTGGACGCAGTCGGGTGGCCCAAGTGGGAGGCCTAAGTGGGAAGCGGCCGGTACCCGAGCGTGGGTCGCCGCGCCTGGCGCTAGGCCGAGGTGATCACGAGCCTCGCGGAACAGGTGGTAACTAAGCCCATGTTTCAAGGGCCGCCATAACGTTATGGCGGGGCGTCGCAAGCGTGTAGGAGCCTTCCTCAACACTGAGCAGGCTCACCGCTCGACGTTGCCTGCGCGGTTCAGGTGTCTGAAGCAGGTCGAGGCCGCAATAACGTTATGGCGGCCAGAGTCAGGAGCGCTCCGCCAGGCGCTGGCTGCCCGCCGAAGCCTCCCCCATCCGCAATACCGTTATTGCGACAACGGCGTACAACGCGGAGACGCCTACGGCGCGCCCACCCAGCGCCGCGGCTGCCAGCCGAATGGCGCTCACCAGAGCGCAGGGTACAATCCGCAGCAGTTGCTCAAGTCGAGCGCGCCGCGGTCGTGCGTTGGCCGCGCCCGGCCCAACCGGGCTGTTCTCCAGGAGGCGCTAGTTGTGAAGGTACTGACGTTCTTCAACCACGCCGGCGGCGTTGCCAAGACGAGCACCGCCCGTGACGTCGGGTACGTCCTAAGCGAGCTAGGACGCAAGGTCCTACTCATCGACGTCGACCCGCAAGCGAACTTGACGAAGTGGCTCGGAGTAGACGATGACGTCGCGCTGGCGCAGACCATCTACCCTGCCGTGCTCGGCGACCTCGATCGTGACGACGGCGGCAGCAAGTTGGCGGCGGACGACGAGCTGGTTCTGCCGGCGCCCATGCGCGTTCACGGCATGGACCTCATCCCAAGCAACCTCAGCATCGCGATCGTGGAGCGCGAGATCCTCAGCGTCTTCATGGGCGTCATGCGCCTGCGCGAAGCCGTGAGGCGCCTGGAGGGTTACGACTACGTGCTGATCGACCCGCCGCCTAGCCTCGGCCAGTTGTCTGCCCTAGCCGTGGTGGCGGCTGACCGAGTCGTGGTGCCGCTGCCAACCAACCGCAAAGGGCTCGATGGCATCCCGACCGTCATCCGCATGGTCAAGGAGTACCGCAAGGCGGCAACCGGACTCGAGATCGCGCTGTTCGTGCTCACGCAGCACGACCGCCGCACGCGCCACGATCGTGACGTGCTCGGCGTCATCCGTGAGCAGCTCACGGCGGTGGCGCCGGTGTCCACGCCGCTAGGCAGCAGACCGGCCTATTACTCGGACGCGCAAGTGAACGGCATGCCGATCTCGCTTTACGCTAAGGGCAGCGAGGCGGACAAGGAGATCAGGCAGGTGACTGGCGAGCTGCTGGAGCGCCTAGAGGGAGACGGCCGTGGTTAAGAAGCGCAAGCAGGACATCGACCGCGCAGCGGTGTTCGAGGCTATCCTCGGCGACCTAGGCGCCGTCGAGCCAACGGCCGGGGTGGCAGGCGTTGCACTTGCCGAGTTGCAGTACAACGACCAGCAGCCACGCAAGCACTTCGACGCCGCCAGCCTCGAGGACTTGGCGGCAAGCATCCGTGACAAGGGCGTACTCGAGCCCATCATCGTGAGGCGCAAGGGTCAGGGTTACGAGGTCGTCGCGGGCGAACGGCGCGCGCGGGCAGCGCGGGCCGCTGGGCTCAAAGAGGTGCCCGCACTCGTCGTGGAGCTCGATGACCGCGAGGCGCTCGAGATCGCCATCACCGAGAACCTCCAACGCGAGGACCTCAACGCGGTCGAGGAGACGGAGGCGGTGCTCGGGTTGCTGGAGCTGGCGCTGGACAGCTCGCGGGGCGAGGTCGTCGCGCTCCTTCAGGCGCTCTACAACGAGGAGCGTGGCAGGGGCAGCTCCAGGCCGGTTGACCGGGCTCGCCGCGACGAGGCGAGCGCGCTGTTCAGGCAGTTGGGGCGCTTCAGCGTGTCGTCGTTCGTCACGAACAGGTTGCCGATCCTCGAGTTCCCGCCAGAGCTCCTCGACGCCGTCAGAGGCGGCCAGTTGGCGTTCACGAAGGCGCAGGCCATCGCGCGGCTAAGCGACCGGAAGGCGCAGCGGAGGTTGCTGGCAGAGGCGGTTGGCGAAGGGCTGTCACTGAGCCAGATTCGTAGACGCATCACCGAGCTGCGGGTCGGGGACGGGGTGGAGGAGAGCGCTGCTGGCGGGGCGGTGTCGCCCGCAGCGCAGCAGCTGGTCGCGAGCACCAAGCGCCTCCTCAACAAGCGGCGCCTTGGCGCACTAGGTCCAGGCAAGCTTGGCCGCGTCACCGAACTCCTCGACGAACTCAACCGCCTGCTGGTCGAAGACTAGGGGTAGATGCACCACCGGAGCGCTCCTACGCCCGACTCCGAGCTAGGCTGGGTGCAGGAGGTAGCAGCATGCTCAAGGTAGGAGATAAGGCTCCAGACTTCGCGCTGGTTGACCAGGCAGGCAATATCCAGCGACTGTCAGACCAGCTCGGGTCATGGGTCGTCGTGTACTTTTACCCGAAGGACGATACGCCAGGCTGCACGACGGAAGCGTGTCAGTTTCGCGACGCGTTACCGCACTTCGAGGGGGTTGGCGCTAAGGTCTTCGGCATCTCGGCCGACGATCAGGAGAGCCACCTGGCGTTCGCGCGTAAGTACGACCTCAACTTCCCGTTGCTAGTCGACCCAGAGCTGACGACCCTCAAGGCGTACGGCGCCTACGGAGACAAGGGTAAGGACGGGGTCGTCAAGATGGGCGTCTTCCGCCGCTCGTACCTCGTCGACCCGAGCGGGACAGTGGCACGGGCGTGGGATGACGTCGTACCAGAAGGCCATGCCGAGGAGATCAGGAACGCCATCCAGGAACTGAAAGCCGCAGCGTAACGATCGCGGTCACATGGGAGACGGCCCGGCGTGATGTCACTTCACGCCGGGTTTTTCTGTAGTGGGGAAGCGCGGGGACGCCGGTCGTCCAACGGGGGAGACCGCGGTACTGCTAGCTGTGTGAGGTTTCTCTCTTCGGGCAGGGGCCGCGCCGCAGGTGGGGAAGGCGGGGTACTGGGGAGGCCAAAGGGGAAGCGAGGGGTACTTGTGAGGGGGCTGTCGGCGAGCGGACGGACAGGCGAGGCCGCACTCTCGCTAGCGTAAGGGGGAATCTAGGGTACTTGGCGGAGCCAGGCGGCGCCAAGACACCCTGCGTCCCCCCGATTCCCCACCTTACTTAGCCCCACCCGCGAGTAGGGGAGAGGCCAGTCAAGCGAAGTGGTATCCCCGCACGGTTACCGGCGCCGGCAGCTCGGCGAGCGTCTGGGCCTTGAGGGTGAGCTGGTAGCCCGTGTCCTCCACCACGGCGTCGACGACCAGGATCGAAGCGTCACGCAGCAGCACCCGCTGGGCGTCCCACAGGTCGGGTGAGATGATCAGTTGCGCGCGCACCGGGCCGTCTTCGAGCACGTAGAAGGCGAAGCCCTTCGCCGTAGGCGGCCGCTGCTTGCCGACGACGAGCCCCGCGGTGCGCACCACGGTCTTGCGCGGCACCTGACGCAAGCGCGCGAGGGGCACGCAAGCAAGCTCGCGCAGTTGATCGCGCACGAAGTCGATGGCGTGCACCTCGAGGGTACTGAAGCGCGTGGTCTGGTAGTCCCACACGTACTGCTCCTGCACGGTGAGGGGCGCGAACGCAGGCGCCTGCGGCGCGGCGCTGAACAACCCGCGTTCACCGCTTCGGCTGGTGTTGGCCAACGCGCCCGCCTGGTAGAGGACCTCGCGGCGGGGCTGAAGCTCGTCGAACGCGCCCGCACGTGCTAATGCCTCGAACTGCTCGCGTGAGAGGGTCAGACGCTGGTGGGCGTCGTCGATGCCCGTGTACGGGCCGCGCTGCAACCGCTCGAGCAGCACTTGCCGCGCCACGTCCTGACTGATGCCAGCCACGGCCGACAGTGGAGGGCGCACGGCCTTCGCCGGCGCGCCGTCCGCTAGGCGTACGCGCTCGCACCGGTAATGCACCCCGCTGGCGTTGATGGCGAACGGGAGCATGGGCACGCCCCACGCGCGCGCCTCCTGGCGCTTGGTCGACTGCGACCACATGCCCGGCTCCTCCGTGAGGATGGCAGCCAAGTACTCGGCGGGGTAGTGCACGCGTAGCCAGCCGCTCGCGTAGGCGTGGATGGCGAAAGCCCAAGCGTGAGACTCGGCGAAGCCGAAACCCTGGAAGCCCTTGACGGCGTCGAATACCCGTTCGGCTTCTTCCAAGGTGGCGTTCACGTGACGCATGGCGCCTGCCACGAACATCCGCCTGTCTGGTTCGATGTCTGACGGCTCGCTCCAGTCCGACACCTTCTTGCGGAAACGGTCGGCCTCGATCCAACTCATGCCGGCGAAGTGCACGGCGATGCGCAGCACGTCCTCCTGGAAGAGGAGCACGCCGTAGCTCTTCTCGAGGATGGGCTGCAGGCTAGGGTGCCAGTAACTGACCGGCTCGAGCCCCTGCCTGCGGCGCAGGTACGGGTGCACCGTGCCTGACTGGATGGGCCCTGGACGGATGAGGGCCACCTGGTGCGCGAGGTCGCGCAGGTTGCGGCTGCGCATGACGCGGCTCGTGTGCTGCTGGCTCGGGCTCTCCACTTGGAACAGCCCCAACGTAGCTCCCTCGGAGATGAGGTCCCAGACGCGGACGTCGTCTGGTAGCTCGGCGAGGTCGAGCCACACCCCGTCGAGACGCATGACCTCCTCCCGCGCCCGCTCAAGCGCCGCCAACATGCGCAGGCCGAGCAGGTCGAGCTTGATGAGACCCATGGCCTCGGCGTCGTCCTTGTCGAGTTGCAGGAGCTTGATGCCGCCGCTCGAACGTTCGAGCGGCGAGTAGTGCGTTAGCGGGTCGCGCGCCAGCACCACGCCGCCCGAGTGCGGTGCGAGGTGCCGTACGTGTTTGCGCTCCATGCTGCCGAGGAGGCTGAGGAACGCGTCGGCCACTGGCGCATCGCCGAAAACCTCGCGCAGCACGACCTCCGCCTTGGCTGCGCTGGTTGGCCGCAACCCGCGGAAGTCACGCCCAAGCGCCTTCGTGAGGCGGTTGCGCAACTCGGGCGGTAAGCCGAGGGCGCGCCCAAGGTCCTGGATGGCTAGGGGGAGGCGGTAGGTGATCTTGTTGCACACCATGGCCTCCGTGTCTGCGCCGAAGCGCTCCTCGACCCAAGCAAGCACCTCGTCGCGGCGCGCGGACGAGATGTCGATGTCGACGTCTGGCATGCTCGTCTTGCCCGTGTGCAGGAAGCGCTCGAAGAGCAGGTCGTGCTTGAGGGGGTCCGCCATGGTGATGCCCAAGAGGTAGCAGACGATGCTGGCCGCTGCCGAGCCGCGCCCCGCCGCCAAGATGCCGTGGCGGCGACAGTAATCGGTGACCTCGGCGGCGACGAGGAAGAAGTCGGCGAGGCCGAGGGCGCGGATGGTCGTCAACTCCTCCTCGAAGCGCGTGCGCGCCTCCGCGAGACGTTCGCCCGCGTAGCGCTGCACCAGCGCCGTGTAACAACGCTCCTCCAAGTAGCGTTCCGGCGCCTCGCCGCCGGGAACGCGCGCCTTTGGTGGGGTGAGGCGCTCCGGTAGCAGCTCGAAGTAGGCGCTCTCAGCCACCCAGGCGGCGTTCAGGGCCGCGTCTGGGAACGGCAGGCGCGCCAACGCCTCGCCGGGGCTCGGGAGGGCCTGGCAGGCGTTCTGCGGCCGCTTAGCGTGCGGTTGCTGCACGCTGATCCCTAAGCGCGCGCACGTGATGGCGTCGTACAAGCGGTAGTCGTCCGCTGCCGCGTAACGCACCTCTGGCGCGCTCGCGACAGGCAACCCGAGGCTCTGCGCCAAACGCCTGATGACGCGGGCGCGGCGCGCGTCCCAACGGTAGCGGTCGTGGAAGAGCTGCAGGTAGAAGCGCCCAGGGAACGCCCCCTGCAGTAGCCGCAAGACCCTCTCGAGTTCGGCAACGCGGCGCTTGGCGAGCAACTGGGCGACCACGCCAGCGCGCGGGCCGGACAGAAGGATGAGGTCGTGAGTATGCGCGAGGAGCACGGACAGCGGAACGTCCTTCTCGTCGCGCGAGTGCGCCACGCTGATCAGCCTGCAGAGGGTGCCGTACCCGGCGCGCGAGACGGCGATGAGCACGAACGGGTACGCCTCACCCTCGATGCTGACGGGCACGGTTGCGCCGATCAGCGCCCTGACGCCGTGCTTACGGGCCGCCTGGAACAGCTCGACGCCGCCCGTCACGTTGAGGTCGTCCGTGAGCGCCAGGTAGCGGTAGCCGAGGGCCGCGGCGCGCTCCACGAGCGTGGTTGGGCTCGCCGTGCCAGCGCCGAGGCTGAAGTAGGAGTGCACGTTGAGGAGAGCCGTCAGTCGCTCGTTCTCGCCACCCACCAGTCATCCCCCTCCCGGAACAGCTCTAGTTGCGCGCCGCCTTCCAACTCGAGCAGGTAGTAGTCGCGGTGGAGTTCGCGTGGCTCCCACCAACGACCGTCGTAGCGCCACGAGTCGAGGATGCTAGCCACGCGCCTGGTCGGCACCGGGCGGCGCGGGGCCCGGCGGGCCGGGGCTCCGCGTGCCGCGGCGGGGGAGGGGAGGCCCCCTGGGGCGTCCCACGCGACTGTGGTTGGCGTGTCGGCCTCAGAGAGGGCGACTCTGGCTTGGGTCATGAGCAGGCGCATGTAACCTCGTCTGGATGGTGCTTGGGCTGCCAACGGTGCGAGGCGACGCCCCGTTACCCCCAGTTACTGGGGTATTGAGAGGATAGGTCGGTCTTCTGGAGGTGTCAAGCGGGCCTGTAGTAGCTTGGCTTAGCCGAGGGGAGAGTGGAGGCGTGCGGAAGATCACGAGTTGGCTGGTCGTCGTCCTACTGACGTTGACCCTGGGCGCTTGCTCCTCGCGGTCGAGCCCCAAGGCCCGGCTCGGCGCGGGCGGCGCAGCCGGGCAGACGGCGCCAAGCGCCGGCCAAGCGACCGATGGACGCAACGAGGCCGCCGCCTGCAACGCGCCAGCCACCAAGATCCACGCCGTGCAGGGCCGTGGCGCCGCCAGCCCGCTCGTCGGCGCCACCGTCACCATCCAGGGCGTGGTGGTGGGCGACTTCCAGCGAGGCGACGGCGACACGCCGTTCGGCACGAACCTGGGAGGCTACGCCGTGCAGGAGGAGGACGCAGGCGCGGACGGCGACCCGCGCACCAGCGAAGGGGTGTACGTCTTCGACTCGCGCACGGACGTCGCCGTCGGCGACCGCGTGCGCGTAACGGGCCGCGTGGTGGAGTTCAACGGCCTCACCGAGATCTCCGACGTCAGCGCCGTGATCACGTGCGCAAGCGACGTTCCGCTGCCGACGCCGGCGCGCATCTCGCTGCCGCTCGACGCCGTCACGGACCTCGAGGCGTACGAAGGCATGCTCGTCACCTTCCCGCAGCAACTAGTGATAGCCGAGTACTTCGACTTCGACCGCTACGGCGAGGTGTGGTTGGCGCTCCCGCGGGCCGGGAGCGCCCGGCCGCAGCAGCCGACCAGCTGGCTCGACCCGCGCTCCCGCGGCGTGACAGACGCCATCAGCTACCTCGAGCGCTCCCGCATACTGCTCGACGACGGCCGGGGCAGCCAGAACCCAAGCCCCGCCCGCCACCCGAACGGCCTGCCCTACGACCAAACGAACCACTTCCGCGGCGGAGACATGCTCGCGAACGTCACCGGCGTACTCGACCACAGCTTCGACACCTACCGCGTGCAGCCGACGACGGGCGCCGACTACTTCGCCACCAACCCACGCGGGGGCGTGCCAGCGGTTGGCGGCGAACTGCGCGTGGCGGCTTTCAACGTCCTCAACTACTTCGAGGACTTCGGTAACGCATGCGGCCCCAAGGGGACGGCAGAGTGCCGCGGCGCCGCCAACGCACCCGAGTTGAAACGCCAACGCGCGAAGATCGTGGCTGCCATCAGCGAACTCGACGCCCACGTCGTGGCGCTCCTCGAGATCGAGAACGATGAAGACGAGGGCGCCATCAGTGACCTCGTCGCCGGCCTCAACGCGGCGGTCGGCGCGGGCGCGTACGCTCACGTCGAGACGGGAGCCATCGGCGGCGACACCATCCGCGTGGCGTTCATCTACCAACCAGCGCACGTAACGCCGGTGGGCGCACCGGCAGTGTTGAACAGCGCGGCGTTCGTCAACCCAAGAAACGCGGGCGAGGCGCGCAACCGGCCAGCGCTAGCACAGACCTTCGCGCAAGTGGGTGGCGGTGTCTTCACGGCGGTAGCCAACCACCTCAAGAGCAAGGGCTCGAGTTGTGGCCGTGGCGACGACGACGCCGTCCAGGGCAACTGCAACCTCACACGCACCCTCGCCGCCGAGCGCCTGCTCGCGTGGTTGGCGACGGACCCGACCGGCGCACGCGACCCCGACTACCTCATCCTCGGCGACTTCAACTCGTACGCCCTCGAGGACCCCATCCGCGCCGCGCTCGCCGGGTTCGACGGGGTGAACGACACGGCGGACGACCTCACCGACCTCCTCCGAGAGTTCGAGGGCGACGCTGCTTACACGTTCGTCTTCGACGGTCTGGTTGGCTCGCTCGATTACGCCTTCGCCACCCCGTCGCTGCGCGCCCAGGTGACGGGCGCGGCAGCGTGGCACATCAACGCTGACGAGCCCGACCTGATCGATTACCGCAACTCCTTCAAGTCGACCGCGCAGCGCGGGCTTTACGCTCCCGACCCGTACCGCTCGTCCGACCACGACCCCGTAGTGGTCGGCCTGACGCTGACGGGCGACTACTGACAGATGATAGTCTAGGAATGTCATATGATAGTTAGGAGGTGAACATGGCAGTGCAGACTTGGAACCCAGAACCCGCGCCCGTCGGCGCCGAGGCGGCAGAGCGCACCGTCGCGCGCCTCCTGCGCAGCAAGGACGTCAGCCTCAAGGACGCCAGCCGCCGGATAGAGGAGGGGTTACCCTTCCGCGTTTTCGCGGAGCTGTGCGAGGCGCTGCGCTTGACGCAGGCCGAGTTCGCCGCACTCTTACGGATAAGCGAGAGCACCCTCTACCGCCGCAAGGCGGCGGGGCGCTTCGAGGCGACCGAGAGCGACCGCCTGTGGCGCTACGTCGTCCTGTACGCCCGCGCGGTCGAAGTCCTCGAATCGGCGGCCGCCGCCGTCGAGTGGCTGCACGCGCCGGCCGCGGCATTAGGGCAAGGCGCGCCACTCGACGTCGCCAAAGACGGACCTGGCACCGAGCGCGCGCTGGCCATCCTCGGCCGCATGGAGCACGGCGTCTTCGGGTGATAAGGGCATGGCGCATCCTCAAGGCGCGCTACGCGGCAACGGCGTTCGATGGTGAGGGCGCTCGGCTATACGGCGGTCGCTGGAACTCGGTCGGCAGGCCAGTCGTGTACCTTGGTTGCACCCCGGCCATCGCGGCGCTCGAGGTCCTGGCGCACAACGCGCGGCCTGCCCTGCTAGAGGCGAGTTACGTGATCATCGAGGCGCGCCTGCCAGACTCAGCCGTCCTCGACATCGACAGAGCCGCACTGCCCTCAGGGTGGGACGACGCGGCAGACGCACGCAGCACGGCCGCCATCGGCGACGCCTGGTTGGCTTCCGGCGCCAGTCTGGCGCTGCGGGTGCCTAGCGCCGTGCTCCCCCTCGAGAGCAACCTCGTCGTCAACGTGCGCCACCCGCGCTACGCAGAGATGCAAGTGGGGGAGCCGCGGCCGTTCCGCTTCGACCCGCGCCTGGCGGGGGCGTAGCCGCTGGCAGCGGCCTAGCGCCTCGCGCCGATTACTCCCCGACCGTGATGAACGGCAGCGTGCTGCCTGGCAACATGGTGCTCGGCAGCACCCCGTCCCACGCCTCGGCCGTTATCAGGCTGACGAGTAGCGGATTATCGCGGAGCGCCTCGCCCTTGGCGCGGATGGCGCTCGCTTCGGCGTCACCCGCCAAGCGCGTGGCTTCCGCTTGAGCCTTGGCCTCCGCGACGCGTGCGTCCGCCGCGCCCTGCGCCTGCGTGACCACGATCTGCGCCTGGATGCGCTGCTGCTCGAGCTCCTGACTGCGGCGCTGGACCTCGACCTCAGCCATCATGCGCGCCTCGACCGACTGCTCGTAAGCGGAGCTGAAGGCGATGTCCTCGACCTGCACCGACTCGATGACGACGATGGCCGGATCGATGACTCCCATGACGGCGTCGAAGACCTTCTGGTTGAGGGAACTGCGCTGCTGGATCGCTTCGACGGCGTTGAACTGGCCGAACACCGTGCGCAGTAGCTCGTTGACGCGGCGATCGATGAGGCGCGAAACGAGGCCCTCCTCGCTGCCGAACTGCGCGTAGACCTCGTTAACCTTCTCAGGCACCAAGCGGTAAGTCACGGACATGCGCAACTCGGCAAGCTGCTGATCGCGGGAGTAGGTCTCCATGCGGTCGTAGATCTTCGAGTTCGTCTGCACGCGCATCATGACGACGCGGTCGATGAGCGGCACCTTGAAGCCAAGTCCGGGCTCAGCGATGCGCTCGACCGCACCAAGGCGCAAGACCACGCCGCGGTAGCCCTGATCGACTGTGAACACGCTGGAGAAGAGCACGACCGCCGCCAGCAGTAACACGATGCCGACGATGATCAAGCGGTTGAGGGGTAGCGTTGCCGACTTGCGCCGGGAAGTAAGCATTTCGAACTCGTCCATGTGAGTGACTCCTGTCGTGAGCTTCTCGCTGCACGAAGCACGGGCGACCGGTCGCTCCCCGAACTTGCTCGCAGGCAGGCGGATACGCCTGGTTCTCGCGGTCGCCCGCCCCGCTTATAGCAGAGCTAGTGACTCATGGTACAGGCTGGCGGCGTTCGGCTGCGTTCGCTCGTTCATCCTGTTGGCTCGGCCCCTCGGTGCGCCGCCGCGCCGGGGGTGAGACGGTCATGCCACCGTTGCCAGATACCGGTCTTGCAGCAGCCGCAGAACCTCGTCAACGGGCCTTGCCCACAACGCCTCGTTGAAGATCTCGACCTCGATCGGCCCCAAATAACCCGCCGCGTCGACGGCGAGCCGCAACCCTCGGATATCGATGTGGCCGTCGCCCATCATGCCGCGCCCGGCCAGCATGTCTGGTAGGGGCACTATCCAGTCGTTGACGTGGAAGCCGAGGATGCGCTCCGCGGTCGCGCTGATGTCGTCCTCCACCTGCGGATACCACCACACGTGATAAACGTCCACCACCACGCCAGCCCATGGCGAAGCCAGTCGCCGGGCGAGCGCGTTCGCCTCGCCCAAGGTGACTATCACGGAGCGGTCGGCCGCGAACAGCGGGTGCAGAGGCTCGATGCCGAGCCGCACACCGCGCTCGGCAGCGTACGGCAGCAACGCGCTGATGCCGTCCTCCACCATCTGACGCGAGCCGCGAATGTCCTTAGCCACCACCCCGCCGCACACGAGCACGAGCACGTCGGTGCCGAGCACTGCTGCCTCATCGATGGCGCGCCGGTTCTCATCGATGCGCGCGTCGCGCTCGGCTTGCGTGGCAGCCGGGAAGAAGCCCCCACGGCACAAGCTCGACACGCGCATGCCAGCGTCCTTGATGGCGCGTGCCGCCTTGTCAGCAGGCACGAGGGCGAACTGTTCCCGCCACGGGGCTATCCAGCCGATGCCAAGCCGGGCGCAGGCGTCCACCATCTCCAGCAGGTCAGCGCCGCGCACGGTCGCAGTGTTGAGGCTAAGGCGCTCGAGGCTCCGTGCGCTGTTTGCGCTCACGCCGCCACGCCCGCGAGCTCGAGCACCAACCGCATACGCCTGACCGCCAGGTCCGGTTCGAGCAGCACGCCGGCGGCGTCTGCCAGGCGGAAGAGCTCGCTCAGATGGACGATGCTGCGGGCGCTCTCGAGACCGGCCACCATCCGGAAGTGCTCCTGGAAGCCGTTGAGGTAGGCGAGAAACACGATGCCCGTCTTGTAGTTGTAGGTGGGCGTCTCGAATATCTTGCGCGACAGCGGCACCGTTGGATCGAAGATGCGGGCGTATTCGGCTTCGTCGCTGCCGTCCAGGGCCTGCAGCGCGGCCGAGGCGGCGGGGGCTATGGCGTCGAAGATGCCGAGCAGGGCGTCGGAGCGGTGAGTGCCGTCACCCAAGATGAGCTTGGGGTAGTTGAAGTCGTCGCCAGTGAACATGCGCACGCCAGCAGGCAAGCGCGCCCGCAAACTGACCTCCTTATCGGCATCGAGCAGCGACAGTTTGATGCCAGCGACTTTGCTTGCGTTACGCCCCATGACGTCGAGGCAGACGTCCATGGCGCCGGCAAGGTCGCTCGCCCCCCAGTAGCCTGCGAGCGCCGGGTCGAACATCTCGCCCAACCAGTGGATGATCACTGGTTCGCGCACCTGTGAGAGAACGCGGTCGTAGACCTGCGCGTAGTCCTCCGGGCCCCTGGCGGCGGCGGCCAAGTGCCGGCTCGCCATGACCACCACGCGACCGCCAGCGGCCTCGATGTGTTCGCACTGCTCCTCGTACGCGGCGGTTATCGTCGCCAACGACGCGGGAGTCCCAGCGGGCAGCTGATCGGTGGCGGCCCCGCACACGATGGCGCTGCCCGCCGCGTTGGCAGCGGCGCAGGAACGAGCGATCAGTACCTTGGTGGCCTCGTAGTCGAGGCCCATCCCGCGCTGTGCCGTGTCCATCGCCTCCGCAACCCCCAGCCCGTACGACCACAGGTGTTCGCGAAACGCCAACGTGGCCGCCCAGTCGACCGCGCCCTCGCCGCTAGCGGCGCCGAATGGGTCCTTGACGACGTGCGCTGCGGCGTAAGCGAGGCGCGAGGTGATGGGGGCGGTGGGCTTGTGGAACGTGGGTCGGTCGGTGCGCATGCGGTAGCTAGTCAGCGCGCCGCCAGCTTGGGGCAACCTCAGGTCGCCGCTCACGCGCCCAACTCCGGTACCTCGAGCCAGGTCCGTTCGCGCCACGACCGCAGGCCGAGCTCTGCGAGTTGCACGCCACGCGCCCCTGCCAACAAGTCCCACTCGAACGGCTCGTCCCATACGACGTGGCTAAGGAACTTCTCCCATTGGACCTTGAAGGCGTTGTCGTACTTGTCGTTGGTTGGCACGTCTGCCCAACCTGCGCGGAAATCGATGGGATTGGGCGCGTCTGGGTTCCACACCGGCTTCGGCGTGAAGTTGCGGTGCTGAACCTTCACTTCGCGTAGGCCGGCTACGGCGCTGCCGTGGGTGCCGTCGACGTGCAGGGTGAGCAGGTCGTCACGGTAGACGCGCGTCGTCCATGACGAGTTCATCTGCGCCACGACCCCGCCCCCGAGCTGAAAGATGGCGTAGGCGGCGTCGTCCGCGTCCGCGGCGTAGTGCTTGCCGACCTCGTCGTAGCGGTCAGGGACGTGCGTCGCGCCGAGCGCCACGAGGGAACGCACCGGTCCGAAGAGGTTGGAGAGAACGTACTCCCAGTGCGCGAACATGTCGAGCATGATGCCGCCAGCGTCGGCGGTGCGGTAGTTCCAAGACGGGCGCTGCGCGGCCTGCCAGTCGCCCTCGAAGACCCAGTACCCGAACTCGCCCCTGACCGATAGGAGTTGCCCGAAGAAGCCACTCTTGACGAGGCGGTCGAGCTTGAGCATGCCAGGCAAGAAGAGCTTGTCTTGCACGACGCCGCTCTTGACGCCTGCGGCGCGCGCCTCTCGCGCCAGGGCCAGGGCCGTGTCGAGGTCCGCTGCGATCGGCTTCTCGCAATAGATGTCCTTGCCAGCGGCGATGGCGCGCCGCACTCCGGTCACGCGGTGCGAGGTCGAGAGGGCGTCGAAGTAGATGCGGGCGTCGCTCTCAGCCAGCGCCTCGTCGAGGTCAGTCGTGTAGCGGCTCAGCCCGTGGGCGGCGGCCAGACGCTCGAGCTTGCCGCGGTCGCGTCCGACCAAGATCGGTTCCGGGTAGATGGTGCCGCGTGGACCGCGCACGCCGCCCTGCTCGCGGATCGCGAGGATTGACCTGATCAGGTGTTGGTTCTTGCCCATGCGGCCGGTGACGCCGTTCATGACGATGCCGATGCTTGTGTCGCTCATTTGGCTCCTCCAGGGCGCCTGCCGCTCGCGCGGTCCGCCCATGCAAGTGGGCCTCACGGGCCCGGGTTCAACTACTCTTCCGCTGGCGTCAACCCCACTCGAAGGCGGTCGCGGCCACGACCGCGTCGCCGCTCATGACCGGCCGCGCTGGCCGCGTCATCCGCCACAAGGTGCGGCTCACGCTCAGGCCGAAACCCTCGAGCCGTTGCGTGGTGGCTGGCCGGCGCACGGCGTCGAGGTAGATCGGGGCGTTCGCGGCCACGACCGCCAGTGCCGCGACGACGGCAGCAAGCGCCTCATCTGAACTGGCCACCAGGGGGCCGAGGTGACTGCGCTTCAGGCCGGAACGGAGCACCCCGTAACCGCCGCCGGCCCCGTCCTCGGCGAGCACGACGGTCGTGGTCGGTTCGCGCAGGAGCTGCTCGAGGAGGCGCGACCGGTCGACGCCGCTAGCGGCGAAGTCGAGCGCTGCAAGCTCCTTGGCGTCGCGCGGCTCCGCCCGTCGCGTGGCAGCGCCACCGCCGTGCTGGACGCTGGCCAGTACCCCGGACCAGCGGTCGATGAGCGCGACTTTCTCGAAGCCCCTACGCGCGTAGAGCGGCGCGCCGAGCTCGGTGGCGTCGAGCCCGATGACCGCATCGTCTGTCAGGTCGTTGCTGGCGAGTGCGGCGTCGACTAGCAGCGACCCGAGCCCCCTCCCGCGCGCGCTTGGCGCCACGATCACCATCCCGAGCCACGCCGCGTGCTGCCCGTAACTCACGAGCGTGGCCGTGCCAAGCAAGTCGCTGCCGCTCCACGCCCCTAGGGCCCCACTGGGATTGAGGGTCATGAGGCGCTCCCAGTCGGCCTGGTTCTGGTTCCAGCCGACGACCTCCGACAAGGCGGCTGCGGCCGCGGCTTCAGGCCGGGTGAGCGGCCGCAGGTCCACGGCGGACGCCACCGTCACCGCAACCAGTCTGCTAGGTGCTGCGCGACGAACGTGTCGTCGGTTAGGTCGGGGTGTTCGCGGTAGACACGGTCGAGCTCCGCCGCTTGCCCAGGGGACAGTCCCTCGGCAGGGTCGAGGCACCAGATACCTTCAAGGAGCCCTTGGCGCCTCAGTACCTCGTGCACCCCGGCGATCACGCCGTGGAAGCGATTGGCGGCGTCGAACACGGCGGCGTTGGCATCGGTGAGCCTCGCGGCGCGCGTAAGCAGCTCAAGTGGGATATCAGGTTGCCCTATCGCAGCTTTCACTTCCTCGAGAAGTGCGACCGCCGCCTTGGTCCACACGGCCCACTGCCCGAGCAAACCGCCGACGATGCGTAGCTCCTTGACGGCGCTGCCTACGCGCACGCGGAACGGCGTCAGCAGGTCGACGACGATGTTGTCGTCGTTGCCCGTGTACAGCGCGATGTCGTCCGAGCGCGACGACTCGGCGACGGCCCTCACGACGTCGAGGGTGGCGTAACGGTCGAACGGCGCGATCTTGATGGCGAGCAGGCCGGGTAGTTCGGCGAGGTCGCGCCAGAAGTCGCGGCTGAAGCGCCTGCCGCCAACGGCCGTCTGGAGGTAGAACCCGACGATAGGCATGACCTCTGAGACGGCGCGAGAGTGAGCGATCAGCTGGGCCTCGCTGTACTGCTCTAGCCCCCTGAGGCTCAACAGGGCGAGGTCGTAGCCTAACGATCTCGCTAGCTCGGCTTCGCCTAGCGCCTGATCGCGCTCACCGAGCACGCCAGCGACCTTGAGGAACGGCCGGTCGCCCACCTCGGCGTCCACGGTCTCGGCCGCCAAGCGCAGCACCGGTTCCAGCAACCCAACGTCGCGGATCTCGAACTGGGTGGTGTGAACGCCCACCGCCACCCCGCCAGCGCCAGCGGCGAGGTAGTAACGCGTCAGGGCCTGCTGGCGCCGTTCGTCGAGCTGGCGGCCCGCGCTGAGTGCCAGGGGGTGGGCGGGGATGACGGTGCCGGCCTTGAGGAGGCGGGCCTGAGCGGCGGTCAGGGAGTGTGCTGCCATCAGAAGATGCCAGACCTGACCTGGAACTTCGTCGGTTTGCCGTGCGTCTCGCCCCCGCTAGCCACCCAGTCGCCAACGCGGTCGATGATGGACCCGAGCGGCACCCTTGGGTAGCCGAAGAGGGCGTGGCTGCGGGAGGCGTCGTTGAGCAGGGCGGTGGCCTGCTCCTCACCCTCGAACGCCGGCTCCCTGCCCAACTTGGCCCCGAGTCGTTGCGCGAGCCTCCTTACGGTCACCGTCTCTGGGCCGGTGAGGTTGAGGACGGTGGCGGGCGCCGTGCAGTGGTGGAGCGCGCGCAAGGCCGCCTCGTTGGCGTCGCCTTGCCAGATGACGTTCACCTGACCCATGGCGACGTCGATGGGCTGGCCGTCCCGGATAGCTAAGGCGAGGTCGACGAGCACGCCGTAGCGCAACTCGACTGCGTAGTTGAGGCGCAGGAGCACCGTTGGGGTGCCGTTGCGCTGCGAGAAGTACTGGAACATGCGCTCGCGCCCTAATACCGATTGGGCGTACTCGCCTAGCGGGCCGGTCGCGTCGTCCTCCGTCGGGCCGCCAGAGGTGAGAGGGGAGAGGGGGTAGACGTTGCCTGAGGAGAACGCGACGATGCGCGAACCGCGGTAGCGCTCGGCAACGCGGCCAGGCAGGTAGGTGTTCATCGCCCAAGTGAGGGGCTCCTGCCCAGTAGCGCCGAACTTCATGGCAGCCATGTAGATGACGTTGGGGGCGTCTGGCAGCGCTGACAATGCGTCCTCGTCGAGGAGGTCGGCGCGCACCGTGCGCACACCAGCGTCGTTGAGGCGGCGCTCCGCGGCGGCGTCACTGAAGCGCGAGACGGCTATCACCTTGGCGCTGTTGCCCGCCTCGTCGAGCGCGTTGCGGGCGAGCATGGCCAGGCTGGGACCCATCTTGCCGCCTGCGCCGAGGAGCAACAGGTCGCCCTCGACCGTGCGCATGTCGGCCACCAGCGCACTAGACGGCGTGGCCAGGTCGGCCTCCAGCTGCTCAACCGTACTGATGGACATTCTGCTTTCCTCCAATTGCCTTGCGGGCCGCGCGCTAGCGCGTTAGACCCTCGATGACCCCCTGAACGTAGCCAGCTGCGCGCGCCGCAGAAGTGGGGCCGTCGGGCAAGTACTCGAACGGTTCCACGGCGACGGTGCCGGCGTACCCGGCTGCTAGCAGGACTTCGAAAATGCCCGCGAAGCCGTCGGTTCCCTGACCGGGGCCGCCCTTGCTTGTGTCGTTGACGTGCACGTGCGCTATGGTGCCCGCCTTCAGGCCGCGAGCCAGGACGGCCTCCGCGCTTGCTGCTTCCGCGAGACGCGCTGCCCTGGTGTCGAGCATGGTCTTGAGTGCGGGGCTGCCTACTTGCCTCACGATTGCCTCGGCTTCGGCGACGGTGTTGATGAATGCCGTCTCCTGTGTCGAGAGCGGCTCGATGCAGTAAGTGACGCCAGCGCGCTCCGCAGCCGTCGCGATCAGGGCGAACGCTTCGCTGGCGCGCTGTGCGTCGCCGACTGGATCCTCGTCTGAGAGGCGCCGCTGCTGCGGCGAGCCGTGCACTAGCACGGAGCCTCCCAGGGCGGCGCACGCGTCGACTAGGGCGTGCATGACCTCGAGGGTCGTCCTGCGTACGCCTAGGTCGGCGGTGGTTATCGATAGTCCGCTTGGCGCCGTGAGCAGCCAATGCAGCGACGACACGCCGATCCCCGCGTCTTGCGCCTGCATACGCAAACGCTCGAGGTCGCGGTCCGTGAGGTCACGGGGGTCGGCTGCAAGCGTGAACGGCGCCACTTCGAGCGCGTCGTAGCCGAGGCTGGCGGCCAACGCACATTGGGCAGCGAAACTCAACTCGCGCACTACCTCGTTGCATAACGCCAGCGTGAATGGCGGGCGCGAGCGAGGCTCAGGCATCGCTGCTGCTCTTGCTCATCGCCTTGCGCCCCTTGAACAGGCGCCCTAGGGCCCGCTGCACCGCTGGTACACCGAGGAGCACCGTTATCAGGATGGCGATCCAGAGCGCCGCGCTGATCGGGCGCATGATGAACGGCGTGATGGAGCCGTCCGAGAGGAGCAGGCCGCGCCGTAGGTTGCTGTCCAAGATGGGACCGAGTACCACGCCCAGAATGAGTGGCGCGAGGGGAAAGCCAGCCCGACGCAGCACGAACCCGATGATGCCGAACGCGAGCATGACCCACACGTCGAACATGCGGCTGGCGATGGCGAACGAACCGACGGTACAGAGCACCATGATGATCGGCATGAGGCGGGTAGGCGGGATGCGCAGCACCGTCAGCAGTGGCTTGGTGAGGAGGATGCCGAAGAACCCCATGGAGAGGGTGGCCATGAACACCATGGCGGTGACCTCGTAAACGAACGAGGGCGACTCGATCATGATGAGCGGGCCGGGCCGGACGCCGTGGATGAAGAGGGCGGCGAGAAGAACCGCCGCGGGCGCCGAACCGGGCACGGCCAAAGTCAGTACGGGGATGAGCGCGCCAGGTACCGCGGCGTTGTTGCCTGTCTCCGCGGCGATGAGCCCTTCGACGGAGCCCTTGCCGAAGAGGTGCTTCTCCTTGCTCGAGCCTCTGGCGGCTGCGTACGACACCCAGGCACCCATGTCCTCGCCTACCCCGGGGATCAGGCCCATCAAGGTGCCGATCACTCCGGAGCGGATGATGGTCTGCCAGTACTTGACCACTTCGCGGACTTTGGGGATGACAGAGTCAAGCGCGCCGCTTACGGCAGTGGCGGCCGGCTGGTACATGACGAACAAGATCTCGGTGAAGCCGAACATGCCGACTAGCACGGGGAGGAGGCCAAGACCGCCTGAGAAGTCCGTGTTGCCGTACGAGAAGCGGGCGTAAGAGTAGATGCCTTCGGCGCCAACCATGGCTACCAATAGACCGAGGAAGCCGGCGATCCAGCCCTTCAACGGATCTTCTAGCGCCGTGAGTCGGCCAGCGATGACGATGCCGAAGATGGCCAGCCAGAAGAACTCGTACGACTGGAACTTCAGTGCGGCCTCGGCGAGGCCGGGGGCGATGCTGGCCAGCAACACCATGCCGATGATGCTCCCGAGGAACGACCCGGCGGTGGCGATGCCCATGGCCTTGCCTGCCTTGCCTTGGCGAGCCAAGGGGTTGCCGTCAAGCGAGGTGGCGGCGTTGGCTGGCGTGCCCGGGATGTTGAGGAGGATCGCGCTGCGACTGCCGCCGTAGATGGCGCCGACGTACATGCAGATGAGCACGAGGATGGCGTCGCCTGACGGCATGGTGAAGGTGAGGGTGGTTAGTAGCGCCACGCCAAGAGTGGCCGTCAGGCCCGGCAGCATGCCAACGACGATGCCGAGCAGGGTGGCCCAGGCGATGTTGAAGAGCGCGCTAAGCGTCAGGAAGCTTAGTACCGCCTGAAAGAGGTAACCGAGTCCCTCGCCCATCAGCTTCGTGGTCTCGTTAGCTGGCTGAAGCGGACGTGGGTCATGGCAGGGTCACCAGGAAGATCCTCTCGAACACGAACGGCACCGCGAAGCCGGTGGCGCCAGCGATGGCGCCAGCTATGAGCAGTATGCGGATGGCGCCTGACCTGGTCTTCAGTGCGGCGCGCTCGTTATAGACGATCGACGCGAACACGAACACGAACACCGCCAACCAGAACGGCATGCGCCCGATGAGGATGGTGCCGAACACCACGCCAAGCACGAGCGCGACGAGTACGCGCGTGTTGGACGGAGCTTGGAGGCCGCCGGTCCCTTCCACCGCGATGTCTGGCCCGGTGCCAGACGTGAGGGTGTCCGGCGGGCCCTGTTCGTCCGGTGCAACGGTGGCGGCAGCGGTGGTGCCGCTCACGGTTCGCCTGCGTTGGGCTAGCAAGGTGCGGGTGAGCATGACGGCGCCGAGCAGCGCGATGATCACACCGAGGATGCCGGGAACGAGCCCCGGCGCGTTGAGGATCGACCCGCCGATGGATTCGAAGCGCGGCATGCGCCACGACTCGAACGCCACGGCCAGGCCGAAGATCACTAGGGCGATCGAGGAAGCTAAGTCGGTTCTCGACATGGTTGCGATACGGGTTCGCCCCGCTGGCGGGAAGTGCCCAGCGGGGCGAACTTGATCACCTGATCGTTACGGCCGCTCGTAGCCGAGCGTGGCCGGGTCCTTGGCTGCCTTGCCGCCGTCGAACAGGGTGTAAGCCTGGTGCGCAACGGACGGCATGGCGCTCGCGAGGGCCTCGTCGCCGTAGAGCGGGTCGAAGAGCGCGCCGCGCTCTTCCGCGTAGTCTCGCAAGGCGGTGGAGTCCTTCATCACGTTCTCCCACACCATGTTCATGGTCTCGACGACCTCGTCCGGGATGCCCTTCGGCGCCCAGATGCCGAAGTAGTTGGACGGCACGCGGAGTTCGGGAATCCAGTCGGTGATGGCCGGGATATCGCCGACGCCCTTGAGCGTAAGGGGCTGCTCGCTGAAGGCGGCGAGTGCGCGGAGTCTGCCTGCGCGGAGCATCTCGGCTTCTTCGACGGCCAGCTGAGTCACGACCTCAGTCTCGCCAGCCACCGTGGCGATCACGGCTGGGTTGCCGCCGTCGTACGGAACGTGGCGGTAAGTGACGCCGGTCGCGCCAGCGATGGCTTCCATGACGGTGTGGCCAGCGGAGGAGAGCCCGGCCGTTGCCACGGTGATCTTGCCAGGGTTCTCTTTGAACGCCGTGAGCAGTTCCGCGAACGTCTGGTACCGGGTGTTGCTGTTCACCGCGACGACGCCAGTGTTGGAGACTCCGAAGTAGAGGTTCCAGTCGTCGACGCGAGTGTCGAGCATGTCGAGCACGGCGTAGGTGCCAAGGTCACGCACGGCGCCAGCGGCCCAGGTGTAACCGTCCTTGGCGGCGTTAAGCACGTTGGTGGTGCCGACGGAGCCTGACGCTCCCGGCTGGTTGACGACCACGACGCTCGCGCCGAGGGCCTTCTCGATCTCGGCCGCCATCACGCGTACGACCTGGTCGGTGGAGCCGCCGGCGGCCCAAGGCACCACGATCGTGACGGGCCGGTCGGGCTTCCACGGGTAGTCCTGGGCGGAGGCGGTGCTCAAGAAGAGCCCGGCCGCGGCCAGTAACAAGAGGACGGTGCGGAGTAGCTTCACGTCTTCACCTCGTTCGGCAGCGCGCTCTGGCGCCGCGGGGGATCCGTCGCCTGAAGGACGCTTCACCAATCGCGCTGGAAAGAGAAGCACTTCGAGTCAGCCTCCGTCAGTAAGGCGCCCGGCGCCTTCCCAACTCAACGCATGACTTTGCGAGGCGGTGCTTGTGTCTAGTCGGAAAGTATCACGCTTCCCGTCAGGTGGTCAATGCGCTGCGCCTGCTCGGGTCGCGCTAGCGTCGTCGTGCGAGCCACACGGTGTGACGTGGACCGCTCTTGCCGTGCGCGCGCGGGCGCTCGAGCGTGGCGTCGAACCCGACGCGTTGAAGCCTCCTGGTGAAGGCAGGCGATTCGAACGCTGACCATACGGCCAGGATGCCGCCCTGGGTTAGGGTCGCCCACATGTTGGCTAGGCCAGCGTCGGAGTAGAGCTGCTCGTTGTCGTC